>ERZ1023420.14-NODE-14-length-170216-cov-14.708041_pt1 | contig 170216 bp, 174 predicted proteins | sample MGYA00380512_ERZ1023420 | MGnify/ENA primary metagenome ERZ1023420 (study PRJEB33173, sample SAMEA4830390) | metagenome | study: EMG produced TPA metagenomics assembly of the PRJEB25223 data set... | reverse complement strand
TGCCGAACAAAACGGTCTAGTTAAACAAACATCTAAGTCTAATTCTCAACAAGATTCTGCTAAACACCAAGCTGAAGATAATGACATGGGATTCAATGGCTATGTCGAACAAAACGGTCTAGTTAAACAAACACCTAAATCTAATTCTCAACAAGATTCTGCTAAACACCAAGCTGAAGATAATGACATGGGATTCAATGGCTATGTCGAACAAAACGGTCTAGTTAAACAACAAGATCAATCAACAAAATCACAAATGAATTCGCCACTTATTAAACAAGCAACTCGTTCTCAACAAGCGAGTCAAACTTCATTACATCATGAATTACCTATGACAGGTGAACGCACCTCAACGACACCGTTTGTTTACAGTCTTATAGCTTTCATATTAGGCGTAGGTGTAATTAGCCTTAGACGTAAATTTTCTAAATAAGCAATAACTATATTTTTCTAATTATCTGTTACTTTTATTACTAGAGCATTTCTTTTATGCATATGAAAACGAAGAAGCTATCGCTACAGGTGAATCAACCTATAAGCGATAGCCTCTTTTTTATAACTTCTAAACTAATAATAATTTGATGCCTCTAATAATATTTTTAATGAACAAATAAACGCCTACTACCACCAATATAACTGCAATTGTCCATGAACCAAATACAATCCAGCTTTCTGTATTAGTTGATGCATTGCCCATAACACTAGCAGATAGCATCAATGCTAATGGCGCTAATGTAAAGCAAACCCAAGTAAGTATATGGTTAAATAAAGCTTTACGTGCATGAGTTGATACAGATTTGTCAGCGATAATCCACATTACAATAGGTAATAGTATCGGTGCAAAAAACACACTTAAATAACTTATAGATGATGCAATATTTTCATTTCTACTACCATAGAATTCATCGTTTCTATATTTATTACTATTTACATTTTCCATATTTACTCACCTCACTTATATATAAACATATAAAATAGGAGACTTTTAGGAAAAGCGTCCAAAATTACAACTATGCAATTATTTAGTTTCAGAGATACACACTAGCAAACCATTAACAGCGATATATAATCGCTTGAATTTTGATTTGGGAACGATTGGTAACCATGAATTTAATTACGGCTTGCCTTATCTTAAAGACACACTTCACGACCTTAACCATCCAGTGCTATGTGCTAATATTTTAGATTCGAAACAGCAACCTTTTACAGGTGAAGACGTACATTATATTGAAAAAGAAGGACTAACAATAGGCGTCATCGGTTTAACTACGCAATATATTCCCAACTGGGAACAACCTCACCATATCGAAGGCTTAACTTTCAAGAGTGCGATTGAAACACTTACCCAACTATTACCTAATGTCTGTGAAAAAGCTGACATCGTCGTCGTTTCATATCACGGTGGATTCGAATGTGATATAGATACTGAGGAACCAACTGAAGATTTAACTGGTGAGAATGAGGCTTCCGAAATTCTACATCGTTTCCATGAAAGCATCGATGTCTTGATTACAGGTCACCAACATCGAGATATCGCGACAGTTAAGTATGAAACTGCCGTTATTCAACCTGGTACACGTGCAACACAAATAGGTAAAGTAACGCTAACGATTGGCGACAATAATCAGATTATTGATACGCAAAGCGAATTGTTACCTGTAGTGGGAGCCTCAGAATTTAGTCTATTACCGGAAGATTCTAAGCTATTAACACATCTAGAAGACTGGCTAGATACTGAAATCACGACCTTACCTGAACCGATGTTAGTAGAAGATCAATTTGAGGCTCGAATTAAACCTCATCCACTTATTAATTTAATAAATGTTATGTTATTAGAGAAAAGTGTGCTGATATTGCTAGCACAGCACTCTTCGACTCTGCAGCAGGATTTAATAAACGTATTACCATGCGCGATATCATCAATAATTATCCATTTCCTAATACATTCCAAGTTTTAAAACTTACAGGTGCAGGTATTAAAGACGCTTTAGAAAAATCAGCAAGCTACTTCACGCTTAACGATAAAAATGAAATAACAATCAACGACGCATTTTTATATCCGAAACCACAACATTTTAACTATGACATGTATGGCGGTATCACTTATACCATTCATGTAAGAGAACCTATTGGTCAACGCGTAACTGATATTAAAGTTGGCAATGAACCACTTATCAGTGATAAAATTTATACCATTTGTGTCAACAACTATCGTGCTGTAGGCGGTGGTAATTATGACATGTTCGCTGAAGCACCTGTAGTTAAAGATATACAAGAAGAAGGCTCACAAATATTAATCGATTTCGTTACTAATGGTGATTTGCACAATATACCTCAAGTTGTTAACTTTAAAGTCAAACAATAATTCTCTTCTCACACTATTTAAATAATGTAAAATATAAGTGTAAATATTCTCACTAGAAAAGGAGTTCATTATTATGAGTGAATTTTTAGCTGCCATTGTCGGAGGTATCTTTGCGCTAATTGGGACATTTTGGGGGATTAAATATCAAATCACTAAAGAGAAAGAAGAAAAACGTGAAGATTATAAAAATGATATTTTGAGTATGATAGATTTAACTGCTTATAAAGCATCTAAAATAAGTAAAATTCATTTAAGTGAAACCAATGCTCTAATAAACAAGCCGCAAACGTTAGAAAAATGCGCTGACGTGGAGGAACTTTTTGTAAAATTAGACGATCAAATCCAAGAATTATTGGGTACTATGAGTCACCATGAAGAAGAATCTAATAAACCTATTCGTGATTTGCTAAATTGCTATGAATCACTGGAGAATTATATCTCTAAATTTTCTATAGCTGCAAGAATCTATAATGATAAATACGAAACAAACTCTGACGATAAGCGCGTTATCATCGTGAGAACCAAAGAGAAATTAGATCGTAACATAAATACGTTCATAAATGATTTACGTCAATTTTCTAAACATCACTTCAATCACGATATGTACGAACCAACATTAAAATTCGAATCTGAATAACTATAATAGAACACCTCCAACATCGGTATAAAGATAAACTGACATTAGAGGTGTTTTCAATTTAACTATTATTCTTCAAATTGAATGTGTTTCTTTTCATAAAAATAATTAACTGCATTAATTAAAATACCTAAAATAATTATTCCCCCTGACACAAAGGTAATCATTAAATAAGGTAAACCGATTGATAATAAAATTGAACCGATAATGGCACCTAAAAAATTTGCCACATTAAAGATAGACGCCGCTAATGTACTCGCAAGTAATGGTGCTTCTTTGGCACTTAATATAATCTTACTATTTAATAACGGTGTCGTACCAAATGTTCCAAATCCAAATAAGAAACATATAATAATGGCTAAAATCGCATTATGCACAAAAGTGACAAATAATATGATAGTTAAAAATAGTAATAAAAACGTATAAAATAGATATTTTGTCAGTTTAGGTTCTGGCACATTCCCTGTGATTAAGTTGCCTAACACACCGCCTAACCCAAACATAAATAGACAAATTGTTAAGCCTACTATTTTAAAAGGTGCGAAGTCATGTATCATTGGTTCCATAAAGGTATATGTTGTGAATACGCCAGAATAACCAAAGACGATAATAGACATCACGATTAAAATGTGTGGATTTTTAAATACTTTTAATTCATTTTTTAAATTAGATTCTGTACTTAGAGATACATCTGGTACAAACTTCAACATACCTAGCATTGTAATAATCGCTAAACCAATCATAACGCCAAATACAGCTCTCCAATTCGCAAAGCCACCTAAGAATGAGCCGAATGGCACACCAATCATAACCGCAATTGTTAATCCTGCTTGGACTAATGCGATGGCTTGCGGTTGTTTACCACGAGGTGCAACGGCTGCAGCCACACTCATACACACGCCAAAGAATGGTGCGTGCATTGAAGCTGACAACAATCTTGATAACAGCAATACTTGAAAATTGGGTGCCAACATCCCTACCACATTACTACCTATAAATATGGCAACTAAAATGGGTAATAAGCGTTTGGCACGAACATTCATTGTGAATATACGCATAAATGGTCCAATTAACGCAACACTCACAGCATATACACTGATTAATAAACCTGCACTTGAAATAGACACTTTCATATCACTTGCGATTTGAGTTAATAATCCCATTACAACATACTCTGCCATTCCTACTGTAAATGTACCTAACATGAATATGAAGAACATCATTCTGTTACCTTTCATCATTGCTACCTCCTTTTTTTATCGCTCTCAAAAATAATACGAGTGCTATATTACAAAAAATTAGATACCATGTGAAGAGGTTTGTTCAGACTCTTTTATTTTCTTACGTCAGTGTTCGCAAGTTTTCATATATTTTCATTGTATTAAAATTAAGACAATTTCAAGTATGTAGTATTTCGAAAACCTTCCATATATGTAACATTTTCAATCAAAATGTCGCTATGTTAACCTAACTAGCATAGGAGTGAAATGATGTCTGAATCTAAAAAAGATAAATCCAAACAGCCACTTTGGGAACTCATAATTAATATTATCCTAGAACTATTTAGTGCGATCATTCGATTTTTCAAACATTTATTATCTTAAATTCTCAGGTGATGACCTCTATTGCCTTAAGTTGTCGTTTAAATGTTTCTGATTCTTATTTAAAGAAGATTATAAAAGCACTTGTTAAAGAAGTCCAAAAGCAGAAATGTGCGTAGTTAGTCATGCTCTAAATAAAATCGAAGCTACTCTAATTTCAACATTAACTTCCATTACACTAGATGAAGTAAATCATAACATCGTCACAAAATATCGTCTAAACAATTTAAACCAATGGGTTTTAACAAATAGCAAAACACTGTAATACAAGCCTTCAGGATGTCTTACTTCAGACAACCCGAAGGCTACTTTTTATATCTAATTTGACAAAAATACAAGTCTTTTTGACTAATATACTAGTCAAAATGACAAAGATAATGTAACATAAAAGCCAAGGAGTTGATGAATATTGCGAAATCGTCTTAAAGAATTACGTGCTCGCGATGGCTTCAATCAAACACAACTCGCTAAACAAGCCGGTATCTCTCGGCAAACAGTTTCTTTGATTGAACGTAATGATTTTATGCCGTCCATTTTAACAGCCGTTAAAATTGCGCGTATATTCAATGAATCAGTTGAAAATGTCTTTATATTTGAGGAGGGAGATTTATGAAAGTAAAACGCTATCTTATATTAATAGTACTTGGTGGCATTATTGGTGGTTTTGTGGGTTCTTCAATGGGAAATATTAGTACTTTTCTATCAAATGTTAATTTTGCACATACCCATTTTGGGTTAATCATTTGTATCATTGCATCGCTAATTATCATCGGTCTTACATTTTATTTGTGGAAAGTTCAAAAAGATGCGCTTAAATTTAAAAATCAAAGTCTCAATTCTATTGAAGATGATGATGCCGATTTATTCGAAATGAAATCCAATTTAAACTTCAATAAATCTAGTATCATCACCTATATTCAATTAATCATAAGTTTTGTTGCGCTTTTATTAATCGTCTTTGGTCATGGTTCAAATATTGATGTATTGTACGCTATCATCCCTTACATGTTGACCATCATACCTTCAATAATGCTAGGCTTTTTCAATCGTCGTTTCGATTCACGTTATCCTAAAATAGGAGAAAAAAATTATACTGAAAAAACCTTAGCACTTTTGGATGAAGGTGAACGTCATATCGCTATAGTAAGTATGTATAAAAACTACGGAGTAAACTTAGTACTATTAATGATCGCAATTATATTTTTAGGTATCTTCTCTATTGATACTGGCTCAAATCAAACACTAGGGATACTATTCTTAATAATTATTTTCGCCTATAACAGTTTAGGTTATATGTTAAAAGTACGTAAATTTTACAAATCCTAGTTATTTATTAATTAATCTATATTATGATAAAAGCAACTAATCTTTAATTGAATTAAATCTAATACTAATCAACAGAAAGAGTGGTTTATTATGGAACATCTATTGCAAGTGCAAGATCTCAGCAAGTCGTACAAGAAATCCAATTTCCATTTGAAAGATATTTCTTTAACACTTAAACCTGGCGAAGTTATTGGTTTAATTGGTAAGAATGGTTCAGGTAAATCAACATTGATTAATACATTAGTTGGTAACCGTTTTAAAGATTCTGGAGAGATTTCATTTTTTGATCAAGTTATCTCTGATAAGGATCATGCATACAAAGAGCATATTGGCGTTGTATTCGATGACTTACGTGTGCCTGATAAACTCGAAATTAAAGATATGGATAAAGTTTTTGCGGATATTTTCAAAACGTGGAACAGTGACCGTTTCTTTGAAGTCATTCAGCGTTTCGAATTACCAACTAACGCTCAAATTAAAACATTCTCAAGAGGAATGCGTATGAAAGCAGCCTTAGCCATGGCTCTAGCGCATGATACAAAATTACTCATACTGGACGAAGCAACTGCTGGTATGGACGTATCAGGACGAGAAGAAGTCATTGAAATGTTGGAAGACTATATTTCAGAGGGTAATGGCATACTCATTTCATCTCATATTTCCGAAGATATAGAACATTTAGCTACAAAATTAATCTTTATGCGTGATGGTGAAATTGTACTTCAAGAAAGCAAGGAAGAATTGTTAAATCAATACGGTATTGTCGAAGTTGATGAGCATGATGATTTAGATATTCCACAAGACATCATCATTGCATCAAGAGTGAGACAAGGTCAACACCAAATCTTAGTCAAGGATTGGTCTAGTGTGACAAACGCTCACCCACTTAACACTATTGATGACGCAACAAAATTAATTATGAGAGGTGATAAATAATGAAAGGTCTAATTTTAAGTAGTTTCTATGCATCTAAAAAATCACTTATCACATATTTAATTGTAGCTATTGTAGCAAGTTTCTTATTCGCTTTTATAAATCCTGCAATGGCATGTTTCTTACCAATGATTTTCTTATTGTCACCAGTGACGGATAACTTAAAGCGAGAAAAAGATTCTAAATGGATGTATTATATTTCAACATTGCCAACACATCGAAGTGCTTACATTAAAAGTTATTTCGCATTTTATGGCATACTCATCTTTATCGGATTAATTATTGGATTAATTGCAGTATTAGCGATACATCAGAATTTAATGTTAACACTTATTTCAGGTTTAGTAGGTATTGGTGCGGCAGGCACATATGCTATCATGTTCCCGTTAACATTTAAATTTGGTCCTGAAAATTCAAATGTCATCATGATTTCAACATCGGTTATCGTTCTTATTTTATTCTTTATTACTTACTTTGGTGTTATTATGTCTGCCATTGTACGTTCAGGTTCATTCTCTGATTTAGGAACAAATCCTACAGATATCCTTTTCATTAGTTTATATGCAATACTTGGTTTGATTTGTTTAGTGGCTTCTTATTTCATTTCAATAGCCATTTTCAACAAACAAGAACTGTAATTTTTTGAATAATAACATAGTTTAATATATTAATACTGGTTCTAAACACGAGGAATCAACTGCTATCAAGTGTTTGGAACCTTTTTCGTCTCTATTCTTACATGCGTCATTCCATCATTATAGGGTATGGATTACTAAAAGCTTTTAACAAAGGAGTCCTCATCTAATGGATATTCAAACTATCGAACACTATTTAAATATTGATTCATCAAAATATCATGAACCTTCACTTGAAGCACTCAATTATTATATTAAACGCTATATGTTGACGGTTCCTTTTGAAAATATCAATGTCCAAAATGGCATGCCTGTTTCTGTAGAAATTAATGATTTGTATGATAAATTGATCAATCAGCATCGTGGTGGATTCTGTTACGAAATGAATCATTTCTTTGGGACTTACCTTGAAGAAAAAGGTTTCACCGTATATCGTATGTCTGCAACTGTTGAACAACCTAATGGCAATCGTAGTCCAGAAGGTTCACACATGTCACTTGTAGTTCCAATTAATGACGTAAATTATGTCGCAGATGTAGGCTTTGGTGACTTACCTTTACAAGCCTTGCCTATTACAAATATAGATCCTACTCACCCCGTTACAGATATTACCGGTGAATTCCGAGCAATTTCAGAGCATGAAGGAACTTATAGCATTCAGAAACTCGAAGATGATAGTTGGATCACACGTTACGAGGCTCGTTTCCAACCTAAGCAAATAGAAGATTTTGAAGATATGATTCAATATAATTCACAACATCCAGATTCTATTTTTGTACAACAACTTATCGTTACTCAACCACAATCATTTGGACGTGCAACGATGTCCTCACACCATCTAACGCTAAGTAAACAAGATGGCAAAGATAAATATGATGTAACTTCAGATAACTACCGAAATATTTTAAAAGAATACTTTAATCTTGATGTTAAAATCAAACCATTAGAAGCATAATTTAATATGACCAGCAAGTTAATCTAGATTTAAGAGGTGTAATTATGACTAATATAGACATTATTGGTGCCAAACAAAATAACTTAAAAAATATAAATGTATCAATTCCGAAGCACCAATTAACAGTTTTTACAGGGCGTTCAGGTTCGGGTAAGTCTTCCCTCGTGTTCAATACTGTAGCTGCAGAATCTGAAAGATTGTTAAATGAAACATATTCAAGTTATGTGCAACATCAACTAACACAATATGAGAAACCAGACGTCGATCAAATTAAGCATCTTCCTGTCGCAATGATTATTAATCAGAAACGACTTGGAGGTAACTCTCGTTCAACTGTAGGTACAATTTCTGATATTTACGCGTCTGTCCGACTGTTATGGTCACGTATCGGCAAACCATTTGTCGGTTATTCAGATATCTTTTCTTTCAATAACCCTAAAGGTATGTGTGAAACATGTTCAGGACTAGGTTATGTTGAGGATATTGATTTAAATGAATTACTTGATTATGATAAATCACTTAATGAGGATGCGATTAAATTCCCTTCATTTAGACCTGATAGTTGGCGAGGTAAACGTTATTTATATACAGGTTTATTTGATAATGATAAGAAATTAAAGGATTATACGAAAGAAGAAATGGATACGCTTTTATACACCGAACCAACTAAATTAAAGAATCCACCATCAAATTGGCCTAGAACTGCTAAATTTGAAGGTCTTATTCATCGTTTCCGTCGTTCATTTTTACTCAATGATAATTTTGAAAAGAAACGTTTTAAAGAAGATATTGACCGTGTAGTATCGAAACATGATTGTCCTGATTGTCATAGACAACGTCTTAATGACACTGTATTAAGCTGTAAAATCAATGGCTTAAATATTGCAGAATTTACAAACCTACAAATCGATGAGGCGTTAGCCTTTTTAAGAAAAATAAAATCAGACAAAGCCCGTGTGATTATAGAGCCACTTAAGAAACAACTAGAAGCATTAAGTTATATTGGATTGAATTATTTAACACTAGCGCGAGAAACAACTTCACTATCTGGTGGTGAGTCACAACGTATTAAACTCATTCGTCACCTTAATAGTCCTTTAAGCGACTTAGTCTATATTATTGATGAACCAAGTGTCGGACTACATCCAGAGGATATTCAGCGTATCAACGATATCATTCAATCCTTAAAAGATAAGGGCAACACAGTCCTCGTTGTAGAACATGATCCAGATGTTATCAAGACTGCTGATCACGTTATTGATTTAGGACCTTTAGCAGGAAAAAATGGCGGTGAAATTACATTTACTGGCTCTTATAATGAATTACTCAGTTCGGACACAAGTACTGGTCAGGCGTTGAACCGTCAGCATCAACTAAAAAAAACGCCACGTAAAGCGAAAGACATGCTTAAAATTGCTAATATTAGTCGCAATAACTTACAAAATGTCTCAACTGAACTACCTAAGCATGCAATGACTGTTGTTACAGGTGTTGCAGGTTCAGGTAAAAGTTCACTCATCACTGCAGGATTTGAACGTGAACAAGAGGCGATCTTTATTGACCAGAAACCTGTCCATGCATCAAATCGTTCTAATTTACTTACTTATTTAGATATCTTTGATGATGTACGTAGTTTCTTTAGTCAACATACTGGTCTTAAGAAGAGTATGTTCAGCTATAATTCAGAAGGTGCCTGTCCGGAATGTCATGGTAAAGGGGTTTTAAAAACGGAACTTGCATTTATGCCAGACTTTTCACAAGTATGTGAATTATGTGGTGGTACAAGATATCGTCCAGAAGTGTTAGAAGCAAAAGTGGAAGGCTATTCTATTGCGGATATTTTAGCGTTAACCGTGGATGAAGCCATTAAGAAATTTAGCGACAGTCCAGGTATTACACGACCGCTTCAAGCATTAGCGGATACGGGATTAAACTATATGACTCTTGGACAATCATTAGATACCCTTTCAGGTGGTGAAATTCAACGTGTGAAACTAAGCCGTTACCTAACACAAGATGTGACCGATAAGATCTTTATCTTTGATGAGCCAACAACTGGGCTACATGAAGATGATTTACCAATTCTAATTGATTGCTTTAATCATCTTATTGAAGAAGGCAATACGGTTATCTTGATTGAACATAATTTAACGATGATGACTCAGGCGGATTGGTTAATTGATATTGGGCCTTATGCTGGAGATAAAGGTGGTCAATTACTTTATGCGGGTGAACCTGAAGGCATTTTTGACATCGACAATTCCGTAACGGCTAAACATTTAAAGCGATATATTGGCCAATAAGTAAACAAAACAAACACTCCCACATGCTGATTAGACATGTGGGGGCATAATTTTGCCATTATGAATTTTATCTACACTTATAGTAACTTGTGTTGGTGCAACAATTCTTCGATATAGGTACCTTTTATTTTCTTAAAGAAAGCGTTAAGAGCGAGTTTCTGTATTTTGTTATGTTCTGAGAGTTCTGATAGATTTTTACCATCATTAAGTTCATATAAGGCATCCATCAATATACGAAGGTCGAATTCTGTTGCAACCACTTCAGGGACACCTCTATCTATGTCCAATAATTGGTATACTGCTTCCATAGCAGTCCTTACCGAATATTCAGTGGTAAATACAGTATCTCTTTCTGTTTCTGCAAAATTACCAATAAAGGCTATGTTGCGAGCATTTTCAGGCACGACAAGTGGTCTATCCCCAACGGATCTAGGCATAAAATAAGAACAGATATATGGCATATAGACTGGTATCGTATTACATTGCGTTTTAGCGAGGTCTTCAATTTGATTGATAGGAACGCCCATATGATATAACCATTCTTGGCAAATTTCATTTCCACTGCATTCAGTGATAGGTTTATGGATGTAATCCCCATTTACGTTTGAATATAATGCATAGATCCAAACGCTCACCTCGTCTTCGGGTTGGCTTTTAAATTGTTGTTGACGATTAACAGTAAAACTCATTTGCCATTTAGAATCATTAACAGTAACAATACCACCTGTCACTGTCTTGCCGGCTAAAGGGTCTCGTTTACAAATTTGCTCGATTGTATTAATAATTGTCATGTTATTTGTCGTCGCGGTTGCTGATACAAACCAACTTTTGTCTGGTAAACGATGATAGAACTTTTCGGGACAACCAAACTCAGGGCTCTGTTTGGCAAGATTACGCCATAACGTCCAACTACCACCGATTTCTTTTGTAGGGGGTGCGGGTGTGTTGTTATCTCCATAAGTTGAACTTTCAGTGATACTACCATTCGTAACAAATACTATATCATCTGGCATTAGAGGAATGATATCATCTTTACCTGAACGCTTAAGTTGAATTTCACGCGCAACCTTCTCTTTCGTTGTGATATCTACTTTGATATTCAACACTTGAACATCATATTGAAATTGCACACCGTGGGACTCTAAGTAAGCAATCATCGGAAGAACTAGTGATTCATATTGATTATATTTGGTGAACTTAAGGGCACTGAAATCTGCTAATCCTCCAATATGATGTACAAAGCGCATTAAATATCGACGCATCTCCATTGCAGAATGCCATGGCTCAAATGCGAACATCGTTTTCCAATAGATCCAGAAATTCGAATGCAAAAAGTCATTTGAGAAGACATCCGTAATCTTCACATCGTTTAATGTCTCTTCTTTCATTAAACATAAATGAATGATTTCTTTAATGGCTTGTGGCGTCAAAGTAAAATCACCATCAGTAGCTAACTGATGCCCCCTTTTCTCAATAACACGACAACGTGAGTAATTAGGGTCTTCTTTATTTAACCAATAAAACTCATCTAGAACGGAAGCATTATCCATTTCAAGTGACGGGATGGAGCGAAATAAATCCCACAAACATTCGAAATGGTTCTCCATTTCTCTTCCACCTCTCACAACATAGCCTTTCAAAGGAAGTTCATCTCCATCTAAACTTCCACCAGGTTTAGATAATTCTTCTAAAATATGGATTTTTGACCCATCCATTTGTCCGTCTCTAATCAAGAAACATGCAGCAGCTAGAGATGCTAATCCGGAACCAATAAGATAAGCTGATTTACGCTCTACATTTTCTGGTTTTTTAGGACGTGCAAATGCTTCATAATTTCCATTACTATAGTACATACGTATCACTTCCCAAGTTTTCATAGTTTTTAATTTTTAGATTGAAAAGTAGTAAACTATAAGTAATCTTAAAGAAATTAATCTACCCTTCGATAGTATTATAAAATGACGAGGGGCAAGAATTGTGCGTCACTTATGTGCGTTTGTAACATAAGCGACATTTTATTCAAACTGTCCGATATGAGGAGTGATTAAGTTGAACAAACAAGATTTACGCGTCCAAAAAACACATCAAGCCCTAATTACTTCATTTTCTGATTTACTACAAACTAAATCTTTTGAACAAATAACGGTTCAAGACTTATGTGCAAATGCAAATGTACGACGATCAACTTTTTATCGTCATTTTAATGATAAATATGACTTGTTAAATCACGTTGTCGGCACGTTGATTGATCATTTTAGAAAGTTATATTTACCAGACATTAATCCCGACAATCCTAGACAATTTTTTGAGAAATTGATGAGAGATGTTTTGACATTTATTCACGATAATAAAGACATTGTCCGTAGCGTTATAACACTCAATTTTTACGGCGAAGTTTATACTATTTTTTATGAACAAATCTATAAAGCAGTTCAAAAGCAAATTGAATTTGATCGACAGAGTGGTCAATTTTATGTAGATGTAACAATATATGGAGAATTTTTAACTGGAGGTATTTTGAGCGTCATCACGAATTGGATTCAACATGGACAACAACAATCGATTGATAAAGTGACGAAAGAAATTGTTAATATGATATGTGGCGCAAGAGAAGTACATTTGAAAAAACTGAGCTAAAACGCCTTTATTAAAGATATTTCATTATTTGAAAAATGTCGCCAAGATAAAAGCTTAGCGACATTTTTTCTAATTTAATTTATTGATTTAGAACCATTTCCATTTTTTATCAGCAGCTACACGTGGATACTGACTGCCTGGTAAGAAATCCCTATTATAATGAACATAGGCTTTACCTTTTCTATTGATAGCTAGATGCCATTTAGATTTATCTTTAGGTACAACATCATATAAATCTTTTTTTACATGATATGTCTTGCCATCTATCTCATGGTTTCCCTCAGTTAACACTTTCTTATATTCATATTTTTGACGATATTGTTTGATGATGTGATTACCTATTCTATTTCTATTGTATTTCGCCTTTACATCACCAAAGGGTTTCACATTCATTAGTGTTTCATTTAGACGTAATTGATCTTGCTTATTTGTCAGTGCAATATTATAGCCTTTATTACTTGTACCTGTCTTTAAGCCATCTGTACCAGGTAAATATAGTGGTTGCCCTTTTAAAGATAAATTCGTACTTTTAAAAGTATTTCCATTTTGAGTATCCCGTGGCAACTTAGATATTTGTAATATCTGAGGGTACTTCTTAATTAACGCTTGCATTAAAAGGTTCATATCTTTAGCGGTACTTTTAGGGTAATCTTGTTTCTTAAATTTTGAAGGTGCATATTGATCTAATAAACTATTCTGCGCACCTGCTGGATTGACAAAATTTGTATTAGCCATATTAAACGATTTAGCTCGTTCATTCATTGTGTTAGTAAATTTATTATTATCGCCACTTACTTTCTCACCTAATATCATTGCTGCGGCATTACTTGATGCTAAAGTGGTTTGTTTAATTAATTCTTCAATAGTATGCGTTTGACCTTGTTTCAATGATACTGATGATAGGTTTGGTAGGTTGGACATGGTAGCATACTTATTTGTAATTTTGACTTTGTCACTGAGCTTTAACTTCCCATTCTCAATCGCTTCATAAGTTAAATATAAGGTCATTATTTTAGACATAGAAGCAGGGTCAACCTGATTATTTCCCCGGTAATTATATAGAATTTGCCCTTGCTCAGTAGTAAGCATGACACCACTAGGCTGATATTTCGTACTAATACTACTTTTCTTTTCTTTATTAGCAATAGTTACTGGCGATTCACTCGCATAACTTATCGATGTATGTAATAACGAAATCGTAGTGATAATACCTATTCCTTTTACAAATTTACCAAACAAAATATCCCCTACTTTTTTAATATTAATAATGTTGTACAATACCTTTTATAACAATATTATAGGAATAATACAACTACATTCAAAATCATAATCACTTAACTATATTGTTGTTACTTACTATACATTTTGATATCCATTAAACTTTACTTGCTTTTTAATGAAAAATTGAAACTCTGAGAACTACCATAATACAATTCTCAGAGTTCGACTATGTCGTTTCAATTAAGGTTCGTCACATAGAAAGTAATTAAAATTATTTATAACCTTTCTCACCTTTAAAATAACTACGATCTTCTTTGCTATAAACTTTGTCTGGATTTACAAATGGTTTCAACTTGTATTTAAAGTCATATAGATTCAAACCATCGATAGCAATACGGTCTTGATAAACGCTATCTTCACCAATATCAGTAAAATTATTTGGACCTACCCCAGCTAAGAATTTAAATCCTGCTTTATTCTCTAGGTACTGATAGCCTGCTGAACCTCTATCTTGCGCACCATGAGGGAAAATAAATAAATCCGTTTTGCCAATAATTGGCGTTACTTCTTTCTTCCAACGTTCTGTATCTTTCACAATACGATCATATGAACTATTTGCAAAATCAATGTGCCCCCAAGAATGACTTGCGAATGTCCAACCATCGCGTTTCATTGCATTTGCAACTTTTATCGCTTGTTCTTTTCGCTTAGAGTAGTCTTTACTATCCAACTCATTCGTGCGATATCCGAGTACCCCATTGTATCCAGTTAAACCAACCACACCTTTTTGTCCATTCAATGAAAAATCTGGATGTTCTTTTACGAATTGATTTAGAATCGGAACAATATCATTCGATTCACTTTGAGTAACCTTACCATCTTTGTCTTTCGTTTCAGATACAACATGATTATATTTGTCTAATACTAAGCGATCTGCATAACCATTTCCTCTCATATATTCATAATAATTCATATCATCTATTGATAAAATTAACGGTTTCTTTCCTTTGGGCAACTTAAGTGATTTCTTTTTAATAGGTTTAGAATTGAAATCATATGCATCATGCGGATCAATCAATATGTAATGGTGCTTATATAATTCATCAAGTGAGCGTTTAAATTCTTCAACGGTAATCATCCAATCATTATTGCCTTTGGCTTGATTCGCTTCACCAGTAAACGCCACTTTAGGATCCGTAATTAAAGGATGGAAGAAAATATGTGCTACATCACCCTTATATTCAACCCAATCTTTTTGACCAGAACTACGCTTTTTCGCATAAATATTCTCTTTTTTATTATGCGTTTCTTCTTTAGCTTCTTTCTCTTGCGTTTGCGATGTCGATTGACAAGCACATAAAACAATTGCTATTAAAACAGTGAATACACTCAACAAATATTTTTTAATCATGTATTGGCTCCTTTATGTAAGAAAGTAATTTTATGCCGATTACTAAATATTATATAACATTTTTATACTATGCATAACATATCATTTATAACTTAACGGAATTTTTACATGAAATTAATTTTATTCAGTTTTAAATTATTTGTTTCTTCTTTTCGCGAGAAATTTCATACTTACATTAACTACAATCGCTAAAACGATTAAGCTTTTCAATATTAATTCGTAAATTGTTGGCATCGAAAATGTACTAATAAACACAAATATTAGTATAAGTACTATCGCAATTTTATCGTGAATATCTAATGTCATTATGTTCACCTTTAGCTTTAATATAATTTCTTATATAATTGTATTATACATATAAAAGGAAATGGATGTTTTGAGGAAATTATTAGCCTTGGCATTACGCAATTGCCAACTCATGGTTTTACTGTAAGAGTGTTATCTAATATGACCCAGGCAATTGAGGAGATTCTAAATACAGTTCAATCTTATATTGCGAATAAGTTATATGATCGACAAATAGACTTTTTAAGAAAACAGCTTATGGTGCACTTTGTGATGTGTACTATAAGCTGTTTTATATTATTCTTTAATTTTGAAAATGAACGATTGAGATGTGATTATATTTAATACTGCTTACTTGCATATAAATGCTTTTTCATCATGCTATTCGGTATCGCCAAATATATAATTATATATGTCTTGTGATACTTGTTCGAAGTTATCGACGTTGAGTGACAGATAGAATTTCAGTTTAGGTTCTGTGCCTGATGGTCTTAAGGCAATAAACCCTTCTTTAAAGAGTATTCGAATCACATTCGCTTGTGGTAATGATATTGCTTCTTCCGTGTTGTCTTCTTTATAATTGCGTTTCAATGTCTCGTAATCTTCTACTGCAATGACTTTTAATCCTGCAATGACATCAGGAATATTACGTCTTAATTTATCCATTAAAGCGTTTATTTGCTGTTGTCCTTCTCTACCTTCAAAGACTTTAGACATCGGTTTATCCCGATATTGTCCTACTTCTCTATGAATCTCTTTTAATGCGTCGTGCAGTGTTTTTCCTTCATTTTTCAAAATAGAAGCATACTTAATGATTAATGGAACGATTTGAATGGCATCTTTGTCTCGCACGAAGTCGTCAGCTAAGTAACCATAGCTTTCTTCATAGGCAAATAAAAATGATTCTGTATCATCTAACTCACGAATGGCTTTAGCAATGTGTTTAAAGCCGATTAAGACTTCCTTCACAGTCACCTCATGTTGTTGTGCAAGACGTTTACCTAACTCACCACTTACAATAGATTGAATAACAACCGAATGATTCGGCACATTCGTGTATTCGAGCAGATATTTAATGAGTAATGCGCCAATTTCACTACCACCAAAGTAATATGTTTGACCATTTGTATCTCGTTCTACAAATCCCATGCGATCGACGTCTGGATCTGTCGCAATAATAAGGTTAGCCTCCAAGTCGTGTGCCTGTTGAATTGCTAAATCAAAGGCTTCTCGCTCTTCGGGATTCGCACTTTTAACGGAACTGAAATTTGGATCTAACTCACATTGCAATTCGACTAAGCTTACATTCTGAAAATTAAGATGCTTTAAAACGTCCGGAATAATCGGCACACCAGTACCATGCAAACTTGTATATACGACCTTCAAATCAGATTGTGGAATATCACCTATAAGATTTGTAATTTCATTTATGTAACTATCATAAACCGCTTCTTGTAAATCAAAGGTGTTCTTCTCAATAAGTTCTTGATTTAAGTCAATATTCAACTCAAGTGGATTACCTAAGTTATTGATATATTGAGCAACTTCTAATGAAGTATCCTCATCTAATTGCGCACCATCTGCACCATAAACTTTGATGCCGTTATAATCTTTAGGGTTATGGCTTGCTGTAATCATGATACCGGCAGATGTTTGCAAGTATCGGACAGCAAAAGATAGTTGTGGCGTTGTTTTATATACATCTGCCAGATAAACTTTAATGCCTTTCGAAGTCAAAATTTGCGTAATAATATGCGCGAATTCTGAAGATAAATGACGAATATCATAGTGAATGACAATTGAAGGATTATCTTCTTTATCTTTTAAGTAATTAGCAATTCCTAATGCCAGACGTTGTATGGTATAGCGATTTAAACGGCCTGGACCAAGTCCAAACTGGCCACGAATACCTGCAGTTCCAAAAGCTAATTCAGTTTCAAATCCTTGTTCTTGAAACGTTGTGGTCTGACTATCATAGAATGATGCTACAAGACTGTCATCTTTATATTTCATCCAATTGTCTTTCATTATATACTCCTTTCATACTTATACGGATGTCTTATTATTCTATTTCAGTATACTGGATATTAAAAAAAGTTTCATTTGATTAGGAGATAAGCATTATTTAGTTATCGTTGATGCTCAACGAATCAAACTCGCAATAAGTAACCCATAGTGATAAAATACATTTATAAATTAATTCCATTGGCAACACCAAACCACTCACTATTGCGCTAGTGAGGGGTTTTATGGTGTGTTAGACGATGTCGCTTATTTCTCTATTACTTACTGAAATTGATAGCTTTCATGACCTTTAGCAAAGGCTTCAACGGTATAAATCATTGAACCACCTTCTGAGTCGTTCTCAATGTCATTGGTACAAATGAGCAATTGGTTTGTTCCTGGAATAAATTGTGGATGTGTTGAACGTAACATTTTACCTTCATCACGCCCTGGCATTAAGATTTGACCAATAGGATATCCACGTTTGTTGAAGACTAGAACACGCCCTTGTCCATACATTGCTACGTATAAATTATCATCGCTATCAATACATACTGAGTCTGGTCCTTCATGGCCAGTAAAGTAATATGGAATCGTTGCGCCAAACGGTGCAATTGTCACGCCATCGTCCTCTAATTGAATACGATGTAGTCGGTTAGTCGTTGTTTCTGTAACCCATAATATTTTTTCATCCGTACTTAAAGCTACACCATTCGCTACTGAAATGTTCTGAATGACTGGTGTCACTGTCTTGAAGTCTGGTGAAACATAGTAAACGCCACCTTTAGGGTTGGTAGAATAGCCTCTGAAATCAGTGAAATAGAAACCACCTTTACTATCAAAGACCATGTCATCAATACAATATTCAGTATTGAGTTCCGAAATGATTTCTTCAAATTGTTCACCATGTTCATCTGTGGCGAAGATACCACCTGTTGACTCGAAATCGCCTAAATAACAAGTGAATAAACGTCCATCTTTATGTATTTTGACTGCAGCTGGATTTTGTTTTGTTGATTGAAACGCTGTTGAAACCTTTTTTGTGTCTATGTCGACTTTAAAGATTTTACCGCCAAACACTTCACATAAAAATAAATTATGATCTCTATCAAAGACAAGACCTTCAAGTTGAAGTCCTTCATCTGAAATTTTTAACCAAGGTTCTGCCGTTACCGTTTGTAATTCACTTTCAGAAATAATAGGTACTGCACTTTTTGATGCCCCAGTATATGTTAATTTTGGTAAAGATTGATTTGTCATAATTAACAATTCCTCCCTTTTCGAAAAGTATAATCTTAATTCATTATAATCCTTTAATTCACTTTTTACTTATCGTACTACATGTAATCGTTTTCAAAAAGTGATTGTACTTCTAACATAGGTCTGTTGTCCTATATTCAAAACCGAAATATTGAAAGTTATTGTAAATTTGGTAAAATAATATAATGTTGATTTTTATAAAAAGATAAATTATTGAATAACTAAAAGATATGGCTTGCCTTTACGATAAATAAATTTTTAGAGGAGAATTAGAAAATGGATTATAGAGTGTTATTATATTACAAATACACAACAATTGATGACCCTGAAACATTTGCAGCTGAGCACTTAGAATTCTGCAAATCAAATAATTTAAAAGGTAGAATTTTAGTTTCTACAGAAGGTATCAATGGTACATTATCAGGTACGAAAGAAGATACTGATAAATATATCGAACATATGCATTCAGATGAGCGTTTCGCAGATATGACGTTCAAAATTGATGAAGCTGAAGGACATGCCTTCAAAAAAATGCACGTGCGTCCAAGAAATGAAATCGTTGCTTTAGGTTTAGAAGACGATGTTGATCCACGTGTTACAACTGGTAAATATTATTCACCTAGCGAATTTAAAGAAGCACTTGAAGATGAAGATACTGTCATCTTAGATGCTCGTAATGACTATGAATTTGACTTAGGTCACTTCCGCGGTGCCATTCGCCCTGATATCACACGCTTCAGAGACTTACCAGACTGGATTCGTGAGAACAAAGATCAATTAGATGGTAAAAACATCGTAACTTATTGTACAGGTGGTATTCGTTGCGAAAAATTCTCTGGTTGGTTAGTTAAAGAAGGCTTCGAAAATGTAGGACAACTACACGGTGGTATCGCAACTTACGGTAAAGATCCTGAAACTAAAGGTCAATATTGGGACGGTAAAATGTACGTCTTCGATGAACGTATTAGTGTTGACGTTAACCAAGTTGAGAAGACAGTTATCGGTAAAGAACACTTTGACGGTACACCTTGCGAACGTTATATTAACTGTTCAAATCCTGAATGTAACAAGCAAATTCTTGTTTCAGAAGAAAATGAAGACAAATATCTCGGTGCTTGTTCATATGACTGTGCCAAACATGAACGTAACCGTTATGTAGCTAAAAACAACATTAGCGATGAAGAATGGAATCGTCGTTTAGAAAACTTCAAAGACGTTCCAGAACATGCACATGCTTAATATCTAAATCATATCCCTTATGAGATTTAATTAGCTCATAAGGGATATTTTTGAAGTGGCTTAGAATTCTTCATGAAGTCATTGTCCACCGCAACTTACTTTGCTTATATGATTTCTTTTTTGAGATTTTCAATGTTGGAATATAACTAGAATTGAAATATCTTTATACAAGCATCTAAGCAATTATTTAACAGCATTTTCTTCGCTATTGGCACTTTTATTATTTCTATGATAGTTGACTATTACGGTATAATTTGGGCCTATATTATTTGTTTTAGTATGTATATAGCAACTTTTATTTTAGGACTCTTTTTCCGAAAAACTTTAAAAATTGTAATGAGTAATTAGAAATCTTATAATTGATAATAATTCTCACTTTAAATACTGGAGGTTTCTACATATGTGTACAGGTTTTACGTTTCAAGCTAAAAACGGTGACGTTATTTTAGGACGTACGATGGACTATGACTATCCATTAAGTGGACATCCTGCTGTGCAACCACGTCACTACTATTGGGAATCTCGTGTAGATTATAAAGGTACAACGTCGTATGGTTTTACTGGTGCCGGTTCTGATATGGAAGGCTTTATTTTCGGAGACGGTGTAAATGAGCATGGCCTCGCAATATCTAATCAATATGACCGTGGTTATGCCTCATACGCTAATAAAATACGAGATGGATACATCAATATTTCACAAACTGAAGTATTAACATGGGTACTTGGTTACAACAAAACGATTGAGGAACTTATTGAACAAGCAGACCAAGTTAATGTCGTTGCACATACATTGAATGATATTAATGAAGCGCCACCATTACATTATCATGTATCGGATGCGACAGGCCGAACTGTAGAGATTACGTTTGTAGAAGGTCGCATTGTCGTTCATGATAATCCAGTCGGTATACTAACAAATAGCCCTGATTTAAATTGGCATTACGAGAACTTGAAGAATTATGCGAATGTGACACCTTACAAACCACAATATAAACGCTATAAAAATTTATATATCGGCAATGAAAATGGTACCTCTGGACTACCAGGTGGTTATACGTCAGCAGAACGTTATGTAAGAGCAGCTTATCTTGTAAGTAATATGTTGCCTGACGATGGTGATGATGCAGTATTAGATGCGTTTAGAATTCTTGATAATGTAAGCATTCCTAAAGGTGCAGTTCGCCCTTCTGAAGATGAATTCCACTATACGCTGTACCAAACTGTATTTAACTTAACATCGCGTACATTGTATGTGAAATACTATAATTCTAATCGTATTGCTGAATTACAATTAACTGAGGATTTATTAAATAGCGACGAATTAGTTATATTTAATCCGATTCCGCAAGGATTGTCTACCGATAAAGTAAATTAATTATCTATAAACAAACAAGCGTGGCTGATAAAAAAGCCACGCTTGTTTTTATTATGCTTTAACATTTTTAGGAATCAGAATAAATGCTGATATAAGTCCAAGTATCATAATAATTGCCCCGACTAAGAATGAAATCATTGCTGACATTTCTACTGAATAGAATTGTTGGCATACTGTAAATACGGTCGTATTTAACGCGATACCAAAAGCTCCTCCAAGTGTAGCGCCCATCTTATATAAACCTGTAGCAAAACTCACTTTCTCTTCTGGCATATTGAATACTGCAATCGTTAAGCCTGGTGTAGCAACTAACCCATTACCAATCGCACATACAACAAATGCGAAAGTTACAATACCTACATACCAACTTGGCGATAAGAAAGTGAAGCTAATTAGAATGATACCAATTGCTGGAAATAGCGGCCCTGCAATTAACATACTTTTACCGCCATATTTTTGAATTGCTTTTTCACCTAAGCGTATCATCGCTATCGCCATGAAGACATACGGCACTGTAACCAAACCAGTTTGTGCTTCGCTCATACCAAATTGTTTTTGCGCGTAACCATTAAAGACTACTGTGGTACCTACCCCAGTGTTAAGCACAAAATTATTGATTGTTGAGCCCAGAAATGCTCGATTTTTTACAATTGAAAAATCAATAAATGGTGTGGGTCTGCCTTTTTCAAAAATATAAAATACAACTAAAGCAATGAGACCAACGATTGCAACAATTAACGTGAATCGACTTGCCCAACCATATGTAAAACCTTGAGTCATCAATAGCATCAAGCAAGCGATAATTACGCCAAAAATCACCATGCCTACATAATCGAAGGGCTGGTGATCACGTTCTTGACGTGGCACTTCTTTTCTACGCCTTAAAATAAAAATCGCAATAATTGATAAAACGATAGAAAACACAAAGATAAATTGCCAACTTAAAAAGCTAGAAATAAGACCACCGACATAGGAAGAAAATCCTATTCCACCAACTGTCGCAATCATCATAAAACTATAAGCTTTACGGAGTGGTTGACCTTTAAAGTTATCTGATACTAAGCCAATTGTAGAAGGTAGTAATATGGCAGCTGATAGGCCTTGAAAAATGCGCCCAATAACTAAGAATGGCGTGGCAGGAACAATAATAAGACTAAGGCAACCAATAATACTAAAGACGAGACCTATTATTGTCATCTTGAGGTTTCCCACTTTATCTGCAATATCTCCTGCACCCACCATGAAAATACCTGTAACGAATGATACAAGGCTGATAGATAGGTTAAGTGTAGAATCTGTAGCACCAAACGTCTTTTGTACACTAGAACCAATATTTATAAATGATTGTGCAAACAACCAATATGTTAACACTGCAAAACTAGCTGCAATGATTAATTTACCGTCGAACCTACTTTGATGTGAACTCACATCTGACACTTCCTTTACTGATATAATAAAATAGTTATTGAGAATTATTCTCATATAACCTAAGATATTATATCATGCCCTTGAAGAAAATATATAATTTAAAATTTTAATGAAGGCAACTAATAATCAGTTTATTTTAGAAACTTATCATAAATATCGTAGTTTTATATATTTATTTAGCCAAACTGTAATAAATAAACACAGACCTAACTTAATTGAAGAACATAAAGAAATAGTCTCGGAACTCGCAAAAGGTAATGTTCAAATGCTACTAATTTACTTTAAAATCATTTAAAAAAAGACTTAGAATTTAGTCTCTATTATCTTGAATTTTTAAACCTATTTATCATCTAACATTTCAAACAATATCTAAATATAAAATATTATTCAATTTATTTTAAATTCACTTTAATAGCAATTTTAGTTGTGCTAATATTAAGAAAATTACATCTATTATTCACTTATCTTTTACATATTAATTAGATAGGGTTACAGAGATTAATTGTAACTCTGACTCTCATCAATTAAATATTAAAAGTTAATTTGAATAACTGTTAAGGAGTGTTTTTATGGAATGGATTAAATGGATTGGTATTTTAATCATAATCATCGGCTTCATTCTTAAGTTTGACACTATAGCAATTATTTTAATTGCAGCAGTAGTCACTGGTTTAGTTGCCGGTATGGATATCGTTGAAGTACTTTCAACACTTGGAAAAGCCTTTGTAGATCAACGTCTTGTAACTTTATTTATGCTTACACTTCCTATGGTCGGTTTAATTGAACGTTTTGGTTTGAAACAACAAGCTTCTAAACTAATTAGTAACGTTAAGAAAATAACAACCGGTCGCCTTCTTACTTTATATTTAATTATTCGTGAAATCGCCGGCGTAGCTTCAATACGTATCGGTGGCCATCCTCAATTTGTTCGACCTTTAATTAACCCTATGGTTCAAGGTGCACTTCGAACACGTTACAATCTTACTGATAAAGACATCGATGAGAAAGATATTGAAAAACTAAAAGCCGAAGCATCTGCCATGGAAAATTATGGTAATTTCTTTGGACAAAACTTATTTGTTGGTGCTGCTGGTGTGTTATTGATGGTTGGGACTTTCCAATCTTTAAACATTAAAGTGAATGCGATGAGTTTAGTGCTCGCTTCAATTCCTGTTGCTATCATCACACTTATTTTAGTTTGGATTAAAAATATTTTACTCGATCGTTACTTCAATAAAAAATATGGAAATAATGAGGTGAAAAGTCATGAGTGAAGCAACTTTAAACCATATTTTAGAAATATTTTACATACTGATTGGACTTCAATTTTTATATACAGCTTATCGCGCTTTACGTTCACAAGATAAATCTAAAAGTTTAGGTACAGCAGCATTTTGGACCATTTTAGCTATTTTATTTATAGGTGGTCCTTATATACCAAATGCAATTAATGGTCTGCTAGTTTTAGCAATGGGTGCTTTAACACTTTTCAGACAAGTGAAAATCAAAAACATTATCGATGTTAATGATGAGGAAGTTGAAAGAGGTTCTGCTAAATATGGAAATAAGCTTTTCATTCCTGCAATTGTCTTAGCTGTGGTAGCAGTAGTTGTTTCAAACTGGACTCCACTTGGCGGTGCCATCGGTTTAGGTATTTCATCTATTGTAGGATTAATCGCAGCACTACTCATTATCAAACCAAAATTATCTTACACATTGTATGACAGTGACCGATTAACGCAACAAGTTGGAACGACAGGTATATTACCACAATTCTTAGCTGCACTTGGCGTACTCTTTACTGCAAGTGGTGTGGGTCAAGTCATTTCAAAAGGTATCTCTTCATTTTTACCTGAGGGCAACCATTTAATTGGTGCAATTGCTTATATATTAGGTATGGTTCTTTTTACAATGCTTATGGGAAATGCTTTCGCAGCATTTACTGTTATAACAGCAAGTATTGGTATTCCATTCGTTATTGCCCAAGGTGGCGATCCAATCGTTGCAGGTGCGCTTGCCATGACTGGTGGTTTCTGCGGAACATTACTTACACCTATGGCGGCAAATTTCAACACATTACCAGTTGCACTACTTGAAATGAAACAAGAATTTGGCGTTATTAAAGCACAGGCGCCTATAGCATTAGCACTTATAGTAATTCACATTGCTCTAATGTATTTCTGGGCATTTTAAATAATTCTAAGGAGGAAATGAATAATGAAAATTTTAGTTACAGCATTTGATCCATTTGGCGGTGAACAGATTAATCCTGCACTAGAGGCAGTAAAGCAATTGGAGAATACGATTGGCGAACATACCATTTCAAAGTTAGAAATTCCAACCGTCTTTCATGAATCTAAAGACGTCATTAATAAAGAACTGTCTAAAGGCGATTACGAAGTGGTCTTGTCTATTGGTCAAGCTGGTGGTCGTTATGACCTTACTCCTGAGCGTGTAGGTATCAATATCGACGATGCACGTATTCCTGACAACAAAGGAAATCAGCCTATTGATGTGGCCATTCAAGAAGATGGCGCACCTGCCTACTTCTCAAACTTACCTATTAAAACGATGACTGAAGCGATTAAAGCAGTAGGCGTCCCTGCAAGCTTATCGAATACAGCGGGCACATTTGTTTGTAACCATGTCCTATACCAATTAGGTTATCTCGCTGACAAGTCTTATCCGGGGCTACTATTTGGATTTATTCATGTACCATTTATCCCTGAACAAGTGACAGATAAACCTGAGAAACCGTCGATGTCTATTGAAACAATTGCGAAAGGTTTAACAGCGGCTATTAAAGCCATTTCTAAAGAAGACGACGCCAAAGTTGCACTAGGAGAAACACATTAAAAAGAGGGTCCCCACCCTCTTTTTTTAATTTCAAAATTGGAAAACTTCTACGTACCTATTCACAAATTTATCATTTCAAAGAATTTGTATAGGGTGTATCATATAATAATGTTTATTGATGGAAAAATATTTTCAATAACTAAACTCTATTATAAAAAATAATGATGAATACAATAGAAAGAAGGTAAAACATTGAAAAAGCGCATATTCTATTCACCTTCTATATGCGCGATGCTTATGTTAAGTGGTTGTGCTCAGTATCATAATGATGACAAAGAGGTTAAAGTCTCACTACCTCGTGAATTTAATACAAATCAACTAGATGCACAAGGCTTTGATGCGCCTATGCCTGTGTACAATGCTATCTATCAACCGCTTGTAACTTATGGTAAAAATGGCAAGATTGAACCAGGTCTTGCTACATCTTGGGAAGCTTCAGAAGACGGTAAACACTACCTATTTCATTTAAAGAAGAATGTAAAATTCAATGATGGTTCTGATTTTGATGCATCGGCAGTTAAATTCTCAATTGAACGTGCAAAGGCAACGGATACAACCGACCCTATAAACATTTAAGAATTGAGCATATTTAAGTTAAAAAACAATGCCTATCAAAACTTAGGCATTGTTTTTATTGCGTATATACTATGTAATTAGAGTATTTCTACCAAAAATAATTTTGAAATGTAGCTAATATATTACCAAACATGTGTATGATGATAGGTATTTCGAGCCGTTTTGTTTTTAAATATGCAACAACGAAAATGAAACCTGAAAAGCCGTAAATAAACCATTCACCTATGTTGCTTGGGCCATGAGCGCCAGCGAATAAAATAACAGATACTATGCCACCAACTATAGGTGCACCTCTAAAGATACCTTTAATTAACAATCCTCTAAATATAATTTCTTCTAAGATAGGACCTAAAATACCTATCGCAATGAGTTGTAAATACAGTGGTACATTGCGGTAACTTTCCTCTAACTCCTTCTCATTCCCTGTCGTAGGCATGAATTCAAAATAAATATAATCTGTACCATTTGCAAGAATGAATCCAATGATAATGATTAGCCATTGCTTTTTAGTTATTCGACTAAATTGAAATAGCTTCAACTTACTTAATTTTAAAATTAGAAATGCAATAATGACCCCTACAATAGCAATCCAAAAGTATCTTGGCTTCTCTACTAAGAGTATAACCATTGATTCGGCAACAAATAAAATACAAATTAAAAATAGAGATTGTAATAGCAACTTCCAATAAGGTTTTTGAGAAATTTGAAAATCTCCTGTTATATGGTCATGTGACATTTCATCTTTAGACATAGTTAACCTCCTAAACATATAATTCGAAATGTTAATTTTTAGTTAAGATAACGCATTTTTATGAAGTGACCTACAATAAATGTCAAATATATGTTACATTCATATAGAAGTATTCATTTTTCAAAATCTTATATTTCTAGACAAAGGTGGGTTTATTATGATGAATCATCAGAATATGGATACAATTTCTAATACTACATCTTCTTCAAATGAAGATAATTCAACTAAAGACCACATACATACCGAAAAACGTCGTCCAACTGGTAATAAGTTTGTACGTGCCCTTATTTTCATTGGCTGGATGCTACTAATTCAAATTCCTATTGTGAGTAGTATGTTTATCTATAGTTTTTCTATTTATATGGATACATTAACTTGCACATTAGTGACCATCATTTATTTCATACTAGCTGCTGTAGTAATATGGCTAGTTAGAGGTTATTACAAACGTCATACCTATGAAAAGCCTAAAAAATTTACAGGTAAGGATATTACAGTTAATGTTGGTTGGGCCGTACTTCTTAGATTAATCGTTATTGGTATGTCATATTTAATGCTATTTACGACAGGTTCAATGCAAACACAAAACGACAAAATGTTATTAGGTGATATGAACGCTGCCAAACCAACGCCTGATCAATTGGGCCAAGTTTTCCCTCTAATTGTCTTCGTACTGACGATTACATTTGTAGCACCTTATTTAGAAGAACTTGTTTATCGTGGCATTTTTAAAGAAACATTATTTAAACGTACACGATTCTGGTTACCGTTCATCCTATCATCACTTATCTTTGCTTCTCAGCATGGTATTTCAAATTGGGTGGCAATTCTAATGTATACCATGATGGGAATGATATTCTACCTTGCTTACCATCGTCGTAGAAATGTTCGTGACAGCATGATGGTTCATATGATTCATAATGGTGTGAGTGGCATCATGGTTCTAGTAAGTTACTTTATGGTATTTTTTAGTTAAACATTGAACTCTTAAACTAGTTCCAACATAACAAATATTGTCGCAATTTAATCTTAAATATTTCTTAATTTAGAATATAGCACTTATTAACACTATAAAAGCAGGACTTCATTACGTCGAAGTCCCGCTTATTTTTATTTATCAAATGCAATGGTCTTTATATTTTTCTCTTTCAAGAAATTCTCAATTTTGGCTTGTTCTCGACCATTCGCAATATTTTTATCTTTATTGATATCGAGAATATCTTTTAATGATGCATCTTCATCTAAATTTAACACACGTTGATTTGTTTGATATGTTGCTATCATATAATTACTTATCTTTTTAGTGTATTGTTCATATTCTTTGTTAGGCATCTGATTATTTTTTATGTACTTGGCAAAGTTATTTAAATTTTGTTCTTGTAAGTCTACAATATGATTGAATTTTTGTTCTTTTTTCTTAGATAACTTTTCGTCAGAATCTAACTTGTCCTCGTATGGCTCTCTAGCATCTGTTAATTTTCTATCGGTATCTAAATAGATTTTAATATCTTTTTTAATCGTGTTTTCAGAAATTTTCTGATCTTTAGTTGTTTTATCAAAAATATATTTCGGTATTTTATAATTATGATTAGCACTATTTTGTGACTGCTTGTTATCATTTGATGTATCTTTAGAATCATTTTCTTCTGACGATGACGAACAGCCAACTAATGTAAAAGTAAGAATAATTACAGGAATAACTAATAAGTATTTCTTCATATTAATGCTCCTTTATAATGTAAGTAATTCTTTCCTTTTTTTAGTATAAGCAACTACATAAATAATTTAAATAAACCATGTAAAATAACAACTACTTTTAAAGTAACTTGTTTACTATGCCTAATTTCATGAGAGAATATCACTCTTTAGAAATCTGAACCCTTCTATTGAATACCTCTATGTTTAATCATTAGTAAAATAAAAATAACGCCTATGTATCCTGCGATAGATATAATGGATGCTTCATAACCAAATTGATTGCCTGTGATGGCTATGTTGTTCGTATGTACGACATATTGCCAAATACTATACTGACTTTCCTTTTCCGTGATAAGTAAAAGTTGGGATAAATTCCAAAAAAAATGTAGTGTAATACTTGCCCAAATGGTATTAAATTTATAGGTTGCCAAACCGAACATGATGCCTACTAGTGAACCGCTAATTAATAATAAGAAGAAACTACTTACATTTAACCCACCATTTAATAAATGGATTGCCCCAAAAAATATTGCCATGGAAATAATGGCAATCTTGATGTTCGTCTTCTTCTCAATGTACCCCATCAATAAACCTCTGCATACCATTTCTTCAACGACCGCGCCACCTAAGGCTGTTACGAAGATAGACCAGAAAAATGAATGCAACATATCATTTAAATTACCAAAGTGATGCACAGTAAAATCACCTGGAACAAAAATGAAATAAATGCCATAAACTACTATTGGTAAGCTTAAGCCTAATATCACATAGAGTTTATTAAACTTAGGTGTTGTTATACGATATGCGCTCAAGCGATCTTTTAATACACGTTTAATGAATAATCGAACGACTAAAAAAGCAAAAATGATATATAAAATCCCTTGTAAAATAGCGCCTATACCTAGAAATGGAATTAAATCACTAAAGATGGATGCAATGCCTTGTGTAACGACCATGATAAGTAGTGCTAATAAGAATATACCTGCAATTTTCAATATTTTCATGATAATACCCCTATCTTTTTATAATCATTATTATATTAGCACAATGTTAAAGATATAAAATACGAGTCGAACAATCAATGATGTCCAACTCGTATACTAAATATTATTTTTTCTCTATTACTTTAGAAATATATGTTGATGGTTTATCTTTATCAAATATTGTTAGCCCAGTAATATCTTTTGCATTTTTAGATGGTACGACAAGACTTACTAAATATCCGAAGACGAAAGCAACGACGAATGAAATGATTGATACGTAGAATGGTGAGTTACCTCCACCAACGCCATTTAGTAGGTATGCAATGATTACACCTGCAATTAATCCTACTAAGACACCAAATGTATTCGCACGTTTTGTAAAGATACCTACTGCAAAGATACCAGCTAGTGGTACACCAAATAATCCAGTGATCAATAAGAATAAATCCCATAAATTGTTTGAATCAGCAGCAATTAAGTAAATTGAAATACCATAGCTTAATAAGCCTGCCACAACAATGACTAATCGTGCAAAGTTAACTTCTGATTTATCTGCCCCTTTTCCAAAGAAGCGATGTTTAATATCTTCAGAAATACAAGCAGAGATAGAGTTCAAGCTTGATGAAATCGTCGACTGTGCAGCCGCAAATATAGCTGCAATCAGTAATCCGCCCACGAATGGTGGCATTTCAGTTAGAATGAAGTAAGGCACGATAGATGATGTATTGAATCCTTTAGGCAATACCTGTTCATGTTGATAGAAAGAATACATCATAGTTCCCATTCCATAGAAAATAGGTGCAGAGATTAACGCTAAAACACCATTTGTCCATAACGATTTCTTCGTTTCATCCATAGAGTCAGATGCTTGATAACGTTGAACAACATCTTGACTCGCAGTATATTGGTGTAAGTTGTTAAAGATATTTCCAAGGAAGATAATCGGAATCGCTGCTGCTGCGCTATTTAATTTCCAGTTATCTACACTAATAATCTTCTTATTGGCAATTGCATCACTGACAACTGTGCCGAAACCACCTTTGATTTCAAAAGCACCGATGATAATTATCATTAATGCGCCACCAAGTAAAATAACACCCTGGGTAAAATCGCTCCATACAACGCCTTCGAATCCACCTAAGAAAGTATAAAGAATACATAAAATACCCACTAAACTAGCTACGATGAATGGATTCATATCAGATACAGCTGTGATTACTAATGTTGGTAAATAAATAACAATCGCTATGCGTCCTAAATGGAAAATGACAAATAATAATGAACCGATGACACGTATACTTGGTCCAAAACGCGCTTCTAAATATTCGTACGCTGATGTTACGCGTAACTTTTTAAAGAATGGTACATAAAATGCGATTAAAATTGGAATAATTGCGACAATCGCAATATTACCAGCGATGTATGCCCAATCTGTTAAAAATGCCTTTTCCGGTGTAGACATAAAGGTAATGGCACTTAAAGTCGTCGCATAAATCGAGAACCCAATGGCCCACGAAGGCAAACGACCACTTGCCGTGAAGAAACTATCCGTATCTTTACCAGCCCTTTTAGTAAAGTACGCTCCAATTAATAACATAATGACAAGATAACCAATAACAGCTACCCAATTCCATGCCCCAAAACCGACTTGATGCATAATCAACACCCCTTGTGTTACATATTCTGTTGTTAAATATTCTCAGTTTGTCTATAAATCGTATTTCTTAATTAATGTGTCCAATGCATCGCGATGTCTTTCATCAAATGGTCGGAATGGACGTTTAGGCAATCCTCCATCGATACCACGCGTTTTTAATATTTCTTTTAATGTTGGGTAAATGCCCATACTTAATACCGTTTCGATGATGTCATTCGTATCATGTTGTATTTGATATGCTTCAGCAATTTTGCCTTCTCGTGCTAAATCAAATATTTGTCGTGCACGGCGACCATTCACATTGTATGTTGAACCAATTGCCCCATCGACACCTGAAATTGTCGCTTGCACTAACATTTCATCAAATCCAGATAATATGAGTTTATTAGGAAATGCCTTACGGATACGTTCTAATAAGAAGAAGTTCGGTGCAGTGTATTTCACGCCTACAACTTTTTCATGATTAAATAACTCGCCAAATTGTTCGATGCTAATATTGACACCTGTTAAGTCAGGAATCGCATAAATAATCATATTGTTTTGTGTTGCTTCGATAATGTCGAAATAATATTGCTTAATTTCTTCAAAAGAGAATGGATAATAGAATGGTGTCACTGCTGATAACGCATCATAACCTAGTTCTGTTGCGTATTTCCCAAGTTCAATCGCTTCATTTAAATCTAATGATCCAATTTGCGCAATTAAGTTCACATCGTCTCCAACAGTTTCTTTCACTACTCTAAAAATTTGTTTCTTTTGTTCTTTACTAATTAAGAAGTTCTCCCCAGAACTACCATTCACATATAAGCCATCAAGTTTCTCAGTCTCAATCGCATTTTTAGCAATTTGCTTTAATCCTTCTTCTTTTATTTGTCCATGTTCATCAAACGGTACAAGTAATGCGGCGTATAATCCTTTTAATTTATCTTCCATGTCATGTTCCTCCAAATCAATTTTTATTCAAATTCATTTTTATAAACTTTGAGATAAATTCAATTACAATAAATTTCTATTTACACCTCGAATTGTAAACGCTATCATTTTCTTAAACAACTATTTTTGAAAAGATTTAACAAAATTTTACGAATTTGATGAAAATATTTTTCAAAAAGAATGATGACGATTACTTTAATTTGAAGTGTCGTTATAATAAAGACGACTAAGGAGGTACCTCAATGTATAAAATAGCTATAGATATAGGTGGAACAAATATTAAAGTGGCAGTCATTAATGATGACTTAGAAATGATTGATTATAAAAAGATTAAAACGCCAGATAATATTAATGTGCAAATTGTAGATGAAACATATCAATTAGTAGCAGCATTTATGAAACAATATCAACTTAAAAATCCATTTATTGGTATTTCAAGTGCTGGTGTCGTCGATTCAGATTTAGGTCAAATTATTTATACGGGGCCAACCATTCCTAATTATGACGGTACACAATTCTTCGAAGTCTTCAAAGATTTATCGTCTGATATCGCTGTTTATAATGATGTGGATGCGGCATTGTTAGGGGAACTTAAACTCCATCATTATGAAGAAGATAATATATTCTGTTTAACTTTGGGGACAGGTATTGGTGGTGCATTTTACAGTCAAGCTTCTGGCATTTATCAAGGTTCGCGTCACCGTGCCAATGAAATTGGTTACTTACTTTATCGTGAAGAAGATGGTAAAACATTTGAACAACGTGCCTCAACATCAGCTCTTAAAGATTTAATGACTAAACATCAATTTGAACATGGTACGGATGTACCTAGATTATTTAATCTAGCAGAAGATGGTAATGAAGAAGCACTTAATATTCTCAATGAATGGAGTAATTATGTTGCAGAAGGTATTGCTCAAATTCAAATTATTTATGATCCAAGCTTGATTCTTATTGGAGGCGGTATTTCATCTCAAGGTGAAACACTTCTCAAATATATAGAACCTAAAATTCATCATTATTTACCCTCTGACTATGGCATTGCTAAGATTCAAACAACTCAAACAGAGAATCATGCTGCTTTATTCGGCGCAATCACTAAATAACAGCTGGATTTAGATAGGAGTGGGACACTGAATTCATAACGAATTCTGTCCCACTCCTCACTCATTCTTTCTCATTTCCTAAAATGACGTCTCGTGTTTGTTGATACACTTGGTGCATATGTGTGTCATTCAATAATAAATAACTCACGATATCTAATAAAAATAGTGTTGCGATTTGTGAGTTGATGAATTTTGAATCATTGTTACTTGATTGAGCCGTCGTGATTAATACTAAATCTGCATTCTTAGTAAGCGCACTACCTTCGAAATTTGTTATGACTACGACATACGCCCCTTGATTGCGAGCAATCTTCGCAGCTTCAATTAATTCTAAGGTTTCCCCACTATTTGAAATAGCGACAAACATATCTCGTGATGAAAGTAGCGACGCCGATATCTTCATTTGGTGCGCATCTGTTGATACAGAACCTTTGATACCCATACGTATTGTGCGATAGTAAAATTCACTTGCCGTTAATCCCGAACTTCCTAATCCTGCGAAATTGACTTGTCTACACGTTTTTAAATTGTGTGCTAGACGCTTAATCTTTTCCTCGGAAATAAATTCACCCGTTTGTTGAATAATGTTTTGATGATAACGATGAATAAGCTGAACAAGCGGTGCATTTTCTACTAGCTTTTCTGATTTTTCGTGTTGCAAATTAAACTTCATATCTTGAAAGTTGGCATAATTTAATTTGCCACTAAATCTTGTAATGGTAGCTGGTGATGTCCCGATAGCATAAGCTAAGGAATTAATTGTAGAGAAATTTTCATCAAGTTCATGTGTTTGTATATATTCAATAATTTTTTTATCCATTTTCGTTAATAAATGACGACTTCGTTGAATACGATTTTCAAATTTCATGACAACACCTCGTAATTAAGTTAGTTAAACTGTATTATATTTGAAAATATTTTTCAATTCTCAATTATAAATTGATAAATATTTTCTTAATGTTATGATATGAATGAATAAACGAATCAATTATAAATACTATTTCTATTTACAATTTTGAAAAAGACGGAGCGTGTTTAAAAATGTTACCAAATGGATTAATCGTGTCATGTCAGGCGTTACCTGACGAACCATTACACTCATCATTTATTATGTCAAAGATGGCTCTAGCAGCTTTTCAAGGTGGAGCGGTTGGTATACGTGCGAATACTAAAGAAGATATTTTAGCGATTCGAGAAGAAGTATCACTACCGGTTATCGGAATTGTAAAACGAGATTATGAAGGTTCTAATGTATTTATTACAGCAACTTCTAAAGAGGTGGATGAACTAATTGAAAGTGGATGTGAAGTAATTGCTTTAGACGCGACAACGCAAACACGTCCTAAGGAGTCCCTTGAAGAATTAGTTCATTACATTCGAGAGAAAGCACCCCATGTTGCAATTATGGCGGATATTTCAACTGTTGAAGAAGCCATCAATGCAGATCATTTAAACTTTGATTACATTGGCACAACATTACGTGGGTATACGTCTTATACAAAGGGACACATTCTCTTTGAAAATGATTTTGAATTTTTAAAAGAAGTATTAGAAAAGGTCAACGCGAAAGTTATTGCAGAAGGTAATGTCATTACACCTGAAATGTATAAAAAGGTAAGTGACTTAGGCGTACATTGTACGGTTGTCGGTGGGGCAATTACACGTCCTAAACAAATCACTGAACGTTTTATAGAAGCTGTCCAACAAAAATAATTGCTTAATTTGGAGGCGTAAATCATGAAGATAACGAACTTAGTAGATAAAAAATTAGCGAGTGATTATGTTGCAATTGAACTATTGAAGTTAATTAAAGATAAGCCTGATGCTATATTAGGACTTGCTACTGGTGGCACGATGACGGATGTCTATCCCCGCTTTTCAGAATTGCTATCAGCCAATCACGTTGATTTAGCAAATGTTCAAACATTCAATTTAGATGAATATGTAGGGTTAGAACCTGAACATGCTCAAAGTTATCATACGTATATGCATCAATTATTATTTGATCATAATGCTAGTTGGAATGCCGATAACATTCATATTCCTCAAGGCCATGTTGATGATTTAGAGCGTGAGGCACGTCGTTATGAGAATCAATTGAAACAAATTGGTCAACCCGACATTCAATTATTGGGTATTGGTGAAAATGGACACATCGGATTCAATGAGCCTGGCACATCTTTTGAAAGTGAAACGCGTGTGGTTGATTTAACTGAATCAACGATTAATGCTAACAGTGTTCATTTTGATCATATTGATGATGTACCTAAACAAGCCGTTTCTATGGGATTAAATTCTATTATGCGTGCGAAACGAATTATCTTATTAGCATTTGGAGAACGTAAACGTGATGCAATTCATCAACTCTTGAATGGTGAAACAAATGAATCATTGCCTGCATCTATCTTGCATCAACATCCTAATGTAGAAATCATTGTTGATGACACTATTTTCAATCGTTTATAGTATCCTACCCAGCATAAAACAAAAACAGAAAGTGGATTGATAACCAATCCGCTTTCTGTTTTTTCATTTTATGAATGTTTAAATAGTTTTAAAATTAAATACATAATAATACTAATAACCGCAATAACTGAGAAAGTAATTAAGAATATTAATTCTGTTTGGTGGAATTCAAATGCTAACGTAAAGTTATTAAAACTTTTGAATGTGCTATAAACGATTAAATTAAGTATGATTAATGCGATTAAAGCAATGATGGATAACCACGCTAACCAACTAAAGAAATGCTTAGCGTTAGGAAACCTGAAATCATTATTCATGTGTGGACACCTCTCTTCCGTCGCAATTGTTTCGAATCAAAACATTTACTACATATATACACTAGAATGTATATCTTTAAACGCGAATAGAGGCTACATAGCATTTATAATCATACATCATCCAATTCTTTAATATTGATGTACAACCCCTGATTTGATTGTTTTATCAACACGAATCGTATCATCTACTACTACGATATCAGCATCTTTACCGATGGCTAAACTACCTTTATGGTCATCAATTTTTAATGCGATGGCTTGATTCAAACTCGTTACACGCCATAAATTCTCTAATGAATCATGTGTATATTCAATTAAATTATACAAACCGTCATTCATTTTCAAGATACTACCTGCTAAAGCGCCACTTGCTAGGCGAGCCTCTTTTCCTTTAACGATGACATTCTGTCCGCCTAAATCATATTCACCGTCTTCCATTCCTTTCGCACGCATCGCATCAGTGATGAGATACATGTGTTCATTTCCTTTTTGCTTATAAGCAATATGTACAGAAGCAGGATGTGAATGAATACCATCAACTATAATTTCCGTATTTAATTGTTCATTCGTCCACGCCGCACCAAAGACACCTGGATCGCGATGTTCAAATGGTGTAGCTGCATTATATAGATGTGTTACATGTTTTGCACCATGGTCCACCGCTTCATTCGCTTCATCAAACGTTGCCACAGTATGCCCCATTGAGAAGATAATATCTTCATGCAATTGATTAAGTGTATCATGTGCGCCTTCAACTTCAGGCGCAAAGGTAATAATTTTGATTTGCTGATTCGCAACTTCTTGGAAATGTTGAATCTTAGACGCAGATGGACGTTGCACATATTTAGGATTTTGCGCGCCAACTTTATGCTCTGAAATAAATGGTCCTTCTAAATGAACACCACCTACTTCAGCCGCTTCTTCTCGTTGTTGATCAGCTTGATATGCCACAATGTTTTTCAATGCCTTTTCAATATTAGCGTCCGATTGCGTCATCGTCGTTGCTAAGAATGTTGTTGTTCCCTCTGATAATAATTGTTCAGCCAAATGTTTTAACCCGTCATAAGAAGCATCCATTGCGTCCTCACCATAGCCACCATGAATGTGAATATCTATGAAACCTGGTAATACATTTTGACCTTTCACGTCGATTTGTTCTAATTCTCCAGTATACGTTCCTTGTTGAATATCACTTATTTTGCCATCTTCTACTACAAGATATCCATTTTCAATAACTTGTTTTTCCGTATAAATTTTACCATTTGTAATGACATAGTTTGTTGACATGATATACCTTCTTTTCTATTTAATTCTTCAATTTTTCATCTCAATTATAGCATTTCATTAGCTCGTATTTTGCCAATTTTCACTTTTGGAAAAAGTTTTCAAAACAGAGCGCTATTACTTAGAAATCATGATATTTCAAAAAAAATGAATTTTGAAAACATTTACTATTATAGGTATACTCAAACTAAATAAAATATAAAGGATGACGTAATTGAACAATGAATGACAAGCGGAAGAAAAATAATTATTTAGTATATGGGATATCCGTAGCCATCATTATACTTATTACTGCAATGGCCGGGATCTTTCCTAAAGCATTTGGCGCTAATGCACAACATATTTATAATTTTATTTCTAATTCATTTGGTTGGCTGTTCTTACTTATTATATTTATTTTAGATATCTTTTTAATCTCTTTAGCAATTTCTCGTTACGGTCGTTTCAAATTAGGCAGTGATGATGAAGAACCAGAGTTTTCATTTTTATCATGGCTAGGGATGTTATTTTCAGCAGGACTAGGTGTCGGTATTGTATTCTGGGGTGTTGCTGAACCACTCACACATTATCTTCATTCACCTTTTCCAAAAGATGTGCCAAATCAATCAGCCGAATCAGCACGTGTAGCCATGGGCTATACCTTCTTTCATTGGGGGATATCACAATGGTCAATCTTCGCTATGGCTGGACTTATCGTGGCATATTTCCAATTTAGAAAGAAGCGAGATGGTTTAATTTCTACAGCAATGGAACCTGTCTTTGGTCAAGCTTACAAACGTCCATTTCGAAATGTGATTGATATTTTAGCAATTATAGCTACAGTCATGGGTATTGCCACTTCTATAGGTCTTGGCATCATGCAAATTAGTGGTGGATTGAATCATGTCTTCCATGTACCAAATAATAACGTTACAAAAATTGCTATTACGGTACTCATGGTTTGTATTTTCTTAGGTTCTGCAATAACTGGTTTAAATCGGGGCGTTAAATGGCTAAGTAACATCAATATTATTTTAGGCGCTGTTTTACTACTATTCATGCTTATCTTTGGAGACTTAAAATTCATCTTCGAATCTTATACTTTAGCAATCGGAGACTATATCAGACATTTTGTTGAATATAGCTTACGTATTAATCCATATTCTGGCAATAATGCTTGGATACAACAGTGGACTGTCTTTTATTGGGCATGGGTAATCTCATGGTCACCGTTCATAGGAGGTTTCGTCGCTCGCGTATCTCGTGGACGTACAATTCGTGAATTTATCATGTGTGTATTAATCGTACCTCCACTCATTTCATTCGTATGGATTGCAGGATTTGGTGGTATGGCTGTTAAAGTTGCTATGGGTGGCGATAACATCGCTAAATTAGTAGATAAAGATTACACAGTAGCTTTATTTGAATTACTATCAAAATTTCCATTAGCAGATATTACGAGCATATTAGCAGTCGTCTTAATATTCTTACTCATAGTGACAAGTGCAGACTCAACAACACATATTGTTGCTGGCATGGCAACAGGAGGTAGCGAGAATCCAAAGGTGAAACATAAAGTGATTTGGGGATTGCTGATCGGTGCCATTTCAGTTGCAATGACAATTGCAGGTGGTTTGACGAGTTTACAGACTGCATCCGTTGTAACAGGATTACCATTCTCTATTATTCTATTACTAATGACACTTTCTATTATGCGCGCGCTTCGCAGAGAACATACGAAGCACTTCCAAATGTCTTATATTGATGATGACAAAGATTATTCCATTCCATTAGAACAACGAGAAGATCATAATAAATCTAATGAAAAAGAACAAGGTAAGGAACAGAACAATGAAGAAGAATAACAATATGAATCTGTACTTTAATTTACTGCCTTTAATTGGACTAATCATAAGTATATTTTTATTCATACTATATTTTGTCATTTATCATGTAGATGATAATTGGGTTATTGTAAGTTTATATTGTTTATTACCAATATTTGTGAATAGTTCGATCACTTTAGCATACAAGCTTTTTAATAAATAGCGCATATACCGCTCTTGTCATATGTGTAATTTTAAAATATTGTAGTAATAAGCACTTTTTATCATTAAGGGGAAACAAGGGGGATTTATAATGAATTACAAACAGTCATCACCTGAAGTCTTACGTCAATTAATTCGAGATGGAGAACTTGTCGGTCACACAAGCGGTATGGCTGAAGGTTATATACAAGCTAATGTGGTTATATTGCCATCGAAATATGCTTATGATTTCTTAAAGTTCTGTTTTAGAAATCCAAAGACTTGCCCACTCTTAGATGTATCAGAAGTTGGCGCACATTCTTTTCCATATTATGGGCCATATGCGGATATACGCACTGATGTTCCGAAGTATCGCATTTATGAACATGGGCAATTGATTAAGGAAGTTGACGATATCACTGATCTTTATACTGAAGATATGGTTAGCTTTCTAATTGGTTGTAGTTTCACTTTTGAACATGCATTGTTGGAAGCTGGCTTACCTGTACGTCATATTGAAGAGGGTCATAATGTACCTATGTATCGTACTAACATCCCTGCCGAATCAAGTGGCTATTTTAAAGGTAACATTACAGTTAGTATGCGTCCGATGACTATGACTCAAGCGATTAAGGCAACAGAAATTACTTCACATTTTAAGAATGTTCATGGCACGCCGATTCATATTGGTACACCAGAAGAACTGGGAATCACTGATATCGATAAGCCTGATTATGGAGAAGCTGTCACAATCAAACCTAACGAAATGCCTGTCTTCTGGGGATGTGGCGTGACACCACAATCTGTTGCACTTGATGCCAAACCTGAGTTAATGATTACACACTCACCCGGACACATGTTTATTACAGATATTAAAGATAGCGAATTAAATGATTAATTTTTTTGAAAAAGGGAGATACGCAGCTAAAAATTATGCTGAGATATCTCCCTTTATGTATTTATATTATCCAATGTGTATTAAAAGTTGATAAATAAGTGTGCCCGCATAGTTCCCTATGACATAACCTAATGTACCTATAATTAGTATTGGTCCAACAAGACCTTGCCATCCTTTACTAATAGCTAAAGCTGCTGCCGTTGTAGGACCACCAGCAGTAGCATTACTTGCCAACAGTATTTCTTCAATCTTAAAGTTAAATAACTTTCCTAGTATTAAACTTAAACCTAGATTGAAAATTAAAATAATCATCACAAAGACAAATAATAGTGGTGCTGTTTTTATAATCGTCATAAATGAAGCAGGTGTTCCTATCACTACAAAGAATATGTAAATAATAAATGTTCCAATTTCTGAAGAACCGGCTAATTTATCAAAGAAATCTCCCCAAATAGCCACTGCCAATAATGTAAGTGTTGTAAGTAACAAGTATTGATCGCCAAAGAAAGAAACCAGTATCGTAAGTAGGACATTAGACTGCGGTATCACATGTTGAATGATCTCAGATAATTTAAAACTGATTGCTACTAATGCCACTGCAATCGCTATTGAAAGTGCAATATCTAATAATTGAATTTGCTTCGGTTGCCAATAAGATTGTTGCGTTTCTGGTGTTGACTCAGTTTGATAATCTGTCTTAAACCACCTTTTTATAATAGGTAAAGACGGTATTACAATCAACAACATAAAGTACAATGCCATAACACTATTATCTGCAACGACTGTTGATGAAATCATGTCGCTCGGCGTTTTAAACTTTGTGCTTAAAGCTGCAAAGTTCACGCCACCTCCTATATAGCTTCCTGTCATCATCGCACCAATTTTTGCTAAATATGGAATCCACTGATGAAGTAAAATAAATCCTACCGTTGTCCCCATCAATGTTCCAACTGATGCAATTAAGAAGATATATAATAATCGACGACTTTCCTTCCAAATCTTTAAAATATTAGAACTGAACAATAATAAAGGAATTGATATTGGTACCGCGTAATCCCATACTGTATCATAAACCGGCGATTCAGTCGGGATAATCTTAAAATTAGATAATAACATAGCCCCTACTAATGCAATGATGGCACCTGAAATGGTACTTGCCCATTGATATTTCTGTTCCAAGAAGATACTGACTGTCGCCCAAACTATAATTATGGCCCATAATATCCACGTATCATCTTTTGCGATTAATGTCCCTATTGTAAACATCATCCCATCCCCTTTCTTGAGTAACATTTTATACTATTCATAATTTAATTTCGATAGTCTATGCCGTTTTTATAACGTTATAATCTACTGATAATAATTCTCAATAAAATGTAAAAATGCTCTGTACATTGCTTAAAAATAGGACTGTTCTATGTATGAAAATGTTCGAAATTTGGAAAGAAGGTTTCTAGATGAATAACTCTGTTAAATATAAAAAATTTATATTACCTCTAGTCATAGGCATACTTATAGCTGTGCTTGCACCTTTCAGACCTGAATCATTAAGTCTGGATGCATGGCTAATGTTTGCTATATTCGTAGGTACCATTATCGGCTGTATCACACAACCTATGCCGATTGGTGCCGTATCGATCATAGGGTTCACGCTAACCGTGTTAGTTGGCGTTATCGATACAAAGACTGCCGTACAAGGTTTCGGTAATCCTAGTATTTGGTTGATTGCAATGGCATTCTTTATCTCTAGAGGCTTCGTTAAAACTGGACTCGGTCGTCGTATCGCACTTCAGTTCGTAAGATTATTTGGGAAGAAGACACTCGGTCTAGCATACTCACTTGTCGGTGTAGATTTGATTTTAGCACCAGCAACACCTAGTAATACTGCTCGCGCAGGTGGAATTATGTTTCCAATCATTCAATCGCTCTCTAAATCATTTGATTCTGATCCGAAACAAGGCACCGAGCGTAAGGTGGGGTCATTTTTAATCTTTACTGAATTCCACGGCAACCTTATTACTGCCGCGATGTTCTTAACTGCAATGGCCGGTAACCTGCTTGCTCAGAACTTAGCTGAGAAGACTGCACATGTTCACGTTACTTGGATGAACTGGTTCTTAGCAGCCATCGTCCCTGGTATTGTGTCACTTATCGTCATACCATTTATTATTTATAAAATGTATCCGCCAACAGTTAAAGAGACACCTGATGCGAAAGATTGGGCTGAAAATGAATTAGCTGATATGGGTTCAATTGCTAAAGCTGAAAAATTCATGATTGGTGTATTTATTATCGCATTACTACTTTGGGTAGTCGGTAGCTTTATTGGTGTAGACGCAACATTAACTGCTTTTATCGCATTATCTTTATTACTTATTACAGGCGTGTTAGATTGGATAGATATTTTAAATGAAACTGGCGCTTGGAATACATTAGTTTGGTTCTCAGTGCTAGTTATGATGGCAGATCAACTGAATCAATTAGGCTTTATTCCATGGTTAAGCCATACTATCGCAAACAGTTTAGGCGGTCTAAGTTGGCCAGTCGTCCTTGTGATACTAATAATCTTCTATTTCTATTCACATTATTTATTTGCTAGCTCAACTGCTCACGTCAGTGCTATGTATGCAGCATTACTCGGTGTAGCCGTTGTTGCAGGTGCACCACCGTTATTTAGTGCATTAATGCTTGGTTTCTTTGGTAACTTAATGGCCTCTACAACACACTATAGTAGTGGTCCTGCACCTATTCTTTACGCAGCCGGTTACGTCACTCAGAAACGTTGGTGGCTGATGAACCTAGCCTTAGGCGTTGTGTACTTTGTAATCTGGCTCGGTTTAGGTTCCTTATGGATGAAATTGATAGGTTTGATGTAATTATATTAAGGAGAGAAACAGTGAATTCTGTTTCCCTCCTTTTTTGTTCTTTATTCCTTTATATTTATCTCTTCCTTAGTCAATACTATTGAACAAATAAAGACTTTTACTTACATATCTTTTCTGTTGCCAAATATTTTAATACGCATTATAATTTATAAAAAAATTATATTATAACAAATGGAGATGATACTATGATTCCAGAAGAAAGAAATTCATATACTTTAACTGAAGAAGAAGCTATCATATTTGCAACTGCAAAGTTTAAGCCTTTTCATAACCGACTTGAAGAAGATACACCACAACCAAATCCATTTAAAAAACTAGTAGAAAATGAAAAAGATAAACCATCAACTTTGTAATATCTTTGAACTTACTAACTATGAGATGGAAGATGAATTTCTTCTCAAACTTATCCGACGAAATATAAGTAAATTTAAAACTTCTTCAAACCCTTCTATTGCATCTTACTTGCAAGACAAAGCTCTTTCTTTAAATAAACAAAATTCAATCCGCACGTATTTATTAATTGATTCCGATACTTCAGAACTCATCGGATATTTTTGTTTAAAAATAGTCATCATAAAATTTGAAATTAATGTAAGTAAAAATATTAAAAAGAAAATTTCTTCTGATGCTATGAAAAACAATGAATTTCCATCTTTATTAATTACGAAACTCGCTAGAAACGACCAATATAAAGGTTTAGTTTCAGGGAAAACAATTTTAGAATATGCATTCTCAATAGCTTATGATATTTATAAAAAAACTGCATTGAAACATGTTTGCGTTGACTGGTACGATCATTTCAAACTAGAAAAATTTTATTGTGAAGATTGCGGCTTTAAAATATTTCAATATAGAAATACAGATAAGGGTAAAATTGTTTCTGCATTTTATAAATTTTAGTAATTGTAAGTTTCCCCCATTTTATATCAAACCAATAAAATATTTTCATTCTCTTCCAAATATTATTCTCTTTTATCGTATCAAATATCAAAGTCTTCCTAAATTACCCATCAATCTCAAACCCTAAATCTTCAATCATTTGATAATCGAGTTCATTCGGTTGCCCACCTGTAATCAGATAATCACCTACAAAGATGGAATTGGCTGCTTTTAATGCGATGGCTTGTAAAGAACGTAAATTGACTTCACGCCCACCTGCAATACGAATTTCTTTAGATGGGTTAATCAATCGAAACATCGCAATAATTCTTAAACATTTCATTGGTGACAATAAATCGAGTCCCCCGAATTTTGTCCCTTTAATTGGATGTAAGAAATTAATTGGAATACTATCAGCATCAATTTCTCTCAACGCAAATGCCATATCGATGATATCCTCGTTCGTCTCACCCATGCCACAAATAACTCCAGAACATGGCGAGATATGATTCGCTTTCATAATTTCAACCGTACGCACACGATCTTCATATGTATGTGTTGTAACGACTTCATTATGATACCTTTCGCTTGTATTCAAATTATGATTATAGCGATCCACACCCGCTTCTTTTAACTTCTCCGCTTGTTCTTCATTTGTTAAACCTAAACATGCGCAAATTTTAAGTTGTGGATGCAACACTTTAATATCATGAACCGTCTCACAGATATGATCAACCTCTCTATTTGTAGGCCCACGTCCACTCATGACAATACAATATGTACCAATATGATTCTCCGTCGCTACCTGTGCACCAGCTTTAATTTTGTCAGATTCAACTAACGCATAGCGTTGTTTTTCTTTCATTTTCACCGATTGACCGCAATAACCACAGTCTTCTGAACAAATTCCACTTTTCGCATTTAATATCATATTGAGTTTCACTTTTTTCCCGAAAAAGTGTTTCCGAATGATATATGCTTCATTTAATAATTCAAATGTATCAATCGTTTCATCTTCAAATAATGCTAACGCCTCATCCTTACTTAATACGTCTTGATTTAAGATACGTTCTGCTAAATTTAATCTCATGTTATTAAACCCCTTACTTTAAAAAATCCCGTAAAAATTCTAAATGTAAACTTTATATATAAATAAGTTTACATTAACGGCGTGAAAAATTAAATATTTAGCCGGAAATTAAACAAAACAATAGACTAGAATATCTTAAAATATCCCAGCCTTAATCAACATATTCACCGTTATAGTCTTCATTGCAAGGGCAAGGCAACGAAATCTTTTTAACACACTCGATTTCTGCCTTACTCTCTATTCCTCATCATAATTTTTCTCTAATTTACGCAATTCATCGCGTGTTTTCTTCTGCAGACCTTCACCGTAATCCATCATTTGAACAATGTCTTTAAAGGCAGCATGTGGAATGGCCAGCTCATCTAACTCATCTGGATGTACATGTAAATCAATGTCGTCTTCACGTCCTTCTGCCAATTTATGAACGAAGTCAGGTTCTGTAACAAATGGTGACGACATGCCGACCATATCAGCGTTATTTAAAGCATCTAGTGCCGTTTCAGGTGTATTAATACCACCACTCGCAATCAATGGCACACGTCCATTTAAATACTCATATACGACTTGATTGACGCGGCGTCCATAATTGTCGCCTGGTGTACGCGTCTTATTCTGGTAAATATTGCGTCCCCAACTTGCGATAGCCACATAATGAATATTTGCGACTTCCATGACCCAATCTAAATATTGATTAAATTCATCAACTGTATACCCTAAATCACTACCTCTTGTCTCTTCAGGTGTCGCTCTGTAACCGAATATGAAATCACTAGGCGCCTCTTCAGCGATGACTTTTTGTACTGCCTGCATGACTTCTAAGCCAAAGCGTGCTCGGTTCTCTAACGAATCAACGCCATATTGATCATGTCGTTGATTTGAGAACGTAGAGAAGAAAGTTTGAATGAGTAAACGTTGTGCAACGGAGATTTCAACGCCATCAAATCCAGCTTGAATTGCTCTAGATGTTGCATCGGCATATTGTTGTATGACGTTATGAATTTTCTCCACCGACATTTCTAAAACGTCATGTTTAATTGGAGAGTGTAACGTCATTGGACTTGGGCCATAGACTTCCCCATAATTCATAATTGCAGTATTTGAGAATCTTCCAGCATGTGCAAGTTGAATAATCGCTTTATTCCCCTCTTGTTTCATAGCTTGCGCCACTTTTCTTAAACCAGGAATACAAGCATCATCAGAAATATTAAACCCATATTCAAATAACTGACCATATGGCTCGATATAAGCTGCGCCAGTTACTTGTAATCCTGCTGAATTGGCACGACGTTTCGCATAACGTATGTCTTCCTCTGTTATATGCCCTTCTTTAGTAGACGAGTTCGTCGTCATGGGCGAAAGAACAAATCGATTAGCTAATGTAATGCCATTAGATAGTGTATTAGGTTCTAGCAGTGGTACGAATTTCGACATTTTATGACATCCTCTTTCGTTCATTTTTGTATTATTTTCAAAGTATCATGCTTTATGACAATACTCAATCGACTTGTTTGTGAACTGTTTTAGCACCCCTTTTCAGAAAAAGAAGAAAACCACTAGAACATTTGTGTGACGTATAAACTAAATTCCTACAAAATTTCACTAAACACGTTAAAATGGTGGTGGGTATTATAATTAAGGGACTAAACAATTAACTTTGGAGATGAGCGCCAAGTGGATTTCAATATATTAGATTATGCCATGATTGATGAAGGCAAGGATGCGACGCAAGCTTTACAAGATACCACAAGACTTGCGAAACTCGCTGATGACTTAGGCTACAAGCGTTTCTGGTTAACAGAACATCATGATGTTCCAGCGTTTGCGAGTGGTAGTCCTGAATTATTAATGATGCATTTGTTAGGGGAAACGAAGCGCATTAAGTTAGGGTCTGGTGGCGTCATGTTGCCTCACTATAGCCCGTTTAAAGTGGCCGAAAATTTTAAAATGTTAGAGGCACTCCATCCTGGTCGGGTTGACTTGGGTATCGGCAATAATCCAGGTACAGCGGTGGTCAAACGTGCAATGGATGAGGACAAGCGTGACTATCTTGATTATGCACAAAGCATTGAGGATATTCGTCATTATTTGACGCAAGCACCAGAGGAACAACGTGTAGGACAAGTGATTAGTCAACCTCACCTATCACGTCATCCAGAAATGTGGCTCTTAAGTGCAAGCCAACGCTCAGCTAAATTAGCTGCTACACAAGGCATGGGCTACACATTAGGAACATTCTTATTACCTAGCCAAGATAAGATTGATGCAGCTAAAGCGTCAGTAGAGACGTATCGTGAACACTTTCAACAAACTGCGTTAAACATGTCACCCACAGTCATGTTAACAACGTTTGCGATTGTAACGGACACTGAAGAAGAAGCGCAAGACTTACTACACGCACTTGACGTGTGGCTACTAGGCAAACGTCAATTTGCCGAGTTCGACCGCTTCCCATCCATCGAAACAGCACGACAATATAACTTAAGTGACCGTGATAAACGCGTTATCGCTCAGCATCGTGCACGCATCTTAGCTGGCACAATCGAGCAAGTGAAACCCCGCTTGGACGCAATGATCCAAGAATTTAAGGCGGATGAAGTCTTAGTCGTACCGCTATTACCAGGCATCGACCAACGATGTCGTACAATTGAACGCATCGCACAAGCGTATTTATAAATAAAGAAAGGATGATATGAAATGGCTAAATTAGCTAATTATTTATATGTTGAAAAGGTAGGAAACCAATATATTTATCGTATGACACCTGAATTACAAGATGACGTAGGTACAGTAGGTTATGTAGAATTTATGGGACCAGATGACGTTAACGTCAATGATGAAATCGTGAGTATCGAAGCATCTAAAACTGTGTTAGATGTGCAATCTCCACTTGCAGGTAAAATTGTCGAACGTAATACGAAAGCTGAAGATGAGCCAGCTATTTTAAATTCTGAAAAGCCAGAAGAAAATTGGTTAGTTAAATTAGAAAATGTAGATGAAGCAGCATACGACGCATTACCAGATCCAGATGAGGACTAAATGTCAGTGAACCAACAAGAACGTTTAGCTTATCTTATTGAAACGATGTGGAAGGAACAATATGGTGACAAACCTTTAGACCTCCCTCACACTGACACAGAACAGTGGGAATTGTATCGTGGTTTGGCCAATGTTCGTCCACCTGAGCCTGTCAGTTCTGAGTACTTAGATATTCAAGATGCCTATTTATCTACATTAAACAACCAACAAGACATTACACATATTGATGATTTAACACCTGTTTCAGATGAGCCATTATATTTATGGCTAGGTGACATCACAACACTTGATATTGACGGTATCGTCAACGCAGCGAATAGCCGATTCTTAGGATGTATGCAAGCGAATCACGACTGCATAGATAACATCATTCATACCAAGGCTGGTGTACAGTTACGTCTAGATTGCGCTCATATAATTGAGCAACAAGGACGTAAAGAAGGTGTTGGTAAAGCAAAGGTTACCTCTGCTTATAATTTACCAGCCAAATATGTCATTCATACGGTTGGCCCGCAAATTCGTAAACAACCTGTATCTCAGATGAATAGAGATTTGCTTGCACGTTGTTATCGTAGCTGTCTAGCGCTTGCCGATGAAAAGGGGTTAAGACACTTAGCATTCTGTTGTATTTCAACAGGTGTCTTTGGATTCCCACAAGACGAGGCAAGTCGTATAGCGATTGAAACGACACGTCAATATTTACATGAAACTGGCTCAGAGTTGAAAGTACTCTTTAACGTATTTACAGATAGAGATTTAGAACTATATAAGGAGGCTTTCAATGACAACAACAGATAACCCAACGCATAACGAGAATTGGATAGCGCTTGATAAGGCGCAACAACAAGACCCCACTCAAACGGATATCTTGGCACAAGCCATTGATGAAGCTGATGCCATCGTTGTCGGCATAGGCGCTGGTATGTCTGCTTCAGACGGTTTCACTTATATTGGTGAACGTTTTACGCAGAACTTTCCCGACTTTATCGAGAAATATAATTTCTTCGATATGTTGCAAGCGAGTTTGCACCCGTTTGATAGTTGGCAGGAATATTGGGCATTTGAAAGTCGTTTCGTGAAGTTGAACTACTTAGACCAACCTGTCGGCCCTTCTTACGTTGCACTTAAAAAGATGCTTGAACACAAGGATTATCATATTATTACGACCAATGCAGATAATGCCTTTTTAGTGGCAGATTATGATTTAAATAAAGTATTTCATATTCAAGGAGAATATATTCTTTGGCAATGTAGCCAACACTGTCATGCACAAACATATCGTGATGATGATGCCATTCGCGAAATGGTAGCCAAACAAGAAGACATGAAAATCCCATATGAGTTGATTCCACATTGCCCAAAATGTGATGCCCCTATGGAGATTAACAAACGTAAAGCACAAGTCGGCATGGTTGAAGATGCAGATTTCCATGCACAATTAGATCGCTACAATCATTTTCTAGATACTCATAAGAATGGCAAAGTGTTATATCTTGAAATTGGTATTGGTTATACGACACCACAATTTGTGAAACATCCTTTCCAACGTATGACGCGTCACAATCCCAATGCCGTGTTTATGACGTTAAACAAGAAAGCGTATCGTATCCCTAAATCAATCCAAGATAGAACCATTCATCTCACTGAAGATATAGCATCATTAATCATTAACGCACAAAGACAATTAACAACTTAGGAGACAAAAACATGTATTTAATAGAACCTATTCGTAATGGTAAATATATCGATGATGGCGCCGTAAACTTGGCGATGCAAGTATATATTAATAACAATATCTTTCTGGACGAAGATATATTACTTCCATATTATTGCCAACCTAAAGTAGAAATCGGTCGTTTCCAGAATACAGCGGTTGAAATCAATCAAGACTACGTCGATGAGAACAACATTAAAGTCGTACGTCGCGATACAGGCGGTGGCGCAGTTTACGTCGATGATGGTGCTGTCAACGTATGTTGTATTTTAGAACAAGATACATCCATTTATGGTGATTTTCAACGCTTCTACCGCCCTGCTATTCAAGCGTTGCATAATTTAGGCGCAACTGACGTCATTCAAAGTGGTCGTAATGATCTCGCTTTAAATGAGAAGAAAATTTCAGGTGCTGCGATGACATTATTGAATAACCGTATTTATGGTGGTTATTCATTACTATTAGATGTCGATTACGACGCCATGGTCAACGTATTGAAACCAAACCGTAAGAAGATTGAATCTAAAGGCATCAAATCAGTCCGTGCCCGCGTCGGTCAAATCCGAGACGCTTTAGACCCTAAATATCAAGATATCACCATTCATGAATTCAAAGATCTCATGATTAAGCAAATTATGGGAATAGATGACATTAAAGATGCCAAACGCTATGAATTAACAGACGAAGATTGGGCTGGCATTGATCAATTAGTCGCTGAAAAGTATGATAATTGGGAATGGAACTATGGCCGTTCACCACGATATGAATACAATCGAAATGAGCGCTTTAGTTGTGGCACAATTGATATTTCCCTATCAATTGAACATAACCGTATTGCCGCTTGTCGTATTTATGGAGATTTCTTTGGTCAAGGTAACATTCACGATGTTGAAGAACATTTAATTGGTACGCGCATGGTCAAAGCTGACTTGATTGAACGTTTGAATGACATTGATTTGACGTTCTACTTTGGCAATCTTAGCGTAGAAGAATTTGTGTCATTTATATTGAGTTAATTGCAGAGATAGACGTATTTTAGAATGGATAACTAAAAGAATTCATTTCAAGCCTATGATTGACTATTTTACAATCATAGGTTTTTTTATATTCATAGAGAATTCTAATAAATGTAAAAAGAATTTGACATTATCTCTCATGATGCTATGCTATAAATGTAAAATACTTTTGACATTTAGAGGTGAAATATATGTTTTATATCTTACTTTTCATTAGCGTACTAATTTTTGGTATCATTTGGACAATTATTACAAATAAGTATCTCCCAAGCGAAACGCTAGATACTAAAAATACTGATAGAACTGGTTACGATGAGAGACAACGCACAATGTTTTTAGAAATATTTTCTAAAACTTTTGTAGGTTTAGTTTATACCTTTTTCATCGGTATGATTTTAAAAATATTCGCTTTATACCAAGGACATCATACGGTTTATCCATTTAATCAATTCCCAGAATTGGCTTATATATTAATAGTAGCTTTACTATTAGTAATGAATTACTTTATAGTGAAAAAGAAATACACGCCATAGGACTGATTAAAATGAAAAACAAAATAAGAGAATACCGGAAACAAATGGGTATGTCTCAAGACACATTAAGTAAAAATGTGAACGTTTCCCGTCAGACAGTTAATGCAATCGAGAACAATAAATACGATCCAACCTTGCAACTTGCATTTAAATTAGCAAAGCAATTCAATACAACTGTGGACGACCTATTTAATCCTTAAAAATTATAAGTAGGTGATAATAATGTTAAAAAGACAAGATGAAATGGAAAAACAACATTTTAGTATAGCTAGTAAATGGACTACAGTTTACTTTTTTATCGTATTAGCGGTTTATAATTTCTATATTAAATTTACTGAGGGAGATTTTAATATAGTCTGGTTGATTTTACTCATCGGTTTAGTTATCTATTGGGGCATTGCAACGTACTTAAAATATAAGACGCGAATCAAAGATTAGCTTGTCAGAAATTTAAATGGTTCATCCATTACTTAAAATACATTTTTACACTTTCGGATATTAAAATGCTTTAACAAGTTTTATAATACATTTAGTAAACACCAGTCCCCTCACCACGCCAACTAGTGAGGGGTTTTTTGATACCCAAACGACCACTAAAAAAACCTGAGCTTACGTATGTAAATCACATACATTAAGCCCAGGTTCAACTTATTTATTAAAATGTATTGAGTGTTATTATATAACCATGTCAAAAGTCAATCACGTTTATTATTTTTTAATTAATGTACCAATCTTACCATCTAGGGCATCTCCTAAATCTTCAAGAGATGTGATTAATACACTACCTTCTGGATTTTTCTCGATAAATTGTAATGCTGCTTCTACTTTAGGTAACATACTACCTTTTGCGAATTGACCGTCAGCAATATGTTGATTCATTTCATCCACTGTTACTTCACCTAAAGCTTCTTGATTATCTTTACCGTAATTAATATAAACATAATCTACTGCTGTTAAGATGATTAATTGATCTGATTTTAAGTGTGCTGCTAGTAAAGCACTTGTTTTATCTTTATCGATAACAGCATCGACGCCTTTATAGTTACCTTCTTCTTTGACAACTGGGATACCGCCACCACCAGCTGCAATAACTAATGTACCGTGTTTAATTAATGTTTCAATGCTATCTAGTTCTACAATGTTGATTGGCATTGGAGAAGGTACAACACGACGATAACCTCGTCCAGAGTCTTCTACAAATTTATAACCTTTTTCTTCCATTGTTTGTTCCGCTTGTTCTTTTGTATAGAATAAGCCAATTGGTTTCGTAGGATTATTGAATGCTTGGTCATCACCAGCTACTTCAACTTGAGTCACTAATGTAACCACTTGTTTATCAATATTTAAAGCATGAAGTTCATTTAATAAGCTTTCTTGTAGTTGATAACCAATGTAAGCTTGACTCATTGCGCCACATTCTGGGAATGGGAACGCTGGTCCTTGACCATTTTCAGCTGCATAATTTAATCCTAAATTAATACTGCCGACTTGTGGTCCATTACCATGGCTGATTACAACTTCATAACCTTTTTGGATTAAGCTAACTAATGATTTAGCTGTTCCTTTAACTAATTCTAATTGCTCTTCAGGTGATTGTCCTAAAGCGTTACCACCTAAAGCCACTACGATTTTAGACATAGGTAGGTCTCCCTTCAATTATTCTCCTAAAGTTGCAACCATTACAGCTTTAATAGTGTGTGCTCTGTTTTCAGCTTCTTGGAAGACAACAGATTGTTCACTTTCAAAGACTTCGTCAGCAACTTCCATTTCAGTTAAGCCATATTTTTCTTGGATTTCTTTACCAATTTTAGTTTCAGTATCGTGGAATGATGGTAAGCAGTGTTCAAAGATGGCACGTGGGTTACCAGTTTTTTCCATCATTTCTTTAGTTACACGATATGGTTCTAATAATTTGATACGTTTTTCCCAAACTTCGTCAGGTTCACCCATTGATACCCAAACGTCTGTGTAGATAACGTCTGAACCTTTAACACCTTCATCGATGTCATCAGTCACTAAGATTTCGCCACCATTTTTAGCTGCGATTTCTTTACAACGGTTTAATAACTCATCTGTTGGATTTAATTCTTTAGGGCAAACTAAGTGGAAAGTCATTCCCATGATAGCTGCACCTTGCATTAATGCATTTGCTACATTGTTACGTCCATCTCCAACATATGTGAAGTTGATTTCGTGGTATGGTTTTTTCAATACTTCTTTTGCTGTTAAGAAGTCAGCAAGTACTTGAGTTGGATGATCTTCATCTGTTAAGCCGTTCCACACAGGCACACCTGAATATTTCGCTAATTCTTCAACAGTACGTTGTGAGAAGCCACGGTATTCGATTCCATCATACATACCACCTAATACACGAGCAGTATCTTTCGCAGATTCTTTTTTACCCATTTGGCTTCCAGTTGGTCCAAGATATGTCACGTGAGCGCCTTGATCATATGCTGCAGTTTCAAACGCACAACGTGTACGAGTAGAATCTTTTTCAAAAATTAATGCGATGTTTTTACCTTTAAGTTTTTGCTGTTCTATACCGGCGTATTTCGCGCGTTTTAAATCCTCTGATAGATTTAGTAAAAACTCAACCTCTTTTTGTGAAAAGTCTAATAGTGTTAAAAAACTTCTGTTTCTTAAATTTTGCATCTTGTACAACTCCTTTGTGATATCTTTCACATGTATTGTAAGCGATTGCGAAATATAATACAACACTTTTCAAATAACTTTATAAATTATTTATGTATAATTGACAAAATGTTTACAATGACATGTTTTTTGATATATTTACAATTTTTAGCGCTATAATGAAAGTGACTACTATGATTTTTATGATTTTATTATTACACATAAAATAGCATTATTAAACTTATTTAGTAAATACTTTCTTTTAGGAATTTATATACCAAAAAACCTTCTTTGTAATGTCGATACAAAGAAGGTTTATTTTAGTGCTATGCGTCTTTAGCGCCTCGATCAATCATATCTTGTTTAGTAACAATAGGATATTTCTTAAATACAAGTGAACCAATCCAACCTGCAAGTCCACCAACGATAGCCATGACAACGCCATAAATAACGACTGTCATTGGATTATTAAAACCAAACATTACAAGGAATCCAGCAATTGGTGTTGCTGTACCTGTCGCATCATTGATCATGCCTGATAATGCGATTATTAAACCTGCAGCTGCTCCACCAAAGAAATTCGTTATGTAAATCGGAATTGGGTTAGCTGACACTATATCTGCTTGAGACAAAGGTTCAATACTTACTGAAATCGTTGACTTGCGATCACCTAATTTTAAACGGTGGAATAATGTACCGTTCATAAAAGCTGAACTAAATGCTGCCATTGCCCCGATTGCCATAGGTATACCTGTTAGTCCTAATAAAGCTGTCAATGCCATTGAACTTAATGGCGCAGTACCCACAACTGTAATGATACCGCCGAGAACAATCCCCATAAATATTGGATTCGTGTCTGTACTACTTTGAATAATGTCACCAATTTTTAAAAGTGTGTTATTAACGACTGGCGTTAAACCTGCTGCAATCAATCTTGCAAGTGGCGCAAGTAGAACTACTGAACCAATCAAATCAACGCCATCTGGAACGTATTTCTCAGTGTACTTCATAACGTAACCGATAAGGTACCCTGCGAAGAAACCTGGTAAGAGATCCATGCCACCACAGGCAGCACCAATAACTAGTGCGTAGACTGGAGACACACCAATCGCAAGCGCAGTCAATCCGGCTGCAGCAACGCCTCCGAGACCTCCCGCAGCATCCCCTAACTCCTCTAGAAATTTGATTCCGAATACTTCTCCACCAACATACTTGTTGAATGCTTCGACTAAGAATGTCGCAATAGCCGCGTTTGCCAGTGCTCCCATCGCACGCATTCCGTTAGGCGCTTTATACGTAAATAATGTAAAAATAATAAGAACTAAAATTAAGAATAAAGTACCAATTAGTAAATCCATAAAATTTTTCCATCCCCTTGTAGATAATAAAAAAATGAGAATATAAGTTAACTGTTTTAGACGCCTAAAGTTATCTTTTATCCTCATTTAGTGACTATTTTACTAAAAAAACAAATTATATTCTACGGAATTTATTATTTTTTATGTAAAAAGCAAAATTAATACTATGCAAATGAATATATACGAATTTTGCATTTAATATTATTATTTGGTAAATGGAATGACTTTTTATTTATTATTAACGTAGCGCAATTTTAAGTAGATTACTTTTGATTTCAATAAAGTTAATATTTTTATTCTTTTTGTTTGCAAAAATAGTTTTATTTTAATTTGAATGGGTATTTATTAAAAGTAGATACATAATTGATGTATTTGTTTTGGGATAATCATTGCATTAGTAATTTCTTACGTGTTGAATTACATGCTCTTTTCAATTTAGATTGAATTACTCACACTTCCTTAAATTATAGAGTACATTTATGAATCACTAATGATCCCATGCCGATAAAATGTATCCTTACTATACATTTTATTAAAACCCAATAATTGTATTTTCCCAAAACGCCAATATGGCCGTTAAAGCACTTATAGTTCTCCCAATGCTATAAGTGCGTTTGCTATGTATAAAACAAGGGAATGAAACTGAATTCAAGTTAAATTCTGTCTCACTCCCTACTCCATATTATGTCTTAAATATTACCTTGGACATCTGCAGTTTTTATAAATGCTATAACTCCCTCTATCATTCCAATAACACCAGGAATACCTGTCCAACAAAATAATATATATAATAGTGCTTTACCATATTGTTTTCTATAAAATCTGTGTGCCCCCAAGCCACCTAAGAAAAATGCTAACGCTGCATAAACATATTTATTCACTATAAGTTCGTCTCCTTTAACCAAATGATTTAAAGAAACGCCAAAAAGTTCTGTCATCTCCAATAATGCATGTATGTCTGGAGAACTGACATCCCTTTCCCAATTTGAAATAGAATGTCGAGAAACATTTAGTTTTTCTGCCAACCTCTCTTGAGACATCTTTTTAGACTTCCTTAAGTTTCTAATACGTTCCCCTACACTCTTGGTTTTCAAATTGATTCACTCCTTTACGTTGCCATCATATGGTTAAAATCATGTTTATTCTAGCGAAAATTATGAACAAATACATTATTTTTGTAGAAATTTAGTGATTTGAAGCAATTTTTTTAATTTAAGACCTTCCGGAATAGAGGGTCAGTCTAAAATTAAAAATTATAAATATGGTTTGATTTCTTGATAGTTTTAATTAAAAATAAAGCAATTAAACTAAAAATCACTATTCCAACAAGTCCTGTTGAACCATAAAGTAATGGATTGAATTGTGATTCTTTTATAGAGAAAGTAGTTACAGTACTTGAAAATTGATTTAAAATTCCGTGCATTATCGCTGGCACAAAGATATTTCCAGATTTGATATATGAATAAAATAGAATAATGCCAAACGGAATACACATTAATATCATCATTATATTTCCTAGAATTGGATGATTAGGATAATTATGCCCCATTAAGATAAGAGGGAGATGCCATAATCCCCATATAAAGCCGCCTAAAATTAATCCTTTTGTTACTCCAATATTAGTCAATTTAGGGTACATGAAAGCTCGCCAACCTAACTCTTCACCTAGATAAGCAATCATGCTAAATAGTATACCTATTGATAGATTAAGTATTATTGGAATCAATAAGTTGATAAATAGCGGTACATCTGGTAAGAAAATAAAAACATCTTTCATTCTATCTTGTTGTTCTGTGCTATTTAGAAATTGATTGGGATTCAACATATAAGAAACTAAGTAAATAATTATCAAAGCCAATAGCATCATCAATGGATGTATAAACCAATATTTAATTTTACCTAATCTAAGTCCGAAGAACTTCCAAAATTTTTTGTCACGATAATAAATTGCCCATACAATGATTGCCGTAATAGCAGGAAACAACATCGTTAAACTCGCAATTAAAGAGAAAGCTTGAAGTCCGCCGATTAAATAAACAAGACCTTCAATACTATAGGTTAAAACGAACACTAAAATAATATATGTAAGTAATGAACGACGCATCGTTGATTTGGTACCTCCTTATGATTGATTTAATTTTTGGGCTTTCTTTTTCTAAGCCAAAGTAAAATGCTCAAAATAATTGCACTTCCTATATATAATCCAAGAAATAATCCTATTATGCCAAAAACGCCTTGTTGTGTTTCATGGAATTTAATGATAGATTGGCTTGAACTCATAAAGACAAATCTAACGGTTTCTAGACAGACTAAATGAAACAACATATTTGCCCATAAGGAACCAGCAAATTCTCTGTATAATTGTAACGTGATGCCAAATATATAAAACTGAATCATTAAACCTACAACTGACAATAGTTCTGGATTACCTAAATGTATTAAGTTTGAAATAATATGCGCTACCCCACCAATAATTGCAAATAATGATGGAATAAATTTGAACTATTTTCGTAACTCATTTAATATCAATCCACGAATCAACACTTCTTCTGGAAAAGCCTCATATAATACTGTGAAAAGACAATTAAATAAAAACATTGCCCAAATATGTATATCCGTACTTACGCTCACATTTTGCATTAAACCTGTACTAATACCTATTACTAATACGATAAATGTAATTAAAAATGGTAGTGCCAATGCTATGATTAAATCTCGCTTATTACTATATCCTTTTAATTTAATTTCTTTTAAAATGTCTGGGTTCTTTGAGTGAATGTACTTTAATGTTATCAATGTCCCAACGGTAAATATAATTCCACTTATCAGTTGACCAATAGGTTTCGCTAGACCATGATTCATAACAAGCCCACCTAATTCTCCTGCAACTTCCAATATAGCAATTGTGAGAATCATATAAGTTAAAATCTTATAAATACTAAATTGCCTTACCTTCATAAATCATTATCTCCTTCAAGTTAAATTTTTATGAGTGCAATTTAAGGCTAACATAATAAAGCACAAAGCTTAATAACTGCTTTGTGCTTAGTTTATTTGGTTTCTTATACACTTCTTCATTGCAATATAAATAATGGCTATCAAGAATAATATTATCGCTACGAGTGAAGAGGTATTGCCGTATGCGCCACCGGTTAGGAGTATGTTTTTAACTTTAATAATATATTGAATTACGCCGTAGTCATCGTTATGCGTTGCGATATGGACAAAGTCTGACAGGTTCCAGCACATATGCATAAAAACACTTGGCCAAATTGAGTTAAATTTATACGCCGTCATACCGTACAATATACCAGCGACCGTGCCACTTACGACTAATAATATTAGACTAACACCAGACATCCCGCCATTAAACAAATGGACTAAAGCGAATAATACTGATGTAACAATGATGGCAAAGGTAATATTCGCTTTCTTTTCAATGTAGCCCATTAATAAGCCTCGTACTGTTAATTCTTCAGCTATAGGTGCACATACTCCACCTAAAACAATAATTTCAAATAACATTTCTAAATATTCTATTACAGTATCAGCTTTCGTTATTTCAAAATGACCTGGAATAAAGACACAATAAATGATGATATTTATAATCGGAATCAGTAAGCCAACTGATAGATAACTTAGACTAAACTTAAGTGTGTTAATACGATAGTCACTTAATTTCTCTTTAAATCCTTTATTAATTAAAAGTTTAATGAATAAAAAGGTAAGTCCCACATAGGTGATACCATGTAAGATTGTTTCAAAAGATTTCAAATCTAACAAATGCCATAGTAAAGCAATATTTTGCGCAATGACTGTTAATACAAACGTCAAAATAATGACACCAATCATCTTCAAATACTTAATTATTAAGCTCATCATGTACCTCCCAAGTTGAGTTAGGAGACCTCACTATTAACTTGTAAAGATTTGTGTTATTGTACCGCACACGATAACTACCAAAATTAATACGAACCACCACTTTTGAGATAAGAAATCCCAAAAATTTAAATGTTCAGGATATGATTGTGATTCTTCTCTTTTATAAGGATGAGACGTTTGCCCTGTTAATAATTCGTCTGTGGAAATGTCAAAACGTTGCGCTAATTGAACAATCATTTGCGCATTCGGTTCAATCGTACCCTGTTCCCATTTGGAAACGGTTTGGCGTGTCGTATGTAATTCAGTAGCTAATTGATCTTGAGTTAGATTATTCTCTTTACGATGTTTCCTAATCTGTTCAGCAAGTTTCATAGTTATGGTCACCTCTCTTCTAACTTAGCAAGTTCATTTGTCACTTTCCGCATACAAAATCGTGCATTTGCTTGAATTTCGCTAACATTTTGTTTCCAAAACTTAGCATATCATGTTAACTATATTTATATCAGTCAATTTTCTACTATACAAATTTATGCTATGTTATTAATAGATAAAAAAATCACTAGGGGTGCATTTAATATGCTGAGAGGAAGTAAAAACTTTCAACCCTTGAACCTGTTGGTTAGTACCAGCGTAGGAAAGTGAAATACATATACTGCTATTTCTTTCAAATTCACTTTTTTACGAAAAATTGTTTATTGGAGGAATTTTTTTATGGAAAAATTAATTGTTGGTTTAGAATGGTTTTTAAATCCTGATCACTTACCTTTAATTTTAGGTATTGAAAAAGGCTGGTTTAAAGAAGAAGCGTTAGAAATTGAAATGATTGAACCAGAAAAACACTTCGATGCATTGGAAGAAATCGAAAATAATTCAATGGATATTGCAATTACTGAACCTATTCATTTAGTTGAAGATAAAGCAACTAATCAAAATGTGGTAGGTTTTGCCAGATATCTACACACTAATGGCGGTGTTATGTATAACAAAGATAAAGGAATAAAGACACCTAAAGATTTAGTTGGCAAACGTCTTCAATATCCTGGAGCCCCTGGCCTAGGAGGTATTGCTATTGCCAAAACAATGATTGAAGCTGATGGTGTAACATACAAAGAGGGAGATATAACACCAGTTAATAATAGTTTTTATCATACTGACGCACTATTAAATGATAAAGCAGATGCTGCCACACTTATATTTGAAAACTTTGAGATTCTCGAAGCAAAAAGTAAAGGTTTAAATGTAGATTATTTTGCATTAAAAGATTATAACGTGCCAGACTTTTGCCAGTTAATTTTTATTACAACTCCTAATAAATTAAAAGAGGATAAAGGAAAAATTAAAAAATTCCTTAAAGTCATTAAAAAAGCAATTCAATACATTAATACTCATCTCGAAGAGGTAGTCGATGTTTATGCTACATATACTCAAACGGATATAAGTAATCAATTAAATAAAGACACAATCATTGCAACTACCAAATGTTTTACTAATGATTTATCTATGAGCCCAGAATTTTATGATGACTTACAATTATGGCTTAAGGAAAATGGCAAAATTGAAACAACTATAGATGCTAACGAATACTTTAATAACCATTTATTATTTAACAGAACTTCTAAATAATAATGATAAGAGCACACTAGATTTCAGATTAGCGTGCTCTTAATTTATATATTATTTCTCAGATTTCGAAGCTTTGCGTTTTCTAATAAATGCTAAGCCTAAACCGCCAAGTAACACTGACCATAGCATTGTGTTTGTTTCAGTTTGACCTGATTTTGGCAGTTCTTTTTTTACGTTATCAGTCGAAGTATTTGAATGGTTTGCATTCTCAGATACTACACTTCCATGGTTAGTTGCCTCTACGTGATGACTTGAAGATTTTGTGCTTACCACACTCAAGTTAAGAGTGTTAGAATTTATTGTTTGCTTATCATGGCTTTCTTCTTGATGATTTGCATGGGCACCATGATTCATATTGTGTGAAGCATCTTTACTCTCTACATCTTCATGTGACTGTGCTTTTGTATCATTGTTATCTTCTTGATCTGAGATAACCTCGTCGCTATCATCTTCAAAAATGTCTCCGTCGATTTCATAAAGTGGTTCTAAGCCTTCATCATTTCCATTAGTGTCATCAGAAGAATGGTTGTCTTCATCATTATTTGAAGTATCGTCACCATTATCAGGTCGTTCTCCATTATCTACATCATGATCTGTATTTGAACCATCATTTTCAGAAGGTGGATTAGGAGTTGTATCGTCATTATTAGACTCCCCATTAGTATTTCCCGGGTTATCATTAGATTGGCCGTAGTCCTCGTTCTGACCACCTGTTAAATCTTCTAATTCCCAAGCAGATGTTGTGCCAGACAATTCGAATGACACGATTAACATTGGTTTGCCGTTAGGACTCCTTTCAGCACTTTCAAAAGTAATGCCCTCAGGTGAAATATCTTTATTATCTGGGTCGTATAAATATTTCACAAAATACGGTTCATTAGGATTTGTAATATCATAAATCATAATACCACCAACACGTTCTAAACCGACAAAGGCATATGAATGACTACCTACTTTACCAACGACCACATTTTCAGCTTCTGGACCTTTATCATCACTTCGGTCATCTACTTTAATGTCATCGGCTGATTCATAATTAGCATTAAAGCGTTCAGGTAACACGTCTAAAACGCGTTGCTCAATATCGCTGCCACTGTCATAAATCATTTCTAAATCAGAAGCTCTTAAAATAGAGAATGAACGACCACCATAAGATACAAGCGCATTGTATTTACCATTTGCATCTTTAAACGCATGCGATGTTGTAACTTTCAAACGACCCAATTGTTCGTCATCAAACAAGCCATTCTCCACCATATCATCTAGTTCTGCTTGCGTGTAACCTTGATAATAACGTGCATCCAATTGAATATCATCTTTCAATTTCTTCACACGTTTTTCTTCAGAATAACCCTCATAATCTTGAGAATCGCCTTCGTTCGCAATCAATAAATAGGTTTCGCCATTGTAGTCATACGTATCGATGCCATCTGGTTGTAACAGTCCTAATACTGGCACACGTCGCAACTCAGATTTACCATCTTCATCTGATACATCCATTGCATTTTGTGCTAGTGAATGATCTTTGTAAGGTAACCCTTTCACTTGAACGATTTGTCCTTTTGCGATATCAACCTTTGCAATGGCACTGACTTCCTGTAATGTTACATAGGCATATTTACTTTGACTATCTACCGCAATATATTCTGGTTCAATATTCAAGTAAGCATCTTCCGAATTATGACCTAACGCACGAATACCTTCTTGATGTTCTTTCGTGAACATTGCTGTACGCACATTATTGTCAGTCACATTAGCTGGGCCACCTGTCACATCAATGACTGACACAGATCCTGGTGGGTTAACAGTGTAATCGTCGCTTGGTTCCCCTTCATTAGCTACTAATAAATATTTACCATCTTTAGAAAAAGTGACCATATCAGGAAGACTGCCTACCGTCACATTATTGATGTAATCACCATTTGAACCATAGAATACAACATATCCTGGCTTCGTCTTATCCACTGCTGGCGCAGACACGGCTACATAGTCTCCACTCGGATGTACCATTACACTTGTTAAATCACCCGCTTCAATTTCATTATCTTGTAGATAAATACGCTTCACTAAATTAATTGCGCCATCTTTTCCAGGATGTTTCACATCAATAATATCCAATGCTTCTTTATCGCCATTTACCGAATACGCATAGCCATTCTTCGGATTGTACTTCACAATTTCTGTGCCACCATTCCCGAAATCCGCGCCACTTGTATAACGACCTTTATGCGTAATATTTAACTGATCTTGACCAGTTCGAGATGCATTCTTTGTACGTTGTGCTGACGTCCATTCAGGCGTTGTAGATAGAATCGCTATTGTTTGTTGGTCTTGCGTATTCGCATCACGTTGTAACGCATTGAAGAGCACTTGTTTTTGTTTTGGAGACATGTGCTTCATTTGTGTTTGAGGTACGTCTGAAACTGCGACATCATTCTCTTCTGCAGCAGTTACTTTATTCATTTCTTCTTTTGAAAAAGGTTGAGCGTTAGTACGTGTCGCATTAATATTTGAAACTTCTTCAGATGACGTTACGTTGGATTGAGATACCTCAGAATTTGCTTTTTGGTCAGTTTGTTGTGTCGTATTACTTTTTTCTGATTGTTTGTTTTCAGTAGTTAGTTGTGTTGAATTTTTAGTTTCTTGTGTAGGTGCTTTTTGCGTGTTGCTTTGTGAAGATGTTTCTTTAATTTCATGTTGAGGCTGTACTTCAGTTTGTGATTGTTCTTTTTTAGATTGAACTTCAGTAGTTGATGTCTCTTGTGTCATTACTTCTTGTTTAGAGGTGGGTTGTGTCTTTTCCTGTGTAGGTTGCTCAGTCGAAATTTTTTCTTGTTTCATTACATCATCAGATGCTTTATTTTGTTGTGTTTTTTGTTCTTCTTTAGATTGTTCTGATGCTTCATTACTTTGAGTATCATTATGTATAACTTCGTTTGACTGCGTTTCCTCAGTAGAAGAATCCTCGTTAGTCTTTGTCTCTTGTGTAGCTATCGTCTTGTTTTGTGGTTGTTCAACACGTTGCGTTGAGGCTTCATGACTCGGTTGATCTTCAGTTGATTGCGCTTGTGACGTTGAAACCTTTTCAGAAGTATTAGTCTCATTACTTTCAGTAGCAGACGCTTGGCCCCCACCTAAAAATAATAAACTCCCAACTAATATAGACGCCGCTCCGATAGAGTATTTACGAATTGAAAACGACTCACGCTTATTCCCTAACTGCTTCTTATCCATAAAAAATCCCCCTGTAAGATAAAAGTGTATACACCACCATCTTACAAGAGGAATATTTATGGATTATTTGGAGTGAGTAAAGAAATGGTAAAGTGCAAATAATCACACTCACAACAATTTAATACAATTATTCTACACTAGAATAACTCACTATAATACTTAACTCACCTTCAAATTTAATTTCATTATCTTCAGTTGTCAAAATAAAATGTTTACCTTTTTCTATTTCAAAATTTTCACCATCAATATTAATTTTACCATTACCTTCTATTACTGTTATTAAGCAATAGTCATGTGGTTTCTCATAATCTAAAACACCTTGTATATCCCATTTTTCCACAGTAAAGAATTCATTAGATACAAATTGAGTAAATTTCTGACCGTTTCTATGTTTCTCAATAGGTTCTGTGTTAGGGTCTTGATTCGAAATATCAATAACATCTTTACTTTGTTCTAAATGTAGGTCACGCGTATTTCCATCTTTATCTTTTCTATCATAATCATAAATTCTATACGTAGTATCCGAGGACTGTTGTGTCTCTAGAATCATGATACCTGACTCTTCAGAAAGACTTTCAATAACTTCAAATAAAATATTAAAAATAAAAGGATAAAGCTTTTTAATATTGCCTGCTAATGGGTTATTTAAATACACTTTTTTAACGATTCTTAAATATGTTCTGCTAAAAGGTAAACTCTTTATCATTCATTAGAAGTTTGTAAGCTAAATTAATAATAGCCTTACTATCTTTTTCTATAATAGGATTTAGCATAGCCTGAATATATTTAATATCGTATTCTTGATTGTTTAATACATATCCCTTAGATTTAGCACTCTTGATTATTGTATTTTCAAATTTGTCATTCAAAATTTTTATATCGTTTCTAACTGTTCTATTGGACACATTTAGATACTCAGCAATTTCATTAGCGCTTAAATATGTATAGGGATTGCTTAAAAATAATTTGATTAACTTCTTATGTCTTTCAATCATCCTCACACCTCCTTAACATTCTTCTTGTGCTTGATCATTTTAATATAATTTTATATTCCAGATTTGATAATAGTAATATACTTAAACTTCAGTGTTCATTATATAAATTATTCAATTGTGGAATGAGCTTCTAATCATACGTAATAAAATCCCCTTGTAAGATAAAAGTTTATCGACTTTTATCTTACAAGGGGATTAATTTCAATATTGATTATTAACTCTTTTTATAACTCATCGTATTTACTATTATTATTTTTACTTTTTTCAACAGGATATTTCTCAGCATTTTTCACTAGTTTTTTTCGAATAATGTCATTAATATCAAAATCTAAGTTGTCTGCTAACATATAACTATAAATCAATACATCTGCTAATTCCTCAGCTAGTCTTCCTTGTTTATTTTCTACTACTTCTTCTGGTGTTTTCCATTGAAATAATTCTAATAATTCAGCAGCTTCTAAACTGATAGATAAAGATAAATCCTTTTCATTATGAAATTGTCTCCAATTACGTTCATCTCTAAATTGATTTATTTCTTTTAATACTTCATGTATTTCATTCATCATTCTCACCTCGTGAAGCTTTTTTAAGTGCCTCTCTCAATTGGTCGTCTACAGCATAAATATATAGTCCATTTACCCCTCGAGTTAATAGAACGTTTAATTCATTTTTCAAAAGCATATCTGAATAATATTCTTTCGAACCGTCTTGCAATGTTCTTCTTTGAGTTACTTTCTTATTAGCACTGCAAGATTTGTCAAATACAATTTGTCCATCCCTATATTTAACTGAAGGACCAATAATAACTCCTGCATAATTCAAATCCAATCCTTGAATAGAGAAAGTTGAACCTATTTCATCTATTGTCTGTTCCTGCTCAACCCAAGGTAAATCTTTAACTTTTCTTTTAGGTTTTATTTGATAGTTCCAAGGCATTGACCAATTATCAACTTTTACTCTCCAATAATCTTCATCTTTAGGCGGTTTACTATTATATTTCCAATCAAATGTAGCAAGCATTCTTGATATACCACTATCTGTATTTTGAGCTTTATTTTTTATCGCAACCTCTAACTCATTAGGTGAATCAAATACTTTAATTTCATAGCCTTTACTGTCTTTTGGAAGTTTGTTTATAGTTTGATTATCAATTAAATTTCTTATCCAATTGAAAGTAGTTTCATCACTATTGATACGCATTTGATTTCTTAATATAACTCGATTATTTATATTTTCCGATTGATTATAGTATTTTTCTAACTGTTCTTCTTCCCATATTTGTCCAGTTGTTAATACTTGCTTTAAATCTAATACAATAACTACGACTTTAGCTCTTTGTAATAAATCATCTAAATGATTTTTTCCTTGATAACTCTGCTGTCCTTGCGTTAGTAGCAAATGTGCTTCATCAACTATTACTACATCTACTTTATTCTCTGGATTATGGCTATTGATAAAGCTAGTTGGTTTTCGTACTATTTTATTAAATTTACTAGAAATCCCTAGTTTTTTAGCTATTTGATCATAAATAGTTACATGTTCATTGTGATTTACTAAAAGATTTATATCTAAATTCTGATTTAAATCTAAGTTATACTTACCTAGTTCGTATAATAATGTACTCATTAGTACAGTTTTACCTGACCCTGCTTCACCTTCAACAATTATCAATTGACTCTCTTCATTTGATAAAATTGCTGCTTTAATTTTATTTAATATCTCCTCTTTTGCATTTATTTGTTCTTGAGTTAATTTGTGAAATGGAGAAGCTTTAAATATAGCAGAATCTTTTATTATACTTTCAATTGGGAATAAAGCCCCATTCTTTTTATGTAGTGATTGCCAAATATTTGAGAAAATTTCATCTAATTTTTCAGAAGTATAATATTCATTTTGTTGATTAGTCCTACTGTTATGCACCATTGAAATATTATCTACACTGAGCAAATATTGCATGAGTCTATTTTCAATATCTAGCGTTAATGACTTATTAAATAATTCATGACCAATGACATACATTGAAGAATTATCTGATTCTGAAAATTCTTCCCAAAATGCTTTGACTTTTGTATCCGCATTAAGATGCTGTCTTGTCCTACTTTTAATATCTCCAGTCTCACCAACATAAACTTCAAAATCATTTTTCTCTTTTTTATCATTTATTATGTAAACTGTTGGATATCTTAGTAAAAACTTTCCATCTTTAGATGTTTCCCATTTTTGCACTGATTCATTTAGTTTGTCTATTGAATATTTTATATTTTCAATTTTTAATAATTGTCCCATCTCATCACCTATATAGCATATCGTCTGATAATCCCATTTTATCAATTTTCGGACTAATTTTATCAAGTTTTCACCAAATTTTATATATACAAACCGAAATTCAAAAGAAAAAGAGATTTCTACACTAAGTAAAAATCTCAACTACTATTCAATTAAGTTTAATGAACTTAACATTATATTTTAAATTATACTGAAAGCGTGAGCTTCATTTAGCTTTATGTATGAGGATCAACTCATAAGATTAAATAAAAAGTTTGATACATAGGTTTCTAGAAAAGCTGCAATAATGATTAATGGTAATGCGATCAATACATAGGATTTGATTACATTGATTAAGTTAACTTTTATCGCGTAGTTTACTTTTTTACTTTTCCTAAAGAGATTGGTAAACCGACGTGTGATGGCTTTGTTTAGCATATACAACGCACTTGTTAAAATACAAAAGCCCATGATTTCAAATGTATAATGTGGGATAAATGCTATACTCCCTATCAACCCTTTATGTAAATCAAAGCTCAAAAGAAAGCCTAATAGAATTCCGGGCATAATAATGGTAACCACTAGATTAATCAAATAAAGATAAGGTATAGGTAGTAAGGCTAAGATAAACATTTGTAGTGGAACTCGGAAACCATTATTAACGATATACTTCCAAACTTTTTCAAGTCCTTTAGTGTTGCCAAATTTTTCACTCGCATTTCCCATATTTTTCAAGTCATTGAAAGATGGATGAACAAAATAACAGAATATCGTAGTAATGATTAAACAAATGGTAGCAACTACAAAGATTTTCACGGCACGTTTAATAATTTCCAAATCGAATGATTTTAGCATAAGCAACCTCTCTTTTATCTCTTATACTAACAAACATAACATGAGCCTGGGACATAAATAATAGGATGATGCTATTTTGCAAATTCGCAGTAGCTGACTAAACTGAAAAGGTGCTTAAATCAAGCTTTTTCCAGTTTTAGTCATCCTTGCGGGGGGTGGGACGACGAATTTAAAAAGAATTCTGTCCCACTCCCCCTATAACTATTTCTAGCAAAGGAGTCAAAATATATTTAGCAGTCTTATTTAAAGAATTTTTCTACTATCGTTTTAGACGCTATGCCCTTTTCAAAGGTACAGAAACGATTGTAAAAGGCTTTATATTTCTCTCTATATTCTTCTTGTATGTCATCAATATTTTTTATTGCTTCGATTAAGCCATCATTTGTTTTAATTTGTGGACCTGGTGCTTCTTTTTCAAAATTAAAATAAAAGCCACGTAATCTGTTCTTATAAAATTCTAAATCATAGGTGAAGAATAATAATGGTTTCTTTGTATTTGCAAAATCAAACATGACTGACGAATAGTCTGTGATGCATATATCTGTAATTAAGTATAGATCACTGATTTCAGGATATTTGGTACCATCGACGACAAAATCATTTAGTGATTCACTTAAATTTAACGCGTTACTAATAATAATAATATGTGGGCGTAAAATGAGAATATATTCATCCCCAATACTTTCCTTCAATCTTTGTAAGTCAAGTTTTAGATTGATGATGTGTTTTTTGGCTTTATTAATTTCATCATCTCTAAATGTCGGTGTGTATAAAATGATTTTTTTATTACTTTCAATACCTAGTTGAGCTTTATATGATTTTTCACCAATTACCCACACTTTTTGATTTTCCTTTTTTAAGAAGTTGGGACATTTTGATCTTTTTAACTCATCCACATATGTTAAGTAACTATCGATGTCATACGTATTAATTCTAAAAGATAAATTACAACCTTTCATCGTGAAATAAGGTGTAAGTGACACTATATTACCGTTAAACTCAGTAATAATTTCACCTTTTAATAGCTTTTCCGCCATTATTCTAGGATTTCCGATTTTTATTCTTAAATTCTCCGATGATTCTAGTACTTTAATACTTAAGTAAATATCTATAATATCCTCATTTTTGTATTCATACTTCATGAATTCTATCAAATCTTTATAGATTTCTACCGAAAAATTATAAGTATATGCATTTTTCGTCTTTCCAATTTCTTCATGATTGATATTTACGAATGTTTCTCTGTCAGTCAGCCTCGTTTTTATTGATAGTTGCACAGTTTCTAATGTGAAATTCAGTATCGCAAACTGACCTTTTATACACGCTGCAGTGTTGTTTATTTTAATATTATCAATATGTCTTCTTGAAAAATATGTTTTTTTAAATCAACCTCCTCCAATGATAAATGTAAATCCCCATTGGTGTCTTCCACATCTATTGAATTAAATTCGTTTTTTATGTAGAGCTTTTCAATCTTATTAATAGGATTCTCAAAATAGATATGTAGTATTGATCCATCTTGTTTAATAGTTTGCAATTAAACCCCTTCTTTCAGCTAAAATCAAATTCCCATAATATTATAGTGATTTTTTATTATTTTTTTAATTATTTATAAATATATCTACTTTCGAACGGTAATATGCGTTACAATATAAATATAATATTTAATAGTAACCAAAATATATATAAATCTTTATTTATTATATTATAATACATGTAATTACTTTTAATGTTTTTATAAATATAATTTTTTATATTTACTACAATTTAAAGGGGTTAGTAAAGTGAAAAAGTTAATTTTAATTTTCAACAGTGTCTTATGTTTAATGTTTTTAATTAAATATAGACAACTTAAGAAAGCTCACCATTTTTACTTAACAAACATTGAATCTGAAGATGATAAATTGAATAAAATGGGCATGTATAAAGATAAAGATGGAAATATTTATCCAATAGAAGAGGCAATTGAATGAATCAAACAGTTTAATTAATCTCACTTATACATAACTAAGTTTTGAAATTATTAACTTTTATTCCAATAAAAAAGAGAGTTGAACAGAATTCATATTGAATTCGTTGTTCAACCCCCGCAAGGATGACTAGAACTGAGAAAAGTTTAATTTAAGTGACTTCTCAGTCCATTCAGCTACTGCGAATTTGTAAAATAGCACCATTATATTTTTTATTCCCAAGCCTTATTGTAAATTATTCAGGTCTAGGGTTACGTTTCATTTTCACGTATTGAGAAATACTGTATAATACGATACCGAACCAAATGAGCGCAAATGTAACCAATTGTTGCGCATCAAAATGTTCTTTAAAGGCGAAGATACCTAAGAAGAACATGATTGTTGGACCAACGTATTGAATGAATCCTGTTAGAGATAACGGAATACGTTTGGCACCCGCTGAGAATAAGATTAATGGAATGGCAGTTACTGCACCTGATAACATTAACCAGAATGTGTCCATATTCAAACCTACTGATGATGTTCCAGTATTCCATAAATAAATCATATATATTAATCCGGCTGGCGCTGTAACGATACATTCAATTGCAATACTGATAATGGCTTCAATTTTAACAATCTTCTTCAACAAGCCATAAATACCGAATGAGAATGCTAACATTAATGAGATGACTGGGAATTCTCCAACGCGAATCGTCATATACAGAACTCCGATTGTCGCAAAGATGATTGCTAGCGTTTCAAATTTATTGAATCTCTCTTTTAGGAAAATGAACGCCAATAATATACTTACTAATGGGTTAATATAATAACCTAAACTAGATTGTAGTACGTGTCCATTTGACACAGCCCAGATGAACGTTCCCCAGTTGATTGTAATCACATAACCAGCAATAATAATGACGATTAGTTCAATTGGGTGTGAGAATAAATGTTTTAAATCACGTTTGAACGTTTGTGATTTCTTTAAAACTACGATCATTAGTATCATAAAGATCATAGATAATACAATGCGGTAAGCTAAGATTTCAAATGCACTAACGCCACCAATTAATTTCCAATAAATTGGCAAGATACCCCATAATACATAAGCACCTAACGCATATAGAATCCCTTTTTTAAATTCAGTATCGGAATTCATCCTAACCCTCCTTACGGTATAACCCTGGAAATATGTTTTAATTAATAAAACTATGGTACCAATAGTTAAGAAAGTTAGGTATATAAACTGCTCAAATTATTCAAATTCTTAGTAATTTAGGTTGAATTTATTTGATTTTAGACATCCGAACCTCTAACATCACACAACCCGAAGTCTACCTTTTCGCCAAACAAAAAAGAATCAGCCCCTAGAAAGTCGCTGATTCTGACATAAATATTGATATTCAATTATCCACCAAAGAATAAATCGACAATATCACTCGTTCTATTATTATTTGTTTTATAAAATTCAGTACAACCACAATTTTTACAAGTTATTGTTTTAAAGTTGTTATGCTGCACATCAAACATCTTAGATAGTCCAGATCCTGTTGCTGATAATGTTCCTTCTTCCACTTCCGTATGTCCACATTTCACACATCCGTTTCCTGTGTTTCCAGTCATAAACAACATTCCTTATATTGTTTCTTACTTGTTCTATAACCTGTTTCCTATCATTTAATCTTTAAATAAGTAATAACTTATTGCGCATTTAAAATATAATTAATGACATTTTTTCATTGCCAAATTCAAACATTTTCAATGGAATTTCTCACATAATTATCATAAGTAGAAGTTTCTTACATTGGGCTTAAATATAGTTGTGAGACTCTCACCATGACCTTGTCACAATTACTGTGACAAAGTCGCATTTTCTTTGTGTTGTATACGCTTTCCTATGCCATTACAATTGAATTATCAAATCAGAATAAAAAAAGAGGTGTAGTTATGGCTCAAACAGAGACACAAGAGAAAAAAGGTCTCGGCCGTAAAGTTCAAGCGTTTGGTTCATTCCTTAGTAGTATGATTATGCCAAACATCGGTGCGTTTATCGCATGGGGCTTTATTGCTGCGATTTTCATTGATAATGGTTGGTTCCCTAACAAAGAATTATCTCAATTAGCAGGGCCAATGATCACATATTTAATTCCATTACTTATCGCATTTAGTGGTGGTCGTTTAATTCACGACTTACGTGGCGGTATCGTTGCGGCAACAGCAACTATGGGTGTTATTGTTGCATTACCAGAAACACCAATGTTACTTGGTGCAATGATTATGGGACCACTTGTTGGTTGGTTAATGAAGAAAGTTGACCAATTCTTACAACCTAGAACACCACAAGGCTTTGAAATGTTATTCAATAACTTCTCAGCAGGTATTCTAGCATTCATTATGACAATCCTTGGCTTCAAATTATTGGCGCCAATTATGCAATTCATCATGCACATCTTATCTGTAGCAGTTGAATTCTTAGTACACTTACACTTATTACCAATCGTAAGTATCATCGTAGAACCAGCTAAAATTTTATTCCTTAACAACGCGATTAACCACGGTGTATTCACACCTCTTGGTACTGACCAAGCTGCAAGTGCAGGTCAATCAATTTTATTCGCAATCGAATCAAACCCTGGACCAGGTATCGGTATCTTATTAGCGTACATGATCTTCGGTAAAGGCACAGCGAAAGCAACTTCATATGGTGCAGGTATCATCCACTTCTTCGGTGGTATTCATGAAATTTACTTCCCATATGTATTAATGCGTCCATTATTATTCATCGCTGTTATTTTAGGTGGTATGACTGGCGTAGCAACTTACCAAGCAACTGGTTTCGGATTCAAGAGTCCAGCTTCACCAGGTTCATTCATCGTGTATTGTTTAAATGCACCTAAAGGTGAATTCTTACACATGGTATTAGGCGTATTCTTAGCAGCACTTGTTTCATTCGTAGTTGCAGCATTAATTATGAAATTTACTAAAGAACCTAAACAAGATTTAGAAGCAGCAACAGCTAAAATGGAATCTACTAAAGGTAAAAAATCTAGCGTGTCTTCTAAATTAACTGGTGCGACAACTGGTACTGGCGCAGCTGGCGTAGCTGCTAACAAAGCTGATGATGAAGATAAAAAAGAAGCTTCATCAGAGGATGAAGAAGAAGACTTACTTGATAACTACAACACTGAAGACGTAGACGCTCACGACTATAGCAACGTAGACCATGTTATTTTCGCATGTGATGCGGGTATGGGTTCTAGTGCAATGGGTGCAAGTATGTTACGTAATAAATTCAAAAAAGCAGGCATTTCAGACGTTAATGTTACAAATACTGCTATTAACCAATTACCAAATAATGCACAACTTGTTATTACACAAAAAACATTAACAGACCGTGCAATCAAACAAGTTCCAAACGCAATTCATATCTCAGTGGATAACTTCTTAAATTCTCCACGTTATGAAGAGTTATTAAACAACTTGAAGAAAGACCAAGACAAAGCATAATTAAATAGTTTAAGAGTCGAACATATTATTTCTATCACTTATGTTTAGACTCCTTTCAAGGGGGACACACCATGTTAATGAGTATACGTGAAAAGGAAATCATTGAACTGCTAATTAAGTATTACGGTCAATACGTCACGATTTATGAAATTGCTCAACAACTTGGCGTGTCCTCTCGTACTATTCATCGTGAATTAAAAGGGATTGAAACCTACCTCCAAGGCTTCAATATGACACTTGAACGGGCAAATAAAAAAGGGATTAAGTTATCTTGTGATTATGACCAGATCCGACTGTTAAAACAAGAAATGGCGCAACACGATACCATTGACTTGTCTGTTGAAGAACAAAAGGCAATTATTCTATATGCGCTCATTCAATCAAAACATGCTGTTAAGCAATACAGCTTGGCTCAAGAAATTGGCGTATCTGTTCAGTCATTAACCAAATTGCTTGATGACCTAGAGAATGATCTCGCTAGCTATCAACTTATCCTTTATCGCAAGCGTGGTGAAGGGGTATATCTTGATGGCCCCGAATCAAAGAAACGTGAGTTCTTAAGTCAATTGATGGTCAACAACTTGAATAGTACAAGTGTTTACTCTGTTATCGAGAACCACTTCGTCTATCAATCGATTAATCAATCACAACAAGCTTTAGTCGACCTTGATAGCATATTTAAGATTGAACGTATTTTAATGGATTACCTAGGCCAATTACCTTATACCTTAACAGAATCGAGTTATCTGACCTTAACCGTCCATATCGTGTTAAGTATTGCGCGTATTCAAAATGGTGAATATGTATCGATTAATGAAGATATTCATAATTCTGTAAAAGACACATTTGAACATCAAATTGCCACAGAAATTGCGAAACGTATAGAGACACTATACGACATCGACTTTAACCAAGCGGAAGTCACTTTTATAACAATTCATTTACGTGGTGCAAACCGTCGAACAACCTTCAAGATGTTTGAGAATAATGAATTTGACGACCGTAAAATACAAGCATTTGTAAATCGTGTAGAGCGCTTATCAGGCCAATCATTCGAAGACTATGCAACGCTTGTTCATGGATTATCATTGCACATTAATCCAGCGATTAATCGTTTGGAAGCAAACATTGAAACGTACAATCCACTCACCGAGATGATTAAGTACAAGTATCCTCGTCTCTTCGATATTGTACACAAGGCCATCGATCAGACATGGCCAGAGTTAGTCTTCCCGGATAGTGAGATTGCCTTCATCGTTTTGCATTTTGGTGGCTCCTTGAAAAGTCAGTCCACCCAACTACTACATGTTTTAGTTGTCTGCAGTAGTGGTATTGGAACAAGTCGATTGTTGGCAACACGATTACAACAATCTTTTAATGAAATAGAGAAGATTACACAAGCGTCCGTCAGTGATTTGAAAATGTTAAACCTAGAGGATTACGATGGCATTATTTCAACGGTTAAATTGGATATCACAACGCCATTTATTACCGTCAATCCATTGCTACCAGAATCCGATGTAGCGTATGTAGCATCATTCTTAAAGACAACCGAGCATATAGCGAAACAACATGAAGAGAACGAAATGAAGCATTCGATTCAAGACCCTGATCAAGTGGTCATGAACATCGAACACGGCTTATCATTGTTGAACTCTATGCAATTTGAATACAAAGATGTAACTATTTGGAATCATTATTTAGCTGACTATCTTGAGGAACATGGCGTCATTGCGCCGAATAGTCAGACGTCATTCGCTGAGCTGTTGCAAGATAAATTAAATCAGAATCCTGGTTGGATATTGCAACCCTATCCCGTTGCGATTCCACATATGAAGAATGATTTAATATTACGCCCCCTCATTTTAATCACGATATTAAATGAAAGTTTGGGCATGCAAAGTACTCAAAATGACCTTTTCAAAATTAAATATATGGTTAGCCTATTCATCCCAAATAATGATGAAATGGCACAACTTGTTGGGGAATTATCTGCTGAATTAGGACATCATCTCGAGCAAATTGATGACTTCATGCAAGACCCTGACGCTATGAAACACATATTGAGAGATAGCTTTTTAAAACGAATTCACAATCAATTAACTTAGGAGTGTAAAAAATGACTGAATTATTTAGTAATGACAATATCTTTTTAAACGTATCTGTAGGAAGCCAAGACGAAGCAATTGAAAAAGCTGGTCGTGCTTTAGTAGATAATGGTTCTGTAAACGAAGCGTATATCCAAGCAATGAAAGAACGTGAACAACTTGTTTCAACATTCATGGGTAATGGTTTAGCAATTCCTCACGGTACTGACGAAGCTAAAGGTGATGTATTAGCATCAGGTTTAACATTACTACAAATTCCTGAAGGCGTAGATTGGAACGGCGAAACAGTTAAAGTTGTTGTTGGCATCGCTGGTAAAGATGGCGAACATTTAGACTTGTTATCTAAAATCGCAATTACATTCAGTGAAGAAGAAAATGTTGATCGTATCGTCAACGCTAAATCTGCTGAAGAAATTAAACAAGTCTTTGAGGAGGCTGACGCATAATGAAAGCTGTACACTTCGGAGCTGGAAATATTGGCCGTGGATTCATCGGCTATATTCTTTCAGATAACAACATTGATGTAACATTTGCAGACGTTAATGAGGAAATTATTAATGCATTAGATAATGAAGGCGCGTATAACGTTATTCTTGCTAATGAAGAAAAAACAACAACACGCGTTACTGGCGTTCGTGCGATTAACAGTGGTCAACCTTCAGATGAATTGAAACAAGCAATTCTTGAAGCTGACATTATTACAACTGCAGTTGGTGTGAACATCCTTCCTATCATTGCGAAATCATTTGCACCAGTCTTAAAAGAGAAGGAAAATAACGTTAATATCGTAGCGTGTGAAAATGCGATTATGGCGACTGATACGCTTAAAGAAGCAATCTTAGACATCACTGGTCCATTAGGTGATAACATTCACTTCGCGAACTCTGCAGTTGACCGTATTGTCCCACTTCAAAAGAATGACAATATCTTAGACGTTATGGTTGAACCCTTCTTTGAATGGGTTGTTGAAAAAAACGCTTGGTACGGTGAAGAGTTAGAACATATTAAATATGTTGATGATTTAACACCTTACATCGAACGTAAATTATTAACAGTTAACACTGGTCATGCTTTATTAGCATATGCTGGTCGCTTCTATGATAGAGATACTGTATTAGATGCTGTTAAAGATGAAGCTATCGTTGCAGATTTACGTCAAGTATTAGGTGAAACAAGCGAGTACATCGTTGATAACTTCAGTTTCACTAAAGAAGAACAAGCGGCTTATGTTGAGAAGATTATTGGTCGTTTCAAGAATCCATACCTTTCTGACGAAGTAACACGTGTAGGTCGTGGAACAATTCGTAAAATCGGTCCTAAAGATCGTATTATCAAACCTTTATCTTATTTATATGAAAATAATTTACGTCGCAAAGGCTTATTAAAAGCAGCAGCGTTATTATTAAAATATGATGATATGAACGATAAAGAAACAGTTGAAATGCGTGAATACATTGATGCACATGGTGTAAAAGCATTCTTACAAGAATATGCGAAAATCAATGACCGTTTAGCAAATGAAATTGTAGCTGTTTATGAAGAATTGTAATTCATTACTTTAACAATTTAATTACCTTAACAGGTAAATTAAGTTACTTAAATGTTTGATAGTAATTTAATGTGTGCAGTTTACACAATACTGCGTATTGTTGCTACTCGCTTGCTCTAGGTATAGCCTGAGACAAGTTGTTTATAATTGAAAAGAGTTAAATCACTTTATAAACCTTTTTCAAAGTCTTGTAGGTTGTGATTTAACTCTTTTTTTATTTAGATTTTGTCTCAGTGCTAATGCTATTCCTAGTAGCGTCTCGCAGCCAATACTTTGTGCTTTTAGTAAATGAGATTTATACCTTTATTAATATATTTATTTTAATGGTTTAATCGCTACGCTAATTAATAAGTTACATAAATAACACATTAAAACCCCCAGCAACTTTGACGAGCCTGGGGGAATTTTCATGCTAATAATGCTAGTTACGTATATATAATTCGTTTTGTATAATTTATAATCAAATCGCTAATGTGTTAAAAAGTATAGATTATCAATGTATTTTACTAAGAAAAGATAATAATCGATCTTCCTTAATGATATATCGCTTTTGCAAAAGATACATCTGCACTTTCACCAATCACTTCCGATAGTGAAGGATGTGGTTGTATAATTCGAGAAATATCATTTAATGTACCGCCCGAAACCTTAATTCCCAAGATTTCACTAATTAAATCTGTCGCATGAGGTCCAACGATAAATCCACCTAAAATTTTACCATCCTGCTTATTCACTACTATTTTAGCCATTCCTTGTGTTTCACCTTTTAAGATTGCTTTCGGATTCTTCTGAAAAGGCGCAGTCGTCACTTCAACCTCATAACCCGCTTCTTGTGCTTGTAATTCTGATAAACCTACTGACGCAGATTCCAATCTTGTATAAATACATCTTGGTATATCCTCTTGATTTATCGGTTCTGGTTGTTTGCCTGCAATATATTCTGCCACATATTCACCATGTGCACTTGCAGTATGTGCTAACTGATAGCCTGGCACTAAATCACCAATCGCATAGACGTGCTCGTAACTAGTTTCATAATGTTCATTAACTTGTAAACATTTGCCATTTTGTTCTAAATTAAGCGCCTTAGCAACTTGAACATTAGGTTGTCTCCCTGTCGCAAAGAGTAATGTTTCATATGGTATTTCTTTAGGGCCATCTTTTCCATCAATTTCCAAAGTCTTGGCATTTACTTTCTTAGTTTCTGAATTGGTGATGATGTTAACACCTTGTTGTTTCAAATAGGTTGATAGATGGTCGCGTATTTCTTTAATTTCACTAGATAGGATGCTATCGCCCTTTTCCAAAATCGTAACATCTACGTCTAAATCAGCCATTGATGAGGCTATTTCCGAGGCAATAACGCCGCCGCCAATAATCACAAGTTGTTTCGGCAGTTGTTCCATATCGAAAAATGTATCAGCTGTTTCAAAGTGCACTTGGTCTAGCCCTTCGATTGGTGGTACGAATGGCTTTGTTCCTGTCCCTAAGATAATATCTTTCGCGGTATAAATAGTTTGATCGACTTGAACTTTTAATCCTTCTAATACTTCTGCTTCCCCTTCAATAAAATCAACGTTGTGTTGTCTTAATGCGTCTCGAACATCATCAGTCACTGTCTTAACCACTTGATCTTTACGTTGTACGAGACTAGTTACATCAATGTCTATGTGATTCGTCTTAATTCCCCAATTGTTTGCAGAATGAATATCTCTCACTTTAGCACCATATTCTAAAAATATCTTCGACGGTATACAACCTACATTGAGACATACACCACCAACGTGCTGATTCTCAACAATCGCTACATCTTTACCTAGTTGCGCTGCTCGAATTGCTGCAACATAACCTCCAGGTCCTGCTCCAATAACGATCAAATCATACGATTTAGACATCATTTGTACCCCTTTCACCTTTGCAGTTGTTTTCATCCCTTAATAACCTTTGTTATGAACATAACCACTTGTCTAATGTGTAAGCGTTTTTATATACTTTCAATTATATATTAGAGTTATATTTTTATAATTTCAAATAAACGTAAGTGACAGAATTTTTACTTTTTCAATAAAGGGCTTTGTGTTGTGTGAAAGGATTGGAAGTGTGGTTCGAGACATGAAAAGACCCCCAGCATTGTTTGTGTACTGAGGATCTTAATCAAATTAAATATATTTGTTATTAAAGAATTAAGAGATATGGATTTTCAATATATTTAGCTAATACTTTTAAGAAATCGGCAGCGCTCGCACCATCAAGAATTTGATGATCAAACGTTAAACTTAATGGAATACGTGATACTTGTTTAACACTATCTCCTTCAAGTACAACTTCTTTAGAAAGTGCACCTACACCTAGGATTCCTGTTTCACCCAGGTTAAGAATTGGTGTGAAATATTCGATGCCACTAGTACCCATGTTAGTAATTGTAAAAGTAGCACCTGCCAGTTTAACATCATTTGTATTACCATCACGTACCGCTTCTGCTGAAGATTTAATCTCTTTAGCTAAAGCACCAATACTTTTAGTGTCTGCATTATTTATAACTGGTACCATTAACCCTTCGTCGAGTGACGTTGCTACACCTAAATGAACATTATCATATTCTGTAAGTTGACCATTTTCATATCGAGCATTCATTGCACCATAATCTTTAAGTGCTAAGACGATGGCTTTAGTTAGCAATGCTGTGACAGTCAATTTAGTATCTTGATTTGCATTCTCAAGTTCAGCTGATAGTTTGTTTTTGAAATCTAACAAACGGTCAGCATCCACTTTACGATGTAACGTAAGTTGTGCTGTTTCGGCCAAGCTTTGACGCATATTCTGTGCTATACGCTTACGCATTGGATTTAGTCCTTCACCGACATTAGCACTGTTAAATTTAGTGTTCTTATCCTCTTTAGATTGCATATCCTCATTTTTTGCTTCAATATCATATCCTTGCTCTGCTACACGTTGAATATCTAATTTTGTTATACGATTATTACCGCCTGTACCTTGAATTCTAGTGATATCAAAGTTTTTATCCTCTGCCATCTTGCGTGCAAGTGGTGATATAAAGATACGTTTACCATTTTGGGGTTCAACATTATTAGACTTATTTGTATCTTCATCATGATTACTATCATCTTCATTATCAGAAGTTATATCGTTGGTTTGTTGCTCTTCATCGTCTGATTGTGAGTTATTGGATTCTTCATTATCATATTCAGTCGTACTACTTGATTCAGTACTTTCCCCTTCATCACCTATAATACCAAGTACAGATTTAACTTCAGTTTCTTCTCCGGCTTGAACTTTAATTTCGAGTAATATACCACTAGCTGGTGCTTCAACGTCTTGAGTCAATTTCTCAGAACTAATCGTACATACACTTTCACCTTGTTCAACCACATCTCCCTCTGCTTTAAACCACTCTTCGACTGTTCCTTCTTTCATTGTCATACCGAGTTTTGGCATAATAATATTTTCGCTCATCGTTCAACACCTCCTTGCCTATGAATTAACTTTTTTCAAGTCTTCAATTAGTTCAGATGCGACATCTAATACTTTATCTACATTTGGTATATAGGCTTGTTCAAGGTTTGCTGCGAATGGAACTGGTGTATCCGGTGCAGTGACTTTCTTGATTGGTCCATCTAAATAATCAAAACCAATATCACCAATAACAGATGCAACATCTCCCGCTACATTACATTGTGGATTTGATTCATCAATCACAATTAAACGACCTGTCTTCTTCACTGATTCTAGAACTGTTTCTTTATCCCATGGTGACACAGAACGTAAATCAATAACTTCAACTGAAATGTTATCTTCTTCTAATTTGTCTGCTGTTTGTTCAGCTACTGCCACCATTTTACCGATTGCAACAATTGTTAAATCATCACCTTCACGCGTCACTTTCGCTTTTCCAATTTCTATTGTGTAAGGTTCTTCAGGCACATCACCTTTTTGTCCTAATAATGTTTTATCTTCTGAAAAGACTACTAAGTTATCATCTTGTACTGCTGCCATTAATAAACCTTTAGCATCATAAGGATTAGAAGGAACGACTACTTTTACACCAGGTATTGTTGCAAACATGTTATACAATGATTGAGAATGTTGTGCCGCTGCGCCTGCACCAGCGCCATGAACTGTACGTACAACTAATGGAATTTTAGCTTTACCACCAAACATGTAACGCATTTTTGCACCTTGGTTCAAAATAGGATCTAAACCGAATCCAATAAAGTCATTGAACATTAATTCTGCAATAGGACGCATACCGGTAGCAGCTGCACCTACAGCAGAGCTGAGTGTAATATGCTCTGCGATTGGTGTGTCAATAACACGATCTCGACTATATTTTTTCGCAAGTCCTTTAGTTACACCAAAAACGCCACCAAATGTATCATCATCTTTAATATGTTCTACACCTGCACCACCTGAAACGTCCGTACCAATGAGAATAACATTATCATCTTGTTCCATTGATTGATCGATTGCTTCGTTAATTGCACCCATAAATGTTAACTTGCGTTCTTCACTCATAGTTATGACCTCCTTTTAGGCAAATACATCTTCGTGTAATGAATCTACATCTGGTAATTCACTTTCATCTGCATATTTCACTGCATCTTCTACTGCTTGTTTAGCTGTTTGTTCAATTTCATTTAATTCTTCTTCTGTTAACCAACCTTCTTCAAGTGCTTGACGTTTAAAGTCTTCTGTTGCGTTTTTGTCCGCATTACGATCATTTGGTGATTTAACTTTTTGTTCGTCCCCTTCAAAATGACCATATTTACGATACGTGTCACACTCAATTAGCGTAGGGCCTTCACCATTTTTTGCTCGTTCTACAGCTTCTTGCGCTGCTTTATAAACTTCAACGACATCCATGCCATCCACTCTGACACCTGGCATGTTATAAGCTGAAGCACGCTCTGCAATTGTTTCTGAAGCACTGGCATAATCATGTGTTGTACCTTCACCGAATTGGTTGTTTTCACAAACAAAGATAACTGGAAGGTTTAAGATTGAGGCAAAGTTAAGGCCCTCATGGAAATTACCTTCATTGGCTGCACCATCACCAAAGAAACATACAGCAACATTCTTTTTACCTTGATTTCGAATAGAAATACCTGCACCAGTAGCAAGTCCGAAGCCACCACTTACGATACCATTGGCACCGAGCATTCCTTTATCTATTTCTGCAACATGCATGGAACCACCTTTTCCATGACCAAGTCCATCACGTTTACCCATTATCTCCGCCATCATGCCATTAAGGTCACATCCTTTGGCAATTGCATGTCCGTGTCCTCGGTGTGTACTTGTAATATAGTCGTCGTCTTCAAGTTGTGACATTACACCAGTTGCTACAGCTTCTTCGCCTACGTATAAGTGAACAAAACCAGGAATCTTACCGTCACTAAAGATTTTATGCACCTTTTCTTCAAAATATCGAATTTCATTCATCGTTTTATAAATCCAACGTGCTTGTTCTTTTTCCATCGTTAGTTCCTCCTATCATTCATTGATTTGTTCTGTTATCACATATGAATGGCTTTTCCAAAGTATGCATCCGCGCTCTCGCCAATTGCTTCGGATAGAGAAGGATGTGGTTGAATGATGTTAGATAACTCATTCATTGTACCTTCTGAAACTTTGACACCTAATACTTCACTGATTAAATCTGTAGCATGTGGACCAACAATAAAAGCACCTAAGACCTCTCCATATGCTTTATCAGTTACAATTTTGATAAAGCCTTGTACTTCTCCTTTTACGAGCGCCTTTGCATTTCCTTGAAAAGAAGATTGTGTAACAGATACGTCATAACCCGCTTCTTTAGCTTGAGACTCAGATAAACCAACTGATGCTGCTTCAAGACGAGTATAAATACAACGTGTAATATTGTTTGGAGATACTGGCGGTGGTTTTAATCCAGCCAAAGTTTCAACAACATGTAATCCATGTGAACTCGCTGAATGTGCAAGTTGATAACCCTTAACAAGGTCTCCAATAGCATATACATGATTAATTGTTGTTTGATAGTGTTCATCGACTTGTACAAATTTACCATCCATATCGATATCTAGATCTTCAGCTACCTTGATGTTCGGTTGTCGACCAGTTGCCACTAATAAAGTATCAAATGACACATCTTCATGATTATCCAAAATCACTTTAGAGGTTGTTACTTTAGATATCTTTGCGCCTGTTAAAATTCTTATACTTTGATTCTTCAAATGGTCCTTTAACAGTTCACGTACTTCTTCAATCTCGGTGAGAAGAATATCTTCATTAACTTCAATCATCGTAACCTCGACTCCTAAATCAGCCATTGAAGATGCTAACTCAGTAGCTATAACACCGCCACCAATAATTGCGAGTTGTTTAGGCAACGTTTCTATATCAAAAAATGTGTCTGTCGTTTCATACTTTATGTCATTTAATCCTTCAATAGGTGGAATAAAAGGTTTACTACCAGTTGCTAGAATAATATCTTTCGCTTGATATGATTGATTACCAACTTTAACTTCTAAATCTTTCGTTACAGTAGCTTCACCTTTAATGAAATTAACTTTGTTTTTCTTTAATAATTGCTTCACACCACCTGTGAGCGTGCTAACAATGTGTTGTTTCCGTTGTACTAATTTAGAGAAGTTTACTTTCATCCCTTGTGTCTCAATTCCCCAATCATTGGCCTTACGTATATCATGTGCTTTCGTTCCATGTTCGAGTAGTGTTTTAGAAGGTATGCAACCTACGTTTAAACAAGTCCCCCCTGCGTTTGTTTTCTCTACAATTGCAACCTTTTGACCTAATTGTGCAGCGCGAATAGCGGCAACATATCCACCAGGTCCTGCACCAATCACAATCAAATCATATGAGTCCGTCATCACTATCACCCACTTCCGTAAGATCGTATCGTTGTGCATCCCAAAATATTCTGTAAAAACATAGAAATGAGATATAGCATATTCTTAATGTAAACGTTTTCTCATTCCTTTAATTACATTCTATACTCATGATTCTGAATTTTCAAATAATTGTAAAATTAAATTTTTATATACTTATTTCTATCATTTCATATAAGTTTTATAAGATTTGGAAGATTATCTTGCTACTCACTCAAATAAAAAACCCTCTACCCACGTTAGATAGAGGGTTGTATTACGGTTGCAATTTCATTATTGCACCAAAGTTTTGTTGTGCGTTTGTGAATGTAATAAATGCAATGAGTTCAACAATTTCTTCTGTTGTTAAACTGTCTTTAAGTACTTTTATAATATTGTCCGGAATTTGGTCACCCATCTTAATAAAAACTTCTGTGAATCCTATGCAAATGGACGATTTTTCATCTTTAAGACTGCCGGTAGGTTGACCTTTAGCTTTACAGTACTGACAACCGTTCTTTTGCGCTAACATTCTTCTTAACTCTTCTTTTAATTCTTTGCTAAGTGCGCTGTCACTTTCTAACACATCACTTAGTTGTGTCCATAATTGCATTATTTCTTCTTGATGACCTAATAATTTTTGAAAGGGTGTATTACCATTGTTCGAAGACTCTATAATCGACATGTGTTATCTCCTTTTTAAACTAATGCGTCTTTAATCTTTTGCAGTCCTTTTATCATGATTTCACGTGGAACAGCGATGTTTATTCTGATATGTCCTTCTGCGTTATGAACGAATTGTTCTTGTCCTTCAATGATAACGCCGGCGTGTTTGATGAAATATTTAGCGATTGGTTCATCTATGTGTTTTGCTTTAATGTAATAGCTTAGATCAACCCATGCGAGGTAGGTTGCTTCTGGAATTTTAAATTCTGCATGTGGCAGTTCTTGTTCTAAAAATTGTGCTAGGTATTTAAAGTTATCGTCTAGATAATCATTCATAGCAGCTAACCAGTCTTCGCCCTTTTCATAAGCTGCCTGTGTCGCAACGATACTTAATGGATTCTCAGAACTAAAGTGATGTAACTTCCATGTCTTTAATAATCTTCTATTCGGAATAATGATGTTTGAGAACATTAAGCCTGCTATATTAAATGCCTTACTTTGCGACATTGCGGTAACAATCTTATCGTAATCTGGCACTGCTTTTGCAAAAGGTACATGTGTTTGACCGTCACGTTTAATGTCGCAGTGAATTTCATCTGATATGATCCATACGTCATTATCGACCATAATTTGTCCCAATTGCTTTAATTCCGCTTCTGACCATACACGACCTGTTGGATTATGTGGATTAGCAAAAATACATAATTTAATATTTTCTGTTTCCACTTTTTGACGAACATCTTCAAAGTCGATTTCATAGTATCCATTATGATTTATCATCGGAGAATATACCGTCTTAATATTATTTTTATCACAAACCATTTTAAAAGGACCGTAGCTCGGCGTTAAAATCAACGCTTTATCGTCGTTGTCACAAATATAGCTTACAAGTTCAATTAAACCTGCAACAATCCCATGAGAAAATACAAGGTGATCTTGTGGAAATGTATAACCAAATCGTCGTTCTGTCCATGACACAAAAGCCTCATAATAATCTGTGCCAAATATGTTGGTATAACCTAGAATCTTTTTATCGAGTCTGTCTCTTATCGCATCTAACACAACTTCAGGTGTCGCGAAATCCATATCAGCTATCCACATACGAATCAGTTCATCATGTTCTTCTAAATCTGAAGTATCTGCGTCTCCAAATAAATAGCCTTTATAACCTTCTACATTCATCGCATTTGTAGAACGACGGTCTATGATCTCATCAAAATTGTACGTCACATGAATGCCTCCTAGAATCATTGTTTAATAAGTCTTATTGTAATACTTCCCATTTATGAATTCACTTTTTAAGATTTCCACTTCTAAATATAAAAAGTGGGAGAAAGACAAAGAATTCATATAAAATTCTGCCTCTCTCCCTATTCTAAAAATTTACGCAAGTCCATCAATAACGTAAGTCACACCTAAAATTGCAAATGTGATGGCTATCATCGTTGATACTAGAATCATCCCCATCATAGGGTTAAAAAGTAAAATAATTCCTAATAGTAAGCCTAAAACGTTAACAATGATAGATAGTCCCTTCAAACGGCTTTGTTTTGAAATGGTCATTAGTCCAATAACTGAACTTACAATAAACCATGCGGCAAACATAAATATGAAGAAGGTTGAACTTGCCCCAACGTTAAATATCACAAGTAGTCCAAATATAATATCAATAATTCCTATGACAACAATTAATCCTGAACCGCTACCGGAAAGCGCTCTCGCAGCACGACGGAATAATAGTTGAATCACACCATTAATAAGAATTAATAAGCCAATAAGCCAAGTAAGTGTGTAGAAATTTTTAACAGGATAACTGAAAATAATAACTGCAACAATTAATAGTAACGTTCCCATAATTAAGCTTGACCATTTTAATTTTCCATTGTCTTGTACCATTCAAAATCCTCCTCTCATTAAAAAATAGCCATTATATCAAGTATATTGAAGTTGCGTTGGACTAACAACGAATACATCTTACATCGTTTTACATGAAACATATTATATTTAATTCACGACTCTTCAGTTTCTTACTTTTCCAAAAAGGGTAGACTAAACGTAGTATAAAATTAGGAGGCGTATCAATGAATACAAAAAGAGCATTAGTTGTAGTAACAAGTGTAACGAAATATCCTGATATGAATCGTCCAACTGGATTATGGTTTGGTGAGGTTGTTCATTTCGCGGATGTCTTATATAAAAATGGTTATAAAGTACATTATATTAGTCCAGAAGGTGGCTATACTGCCATTGACCCTCAAAGTTTACAAGAAGATATGATGACAGATTTAGACTGGGAATATTATCAGAATAAAGACTTTATGACACGTCTTGGTCATACAGTTACACCTGACGCAGTTAAAGCTGAAAATTATGACGTCATTTATTTCGCTGGTGGTCATGGTACAATTTGGGACTTCAAAGATAATGAAGATTTACAAAAGCTAACTCAAGAAATTTATGAAAATAACGATGTTGTTGCTTCAGTTTGCCATGGTGCAATTGGCTTATTAAATGTAAAAGATGCTGAAGGTAAACATATTATCGATGGCAAAACGGTTACTGGCTTCTCAAATAGTGAAGAACAAGCAGTGGGCTTAGCCGACGTTGTTCCTTACCTTACTGAAGATGAACTTAAAAATCGTGGTGCAAACTATGAACAAGGTGATAACTGGACTGAGTTTGCAGTCGCTGATGGTCGCATTATTACTGGTCAAAATCCACAATCTGGTAAAGCCGTAGCAGAAAAATTCTTAGAATCACAAAAGTAAATTCTTAGACTACCCGCATAGTAAAATTTACAAAGATGCCTACATGATTTGGAACAATAACGCTTTGATTCCAATATGTAGGCATCTTTATTTATCTATATTAAATTACAACATATTCACTTTTAAAAAATCAATGACACCGCTAGAGGCACTAGTGAAAGCAAAGATTAATTTATTTAAATCTTGTGCTGTTATGCGTTGATTAATAATAAATACAAGTAAATGTACTAAATCAGCTGCATCGACGCCATATATATCTGCGCCAACAAGTCGTTTCTCTTCATCTAAAACGACATACATTTCTGCATCCGTTTCATTTTTATATTCAAATACCATTTGTTTACCAAACGGAATATGTTTAACTGTGTAACGTTCACTTTGCTCAGCTTCTTGAACACTAACACCAATTTGAGAAAGACGTGGTAACGAGTACAATACTGAAGGAATCGCTGGGTATTGTATTTCATCTTGCGTCATTCCTAAAATGTGAGCCGCTATATAATTTGATTCAAATGTCGCTGTTGGCGTTAATTTAGGTATATCTTTATCTAAGACATCGCCACTTGCATAAATATTGCTCACATTTGTTCTTAAATGACCATCTACTGAAATACCTTTCTTACTATATTCGATACCTACTTGATCTAACCCAATACCTTCTACATTTGGATTTCTACCTGTCGCATCTAAGACATAATCTGTATCAATCGTTAATCCAGATGCTGTTGAAACCTTATATGCTTCACCTATTTTTTCTACTTTTTGCGTCTCTTCATCAAAGTAGAAATGTACGCCTTCGTCTTCTAATTTTTTAATGAGTTGTGTTACGTGTGTTTGGTTAAAACCTTTAAGTGGTTTATCAGAGTGGTGAATCATAGTCACTTCTACGCCTGATTTGATCATTATTGATGCAAATTCCACACTTATTATACCTACACCTATAAATGTCATACGTTTTGGAAGTTCATCCATAGATAAGAAGTCACGACTATCATGAGTTAGTTCTTTACCTTCAATATCTAATTTATTACTGTGCTGACCTGTCGCAATGACAATGTTCTCAGTTTGTAATGCCTCATCATTCACTGTCACTGTGTGTGCATCTTTAATTACACCAGCACCCATATAAACATCGATACCTTGTTGCTCGAACATACCTTTTAACATGCCGTTCATAGGATTAATCACTTGTTTTTTATAATCCATTAAGTTTTCCCAGTTCACATGCAAGTCTTGTGATTGAATAATACCGTTATATTGTGCTGATTCTTCTAACACTTCGTAAGGTCCTTCAAGTAAGATTTTAGCGTTACAACCATAATTTGTACATGTACCTGCAATCGTATCTTTTTCGATAATGGCAACATCTTTGCCTGCATGTTTAAGTGTTAGTGCTGCATGCCATGCTGCGTGTCCGCTTCCTATAAATACAACATCGTATTGTTTCATTTAACTCATCCTTTTTTATTTATTCGTGAGTGCTTTTAAGGACTGTTCTAAATTGCTTAAGACTGCTTTCGTTTCGTTATATTGAGTTTCATCAAATTTTGGAGGTAAACATTGTGCGACTGCCTCAAAGACTGCTTCTTGTTGCTCATGCCCCTTTTGCGTTAAAGAGACGACTAATTGACGTTTATCTGCCTCTGAACGTTGTCGTTTAACCCACCCTGACTGCTCTAATCTCTTTAAAAGTGGGGTCAATGTATTACTTGATAAATCTAACTGTTTACCTACTTCATGTAAGGGTTGATTATCGTGTTCCCATAAAGCGAGTAAAACCAAATACTGAGAATACGTTAATCCAAATGGTTTCAATTGTTGTTCATAAAATTTCGCGAATAAACGACTCACATTATAAGCAGAAAAACAAAGTTGATTTGCGAGTTTCATATCTTCGTTATTCATGGCATCACCTCTTTTCAATCGTGTACGATTAATTAAAGCTTAAACAATCGCGCACGATTAATCAAACAATCTGTTTAAACAGACATAAAATAACCTCCATACCTTTAAATAGTAGGAGGCTATGGGGTAATACATATTTATCTTAACTTTAAGCTATAATAAAGCATATTTTAAATTTATTATTTATCTAAGAAACCGTTTGGGTACACCATTACTTTCAAGGCATCACCTTTACTTGTACGTGTTAATTCCATGGCTTCTTTCGTATCATTTAATTCGAATTGATGTGTGAATAATGAATCAATATCAGCATCTGTTGTACTTAAAATTTGAATGCCTTGTGGGTACGTATTCGCGTATCTGAAGACACCCACAATATTAATTTCATGGTTCGCAATAAATGGCACATTGATTTCGTTCATATCTTCTTGAGGTAAACCAACAATAGCTAAAGTACCGCCATCTTTTAATGAATTTAATGCGCTTCTTAAGGCGATCGGGTTACCTGCTGTTTCGATTGCATAGTTAACACCTTGACCGTCTGTTAATTCTTTAATGCGTTCAACGACGTCTTCATTTTTAATATTTATTGCTGTTGTTGCCCCTAAACGTTTAGCCGCTTCTAAACGATTATCTTCTAAGTCTGAAACGATAATGTTTGTTGCGCCATAAGCTTTAGCAGCTACAACTGCCATTAAACCAACTGGACCCATACCCATAATCACAACAGTTGATCCTGGTTTAATATCCGCACGCTTACATGCTTGTAAACCTACTGAGAATGGTTCAACAAGGGTTGCTTGTTCATAAGTCACTGAGTCTGGTAAATGATAAAGGAAGTCTGCCGGATGGCTTACGTATTCACAGAACGCACCATCGTATGGTGGTGTCGCCATAAATTCCATATGTGGACATAAATTATATTGTCCAGATTTACAATATTCACATTCACGGCAAGGTTCACCTGGTTCGATAGCAACACGATCTCCTACTTTAAAGTCTGTTACTTCATCCCCAACTTGTGCTACCATACCAGCACATTCATGTCCTAATACGATTGGTTTTTCGACTACGAATTCACCAACACGACCATGTGCATAATAGTGAACGTCAGAACCACAAACACCTACTGCCATCATCTTGATTAAGACATCTTTAGGTCCTACTTTTGGCATATCTCTTTCGACAATTTCAATATCATAAGGTTCATGCATTAATGCAACGTTCATTTTCTCCGGAATAGTTTCACTCATAAATAACATCCTCCTAAGTTTATGTATCTTTTATTATTCTTTCACTGAAAAAGATATATGTAAACGATTTCATAAAAATTTATATAGTACTTTTAAACAAAAATAATGAATTCACAAGAATTTTTCGATAAAAAATACGCTTCCCTAAAAAGAGAAGCGCACATCATCTACTACATATTACCTATTGATAAATATTTCGTTTCTAAGTATGGTTCGATGCCTTCTGTACCACCTTCACGACCATAACCACTTTCTTTCATACCGCCAAATGGTGCGTGAGCTGCTGATGGACCGCCATCATTCCAACCAATGACACCATAATCAAGTGAGTTATATAGATGGAAGCCAGTACGATAATCATTTGTGAAGAAGTAAGCAGCTAAACCAAATTGTGTATCATTCGCCATTTGAATGGCATCTTCTAGATCTGAGTATGTTGCAATCGGTACGATAGGTCCAAATGTTTCTTCTTGCATTGCAAGCATATCTTGATTCGCATTTGAAACGACGACAGGTTTTAAGAAATTGCCGCCCATTTCTTGTGCTTCGTCTAATGAGCGTGATAATTTAGCGCCCTTAGATTCTGCATCTTTCAATTGATTAACCACTTTCTTCACGCCATCTTCGTTAATCAATGGTCCAATAGTCACGTCTTCATCCATACCATTTCCGACTTTTAATTCATGGACTTTTTGCGTTAATTGTTGAACAAATTCTGCTTCAACCGCTTCGTGAACGTAAACTCGGTTCGCACAAATACAAGTTTGTCCTGCATTACGGAATTTTGAGGCAATTGTTTGATCTACGGCATATTCAATATCCGCATCTTCGTGAACGATTAATGGCGCTAGCCCACCTAGTTCCATTGTGACATTTTCAACTGATTCAGCAGCTTGTGCGATAAGTTTCTTGCCGACATTTGTTGAACCAGTAAATGTAACTTTCTGCATTACAGGATGTTTTGTGAATAATTCACCTGCATCTTTACCAGGCATAATGACATATTGAACGGCATCTTCTGGGATTCCCGCTTCATGCGCCAATTCAATGAGACGAATAGTAGTTAATGGTGTTTGCGTCGCAGGTTTACATACAATCGTACAACCTGCAGCTAATGCTGGCGCAATCTTACGCGTAATCATTGCGGCTGGGAAGTTCCATGGTGTTATTGCTCCTACTACGCCTACTGGGAATTTTTTCACAATAATATTTTTATTAGGTGTATTTGCTGGAATTGTACGACCGTAAATACGTTTAGCTTCTTCGGCATACCAAGAAACATATGAATTCGCATAATCCACTTCACCTTGTGCTTCTTTTATAGGTTTACCACCCTCTTTAGTAATCAGTTCTGCCAATTCATCTTTATGTTCATTAATTAAAGAGAACCATTTATACAACTTATCTGCACGTTCATGTGCATCTACTTCTCTCCAAGATTTGAACGCTTTATGCGCTTTCTCAATTTGTTGTTTGGTTGTTGATTCACTTGTATATTCTAATGTTTCAATTACTTCGTTCGTCGCTGGATTTAAGACTTCTAATGATGCCATATTCATCCACCCCTTTTAGAATTATTGATATAAGTATATACCCCTAGAAATAGATTATCTATCAAACCGTTTTCTATCATTACTAGTTTCACTTTCCTGTACCTACTTTACTTGATAAAATATGTAGACTACATATAACAATTAATGTAAGGAGTTTTTTATGAATAAAAAGATATTTGTCATTGGATCTAGTTTAAGTGGTTTAGTTGCAGCGACAGAACTATTAAAGAAAGGCTATCATGTAACGATGTTAGATCAAGAACCTCGTCAAGCGATTGGTGTTCAAGCTAACTGGTCATTCATTCGGTGGGCTATTTCTAGTTAACTCAAAGATTTAACAACGCCTGGGCGATAAGGATTCATACGAACTTGCACTGAATGATTGGTTAGGATCGGCACAATTTGACCGTCCAGATGATGAGGACTATTGGGTGAAACAATAGGCTGAAGCGTACGTGCGATTTGCCACTTTTGAAAAGAAAAACTATCTAAAAGAGATGGGCGTTCGCTTAACACCTATCTTAGTTTGGGCTGAACGTGGTGGCGCATCAGCTTCTGGTCATGGCAACTCTGTACCACGTGTCCATATTACTTGGAGTACAGGTCCAGGATTAGTGGAACCCTTTAGTCGTTTCGTACTTGAAAAAGAACAAGAAGGTCAATTTAAATTTTTGCCACGTCGCCAAGTGACTGACATTGGCATTGAACATAATCAAATCACTCACATTTCTGGCAACATTTTAGAGCCAAGTGACGTTGAACGCGGAGAGAAATCATCTCGTACCGTAATAGATACGTTCCAAAATGATGTCGATGAGTTGTTAATTACATCAGGCGGCATTGGTGCCAACATGCCACTTATTCGAAAATATTGGCCTAAACGTTTAGGTAATCCTCCACAGACAATGATACAAGGCGTACCTGTTTCAACTGACGGTCGTTTAATTCAAGTTACAGAAGATGCCGGTGCCAACATCGTGAATAAAGATCGCATGTGCCACTATACTGAAGGCATTCAAAACCATAGTCCCATTTGGTCTAATCATGGTATTCGTATCATTCCTGGGTCATCATCAATGTGGTTCGATGCGACCGGTAAACGTATGGCTGCACCAGATTACCCTGGATTTGATACTTTGCATACGCTAGAAACAATCATGAAGACAGGTTACGATTATTCATGGTTTATATCAACGGAAGATATTATAAAGAAAGAATTTGTACTTTCTGGCTCTGAGCAGAATCCATTTTTAACTGATAAAGATATCAAATTATTACTTCAAGAGCGTTTAGGTAGTAAAGCAACGTCTCCAGTAGAAGTCTTTATGGATAAGGGACCTTACTTCATACTTGCCGATGATTTAGGTACGCTAGTTCGAAAGATGAATGACTTAGCAGATAATGACTTACTTGACTATGAAACAATCAAACATGAAATTAAAGCTCGCGACTTACAAATTGATAATCCATTCACTAAAAATCCACAAGTCGCATTTATCAATAATGCATATCAATTCTTAGGTGATAAACTCGTTCGTACTGCTAAACCTCATAAAATATTAAGTGGAAAAAACGGACGTTTAATTGCCATAAAATTAAATATCATTAGTCGTAAAACGCTCAGCGGTATTCAAACGAATCTCGATGACCAAGCACTTAATCCAAGCATGCAACCGATTCAAGGACTATACGCTGCTGGGGAAGCATCTAGTTTTGGTGGTGGCGGTGTTCACGGATATCGTTCATTAGAAGGTACTTTCCTAGGGGTTTGTATCTTTAGTGGTATTCGTGCAACTGAAGGCATCCACCATCATATACAGTAAATTTCATAAATATACACTTCTAAAATAAAGTATTTTCAAAATGTATATCCCACCACTTTTTATGCATTTTGTTGTAAAATTATATTAAATATTATTTTTTTAATTAATAGTTATCAATTTTACAATTTTTTGCAAAAGAAGGTGATGGTATGCCTCGCGATAGCTTGAAATCTTTGAAAAATAAAACTGTAACCGTAATAGGTCGAATTGAACATATTACTATAACACCTAAAGTAAAAATTCCAAACAAGCCTATTTTCTCAAAAATTTTATTATTAGATGTTAATATTGGCGGTCAGTATTTCGATCACGTTTGGGTTTATGCATCAAAGAGATACTTTCATAACCAAGAACCCTTTTTACAACAAGTTGTAAAGTTTAAGTCTAAAGTAACGCCTTATGTTAAACATGGCCAACGTGGCTACGTCGAAGATTATGGTATTGATTATGTCAAAAGCCTAAACATACTGCCTAATACATCAATGGAAGAATATGACGAAAGATATTATGATGATGATCTTACTGTAGACTTTTTCTTAACGAATTAAAAGCACATTGCAAAGCTTGATTAACTATCAAGTGCAATGTGCTTTTGTTATTTTATTTTACTTTTAAACCACGATAACGGTTCAATGTTCCGATAAATTCTTGCTTACGAGGAAGCGCTAAATTACCAGGATGTCCATCAAAGTTAGATATCGCTTCGATGCCTTCTTCGTCAATTAAGTCGTACATTTGATTCGTTGCATCAATAAGACTCTTATGATTATCTATAAGGTGATGTCTAAAGTAATTCATCATAACGGTCAACGCATTGGTTTGACTGTCATCCACTAATTGTTCTAAACCAGATATATCTATTGCATCTTTGCCGTACATCACTGTGTGTAGCCCTTTGGCTTTCATTCGATCATCTTTCCCTTTTTTAGAGAATGAAGCATCTAAAGGGACACGAGATGGAATCGCACCAAATTGCGTATTTGCCTGTAGGTCACGTTGGTATCCATCTGATTGAGCAATCTCTTTCGCCTCAGTAGTTACATCTTTCAAATGATACTCATCCATCATCAAGACTTGATCGGCCACGTCAAAATAATCACCAGACCCACCAACAATTAGAATAGTTGAAACTTGATGCGCTTCAAAAAGTGGTCTCACTTTATTAGAAAATGGTGTTATTGGTTCTTTATCAGGCGCAATTAACTTCTGCATACGTCCATCACGAATCATAAAGTTCGTCGCCGATGTATCTTCATCAATAAGTAGCGTTGACGTTTGTGTTTCTAATGCTTCCATGACATTAGCTGCTTGTGACGTGCTCCCACTCGCATTGTCAGTCGAAAAGTGCGTTGTATCTTTCTTGCCAGGTAAGTTATCTATAAATGGACTGATGTTAACATTTTGAATTCCACGTCCATCTTCAGCTCGTATCTTCATAGCGTCATGACGCGTAATAACAAACTCACGGCCATCATTTGGAATATGGTCATAGACACTACGTTCAAGCGCTTCTAATAGGGTCGATTTACCGTGATAACCACCGCCAACAATCAACGTTATGCCTTCAGGAATAGACATCCCTGTGACTGCCCGACCACTTGGTAAGTTGAATGTTGTTTCGAAAGCTTGCGGGCTCGTAAATTGAATAGCACCTTTCATTGGCTCATCGGATACACCGCTTTTTCGTGGTAAAATGGCGTTATTTTCGACAAAAGCGACTAAGTGTTGTTGTTCAAGTTGATTCCTAATATACGTTTGGTCTAATTTTAATGTTACTTGATGTTGAAGTGCTTGTTGATCAATATTTTGATACATGATAGCTTGATTTACTATCTTTGGTAAGCCATTTATAAGTGTATGGGCCGCAACTTTTCCAAGAATCTTACGTCCTGTTGCTGGCATACCAACTTCAATGCGCACTTCAATTTCTTTATCATTAATTACGACTGATGTACGTTCTAACATTTCTTGACCACAATGATCGATGAAAATTTTACCGTTTTTAACTGAACCTTTAACAGTACGATTAAATGCCGAAGTTTGATGGCCAAATGCTCTAGTTAAGAAATCTGATACTGCAATACGTTTGTCTTTCTCATCTAATAATTCACTTGGAATTTTGGCGACATCACGTTGAATGATAAGACGCATTTTTGAAGGTGGCGCATAAGGATCCACCTGTACATGATCGATTGCTAAGTGAAATTGATCAAAGGCATATATACCTTTCATTCGTTTATACGCTCCATATTTTTGTCCATCTAACGATTTTAATGTCTTTTCGAGATCTATTGAGCGCTTCATCATTATTCCTCCGTTCAGTAAGTGTCTATTCACAGTTTACCCAACCTAACCGGCACGCATAACTTCATTCAAGAAATTCTTGATTTGAATATAAAAAATGCATCTCAAGCATTGGATTTTCAACCTTCAGCTGAGATGCATATCATCGAATTATTAAAACCTCTCAAAAAATTCTTTTCACTAATAATGAAAAAGTACAAAGACTCATCTTGCACTTTTCCAAATATAATTATAATGCAGTATAACCACCATCAATTGTAAATACGCTACCTTGTGCGAATGATGAAGCGTCAGATGCAAGGTATACAACAATGCCACCTAATTCTTCTGGTTCACCTGGACGACCCATTGGTGTCGCCCCCATCCAATAATCGATCATTTCGCCTCCAGTATTAAACATTGGTTCAGTTAGTGCCGTTTTCATGTATCCTGGCGCAATTGTGTTTACTTTGATGCCATATTTTGACCATTCCATTGCTAAACTTTTCGTTAACATGATAACGCCTGCTTTAGATGCATTGTAAGATGCTTGTTCTTGTGGTTTATTGGCAATTAATCCTGACATTGATGATGTATTAATGATTGAACCATAGCCTTGTTTTATCATTTGACGTCCTACTGCTTGTGCTACTAAGAAGACACCATTTAAGTTTAAGTTAATTACTTTTAACCAGTTTTCGTAAGATACGTCTTCTGCTTTTTCATTAATTGTCATACCAGCATTATTTACTAAGATATCAACTTTACCGTACTCATTCACGACGTCGTCTACCATTTTGCTAACATCTTCTGGATTTGTAACATCTACTTTTAATGCTGTCGTTTTAACGCCTTCATTATCTGCAATTGCTTTTGCTGTTTCTTGAGCTAAATCTAATTTAATGTCTGCAATAACAATATCTGCACCTGCTTGTGCTAATGCTTCTGCCATAGCTTTACCTAGTCCCATGGCACCGCCTGTTACGATTGCTACTTTACCGTTTACTTTAAATTGATCAATAATGTTTGTCATTTTTATCATCCTTTTTAATTTGATTGTGTATTAACTGTTGTTTTTACTTGTCTTCCAGCCTGTTGTACTTTCATAAAGAATGTAAGAACAAAGCCTAATACATATATCACTGCATATGCCCAAATCGTTACTTCAGCTGAAGCGAATATAAGCATGACACTTGCAAGTCCATAACCTAGGAAATTACTTAAACCAGCTGCTAAGTTATGTACGGACACAGCCGCCCCTTTATGTTCAGGTACCAACGTTGGGAAGATGGCTGACATTGGAACGAATGCAGCAACAGCGAAGCCGAACATCAGTGCAATTAAAGTTGTCACGAATATATTAGGTCCACTCCATGCAGGGAAATAATAGAACGCTAACGTAGAAACGGCCATACCAATACAGCCAAACCAGCGTACTTGGCGTACCCAACCAATTTTATCTCCCATAATACCCCAGAATAAATTAGTGAAGATTGTAATAATGTACATTAATCCCCAAACACGTAACCATTCTGACGTAGTGAAGCCGAAATCTGCTGTATAAACGTGTGGTAAGAATACAACCAATCCGAATAATGACAGTTGGTTAATGATTCTTACGACAAAGGCAACTGCAACGTTCTTATTCTTAAGAATTGTGATACCTCGGCCAAATTCTCTTAACATTTCTTTCTTAGTCATGCGTTGTGCTTCGACATCTTCGCCTTTTTTATCTTTAACTAAGAACATCGCGATTAATCCACCAATTAAGATGAAGATTAATGATGACCATAAAGTACCCATTTCACCAATGATTGGAATTGAAAAGCTTGGTAAATATGAACCTAGTACTCCAATACCGATTGAATACATTGCCCAGAACCAACCCATTGCTGAAGCTAGTTTGTAACTTGGTGAAGAATATGTAATCCATACGACAAAGCTATAAATAAACATTGGATATGCTAAACCACGAATACCATACATAATCATCATCATGGCATAGTTTTGTTGTTCTAGACCAAAGACTAAAAATCCAACATGGAAGATCATCCAAATAATAAACGCGAATGTCATCACACGTCGTGGACTGAAAATCTCAGCCATCACACCTGATAACCATGAAGCGATAGCTACGACTAAACCGTAAACGGTTAAGACATTGCCGGCTTCAGAATTATCAAAGCCAAGACTCATAATATATTTAGATAAAAATGCTTGCTCCATACCGTCTCCGGTCATAAAGATCGCTACGGCAATGTATCCCCATATTAATACCATAGGCAATCCTAGAAATTGACGTTCTCGTTTGTCTATCTCGTTCGCCATTTTAATCCCACTTTCTACCTTTGTTTTATTCATTATTTTTGTTCTGAATTAAATTGTTCATGTGCAAGACGTTCAAGTGGAATGCCTTGTTTAAAGCGTTCTGTATATTGCTCAAAGCTTGCAACTTCATCTTTAGTTGATTCGATTGTCATTGATTCTGTTCCTTTAAACGCAAAGTCATTCAAATATGTTGCTAAATTTGATGTCTCTGTTTCAATCATGTATCTCGCCAATACTGAGATACCCCAAGCGCCACCTTCACTTGCAGTTTGCATAACACGAATAGGACTGTCTAAGGCAGCTGCTAAGAATGATTGCGCAACTTTTTCAGTTTTAAAGATGCCACCATGACCAAACATTGAATCAATATGAATATTTTCTCTTTCTTTTAATAAATCAATACCAATCTTCAACGTACTGAAAGCACTGTAAATATGTGTTTTCATTAAGTTAGCTAAGTTAAAGTTACTGTCTACTGATCGTACAAGCATTGGATAACCATGTTGTACATCTGTGATAAATTCACCAGAAATATAACCATATGACAATAACTTACCTAAATCTTCGTCACCTTTTAAGGCACGTTCAAATAATTTGGTGAACAATTCACCTTTATCGTATTTAACTCCCATTGTTTCAAATACTTCTCCAAACAAATCGACCCAAGCGTTTATATCTGATGTACAGTTATTCGCATGAATCATTGCTACTTCATAACCATCTGGTGTTGTAACAATATCTACCTCTGGATAAACATCTTTGATTGGCTTTTCAAGGACAATCATCGAGAAGATACTTGTACCTGCTGAAATATTACCAGTTCTTGGTGCAACACTATTTGTAGCTACCATACCTGTAGCTGCATCCGCTTCAGGTGCACATAATGGACATCCGGCTTGTAGTTCACCGTTTGGATCAACTAATTTCGCACCCGTTTCAGTAAGACGTCCGGCATACTCCCCTGCTACAACTACTTTAGGTAAGATATCTCTAACATCTTGTGTGTAACCCTTTTCAGAAAACTTCTTATTAAAGCGTTCAATAATATCGTCACGATAGTCTTGTGTCTCACTATCAATTGGGAACATACCAGACGCATCTCCAATACCTAATACTTTCTCATCGGTTAGATACCAGTGTATGTATCCCGCAAGTGTCGTCATATAGCTTACTTTCTCAACATGCGCTTCTTGATCTAATGCAGATTGATAAAGTTGTGCAATACTCCAACGTTCAGGAATATTCACTTGAAAGCCCTCTCGTAAGATTTCAGCTGCTTTATTAGCATTGTTATTACGCCACGTTCTAAATGGAACGAGTAAATCGTCATTGTCATCAAACGGTAAATAGCCATGCATCATACCACTAATACCTAAAGAAGCAAGTTGTTTCACGGTTGCATCGTATTTCTCTTTTAACTCTTGAGTCATTGCGCCATATGCTTTTTGAATGCCTACCCATGCATCGTTCATCGAATACGTCCAATAACCATTACGGTAACTGTTCTCCCATTCGAATGAACCTGTTGCGAGGGTTTGACATTGGTCATCAATCGCAATTGCTTTAATACGCGTTGAACCGAACTCAATACCCACTGTTAAATGACCATCTTCAATAAATTGTTTGATTTGTGTATTATCCATCGTTTCACCTTACTTTTTATTATGAAAACGTTATCACAGACTTATCCTAGCATATGTATTTTTGATGAAACAAGAGAAAAGTAAGCGTTTTCCAAATTTGTAAGTAAAAAGACACCTTTATCTTCTATTTACAACAATGAAGATAAAGGTGTTTGCTTAAATGTATTATTCAATTATGTTTATTTTAAAATGTGATAGTCTCTCATACAGTCAACAGATGCTAGAATGGCTTCTTCTTGAGTGTAACATGGCGTCCAACCTAAAACATTTCGTGCTTGCTGATTACTAACATTTCTATTCATTTCAAGTAATAACTTACCTTCTTGTGCTTCACTATTAAATCTAGCGCCTAGCTTAATTGCGAAATCTGGAATGGTCTTAGTTGAAACTTTACTTGCTAATTCAGGGCGTTCTTTTTTAATTAATTGTGCGATTTCAGGCATAGAGATTTGTCCATCTGCAGTGGCGATAAAACGTTTACCATTTGCTTCTGGCGTCTTCATTGCCAAAACATGTAATTGTGCAACGTCTCTGACATCTACGATATTCATTGGAATATTAGGGATACGTTTCATTTTGCCACTAGCAATATTTTCTACAAATTGAAAACTTAATGACATATGTTGATTTAATGATGGTCCAAGTATAGCAACAGGATTGATTGTCACAAACTCAATGTGATTTTCAGTAGCATTCACAAAGTCCCACGCTCCTCGCTCAGCAATTAATTTAGACTTCTCATAAACAGAAAGTCCTTTTTCATTTGGATTAGTCCAATGTTCTTCTGCTGTCACACTAGATTTATCTTTATTACTAAATCCTACTGCGCCAAAGTTTGCAGTCATTATTACACGCTTCACATTCGTTTTCTCGGCAGCTCTCAAGATACGCTGAATACCTTCAACGGCTTGTTTATTGATCGATTGTTCATCAGTTACGCTGACACTACCCATCACTACAGGCGATGCTACACTCATCACATAGGTGCAATCTTCCATAGCATCTTCCCAGTTATCATCTTTAGATAAATCCGCTTCAACAAATGCTAAATTTTGCGTATCAATATTTTGTGCCTTTAATGTTTCTAAAATAGTATCTTTCTTAGATAACGAACGAATTGTTGCACGTACACCATAATCTTGCTTTAATAATTCCGCGACAATACGTAAACCTTAAAAACCTGTCCCTCCAGTTACTAAAACTTGTTCCTTCATGAAACTTCCTCCCCTATCTTTCTCTTGGTAGGTACAGATTATAGCAGTTTTATCATATTAGTTTGATGAATTACACTTGCTTTCGACAAAGTTCATTCTTAAGTTGTAGACGCTCAACTTTATAACTGTATTTACTACTCTTTTGATACGCCTTGGTCGGATAATGCAATCTTAATGTGCTCTAAATGATGACGCTCATGCCATGATAATTTCGCAAGTAATTCTGAAACCGGTACATTGCTACCATCTGATAACTTGATAGAACGATTTAATTCACCTTCAGTAACATGATTTCCCATCTCTACAATGCGTTGGTTGAGTCCCTCTAAAATAGTAATTGAAACTTGCATAGGTAATTTAGAGTCTGGCAACTCTGCCCAACATTCTTGATTAAACATGAACGCCGTTACGTCATCTTCAGTCAGTGCCATTTTCAATCTTTCATACAAATTAATCTGAGAATCTGCAATATGATGTACTAATTGTCTAACCGTCCAACTTCCTTCTCGATAACGACGTTCTAACTGCTCATCACTCAATTGATGAACCGTTTCCTTCAACTGATCACTATATGCTTCAATTTCACTCATCCATTGTTTCACATCAATTAATGTTGAATTTGTTGGCGCTTCAAATTCTCCTATCGGAAATCTTACATCCATTATAAATCCCCCTTAGCTATCTTTATCTATACCTTCTATATACCCTTATTAAGGATAAATAAAAAAGAAGCGAGCACAGAAATTAATCATTACATTAATTTCTATCCCACTTCCTCTGGAAATTTAAGATATATATAATTTTCTCAAAATATTAAGCTAATAATAAAGGGCTTGAGAAAATAACTAAAAATACAATATTTAAAATTAACATTGTAATATTTATGGCTTTATTGCCTTTCAAGATGCCTAAGACATTTGCAATAATAGCTAATAACATCACAAACAATCCTGGAAGAAACCAGAACATGCTCGTAAACATGATAGAAACTACTAATAAAAATGATAATAAGCATAAAATACCTGAAACTAAATTAATACTATTTAAGTTCATAAGTTGCTCCTTTCAAATGGTGTTACACAGTATTATATACTAAAACTATTTTGAATTGAGCAAAATCTTTATAACAAAATCGACACATCTTTGTTATGTGTTGTTTTATAGATTTTTATAATCTTTTAAATAATTGATAAATCCAAGCATTTAAAGGGCGGGTTCCTATTTATTTAGAAACCCTCCTTTACATTGTTATGACAGCGTTTGTTAGACGTAATTCCTACTAACTTCAGACAAGCGTTAGTCTTACCTATCAAGCCTTTAAACAAATTTCCAAGTGCTTCTTGAGAAATTTTTAATAACCAATTATAAGCGCAATCGACATCGCCACAGCACAAATAATTACCCATAATAGTATCAACTTCCACACAAATTTAATCCATTGAGTATAAGTAATTCGTCCAACAGCTAATGCTCCCATTAAGATTGCTGAAGTTGGGAATAAAATGTTACTGATTGAATCACCATATTGGAAAGCGAGTACCGTTAACTGACGATTAATATGCAGTAAATCTGATATTGGTACCATTAATGGCATTGTTGTTAATGCTTGACCCGATCCAGATGGTATAAAGAAATTAAGTAAGAACTGTAATATAAACATAGCAATAATAACAAATGAAGCTGGTATATCTGATAGCAATGTTGTCATGCCATGAACAATCGTATCGATGATTTTACCATTTTCCAAAATAACAACGATTCCTTTAGCGAATCCAACAATCATTGCGCCAAATAAAATGTTCTGCATTCCTTCAATTAATGCGTCAAATGTACCATTTAATCCAAGTCCGCTTACTAAACCTGCAACAATACCAGCAAGTAAGAAATTGGCGCTCATCTCATTAAACGTCCAATCGAATACAAATATGCCAAATACGTTAAATAGAATTGTAGCAACTATAATAAGTAAGCTAGCTGCTTGTCTCTTACTAAAGTGTTGATAAGTGATTTCTTGAATAATATGACCTTCTTCTTTTTCTAGCTCATACACAATACTTTTTGACTTATCTTTCTTCACTTTACGTGCATATAACATAACTGTAGAAATGGCTGCAGTTAAGATAAATAAATAGATAATTGTACGTAAACCCCAGCCTGAGAACATTGGTAGTTCAGCAACGGTTTGTGCCACACCAACTGTAAAGGGATTTAACATACCTCCACTGAAACCACTGGCAGCACCTAAAATAACCATTGCAGCACCTGTTAAGGCGTCGTAACCTAATGTTCGAGCGATTATAATGCCAATTGGAACAAAGATAATTGTTTCTTCTGCTAATCCAATTGTAAATCCTAATATAGAGAATATCGTCATCGTCAATGGAATCATTAGGAAATTGGCCTTCCCTAACATTCTCATTGCTTTGTTTACACCATTTTCGAAAGCACCCGTCTTATGAATAATGCCAAAGGCACCACCTACTAGGAATATATAGAATACGATTTCTCCGCCACTGATTAGTCCTTCAGGAATTGACCTGAATATTTCGAGGAAATTGACATTTGCCGATTCCACAGTATGGTATGTTCCTGAAACGACAAGTGTTTGATCACCTTTCTTTTCACGCGCATATTCACCAGCTGGAATAATGTAAGTTAATAACCAAGCTAGAAAAATAACAAACATTAATAAAGCATATGTATGAGGCGTCTTAAACTTAAATTTCTTATGCTTCTTTTCTTCCATAACTCATCAACACCTTAAATAGAATAGAATGTATATCATCAGATGATTATATACATCATACCCTATTTATCATATGATATACATTTACAATTTAAATTACATTTGTTATTTTTATCATTTCAGCGATGTGCTAAACCTATAAATACTTACAATTAATGCTTTCACATTCTCAACTCAATAGAATTAGAATATTTATACGTTCAAGATACTATGAATCTCTATTTTCACAAACATATATACTCGTTTAAATGTAATTAGCATATTGTACTTACAAATCAACTCTAAAACGTAAAAAAATGAGATAGACGGATCATAGACGAAACATCCGTTACCTCACTTAAGTTATTCTCACTAAACTAATCAATTATCTTTAAAAAGTATACTTCCAATTAATAGTGACGAAATATGTATATTCAACTATGTATATATCTAAGCCTTATATTACAAGGAGGTTAGACTGCACGGTGTATAAAAGTTAGCAATTAACTGTTTGAATGGTCGATTTATACATTAACATTTTGGGATGGTGAGCAATCTAACTTCTCTTGAATATACTTTACAATAGTATCAAAAAATTCAAACCCTATGTTTGTCTATTCTCAAAAGATACGTATGAATGCCTAACTGTTATTCCCATTGCGAATTATGATTTTCACCTTTTAAAAAATGAGTAATGTAAGAAATAGTCCTAGCAACGTGAAAAAGAGTACTGGAATCGTAATGACTATTCCTGTTTTAAAGTAAACGCCCCATGATATTTTGACATCTTTTTGAGCTAAAACGTGAAGCCATAATAAAGTGGCTAATGAACCTATAGGTGTAATCTTCGGACCTAAGTCAGACCCTATTACATTCGCATAAATCATACCTTCTCTAAGGATACCTGTCACTTGTGATTGATGTATTGCTATCGCATCAATTAAAACGGTCGGTAAGTTATTCATGATAGATGATAAAATTGCAGAGATAAAACCTACGCCCATAATGCTAGTAAATAAACCATGCGCAGATATAGATGCAAATATATGACCTAAGATGGTTGTAATGCCAACATTTTTAAGTCCAAATACGACTAAATACATACCTAATGAAAAAATCACGATATTCCATGGCGCACCTTTGATTACTTTTCCAGTAGAAACAACATCTGATTGGCGTGCCAAGAGTAGTAAGATAATAGCGACAATTCCGGCAATCAGAGACACTGGTACGTGTATAAACTCACTGACAAGATAACCTATTAATAATATTACTAAAACAAGCCAAGATATGCGAAATAGTTTCTGATCTTTAATCGCGGCACCAGGACTTTAAACCTTTCGAATATCAATGGTCTTTGGAATCGTTGTTCGAAAATAAATCCATAATACAATGATACTTGCTAGAAGTGAGAATATATTTGGTATTAGCATATGACTCAAATATTCTACAAATCCAATGTAGAAGTAATCCGCAGAAACAATATTCACTAAGTTACTCACCGTAAAAGGTAACGACGTTGCATCAGCGATAAAGCCACTTGCGATAATGAAAGGAAAGATCACTTTCTTACTAAATCCAAGATGACGTACCATCGCTAAAACGATTGGCGTTAAGATAAGTGCAGCACCATCATTCGCAAAAAATGCTGCCACTATCGCACCGAGGAGCATAATGTAAACAAACATTCTGAAACCGTCCCCTTTAGATGCTCGAACCATATGTAATGCAGCCCATTCAAAGAAACCAATTTCATCCAGAATAAGTGAAATCAAGATGACAGCGACAAATGTTAAAGTTGCGTTCCAAACAATATCTGTTACTTCCACGATGTCAGACCAACCAACAACTCCTGTAATAAGTGCTAAAACTGCGCCTACAACAGCAGTAATTCCTATATCTAGTCCTTTAGGTTGCCAAATAACAAAAATCAAAGTAATAACAAAAACGAGAATGGCTAAAAAAGTCATCATAAACGTTCACCTACAAAATGTCGTTGATGGCGATGTGAATAATGAGTTATAGATGATATATATTTATCTTTCATATCAGTCAAATCCTCCTATGTCATCAATAAGCATATCATGAGCAATGACATGAAATCTATGTGGCAAAGTTATAAGGCGAATGATTAAATAAAAATAGAACCTCATACATATAAAATGTTTGAGATCCTATTTTCGCGAGACTCAATGTCCCTTTTTCTTTTGCTTATTTTTTTGAACTTTAAGCTGTCGTTTGCATGCTTTTGTCTGTTCTTTCTTTAATTTCTTACTCTTTTTACTTTGCACTTTTTTCATTTCTTGCTCTTTTTTGATTGCTTTTTGAGCATAAGTAGAAGTTTTAGGTTGTTTCTGTTCTTTAGCAACTTGCCTTTGTAAACGTTTAGGATTTACTTTTTTTGGTTTCTTTTTTTCAATGGAAACTTTCGTTTGATTTATCAATTCATCTAAATGACCATAAATAAAATTAAAAATTTCAGCACTATTTGGCTCAGTTCCAAAGGTAAATTTCACCAACTTAACCCTATCTTCTTCCCTATATTCAACCAATCCTATGAAAAACTGACCATCATGAAATATTGATAATTCCAATGATTGTCCCTCCTCTATATATAACTTGAAATGAGGGACGACCTGAGGAGGAAGGTTACTGACAAATGATTACATTTGCATTGGGACTACCAACCCAATTGTGTTTTTACATTTCTCTATAAGCATAACTGATGTACACTAAGAAACCAATATGAAGCAATTAAAAATTTAATCATTTCGATGTGTATAAACCTCTAATGTATGAATTGAAATTTTTTATCTTATCTACTTTTGTTAATTGCATAAAATTATGAAATAATTGTGTAGATGATTTAATTTTTATAAGGAGTTTAGTTATGAATATTTATCAGACCTATGCATTATTGGTAATCGGTATTATCATATTAGGCTTGATTGTAAATGTTGTTGTGACAATAATAGACAAGAGGAAATTGATCAACCACATACATACACTTTGGCGTAATAAGAAGCCTATTGAGAACTTCATACGCCCAAATTCCCACTTCGATTATCAATTCAAACTCAAACGTGAACAACATAACAACCTCATCGATGATAAAACGTGGTCAGATTTAAATATGGAAGAAATCTTCCATCGTAGTAACTTTAACTTCACGGCTATTGGGGAAATGCGTTGGTTTGCCACATTACGCAATATGTTTAAGGTTAATAACAAACAACTATTAGACCAATTTAATAATGATGAAACATTTAGGGTCAATGTATCTTATCATCTCGCTTCTATTGGTAAAGTGGTGTACCCTATCTTCCCTGATCAACTTAAAGCAATAAAGCGAAATAATTTATTTATGATTTGTCCATTTCTACCATTTATTGGACTCATTATTTGTTTCATTTCTCCATCAACTGGAGTACTTATAACTTTATTTTCGATTCTACTAAATATTGTATTATCCGGTACCCTGAAACGTACTTATGATCAAGATTTAAAGTCATTATTCTATACAGCGAAAGTCCTTAAGGAAGGTTATCATCTCGACCAAATTAAAGGCACACCAGAAATTAATACGAACTTTAGTCACTTTAAAGGGGCACGTTTATTTAGTGGTCTACTAGGTAAAGTGGGCGTTCAAGATATCGGCGGCGCATTTATCATGTTACTCAAGATGGCATTCATGGTAGATTATTTCCTTTTTCATATCATCCAGCATACGTATTATCGATATCAAGACGAGGTAATGGCCTGCTATGACTATGTAAGCACCTTAGATAATCACTATTCATTAGCCATGTATCGACGCACATTAGACACTTATTGTGAGCCGACTGCCTTTTCAAATGAGCAAACATTAACATTCACTAATTTGATTCATCCTTTACTGGAAAATGCAGTCCCAAACGACCTCGACATTAACCACAATATTCTACTAACGGGGTCGAATGCATCAGGAAAATCAACATTTATGAAAGCTGTAGCAATTAACCTTATTCTTGCACAAACGATAGAAACTGCGACGGCGGATGCGTTTAGCTATCGTCCCGGCTTAGTTTATACGTCAATGGCTAATGCCGATGATGTTCTGTCGGGCGATAGTTACTTCATGGCTGAGTTGAAATCTATTCGTCGTCTTTTCGATATAGAGACGCATATGCCAGTGTACTGTTTCATCGATGAAATCTTTAAAGGCACGAATACAACTGAACGTATTGCAGCATCAGAATCTGTATTATCATATTTGAATCATCAACCAGAGTACAGAATTGTAGCAGCGACACATGATATCGAACTTTCAGAATTATTAAAGGACAATTATCAAAACTATCACTTTAATGAAACGATTGAAAACGATGAAATCCACTTTGATTACAAGATTAAAAAAGGTAAAGCGAATACGAGAAATGCAATTGAATTGTTGCGAATTACTAACTTCCCTAACAAAATCTACAAAAGAGCTAAGGATCAGGTTAAAGATTTGTATTAACATTGTTTAATGTAAAACATTATCTATATAAGTGGGATGATGAGATCAAATTGTGATTTTGTCACCACGCTTCTTTATAGTTTAATTGATGATTTAAGGTAGATTTAAGACGAAATTATGCTAGATTTTATCATTATTGTTTACTGTGAGTATTGAGGTGACATTATGAAACGAATTACAATTGCTGATAGTTTAAGAGGGTTCAGCTTATTAGGTATATTTCTTGCTAATCTACTTATATTTCAATTTAGTTTATCTGGCAAAGACTACATCGAACATTTCCATTTAAACCCTGTAAACCAAGGAATATTCAACCTTATCATCATACTTGTTGAAGAAAGTTTTTTACCTATTTTTGCAATACTGTTTGGCTTTTCGATGGATAAACTTTATCAGTCTATGAAATTAAAAGGATTGCCACGGCCTAGATTAAAATTATTACGTCGTGCCATTTTCTTACTTATATTAGGCTTTATCCATGCAAGTTACATATGGGAAGGCGATATATTATTGGCTTATAGTTTAGCTATGTTATGTGTAATACCTTTTATTTCACTAAGTACCAAAGCTTTCAAATGGTTTAATATTGTAATTATTTCTCTCATGCTCGTGATGGGTATTTGGTCTATGTTTGATGATTCAAAAGCGTCTACATCATCTGACAAATATGATTCAGCTTCATATATTCATAAAGTGCAAAAGATTTATACAGAAGGTAGTTATAACGATATCCATCACGTAGATGATATAGCGACATCTCCTAAATTTGCGGAGTTAGAAGATCAATTAGGTGATAATAAAGGTGCTATCTTCTTGATAGCTATACTTTTTGAAATACCATTATTCACTTTAGGAATCTTTCTTTCTAGATGTGGTTGGTTCGAGAAAGATGCAAGGCACTTTTGGTCGTCGAAACTATTTATATACCTTATTCCAGTATCTATTATTGCCAAATCAACTCTACTTTGGTTAGGCAACGACAAAATTTCAGGAACGCTTGTAGCTATATTTGGACCTGTTTTATCTTTAGGTTACATGAGTTTATTTAAATATTTATATCAACACTATGAGAAACATCCAATTTTTAAAGGTTTGGAAAATGCCGGCAAAATATCTCTTACCGTTTACATTACACAAAGTATCATTGGTACACTCATCTTCTATAGTTACGGTCTAGGATTATTTGGCAAAGATATACTCATTTACACAAGCATTTTATTCGTATTTATCTATATTGTTTTAGTGCTATTAGCAACATTGCATCAAAGACACTTCCGATATGGTCCATTAGAATATCTCCTACGCATGTTCACATATTGGAAATGGCATGTAGGTAAACGTAAATAGATATACTAAAAAGGTTCAACGTGGTTAATCATTAACTGCACGTTGAACCTTAATTTATGTTGATAAGCATATTGAATTAGAACATTGAATTATTCATAATGTCCTTTGAATTTAGGACTTTCTCCATATTTATTTTTATTAAATTTACTATTTAAGCATGTGATTACTAACTGATAAATTGAAATAGCAAATTGTACTAGAGCAAATAGGAGAATAAATAGCAATGCCCAACCATTTTCACCATTAGGGTCACTAATATTCCAAATCAATTGGACAATAAAAGATATCACACCTAATACAACTGATAAAATAGGAATAAACATCGTACGATTCGTATCATGGAAACGTCTGACTGTCATTGCTAAATTAGGAATGAATGTAATAATTGCGTATAAAACTATATAAATAATTGCGATAACTAACATAACTACGCTTACAATGGATAAAGCTTCAGATTGAAACCCTGCTGAGAGCATAATCATGATTAATGACATAATATAAAGAATCAGAGCGGGTCCATAAAATATTAAATGCCATAATTGCATAAACCAGTATTCACTTCGTCTTGAGCGACCTTTGAAATTAAAATAATTTTTCCAAAACAACTTAAATGCTTCGCCAAAACTTACTTTTGGATTCATAAGCATAAACTCCTTTGTATGATTTTAATTGCCGTCTTCCCCTTATCTTTATCGTATCATACTGCCATAATTATAAAACCCTATATAAAAAGTTCTCAAGCTAATTCAATTAACCTAAGAACTTTAGTGTGAGCTTATTAATTTTCTTGCTTTATAACTTTACCGTTAGCATCTAACTTAATAATTTTATTATTTTTAGTTTTATATGTACCTAAAATTTCTCCATCTTTATTTCGATAATTCACAATCCAATCCCCACTATGACCAACCATTTTAACATCGTCCCATAAATAGTTTGTCTTACCTACTGCAATACCTTCGAAATCTGAAATCATTTGATACACTTGGTTACGGAAATGTGTATTAACTGTTCCTGATTTCTCTAAGTATTCTGCAGATAATGGATTGTTATTTTCTTTATCTTTTTTAGATAAATTATCTACAATATTTATCTTATCAGTTAATTCTGGTAAAGCTTTGTTGTCTTTATTCGCTTTATAGACATCAATTAATTTTACTTCTTTACCTTTTCCTAATAAATCTTTGTAATCTAATGAACCAGATTGCATACGTCCGATAAAGATTTTATCATTACTAACTCCGATTAATGCTTCAAAGTTCCCTTTATTAGGTGATACATTATAGAAATTCATACCTTTTGGAGCATTTTTGATGCTATCATCGTACTTCACAAGTTTGAAATCAACTAGTTTAAAGTTTTTATTTCCAGTCGCAAGTTTGTATTCATAAATTCCAGTTAGAATTTCATTCTTAGTCAATGTATATCGGTCAACATCCTCCACACAGAAGGCAAGTGCTAATTTTTGTTTTTCAGAAAGCTTTGCTACTTCCTTTTCCAGCTTTTGGTCTTTTTTAGACTTCTTAGATTTTGTTTGTTCCGCGTTAGATTTCGTTTTAGCGCTATCTTCTTTGGAACCATCATTAGAACCACAAGCTGCAAGTAAAAGTAAAAACACCCCACACATAAATAATAGTTTCTTCATCTATGTCTCCTCATATCATTTGCATTTTTAAAATCAATTAATTATACTATATTTTATTTATAAAAGTGTACTTTGTAAATACTTATTTGAAAGTATTTCTTGCAAAAAAAGTGCTCCATTATAATTTTTGGAGCACTCTTTTTTAATATAATTTATTAATGTCGTTCCAACTATTTTCAACAGCTTGTTGAATCGTTCGAGTAAATTTATTCTGATTATTTTCTATTAAAGACAATACATAAGCTCCAATTACGGGTGGGAATTTAGGTATTATAATTTCATTACTTGGATATGTCTTCTTCAACTTAATAATAACGTTATCTTTAAACTCAAGATTAGAAAATAGACCCCCACATAATACGATAGGTGGTTTATATTGTTTTTTATCAATTGAAAGAAACGCACCCTTAACTAACTCAATCAATGAATCTATACTGTTATTAATAATTTCTATAGCAACATCATCACCATTTCGAGCAACTTCAAAAACTACTTTTGCTAATGAAGCGATATTTGATCGCATCTCTAAATTTTGATACACGTATGGAATTATATCTGTTTCATGTCTTAGACTTAAATGTTTCTTAATTGCTTCAGTTAATTGAGTAGACTTACCTCTTCCATCATAACTTTTCATTATTGCAACAAGTGCTTGCCTACCTATATCATATCCACTACCTTCATCACCTAGTACATATCCCCATCCACCAACTCTATTTAATTCATTTGTTTTCTTATTATAGCAATATGATATAGATCCAGTACCAGCTATAAGTACAATACCGGATTCTCCATATGTACCCGATGCCAAAGCACATATGGCGTCATTTTCAACAATAACTTTTATCCTATGCAATTTGTACTCTTCCAATGATTTAATGATTAAGTTTTTTTCTAATTCTCTCCCGGCACCACTTAAAGATAAATATATAGTGTTAATATCATTTAACTCTATCTTCGCTTGTGTTCTTAATATCGATATCATATTCATTAATGTCGTTTTGGCAGAATCTAGCCCTTTAACCTGTATATTTGTAGATTCAGCTATAGTATATCCAACTATTTCTCCATAGTTGTTACCAATCACACCTGCCGTTTTTGTTCCTCCGCCATCAATACCAATATAATATTTCTTATTAATATTCATTGTTAAATCAATCCTATTCTTTCACATTCAACACGAAAGATTGCCAAGGTTCTATTAAATCTAATAAAAAATGTTCATCTTCAGTAATTTTACCAATAACATTTTTCACACCACTATTTCCCATATTTTGAAGTGCTATCTGCATTTCTCCCTTATAATGACCATAAGTTTCATTACAAATTAAAATATCTCCCTTTTCAATTTTAGAAGTATTATGTGGTGGAAATTCTCTATCTTTAAAATGTACTCTACTCATTGTTGAGCGAATAACATAGTCTGAGACATCGCCACGATTAAAGTGCTCTTCTTCCAAAATAATCTTTTTTTCTAAATTTGAAATATCAGGGTTCAACTCAATATTAAGTGTAGGCATTGATAAATTAATCTTGGATAATGCATATAACTCTTCATTGGTAGCATAAGCGTTACTAATAATAATATCATCAATTAGTCCAGTCATTAATAAGTGCTTTGCTTGGACTTCAATGGGTAAATCTCTGTGGTCTTCTAATGTAGGTAATCCTTCCATTACTTTCCATGGTCCTATATTGCCATGTTGAGATGTTACGAATGCTGCAGTCGTCAATTGATGTTGCTTATATGATTCTGATGTTTCTTGAAAATGATTAAATGATAAACCTGTATATTGCTGTGGATAAAAGTTGTGACATCCAATCAAATTGTCTTTGTTAGGCTTATAATTTAGAACATCATTAATAAATGTTGCACTCGTACTTATATTTAATTCAATATACATATTTTGCTTATTATGAGTCATTTTTGCTACTTCTTGTGCTGAAAAGCCTGAATCAATTCTAATTCCAGAAACTCCCAATTGATCGAAAAATGTTAAATCTAAATTATCTATTTGAAGGTCTTTAAACACTTCTCGATTAATATCAGCTATGACCTCCATACCGTTCTTATTGGCATATTTAACAATTTCCTTAAACTTTTCAAAAATTTCACGTTCTTCTTGTTTCACAGATAGCAAATTAGTAAATATTCGTTTAAAACCATATCTCACACTATTATCAATATAATCTTTCATCATCTCTAAGTCAGATTGTGTAGGATAAATTGAGATACCTAATCGATGCATTTATTTGCCCTCCTCAGATTTATAGATAACACCTTTAATTTTTTTATTTTCAAGTAATTGTCTTGATTTTTCAAAAAATAAAATACTATTGAATGTAATCAAAAAATATATAATTATCCATCCGAATTTATTAATTTCATCGAAAATTAAAATTGGAATACCAATGATAAATGGCATAATTACTAAAAGTAACCATCTGTTAATCACTACTTTCTTAATAATCAATTGTGATAGCTTTAAGCAAAAAATTAATAGAATTAATAAACTTAATATATACAAAAGTCTCATGGAATATCACTTCTCTTCTAACTTTTTATATAGTTCAATCATCTTTTCAATTAAACTTTTTTCACTCAATGCTGTCATAAGATGGTCTTGTGCATGAATCATTAATAGCGAAGTATCTACTTTTTCACCATTAATTTCATCTTGAATTAAACGTGTTTGTGTTTTATGAGCTTCTGCCATTTCTTGCTCTGATTCATCTAAAAATTTTTTTGCTTCCTCAAAATTTCCTTCAGTAGCACTATTTAATGCTTCATAAGCTAAACTTTTCGCATTTCCTCCATGTGCAATAATTTCAAATATCTCTGCTTCATTTTTATTTTCCATAACAAGTCACCTATCCTATTCTTTTTCTGCAGAATCTTCATAAAGACTTTGTTCTTGAGCTAACATTTCACGCTCATATTTTTTAAAGAAAGGATAATAAAGCACGATTGCAATAAGTAAATTAATTAATACTAATATCAGTGCTTTCCAATCTCCGTTAGTGGCAAACAATGCACCGATAGGTCCTGGTAATGTCCAAGGTGCTAAAATTGTAATTTTTGCAATTAATCCTAATTTAAAAACAAAATACGTGATAGTCGTTAAAACCAAAGGAATAAATATGAATGGTAAAGCTAGAATAGGATTCATTACTAATGGAGTTCCAAAAATAAGAGGTTCATTTATATTAAATATGCTAGGAATAATTGAGAATCTCCCTACTTTTTTAAGATACTCTGATTTAGAGAAAACCATTAATATACACAAACTTAACGTTGCACCTGCTCCTCCAATCCAAACAAACCATTGGAAAAACGGTTCTACAACTATATTAGGAAGTTGCTCTCCAGCTGCCTTTGCGTCTATGTTTTGATCTAAAAGTGAGAACCAAATCGGTTGGAAAACAGCTCCCATAACAGCAACACCATGTATACCTGCAGCCCATAAAAGAACAATAAAGAATACTGGTATTAAAGCACCTAATAATGAATCACCTGCAAATTTGCCAAGCGGTTCAAATAGCATGTTAACAATCTTATTTAAATCTATATTTAAAATCACACGAATGAACCATGAAATGATAATAACTAAAGTTGCTGGAATTAAGGATTCAAAAGATCTGGCAACTGAACTAGGAACTTGTTCCGGCATTTTAATAGTAAAACCTGATTTAATAACTAATCGACTTATTTCTACTGCAAATATCATAGAAATGATAGCTACAAATAAACCAGAACCTCCTAAATCTGCCATAGGCAACACATATCCAACAGCATCTTTTTTAGCTAATTTATCATCTAAATTTAATGGAATATTCATCATTAGAAAGGTTGCTAATGAAAGTAAACCACCTGAAAGACCATCCATTTTGTATGATTTTGATAAATTATACCCCATACAAAACGCTGCGTATAAAGCCATTAAACCTAATGTCATTCTATTTGCGATCATTATCTTCTCAGCATGTGGTTGTACTAAATCTGCAAGATAGGGTATTGGTGGTGACGCAAATAAAGTGAAGAATGATCCGACAATAATCAATGGTAACGTTGCAATAATACCATCACGAATGGCAACTAAATGTCTTTGCTCAGATGCCTTTGCCATTGGTGTCATTAATACTTTTTCAAGCCATTGTAATATCTTTTGCATAAAACCATCTCCCAAACATTTATATTATTTATCGTATCCTTTAATTTGTTTTAAAATTTTAGGCGCACCTATTGGTGTATAACCCATTGGATCAACTACATCAACTGGTTTCCCAACTTCATCTCCCATCTTTTTAAACTTATCTAAACGATGCTTAACTTGTGGAGCAACTAGCCCTAAATCGTAATTTTCAATTTGATTCTCAAATTCCTCTGATCCAACCGCTTTAATTTCAAGATCATAATTTTCCTTATCTGCTTGTTTCTTTATTGAGTCAACAACCATTGCGCTTGACATTCCACCTGAACAAACCATAATTACTTTCATTTAAAACACTCCTCTATTTGAATTTATTATTTTTTATAGCTTTTCTTGTATTTTCTAGTTTCTGACGGTTGCTTAAATAATCATTACTAGCAATGCAAATATACAAAATATCAATGATACTTAACATTGCAATTCTTGAGCTCATTGCTCCACTTCTTTTTGCTTTTTCGGAAGAACTAACAAACAGCTGTACGTCTGATAAATTAGATATAGGATTATTACCATATTTCGTTATAGAAATTACTTTTGCACCTTTCTCTTTGGCTAACTGAGTAGAATTAACTATATCTTTAGTTTGACCTGAACTTGATATAGCAATTACTACATCTTCTGAAGAAAGATTAGCACTTAAAGTAACTTGTTCATCAAAGCTATTTCCGACATCACACCAATAATCAATACGTGTTAGTTTTTGCTTAAAATCTTGTGCAATAAGAGCTGAAGCTCCAATACCATAGATACAAGTTTTTCTCGAATTAACAATTAACTCAAAAGCATGTTTAATGTTTTCTGTTGATAAAATTCTTTCTGTATCTCTTAAAGTCTTAGTATTGTTATGAAATACAGATTGCGTAACTTCTTCAATTGAATAATCTTTATCTATTTCTGCATAACCACGTTGATAATTCCCCGGTTCGTTTAAGTCATAAGCGATTTTTAGCTTTAAGTCTTGAAAGCCCTTACATTTCAGCTTTTTTGATAACCTAACAACCGTTGCCACACTGACGTTTGTTAGGTCTGCTAGTTTTTGTACGGAATAATTAATAATTTCATCTGGATGCTCAAGAATATACTCTGCAACTCTACGTTCCGAGGGATTTAAATCGCTTAAAGATGATTCAATAATAATCAAACTACCATGCAATAAACATCACCTCTAAAAAGAATAATATTTCACTTTAATTACAATTTACAAAATATTATTACATTTGTCAAAATCTAATTTATATGTAATATTGTTATATTTCATCTTAATTCATTTGCTTTTTTATGCTAATCTTACATTGTAATGAATAATATGATATTAAAATATTTTTGGAAAGGAATTATATTGTGAAGAAGTTTCTTTCAATTTTAATTTTGAGTACCTTAATTTTATGTGCATGTAGCTTTGAACGAGACGTAGAAAATAAGAATGATCGTAATGCATCGACTAAAACTACTGGCAATGAACAAAAGAAGAAGGAAGTCATAAACGGTAGAACATACTATGACGGCATTTTAATCGTTAATAAAACAACTAAACTACCATCTGATTACAATCCTGGTGAGGAGCCTAAAGCACAACGTGCATTACAACAAATGTTTACTGATGCTGAAAGAGATGGTGTGAGTCTTTATAAGATTAGTGGATTTAGAAGTTACGAAACACAAGTGAATTTATATAATCAATATGTTGCGCGCGATGGTGAAGAAAATGCAGACCGTTATAGTGCACGTCCTGGCACTTCTGAACACCAAAGTGGGTTAAGTTATGATGTGGGTGCTATTGGATCAGATGCTAATTTACGTGAACAATTTGGAGAAACAAAGGAAGGACAATGGATTGCGCGACATGCGCATCGTTATGGTTTTATCGTGCGTTATCCAAAAGGTAAAGAACAGATCACAGGCTACCAATATGAACCGTGGCATTTGCGTTACCTAGGAAAAAACAATGCGACTAAAGTACAACAATCTGGTCAATCCTTAGAGGAATATGTTAAATATAAAGATCGCTCAGAAAACTAATATATTGCATTCTGAGCGTTTTTATATACTATTCAACTTTTTTTCTTTAACTACATTTCCATTAGCATCGAGCTTTTGAATTTTGTCATTCATATTTCTATAAGAACCAACGATTTCTCCATCTTGATTACGATATCGTACCGACCAATCTTCATTTGAATTAAGTAGCTTCACATCTTCCTATAAATAACCTGAATCTTTTAAACTAATACCTTCAAAGTCTGCAATAATTTGATAGATTTGATTTCAAAGATGTAAACCTACTACACCCGATCGTTCTATCTCTTTATTAGACATTCCATTCTCGTCATAACTTATTTCAGGATACTTATTATCAATATGCATTTTACTTACTAATTCTGGCAAGGCTTTATTATTTTTTAAATAGACATCTTTTAAATTTACTTCTCTTCCATGTTGCATTAATTCATTATAATCACTGATTGCAGCTTGCGTTCCTCCTAAGAATATCTTCTCATTATTCACACCGATGATGGCAGCGAAACTTCGTTTGTCAGGATATACGGTGTAAAAATGCATATCTTTTGGCGCATTTGTAATAGGTTTATCATATTTAACTAATGTAAAATCAACTAATTTATAGTGTTCCTCTCCAGCTGGATCTATAGGTAAATAAAATCCAGTTAAAATTTCATTTTTCGTTAATGTATATTGGTCAACATGGTCGACACAAAAAGCTAAAGCCAATTTTTCCCTTTCAGAAAAGTTAGGTATAATATCTTTGTTTTTTTCTTCATCCTTCTTTTTAATATCAACCTTATTTTGCTTTTTATTGTCTTTTGTTGTCTTAGTATCCGTTTGTTTCGTGTGAGATTCCACTTTATTTTCTTTAGATGGTTCAAGTGTACTGCAGGCTGTTAACACTAACTTAAATGTGATGCTAAGTGATAGAAATTTTTTCATTAGCGATCCCTCTAATCTTATAACATTTTTATATAATATTATTATACTATACAAATGTTATAATTTTAGGTGATGTTTATAACACTCTGATACACAGCCCACACAAAAATCCGATAGCTTTTAAGCTACCGGATCAAATCAATTTTGTTATTTAGACTGCTGTCACACTTATTTATTTGATTATTGTTCCTTCTTTTTCATGAATCATTTGAATAATTTCATTCTTTTCATTCATAACAGCCACTTTAGGCGCATGGTCAACTAATTCACGTTCATCTAATTGAACATAGGTCATAATAATCACCACATCGTCAACTTCAACTAATCGAGATGCTGCACCATTAAGACAAATCTTGCCACTACCTCGTTCACCAGCAATAACATATGTTTCAAAGCGGGCACCATTATTGTTATTTACGATGGCTACCTTTTCATTAGGTAAAATGTCGACTGCGTCTAAGATATCGGCATCAATTGTAATACTTCCGACATAATTTAAATTTGATTCAGTCACACGTGCTCTATGAATCTTACCGTTCATCATCGTTCTAATCATAACTTACTATTCACTTCCTAAAATTATATTATCTATCAATCGTGCTTTCGAAAACTTAACAGCTAAAGATATAAAAATTTGTCCTTGTATTTCTGTCGCAACTTCTAAATCAGGGTAACTATAAATTGCAACTTCATCAATGTGACCACTTGTATATTCCGATAAATATGTCTTAATCTCACCAACAATAATATGGCTGCGTCGTTCTCCTTGTTTATACAATGTTTGAGCTATTTCTAAACTTTTACTCAAGTGAACAGCTTCTTGTCTCTCGTCGTCAGTTAAGTATACATTTCGCGAACTACGTGCAAGTCCATCCGCTTCACGTACAATATCAATACCTACAATTTCAATTGGATGATTAAAATCTTCTACCATTTTTTCAACAATTGCGAGCTGTTGTGCATCTTTCTTACCAAAGTATGCTTTATTAGGACTCATAATATTAAATAACTTGTTTACGACCGTAACTACACCATCGAAATGACCTGGACGTTGTGCACCTTCTAAGACTTCCGCTAGACGTCCTACCTTTAACGTGACACTTAGCTTGTTTGGGTACATTTCTTCTACTGCTGGATGGAATACATAATCAACATTAATTGCTTCAACTAAGGCTACATCTTGATCAATTTGACGTGGATAGGCATCGAAATCCTCGTTTGGACCAAATTGTAGAGGGTTTACAAATACACTAATTACAGTAATATCATTCTCTTCAACTGAGCGACGCATCATACTCAAATGACCTTCATGTAAGGCTCCCATCGTTGGAACAAAGCCAATCGTTTTACCTGTACGCTTCAATTCCTGTGTAATTTGTTGCATCTCAGATACAGTTTGAATCACTTTAGTCATTGTTGTTTACCTCATTCAATATCTTTTTCTTATATGTGTGGGCTTCAGCTGGAAAAGTGCCTGCCTTAACTTCTTCATCATAATGTATGATGGCATCAATTCCTACTGAAAAATCGCCAAATTGTTTTACAAATTTAGCATAGCGATCAACGCCATAATTTAACATATCGTGATAAACCAATACTTGACCGTCTGTGTCTTTTCCTGCTCCAATACCAATAACGGGTATATCTAATTGCTCACTAATTAAACCAGCTAAGTCACTTGGAATTGCTTCTAATACTAAAGCAACTGCGCCTGCTTCTTGAACTGCATGTGCCTCTTGAATTAACTGTTTAGCCGCATCTTTCGTGCTACCTTGTAATCGATATCCCATAACACCAACGCTTTGTGGCATTAATCCTAGATGCGCTACGATTGGTATTCCAATTTGTGTTGATTTCTTAATGAAATTAACTAAATGTGCACCTTCTGCTTTTAACGCATTGGCATTTGTTTCTTGATAAAGTGTTATCGCATTTTTTAAATCATGTTCATCACTTACACCAACTGCGCCAATTGGTAAGTCCACTACTACAAAAGTATCATCAGCACCTCTACGTACAGCTTTGCCGTGATGGATCATGTCTTCTAATGTCACTTGTGTTGTTGTTTCATAACCTAGTACCGTCATTCCAAGTGAATCACCAACTAAAATCATATCTATATTTGCATCCTGTGCTTGTTTGGCACTTGGAAAGTCATATGCTGTAATCATCGAAATTTTTGTTTTGTCTTGTTTCATTTCAACTAATTTTGCTAAATTTTTCATTTTAAATTAACTCCTATTATTTATGTCCACATTTTTAAACAAAACTTTATAAGTTGCTATCCCATTATTTCAATTCAATATTATATATCAACTTCTATATAAAATCATATCATTTTCTGTTCTAATATTTATCTTTGCTTATCCATCTTTTTAATTAAAAGATTAATTTACATAGAAAAGTAAAATGATTATACTATATGATTATATTTATGGTGCACAAATACTTCTATACATATATGTTTAATTCTAATCAGAAAGGAAGGTTTAAAATGAAAATTGCTGTTATTGGACCTGGTGCGGTTGGTACGACGATTGCTTATGAACTGCAGCAATCACTGCCAAACGTTACATTAATCGGTCGTGCTAATAAGATAATGACCCTCCAACCTGTAAATGAAACTATCAAAGTCCATAGTATTGATGACATAAATACGCAATTTGATGTTATTATCATTGCGGTTAAAACGCACCAACTTAATTCACTAATTCCAAAATTACATCATTTCGCACATAATGAAACGTGCTTTATTTTAGCTCAAAATGGTTATGGCTTATTGCCGCAACTTCCTTTCAAACACAAATATCAGGCAGTCGTATATATAAGTGGCCAAAAATCCGGAAACGAAGTCGTTCATTTTCGAGATTATCGTTTACATTTGCAAAAAGATGATACCACAACGCATTTAAAAGCATTATTCGATACAACCAAAATTGAAATGGTTTTAGAAGACAATATTGAAGAAAAAATTTGGTATAAATTATTAGTGAATTTAGGTATTAATTCTATAACTGCACTTGGTCACAATACTGCTCAAATCTTAAAAATTAACGAAGTCAAACATCTATGTCGTCAACTATTAAAAGAAGGACACCAAGTAGCCGAAGCATCAGGTATACAGTTTCCAAATACAATCGTCGATGACATTATACAAATTTATGCTGGCTATCCTGATCATATGGGAACAAGTATGTATTACGATATAATCAATCATCAGCCATTAGAAGTCGAAGCAATACAAGGTTTTATCTTTAAACAGGCAAAATCTCATAACGTGAACACACCACATCTAGATACAGTTTATGCATTGTTACGTTCTCATCAATCACTTATTAATTAAAAAAGATTCTGAGATGACTTACCGTCTCAGAATCTTTTTTATTTCAAACATATTTAGTTCTTACTTTGTTTCAATTTTAATGGCACTTTGATTTGTTTATCTACAGAGTCGCCTTTCATTAGTCCATTGACCACTTTAATTGCTTCTTTACCCATAAGTTCAGGTTGTTGAGCTATTGTCGCATCTAGTTTGCCATTTTTTATTGATTTCATTGCATCTTCGTTGCCATCAAATCCAATGACTTGAATATCCTTATCCCCAATTGCTTCGATTGCACCAAGTGCCATTTCATCATTTTGAGCAAAGATAGCTTTAATGTCAGGATGTGCTTCTAACATGTTTTGCGTTACGTTTAATCCTTCTGCTCTATCAAACTTAGCACTTTGTTTAGCAATTACTTTTAACTGTTTATCTGCAATTTCATGGAACCCTTTACCTCTTTCTCTCGTTGCACTTGCACCTGGAACTCCTTCAAGTTCTCCAACTTTTGCATTTTTACCTACTTTATCAACTAAGTAGTTGCCAGCCATTTTACCGCCTTCAACGTTATCTGATGCAATAAATGACGCAACTTCGCCTTTATCAACAGATCTATCTAACGTGATTACTGGAATACCCTCATTGTTCGCTGACTCCACAGCACTTGAAATCGCACTTGAATCTGTTGGGTTAACAATTAAGTAATCAACTTGTTGTTGAATTAAATCTTCAATGTCATTCGTTTGTTTAGCTGAATCATCCCGAGCATCTACAACTTTAACTTTCATACCTTGTGCTTTAGCATCTTTTTCAATTCCATTTTTAATTTTAACGAAGAATGGATTATTTAAAGTTGAAATACTTACGCCTATTGTAATTTCTGATTTTTTCTTATTTGTTTTACCATTTTTATCATTCTTCAATGGTGATTCTAAGGAACATGCTGCTAAAAATAGGACAAGTGCTAATGTCATGGCTAATAATTTTTTCATATTGTTATCCTGCTTTCTCTTATTTTTTACGATCAATTAATACCGCAATTAAAATAACTACACCTTTAACGACTTGTTGATAGAATGAAGAAACACCAAGTAAATTTAATCCATTATTTAAAACACCTATAATAAGTACACCTATTAATGTTCCAACAATTCGTCCTTTACCACCTGTTAATGACGTACCACCAAGTACTACGGCAGCAATGGCATCTAACTCATAAGAAGTACCTGCTGTTGGTTGTGCAGAATTTAAACGTGATGTTAATATGCCTCCGGCTAACGCTGACATTAGCCCTGAAATTCCATAAATTAAAATTTTAATTTTATTAACTTTGATACCTGAAATTTTAGCAGCTACTTCATTTCCACCAATCGCATATGTATGGCGTCCAAATGTTGTTTTTTGAAGAAGAATAAGCAAAATCACAAACACGATAATCATTGTTACTGCTGGTACTGGAATACCGATAAAGTAGCCTTTACCAAATAATTGGAATAAATAACTATCCCCTAAATTTGTTATTGGATTTCCGTCAGTAATAACTAATGTTAATCCACGGAAAATCGTCATCGTCGCAAGTGTTGCAATAAATGGCGCCATATTTCCTTTAGTAACTAATAAACCATTTACTGCACCTAAAACAAAACCAATCAGTACGCCAATAATTAATGCAATTATTGGGTCAACACCACTCGTAATCATTAATGCAATAAACGCCGATGACAATGCAAGAATTGAACCAACTGATAAGTCTATACCGCCAGTTAAAATAATGAATGTCATACCAAAGGCAATCAGACCATTGATAGAAATTTGTCTTAATAAATTGAGTAAATTAGATAAATCTAAAAATGATGGGTTTAAAATACTCACTACAATAATTAATAAAATCAAACCAATAAATGGAATAATCTTTTCCATGAACGATGTTTTAGCTGTTAACTGTTTCATTTAAAGTTCCCCCTGTAGCTAAAGTCATAATATTTTCTTCTGTAATTTCATTTCCTGTAAGATCCCCTTTGATATTACCTTCATGAACGACCATCACTCTATCGCTCATACCAATGACTTCAGGCAATTCAGATGAGACCATAATAATAGACACACCACGATCCGTGAGTTCATTCATAAGTTGATAAATTTCTCTTTTTGCTCCGACATCAATACCTCGTGTAGGCTCATCTAAAATAATGATTTGCGCGCCGGTACCAATCCACTTTGCTAATACGACCTTTTGTTGATTACCACCTGATAATGAGCCGGCCGGCAGTCTACCTGGAGATTTAATATTGAGTCTTTTACGCATCGTATCAACAAATTGCTCAGAACTTTTATCGTCTACGATGCCATGTTTTGAAAAGCTAAATAATGAAGGTAACACCATATTGTCTTTAATGGAGAAGTCTAAGATTAACCCTTCTTCTTTACGATTCTCAGTTATAAAAGCAAGTCCATGTTTCATCGCTTCGATTGGAGACGTTATAGATACTGTTTGTCCTTTAATTTCAATTTCATTATCTGCTTTATCGACACCGAACAAACTTCTCATCATCTCAGTCCGACCTGCCCCCATTAGACCACTCACGCCCAATATTTCACCTTCTTTAAGATAAAATGATTGATTCTCAATATGATGTAGCGGATTATTGAGACGTTTTACGTTTAAAACAACATCTTGTGGTTCATACGTTCTATGTGGAAACTGTTCATCTAGTTCACGTCCAACCATTGCTTTAACAATTTGGTTGTATGTTAGATTTGCCGTTTCATCATACATAACAGAGACACCATCACGCATCACCGTTATTTCATCCGAAATCTCAAAAATTTCAGCCATTCTATGTGAAATGTATACAAAGGCCACACCTTTAGCTTTTAAATTATGAATCATGTCGAACAATCGACGTATTTCTTTATCTGTTAATGTTGCTGTTGGTTCATCCATAATAATGATTTGTGCTTTAGTCATCATCGCTTTAGCTATTTCTATCATTTGTTGCTCACCAATTGAGCAATCTTTGACCACTTTGTTTAATGGAATGTAGAAATCTAATTCTTTAAACACTTGCTCAGCTTGTTGCTTCATTTCTTTTTTATTTAGTATTCCTATTTTGTTTCTGATTTCTTTTCCAACGAATAAATTATCAAGCACTGTTAATTCTGGATATAAATTCAATTCTTGGTGAATAAATGTTAATCCTTTTTCTTCCGCTTCTTTAGGATTGTTATAGTCGATCTCAATATCAGAATTAGTGATAACACCTTGATCTTTTTTATGAATCCCAACTAGAATTTTCATGAGTGTTGATTTACCAGCCCCGTTTTCTCCCATTAGTGCATGCACTGTACCTAGCTTTAGAGTAAAATCAACACCCTTTAGAACCTCGTTGTCCCCGAAGGCTTTATGGATATTAGTCATTTGAATCATTAATTTCACCCCTTAAAATATGACACCACTTTGAAGTATGATGTTTGCATATGGCGTTGCTTCCCCTGTACGAATAATTGTTTTAGCGTTTTTAGTTAATGCTTTAAATGTTTCGTGATTAACTTGTTCTATTTCTGAAAAGTCCTTTGTCACTTGTTCAAAGATAGGTGCATTGTCTACTTCCATTTCTTCAGCTATCGTTACGTGTTCAATTTCCATATGTTGCTTAAGTACTTCATAAACTTCTAGAAAACTTGGCTGTCCCAATGTTAAAGCAAGGTCAATCTTCTTAACGTCTTTAGGAACGGGTAACCCACAATCAGCTATTACAATTTGATCTGTATGTCCTAAATCACTGAGTACTTTTGAAATGTCGCTGTTTAATATGCCTGTTTTATACATCTAATTCACCTGCAATTTCTGAAAAGGTTGGCATGCCACCTTGAGCGCCCATACATGTTACTGAATGACTTGCTGCTAAATTCGCAAGTTTAAGTGCTTGTGCAATTGAATATCCTCTTTGTAATCCTACTGCGAAAGCCCCATTGAATGTATCCCCAGCACCTGTTGTATCTTTAACTTCTCGTTTAAATCCATCAATTTGAACCTTTTCAGTGCCGTTATGATACATAGCACCTTTATCTCCTAATGTAATTATTAACTTGTTAGGGTAACGCTCTAATGCTTTATCAATATCAGTCTGGAACATCGCATTGCTTTCTGTTTCATTAGGTGTAATGTACGTCGCTTTATCAATAACATCTGCCTCTACTTCTCGGAATGGCGCTGGGTTAAGAATTGATATCATATCGTGTTCATCACAATACAATACGACATCTCTTACTGTTTCAGCGGGAATTTCTTGTTGAATTAAAACAATGTCACCTGCTTGAGCTTGACTTAAAGCTTCCAACGCGTAATCTGACGTAACATAGTTATTAGCTGAAGGTACAACGATGATACTATTATCATTGTCAGATAAAGTGATATGTGCCGTACCAGATGCAGAATGTGTAACGGGTTTCAGAAATGCCGTTAAAACATGATTGTCTTCTAAGTTTGTAAAAATTTGATTCCCGAAATCATCATCACCGATGCGTCCTACCATATAAACATCATCACCGAGTCTTGCAGCTGCTACTGCTTGGTTTGCCCCTTTTCCACCAGGTGTCGTAAAGAATGACTCACCTAGAACGGTTTCACCTTTACTTGGTACTTTATTTGTAGAAACTACTAAATCAATAGATAAGCTTCCAACTACATATATACTTGTCATTTTTTCTTCCTCCTTGTAGATTCTCTATGAATGACATCAACATCTAATACGACTTTCGTCGTTATGTCATTGTGTTCTAATTGATTAATCAAACCTAATGCTGCTTGTTTCCCTATTTCATACGCAGGTTGTTCTATCGTTGTCAGACTTGGATAAAATAACTTGGCTAATGGAATATCATCATACCCAATGACTTGTACATCATCTGGAATATGGAAGTGTAAATCATGTAACCATTTCATGATTTTAAGCGCAGTTACGTCGTTACTACATATCACACTATCGATATAGTTATGGTTAACATATGCTTTCAGTTTATCAATTGTGATGTCATGCTCATTCTCAATCCATAATTGAATGTCATGATTCTTTAGAGTAGTCCTTGCACCATTAAATCGTTCTTCAAAAGAGCGATAATTCAAGTCTTGATGCAACAATAGTACACGCTGTGCATTTCCTTTAATAATTGTCTCAGCTTGTAGTTTCCCACCTTTATAATGGTCCGCTTCTATACATTGCTGATTATCTGTTACACGGTCAATTAGTACATAGGGTAATTGATATGAATTAAACTGATCAAAGGCAAATTGAGTTGATAACTGTGAAGCAATGACGCCACTACAATTATTCACTTTAAAAGTGGTTAGATAGTTTAGTTCTTTATGTTCTTGCATTTCACCATTGCCAATCATGACGTGATACCCTTTTTGAATTGCTGTGTCCTCTACACCTTTAGCAACAATTGTAAAGAACGGGTTACTCATATCTGGTAAAAGCAGTCCAATTGTTTTTGATTTTTTGGTAAATAAAGTTCTTGCAGTCTCATTAGGATAATAATCTAATTCTTTGATGACTTGTTCAATTCTTTTACGTGTTGCTTCTTTCACATAACCACTTTTATTAATCACTCTTGAGACTGTGGCTACTGACACATTTGCTTGTTGAGCCACTTCTTTAATCGTTCTCACTTTGCCACTCCTTTTGTGTAACCGCTTACATAAAAATTTATCACTTTTTCCTTTTAAATGCAATATTAAATAAAATATTTATAAATTAACTCTTTTGTGAATGGATGTCGTCTTAATATTTATGTTTATTGATATATCGCTACTTTTTAATTTTGGAATTATACACATCGTAAAAAGAATATGATACTATATAATTAATTTTCAAAGTAAATATAGAATTGATGCAAAGGGGATCCAATTCTTGGATAAATCAACTCGTATACTCAATATTTTAACTTTGCTTTTTAAAGGTCACGTTGTTACGCAACACGACTTAAATCAATTTACTGATGTGAGTAAGAAATCGATACAGCGTGATATTAAAACTATTAACACATTCTTTTATGAAAATGAGTTTTGGAGTCATAGTAATACTAGAGTCGTTTATAATCATCAATTGGCAGGATATGAACTTAAGCAGAAAACACAAAGTAAACATAGTTTAGGCATCCTTAGTTTACTCATTAAACTTCAAAGTTTAACACCCATATTGCATCACGATATTCACAAATTTTTACTTAGCTCAATTAGTTCAATGAAGGTTTCAGATAAACACGTTTTAATGAGTACGTTAAATCAATTTAAAATTAGACAGGAATTATTGCCCGGGAAAAATCTTATGATTTTACAAAAAGCAATTGTGAATAAAGATATTGTTCGCATCGAGCTTAAAGATAAAAAGATAGTCATTAAACCATTATCTATTTTGTATATGCATTACGATTATTGGTTTACGTACGAAGAGGATCATGAAATTGAGACGATTCTACTTCGTGATATCTTGTCTGTGAAAGTTTTAAATTTGAAATTCAAGAAGGATGGCACTTGTAATCCTGTTTTATTCCAAATACACACACTTTTGGAACCAATTCCAACAGCAATTTTCTATTAAAGAAGTTGTTGAACGAAGTGAGGATTATATTACAGTATGGGTGAATTGTACGCGTTTCGATGCGTACTACATTGCTTATCAATTAGCGCCACATGCTAAGATTCTGAAACCACAATCGTATATTGATATTTTTGTAGAAAGATTAGATGAGATTAAAGGTATTTATAAATAATGAAAGTGTTCGATAAAGTAGTTTATAGATAGATTTCGCTTGCTTGAGTTATTTCTCTTTTCAGCGGGAAAGGCTCTAAAGCAGTTCTTTGATTTTAATCATTAGAACTACTTACTTAAGCGTATAAACACTTAAGATCCTTTTCCCCAGCTTGCTTTGCTTGTAGATTTTCTTGTTGAAAATCTCTTTGCTGGGGCCCCACGCGCAACAATATACATAATTCATCTATGTATCTCCAAAATACAATAAAATTAGGCACTTCGTTAATTTGGTTAACATCACTATGCTAAATTAACGAGGTGCCTTATATTGTTTATTTTAAAGGTTTATTCTTCTTCGCCGTTTTCATCATATTTCGTAACGCTACCGTCTGAGGTTACAATATATGATCCAGCTAATTCACCATTTTTATCAGTAAATGAGAAGCCCCAATCTCCGTCAGAATTTTTTTCTGGTTCTTTATATGTGTATGTGTCCGTATCTAAAGTATGCCCTTCGTATTCTTCGACTTTATCAATGACATTATCACGTGTCACCGTTTCGTCACTTGAACTACTATCAGAGTCTTCTGAGCTACTGTCATCTGAATTTGAACTATCATAATGTTCAGGTTGTCTAGGCGTATCAGATGTAATGTAACTTGCTACTTTTTCAATATCTGAATCCGAAGCATTCTTAATCTTCTTTGTTTGACCATTTTTCAAAATTCGAGCTGTTTCTTGTTTAGAGTAGCCATCTTCGGTCCAACGATGGTCTTGGAAATGACTTAGTACATCGTAAAATGTGACTGTCCCATCATTATTATCTTTAAAAGTAATGTGACCTAGAGCTGTAACGGATGGACTTAATACAACGGTTCCTTCAGGATACACTTCTGAAGCATCTTCATTATATGGATTAATCGGTTCACCGGACATATCTACAGGTTCATACGTATGGTCCTCTCCGTTAAATATGTCATCTGCGTCATTTCGTGCTGTCAGCCATATTTTAGCAAAGTATTCTTTCGTATTTTTATTATTACTATTAGCAGAATGTGCACTATTAGAACCACCACTAATAGAAATTTGTTTTGCGACTTTTTTATAATCTGAATCTTTGCCATATTTATGATATAAATCTTTAACATCAAGTTCATGTCCTAAGTCAGATTGAATAAATTGTCGGTATTTGCCTGTACTTTGTGTACCTATTACTGCTACTTTATCATCACTCACACCGATTAACGTCGCAAAGGATCCTTTGCTAGGTGAAGCACTATAAAATGTCATCCCTTCTGGTGCGTCTTCAACTGCTTCTCCAGTTGCTTGTAATTCGTATTTATCTATACTTTGTTGCTTTTTCCCAGTATTACTATTTTCAATATATGAATGACGCTTTAAATCATTGGCAGTTATAGCTACATTAGATACACTGTCATCACTTAGCGCTAATGCGACTTTCTCAGCTTGATTTAAATCTTTAACACTCTTTACCGAATTCGCATCATTATTTTTCTTATTATTAGTACTATTATCAGATTTCGAATTACTATCTTTATTCGATTTATCCGTTTGTGATGATTTGTTGTTATCTTCGGATGCTTCATTTCCAAGTCCAAAATCACTTAAACTACAACCAGCTAATAACATTGTTCCAGTAAGCGCACCAATCATTAAATAATTTCTCTTCAGTTCTCTCCACCCTTTATTCCCTTTGTATAATAAATTGCAAAACGCTTGTAATTCAATTTATTCAATCAAATTACTTAATATGTTGACGAACAAATTTGCCAGCATATCCTTTGAAAGACTCTCCTCCAGAAGTTTCTTGCTTAGCATACATATCGGTCGCAGTACCACCTAAATTGTGTCCATACGTTCTCATACCGTACATTGTAGTATATTTGCTATTTAACATAGGCGAACCTGACGCACCTGATCTAAAAATGTCTTTCGTTTGAATTTCTGAACCATTAGGAGAAAATTGTGTTACGCGAAATTTACTAAGATATGGTTTTGTATTGTCGCCATTAATTTTTGAGTAACCTAATGAATATAGAGGTGTATTAAATTTCAATTTCTTAATTTCAGAATCTGTCGCAATACGCATTGGTTTAGCATACTTCGACATATTTTTTTTAGTGTGGACTATCGCAATATCATATTGCGGTACCTTAATGACTTCATTTGCATGAAAAGTATAAGGTATTGATTTACCATTACGATTCAATTGAAATTTAATATATTTTGGTGCTGCAGCTTTACCATATTTATCATCAATAACATGTCCATTTGTAACAAAGGTATGCGCACCAATAACCGTACCAGTACCCATTGAGTCTTGACCTTTATATTCTGGAATCCCCACTTTCCAACCATTTAAATTCGAAACACGACCAATAGATTTCAAATTACTTTGGGATGCCTTTGGATAATATTTGTTTGAAATTGAACTGTTACTGATCTTTTTAGCTTTTAAATATCCTGAGTACTCACCTGCATGTAAGCCATCATAATAATAGTTACCAACAGCTTGCGCGTCATCATGATGACCGGCATAACCAAACATCGTTGTTCCAATCACTACACTTGCAATAAATGTTTTACCAAATTTTGATTTCCACATATTATTCTCCTCAATACCTTTCTTTTATATAGCTATATCACGACATACATCGCTCAATATAATAATTTTTCAATATTATTATATAATATTAGTCGGACAATATATGTCTTTAGATGTATTAATTAATAAAACTTTAGACTTATTTTTTAATTTAATAATAAAAGCAAAGTATTTTTTGTTTACAAAATAAAGTGATAGAGGTAAAATATAAAACATATTAAAAAAATATATTTATGGAGGGGTACTCAAGCCTGGCTAAAGAGGCCAATCATTTATGATTGGTAGGAGCTTTTTGCTCGCGTTGGTTCAAATCCTTCCCTCTCCGCTATTTTACGACTGAAACGATTATCGTTTCAGTCTTTTTTATGATTTAAAGATCGTTCCAACTCGTTGCCATATAAAAACGATTCCTACTAAGTCATTGACAATTGTTAGTGAGCAAGGTTACTATTTGTTTAAATTACTTTGAAAGAGATACGTTTTTTCACTTAAGGTATCCTCGCAATACATATTTTTTTACCTCATTTTGTAAACGCTTTCTCTTTTAAAATGAAAGGGAGGTCATTATGGAAGCTATTAAAGCGATCTTTAGCAAATTGTTTGAATTCTTGCCACGAGCAATCATTAATTTATTTATCTAATATGGATTCATAGATTTTCATTTTCAAAAATTAAATAAAATAGAGGTGCAGTTTATGAAAACAAGAGAGAACAGATTTAGTATTCGTAAATTGAGCGTAGGCGCGTCATCAGTTGTAGTAGCAACGTTGCTATTCATGGGAGGTGGCTCAGCACAGGCAGCCGAGAAACAACAGGAAGTGGGAACTCCTGAAACGGCGTCAGCACAATCTATTGGGGATAAAGACACACACGCGACTCAAAAGGGGCAAGTTCAATCAACTGAACAAGATAAGTCGCAAGCGTCTCAAACTGAAAATAATACAAATAATTCACAAACTAGCTTACATAATGAACATAATCAAACTGACGATGCATCTACAACGAATGAAACTATTACAACTTCAGATGAGACGCATCAAAGTACCACAGTAAAATCTGAGAAGCCAGCTTCAAATAGCGATAACCAACAAACTGAAGCTAAACAAACTTCTAAACAATCACTTTCAACTGATACACAAACTTCTAAACCAACTACTAACGACGGCATAACAAAGCAACAATCTGAATCATCTAAACAGGAAGAACCGTCAACACAATCAACTGATACAGCTTCTAAAGAAGACGACACAATTAAGAAAACAACTGCACATACGCAATCACAAACTAATGAAACGTCTGATAATAAAAAAGAAGCGTTAAATCAACTACATTCAAATGTTGTTAAATCTGAAGATGCAAATACTTCTTCAAACGAAACTAATCCAAACACAATTAAATCAACTGAACAACAACAGTCAATAGAATCAAATGCGTCAGATAAACCAAAAGTCGACAATCAACAAGCACAATCACAACCAAAGGACAATCAAGGTGACGCACTTAAAACCGCTACACAATCTCAGCAACAAACGTTAACTAAGAAGGAAGCGACAACCTCTGAAGTAACGAATCGTCTTAATACACAAAATAGCGATAATAATAATATTTCAATTGATGGGCAAACTAACCCTACTTTAGATGGTGATAAGTCTTCTAAACAAAATAAAGATGCACAATCTGGGTTAAATACACTTAAAAATAACGCAGTCGCAACGACAAACACTCAATCTAAATCACAAGCTGCAACTGGAACGAAAGATCAAACCAATAAAGTTGCGAAACAAGCTCAGTATAAAAATCAAGACCCTATTATTTTAGTTCACGGATTTAATGGTTTTACTGATGACATAAACCCATCCGTACTAGCGCACTATTGGGGGGGCGATAAATTAAATATACGCCAGGATTTAGAAGAGAACGGCTATGAATCTTATGAAGCGAGCATTAGTGCGTTTGGTAGTAACTACGATCGTGCTGTCGAACTTTATTACTATATTAAAGGTGGAACTGTGGATTATGGTGCTGCACACGCTGCCAAATATGGTCATGAACGTTACGGTAAAACATATGAAGGCGTATATAAAGATTGGCAACCAGGCCAAAAAGTACATCTTGTAGGACATAGTATGGGCGGTCAAACGATTCGTCAATTAGAATCATTATTAAGAAATGGTAATCCAGAAGAACAAGAATATCAACGTGTACATGGTGGCGATATTTCACCTTTATATCAAGGTCAAAACGATAATATGATTTCATCAATTACGACACTTGGAACGCCACATAACGGCACACATGCGTCAGATTTATTAGGTAACGAAGCGCTTATTCGTCAAGTTGTCTTTGACGTAGGAAAAGTACTTGGCAATAAAGATTCACGTGTAGACTTCGGTCTGTCTCAATGGGGTCTAAAACAACAGCCTAACGAGTCTTACGTTGACTATGTCAAACGTGTTAAAGATTCAAAATTATGGCAAACCAAAGACAATGGCTTTTATGATTTAACACGTGAAGGTGCGACAAGTCTTAATCGTCAAACATCATTAAACCCTAACATTGTGTATAAAACTTACACAGGAGAATCAACACATGCATCGTTATTCGGACGTCAAAAATCTGATTTAAATTTATTCTTCCCATTTACCCTTACTGCTAATGTAATTGGTAAAGCAGCTGAAAAAGAATGGCGAGAAAATGATGGCTTAGTGTCTGTTATTTCATCACAACATCCATTTAATCAAGCTTATACACAAGCAACGGATACAAATCAAAAAGGTATTTGGCAAGTAACACCAACAAAACATGATTGGGATCATGTAGATTTTGTCGGCCAAGATAGTACTGACACAAAACGTACTAGAGCTGAATTACAACAATTTTGGCATGGCTTAGCAGATGATTTAGTCCAAAGTGAGAATTTAACACGCAACGCTTAATACATTTCAAGTTTAATCAAAAGGAGGTCTCGTTATGTCTGGTACTTTTCTTCAATTAATAGGTTCTCTATTTAACATCTTAAAAGTATTATTCTCATAAATGCGTCATAACATGATAAGCACCGCCTATTAAAAAGCATTCGCTTTTCATAATAGGTGATGCTTATTTTCATTCGTATATTGCTGTTGAAATCAAAAGTTCTTACACTAACATTTTTAATAATCACTAATGTTTATTCCGCGCCTTTATTAACAAATTGCGAGCTACTGGAGGCACTGTCTGCAGCAGATAAGGTCACTTTAATTGCGTCATTTGATTCATCGACTTCGTGCTGCAACTCACTATTGAGTCCTAACAAGTTATTCGCTTGTGTTTCATCACTATTAAGCTCTTCCAAACCATTTACAATCCCAGTCGCTAAAAATTCACATGCTTCGTCACTTTCAACATACACTTTTTCTTTTACAATACTTTCAATTACATCGATTAATTCTGATTTTTGAATTTGAATATCAATCATGAAAATTACTCCCTTAAATTGTTGTTGACATCAACAAAATTTTATGTCTTTAATTTTATACTCTTTTTAAGCATAGATATTCAAAATTGCATACATCTAATAACCCTAAACCCCTTATAATATCTAGCTTAACAAGCTACTTGGAAGGCTTGTTAAAGGTATTATACATTAATTTAAAGGGAGAAAATACTTAATTTTTTTAATATGACAAATGTGTCATATTAATGAATAATGATATGTTTAAATTACTTTAATTGTTGACCTTTTTCGGCACAAAAACTTCTGCCTCACTATCATCTGGATAGTAAAATCCATTAGGTACCGTTTGTAATTCAATTAAGCTTCCCCACGGACTTTTTACATAAACAGTTTGATTACCTTCAGTGTCTTCATATTTCGTATTCACATGCGGCTCTGAAATAGGTTGACCTCCAGCTTGCGTCAACTGTTTAACGGCCTCATCAAAGTGTTCTGCCTCGATATAAAAAGAGATATGCGTATAACCAATGTCTTGTAACGTTTGCGCTTGACCTTGATGTGCATCTTTAAATTCAAACATTTCAATATTCGGTCCATTACCAAAGACCATCATACGTTTATGAATAATGGATGCCCCTTCTTCTAAACCAAGAATGTGTTCAACTGTTTCCCCACCACGAGGTTCATCCGTCTTTCGTTGACTATCATAAGCAATCTTGCCGTTGAGCCCTTCTTTGAAAAAGGCTGTCGCCGCTTCAATATCCGGTACTGTGAGTCCGATATGATTGATTCCTCGATTTATATTCATACACCATCACCTCTAATAACAATGTTTTAATATGCGAGTTACGTATGTTCACCACGACGGATGCGATCTATAATTTTTTGTAGTCTATTACGTTTATCTTCCTCATTTTCAACAAAAAAGACAGCACCTTCCCCTTCAATCGCAACCCAAGGTACAATAGCATCGAAATCTAGGTCTTGAATCAATTCCAGGCTTTTTAATGGATGTTTGTCGGTCACTTGAATTGAAAATAACAGTACGTCATTCCCCGTCATCTACACATAAAAAGTCGCCTGTAAAAAGGAAACGATGTTCACCGTTATCCCACAGAAACATCGTCGTACCTGGCGTATGTCCTGGAGTAGGAATGACTTCTAAATCATCTGCAATCGGCTTACGTTGTTCAAACTATCCATCAATCCGGTACCGTTCGATTGATTGCTGCTACATCATCACGATGAATCCAAAATGGTATATCTATACTAGGTGTTCCGCCTAAGGATTCATGCTCATGATTCATTAAAACACATGAAGCGCCGCCTAATAATTGGATATCTGTCACTGCTTCATTTAAAACTGGTGAATGATAAATGACTATATTGCCTTCTGATCGTTCTAGCACAAATGACTTAATACGGTGGCGTTTATCAAATGGCAAGACTGCCTTTGTTGTTTCATATAATCCTTTCTGAATACGTGTTAATGTCTCTAATTGTTTATTATCCATAAATGAATCACCCTTTTCGCAATTTGATATCTTAAGCTATACCCTTTTTCTTCATCATAAATATGATTAGCACTGACTCTATACATCTCTTCATTAAAAAAGCGAAACAGTATTCATAATGAACACACTGTTCCGCCCCACCGCATGAGTGACTTTAACTAAAAAACTTGATATAAGCGTCTTATCTTTTCAGTCAGTTACGCGTTTTTTCATTATTAAATTGAAGTATTATTTATAATCGATTACACGATCAACTGGCATTCTAAATGATGTGTGTGCCTCTTTAGCTTTCTTGCCTATTGCGACAATCATCACTGGAACATAACGTTCTAAATCATAGCCAAACGCTTTACCGATTTCTTCATGTTCAAAGCCACCAATTGGATTTGTATCATAACCGTGTTGTTTAGCAACTAACATCAATTGCATAGCAGCTAAGCTACTGTCTACTTTAACAATGTCATTCATTGATTGGCGTGTGCGATTTTTATAATTTTCTAAGATAATCGGTAACATTTGTTCTTTAACTTCTTGTGGCATGTGACCATTGACAACCGCTTGTTCATAAATATATTCGCCTTCTTCATAGCATTGTAAATCCCCAAAAATAACAATCATTGCTGATGATGTATCATTTTGGTTTGTATTAAATTGAATTAATGGACGCAATTTAGCTTTCGCTTCATCACTTTCAACCACAACAAAACGCCAAGGTTGCATATTCACTGATGAAGGTGCTTTCGTTGCTTTTGCAATCATTTCATTCATTTCTTCATGAGGAATTTTATAAGCTGGGTCGAAACCTTTAACTGATTTACGACCTTCTAATATTTCATTAAAATCATTAAGCATGATTAGCCTACTTTCTATCTTTTTTCTATAGTTATAATTTAAATGCAATTCACAAATATGTACAATTATATGTTTTTAAAAACTTTATATTTTAGACAGTAGGCAGTCTTAATTATAGGTATTATAGTCAAAGAAATGCCTATTTCACGCATGATGATGACATCATACACCTCTCTTATTTACACTTACTATTAATACGAAAATTTGTATAATTCATTGATTAAAAATTAATAAATAGGGTATCATTAATTTTAACAAAAAAAATTAATTACATAATTTAATACAATTAATTAACTAATCATACAGAGTATTCGTAGTCAGTCATAATTTTAAGTCACATATATACTCATGAAGGGGACGAACATTATGGCAGATAAACTGCAAAGGGAATTAAGCAATAGGCATATACAACTTATTGCAATTGGTGGTGCGATTGGTACCGGATTATTCCTAGGTGCAGGTGAATCCATTCACTTAGCAGGTCCATCGATTTTACTTACTTATATTATCGTTGGTTTCGTATTATTTATGTTTATGCGAGCAATGGGAGAAATCTTATTGTCTAATCTAGGATTTAAATCATTTGGTGATATTGCCCATCATCATATTGGTCCAATGGCAGGCTTTATGGTCGGTTGGACATACTGGCTAACTTGGATTATTTCAGGTATGGCTGAAGTAACAGCCGTTGCTAAATACGTTGAATTTTGGTATCCAGCAATACCTAACTGGTTAACAGTTGCATTTACGATTCTTGTACTTGTAGGTATGAACTTATTTAGCGCCAAATTATTTGGTGAACTTGAATTCTGGTTATCACTAATTAAAGTTATTACGATTATCGCATTAATTGTTGTAGGTATTGTTATGGTCATCTTTGCAATGAAGACTGATTATGGTACAGCAAGTGTAGCGAATATTTGGAGTCATGGTGGATTCTTCCCTAATGGCATATCTGGATTCTCAATGGCATTCCAAATGGCAATCTTCTCATTTATTGGTATTGAGTTAATCGGTATCACTGCAGGGGAAACTAAAAATCCATATAAAACGATTCCTCAAGCAATTAACAATGTACCTTTCCGTATATTAATATTCTACATTGGTTCATTAGCTGTTATTATGTCAGTTGTACCTTGGAATCAATTAGATCCTGCGGAAAGTCCATATGTAAAATTATTTGGTTTGGTTGGTATTCCATTCGCAGCGGGAATCATTAACTTTGTAGTTTTAACAGCGGCTGCATCTTCATGTAATAGTGGTATCTTCGCTAACAGTCGTACACTATTCGGTTTAGCTGGAAGAAAGCAAGGTCCACCATTCTTACATAAGACGAATAAACATGGTGTTCCATATTACGCTATCTTACTTACTTGTGGTTTATTAAGTATTGCGATTATTTTAAACGCAGTATTTAAAGATGCTACGAAGGTATTCGTTCAAATCACAACGTTCTCAACAGTACTCAATATTATGATTTGGACATGTATTATGATTGCGTATCTAGGTTTCGTGAAGAGAAACCCTGAATTACACAAAGATAGTAAATTTAAAATGCCTGGTGGCAAATACATGGCATATGCCATTCTTGCCTTCTTTGCATTTATCTTTATCGTTTTACTTATTAATAGTACGACACGTTTTGCAGTACTATTCGCACCAGTTTGGGCAATCGTACTTGTCATCATGTATCAAAAGTATCGAAAAGAATCTGAAAAAGCGACAATCGCTATGGAAGATGAAAAAGATTTAGAAAGAGAATTAAAAGATAAATAGATATTAATTAACTTTATCTAGTAATATCAAGTCATATAATTAACTCCCTCAAAGTAGCCATGATTTTCAAAGCTTACTTGGAGGGAGTTTTATTTTAATTATTTTTCTTTTAAACGTCCATCTTCCATATGGAAGACTTTATCACAGAACTTGGTTAATCGTTCATCATGTGTAACGATAATACATGTTTTACGACGTTGTTTAGATTGTTCTTTTAAGATTTCCATAACTGCCATCGCATTTTCAGTATCGAGCGATGCAGTTGGCTCATCAGCTAAAATAATAGAAGGCTGTGTATAAATTGCCTTAGCAATCGCGACACGTTGTTTTTGTCCTCCTGACACTTCAGAGGGTAATTTGTTCTCAATTTCTTTTAAGCCTAAATCGTTCAACAATTTATCATATTCTTCAGTACTTAACACATCTTTTTTATAACTCTTCAATAAATGGAATTGTTGTTTGACTGTTAAGAATGGGACTAAGTTCGTCGCTTGTAATATAAAGCCAATTTCTTTCATTCTCATTTTAGCTAATTGCTTCTGACTCATTTTTGAGATTTTATTATCATTAATATATATTTCACCGGATGTTGGTGTTTGTAACGCACCAGCCATTGTTAAGAACGTACTCTTACCGGAACCGGAAGGGCCAACAATAGCTATAAGTTCACCTTTTTCAAAAGATAAAGATGTCGGTTTAACTGCTTCAATTGTATGATTACCATCTTGGAATTCTTTAGTCACTTCATCAAATTTTAACATGGTGGCACCTCCTTACCCGATCGCCTTGAGTGGGTCTATTTTTCTAATGGATAATACTGAGAATAAGCTACCAACAAGAGATGTTAGTATTAAAACGATACCAAAGATAATGAGTGTACCGATATTAAATTGGACAGGTACCGCTTCAGGTAAGACTAAACTTGTCAGTAATGTCAGTATTAAGCCAATCAAAGTACCGATTAAGGCTAATATAAAGGTTTGTGCTAACACCATCTTCATTAAGAACCCATTCGTAAATCCTTGAGCTTTTAGTACTCCGAATAAATTCTTTTTCTGCAACGTGATGACATATAAGAATACGCCAATGACTGTGGCAGAAATAACAAATAAGAATGTAATCATAAAGTTCATTGTTAAGTTTTGTGGTTTGTAGCCTGGTAGGTTCTCTACAAAGTCATCTATTCCTATAACTTCTAAATCTTTATCAACATTTTTATCTTTCCAATTACTGTCTTTTACAACTACAGCATTGGTTTTATCTGATGATAATGCTGGATTAATTTTTTCAATCGTTTTGTCATTTGCGAAAATAACAGGAGAAGCATTATATTTAGCACTTTCTGATACGCCAACGATATGTAGTTTCTCATCAGATTGAGATAGCGTGATGGTGTCACCAACCTTAAATCCTTTGTCTTTCAATGATTGATCGATCACGACATCATTATCTTTATTAAATTTTTTGCCTTCCTCAATCATTGGAATCAGGAATGAGTTTGATGTTACGCCAAAGAGTAATGCATTCTCTTCACTATCTCCGTTCGATGCAATAACGCCAATTTGTTTTAACGGTGCTTCTTCTTTAAATTTGCCTTCAACGTCAGACAATTTAAAGACAGATTGTTGAACCGTTTGGTTGGCATCTTTATTTAAAACAATCACATCTGCTTTCCATTTCTTGATGCCTTCAGTGTTCATATTAATTAAACCACTTGCTAACCCGGATAGTAAAAAGAGTAAGTAACTAATTAATACTAAAATGCCTATAATTAATCCGAATTTAAGCTTGTTGCGTTTAATTTCGTTCCATGCAAGAAACATTTAATTCCCTCCTTTATGTGTATTATTAACAAGTATAGCAATACTTATATTAAAAATTACAATGAATTAAACTATTTAAATATTAGTCATATTGAACATCATAAGAAAGTTCTACAAATTGGTTATATTGTGTCACGGCTGTTAAATTCAATTGAACTTGGTCAGCAATATCATAAAAAAGGAAGACATCGATATGACCTATAAAAATAAAATTCAATATTTAGAAGCCATTCAACGTTACGGCAGTATTTCACATGCAGCCAAACACCTTTATATTTCTCAACCCTATTTAAGACGTTATATTAAAGACGTTGAGAATAACTTAGGTGTGACATTAATTAACCGGGACAGCAACCCGCTAGAACTTACGTATTCAGCTGAGCGATTTCTAGATTATTTACATGAAATTGAGGATATTGATACTCAAATGCGTGATGAATTGCAGACAATTTCTAATTTGAAAAAGGGCGTATCCGTATAGGTGTTAATCCTATTTTAGCTACACATACGCTTTATAGTATCTTGCCAAAGTTTATAGAACATTACCCGGGCGTGGAGATTGAATTAGTAGAAGAAGTGGCACATCGAATTGAACAAATTGTTTCCGATCAAAAAGTGGATATAGGTGTGACGATATTACCGTTATATACCGAAGATTTATCTTATGATATTTTATACACAGAAAATGTATATTTAGCGTTACCTCCTGGACATCAGCTTATCGAACAAGCTAAAGCACACGCTGACGATGGTCAATTTCCATTTCATTTGTTAGATAATGCAGTGACTTCATGACCATGTGCTTGTGCTTCTGTTAATACTTTATTTCCAACTTTACCTGTTGCTCCGATAATACCAATTTTCATGATTTATTCCTCCACATTTTTATATTTGTGGTGATGTCAGTCAATTAGGTCGTTGTGAGGCAGCTTCATTATCGCACTTGTACTTGTAACCATAATAGTTACATGTAAGATATAACGGATGACGACTTATCCGTTTCGTTGCAAGATGTCTGTAACAATATCATCCATTGTGACATTAGCCAAGACACCTTCCATCGCATCTTGTGCACGTAAGAGAATGATTTCAAGCACACTCTGGATATTGGCACCTACAACACAATTTACATTCGTGTCTTCATGCATTTGGAATAATTCGCCTTCGTCAACGACTTCCACCGCTTGATACAAATCAAGTAATGTAATGTCTGTTAAAGGCTTTCTCAGTTGAATGCCACCACTCCCTTGCTGTGTTTCGATTAAATTCGCTTGCTTTAATTTACCTACTAATCTTCTAATTACTACAGCATTAGTGTTCACACTACTAGCAATCCAAGAGGACGTTAATGGTTGCGACTGTTCAACTTTGACTAATGCTAGAATATGCACAGCCACAGTGAAACGACTACTAATTTTCAATCTTCTCACCTCATGTAACCATTATAGTTACAAGTTAATTTATAAGTCAATGTTTTTGAATTTAATTAATTTTGGTTTTAAAAAAGACCCAATCATCAAGATTTTCAAAATCTCAATAATAGGGTCATAATAAGACATAATAATAATATTAATTATATAAGACTAAATTCACATTAATTATATTCATCTTCAATATCGCCAACGATTTCTTCAAGAATATTTTCTAAAGTAATGATTCCCTTGAAATCAGCGTCATTATAAACTGCTGCGATATGCACTTTTCTCTTTTTCATCATTTCTAATATGTGTTTCAATGGTGTATTCATTTTAACGTTAATAATTGGATTAACGAACGTCTCTAGTTTAGATGGTTGTTCCACGTTGAACAATGATTTGGAATGTATGAAACCAACAATTTGATCATCTTTAACAGCTGGATATCTTGTAAACGCATCTATTTTAATTTGTTGAATTGCATCATCAAAACTCGTATTTAAGTTTAGCGTTTTAACATGTTTTTCATCAATCATAATATCTTTTGCGACTAAATTATCAAACTTAAATGCTTGGTTAATATGATGTAACTCACTATCATTAATTTCGCCACCTTCATGGCTATCGTGGATTAATTGTTTCAGTTCTTCCTCAGAATGGAAGACTTCACTTTCTTTAGCAGGTTTCATATTGAACATTTTTAATATCAAACGTGCTGCACCATTTAATATCCAAATAAATGGATACATTATTTTATAGAAAAAGATAATCGGTTTCGCAAAAAGCAATGTAATATATTCTGCCTTTTGGATAGCAATCGTCTTAGGTGCCATCTCACCTACAACAACGTGTAAAAATGTCGCGATAACAAATGCGCCACCAATTGTGAATGGATGTATCCAAGTTTCAGGAATACCAATACTGCTGAATAAAGGATGTAATATAAATTCAAATGTAGATTCTCCTACCATACCGATACCTAGTGCGGTAATGGTAATACCTAATTGACAGGCAGCTAAATATTCATCAAGATGATCGACAACCTTTTTTGCAGCAATCGCTTTCTTCTCACCTGCATTAGACAATTGTGCAATTCTTGTTTCTCTGACTTTAACAATAGCGAACTCTGTCGCCACGAAAAAAGCCGTTAGGACTAATAATAATATAAAAGTAATAAGACTAAGTGTGGTCCCCAAATATGTTCCTCCAAAATAAAAAATTGTAGACTTGCTACTATACTAATTATATCAATAATACATATATAATCAAAATATTTAAATTTTAATTACTTATATAAATAGTGCTTAATTCAAAAGGCAAAATTGAGGACTCTTCTTTTTTATAAGTAGTGACTTAAGGCTTCATAATGGAACGATTTAGACTTACCCCATGGCGGTCAGTCTCAAATAGCTGTAACGCATACATACAATGTTCACCTGGAAGATGTTGTTCAAATTCGTCCCAAATCCACATTGCAATATTTTCAGCAGTCGTATTCATATCAGGCAACGTTTCATTAATGAGTTGATGATTTAATTTAGGTTCAATCACTTTATTATAAATCGCATCTACTTCGTTAAAATCTAATCCAAGACCATAATCACCAATTGGTGAAAGTACGTCTACATACAAGCGATATGAATGATTATGCAAATCTCGAAATATATCTTCACCAAAATAAATTCGATTGTCACATTTAAAATCATATTGTTGTTTTAACACAGTTCGGCCCTCTCTATATTTAAATTGATTGGGTGGTTGAATATGATCGAAACGATTATGCATTGTTCATGCTCCTCTCTTTTACATTTAATACTATTGCCCAAATATCTTCTAAATATTGTTACTAATTAAGAACCTAATAAAAAACATTGGAAATCGCAACGTCCACACAAGAAATTGTTTAATTTAAGCATACTAATCGTCGTTCATTCCAAATTCGAACATCGTTTATAATATCACTTTTATTCATTCCAAAAGTTTCTAATTATCTCTACATCTTCAAGTGCCTGAGTTTCTCCAGCTTTGAAAATGTCAGGTCGAATTGATGGATCTACTGGATTACCGCCTAGTTCATTTAATTTATCAAATACTGCTTTACTAGGTGCAATTAATTTAACTTTCGCGCCACTTTCTTCGAGTTCTTTAATGGCATCTTCTAATTTATATGGCGTTGAAATAGGAAGATTCGTCGCAAGAATAAGTACTTTCTTAGCACCTATAGCTAAATCTGCATTCTCCATGGAATGACATCCACCATCAAAATGTTTGTCACCATCAATCGTCGTAGCCGGTCAAACACCTGGTAACGCGAACCACTTGAAGCCATAGCTTTATGCAAGTTCACTTGACTATCAAACGTTAGTGCGACACGCTCTGCCTTACGCGCATTAATAGCAGTAATCATTAAATTAGATGGCCATTCAGTACCTTTAATTCTATGTTCTAAGCGAGTAATATGTACGCTCTCATTATATTTATGATCTTCTAGTACGTAGAGACTATAATTCTCAATCCATTCTTTAGGTGAATTCGAATGCTCTTATATTTGAGCATATCTTTCGAAGATACCTGACATATCTTTAACTGGCGGCATTTCATTAGATTTAGGCGCAATTTGCTCATCATAAATGACATCAAAACTCTTGTCAGATGTTAATCCTGTAGCAACTTGCGCGCTACCCGATGTACCTATCATTAAATCTGCATGACGAACATCTATACCTTGATTAGATAATGTTAACAGATAGCCTAACTCCCAACCTATGGCTAGCGAACCACCACCGCCAAGTACAATTTCATGTTCTTAATTGTCTTTTTTATTCATATTACAAAAAAAGAAGAGAGGCTAGGATATATTTCCCAGATAAATAGCCAGTAAATAAGTCTTTAAAAATTTATTTATCGGCTTCTTTATTAACAATTCTTCGTATTGTTGGCTCGCTTTCTTAGGGGACAGCTTCAGCCTGTAGTCTTCAGCTTGTCCTGTTCCCTCAAGAGTCTCGCCAAAATACTTTGTATTTTTACATGGAAATACTTTAAAAAAGACAATTTCTATATTATTTAAATAGAAATTGTCTTTTTATAATTATTCAAGAACTTAATGTTCCAGCCTCTACAAATATATATTAGCAGTAGTTGACTGGTGGGCGAAGCCCCCAACAAAGTGAATTTCATAAAGAAATTCTACAAGCTAGGCAAGCTGGGGGTACAATGAAATAAATATTATTTCTGACCTACTCCCCGACCGATAATTCATATTAATCTAAATAATTTTCAGCATGCTCAAGACCGAAATGTTCATCTTTAGCTTTTTCTTTTTCATATTCTTCTTGAGAGATTTGTGTAATACTTTCAACTGCATAACTTACTTTTTTTGCAAATTGTTCAACTTCTTCTTCATTTTTAGCCAATACAAATACTGTTAAGATATTATCATCAACAATATCTTTATAATGTTGATAACGTAATTTATAAATATTCATGTGACAATCCCCCTATAAATTAAAAACCTCATGCCGTTTCATTTTTCATGAAAGGTTTAATTAGTAAAATATGCCCTATTTTTATTACTTCCAAACTTCTATATTGCTTACGATTTTAAAAATTCTTAATTAAACCATGTATTTCAAGATATTTTTATTTATATGCATTAAATCTATAGCTTATTACACTAAATATGAAACCTAGTATAAGTAGTATCATTGCGAAGGTTAACGCCAACTGATAATTGTTTGAATCTCCGATGAGTAATCCCGCAATCATTGGCGCTATCATTTGTCCGACACTATAAACGACTGTTAATAACGATACAAGATTTAACTTTTGATTTGTATAATACATAAGTTCTTGGCTTTTCGACATAAATAATGTTGTTAAACCTAAGAAGGTTGCACCAAATAGCATCGACGCAATGATTAAGCCTAGCATATGATGTGAAAAGATAGGCAAGCCTACACTAAAAATTTGTAATATTAATGCACTATATATCGCCTTTTTGTACCCAAACTTTTCAGCAAATAATGACCAAATTAACGTGGCCGGCATTGCACCTAGACCTACAAACATCCAACTTAATGCAGCGTAATCTGCGTATGCAGGTATAGTCTTAATAAGTGCGACTAAAAATGTACCTGTAACTATATAGCCCGCTCCCTCAAAAAAATAGGCAATAGAGAATGAAATAATATATGCACGATTTAATGCCTTCCCTGGATTCTGATTTGATGACGTCGTGTGTATAGAGATTGAAGGGTTGTTCTTCATACTGGTTAGTATAATGATACCTGCCATTAAAGCCACAACACCTAATATAATCCATGTTGCTTTCCAAGTCTGAGCTTGCGTATAAAGAAATATAAAAATACTACTAGAAAATATTCCTATTCCTACTGCACTATATAAAATTCCCGAAATACTTTGTTTATTAGCCATTCTTAATGCTTCTAACGCTACGTTAGATGCTAAAACAAAGATCGTACCACTCGTTATGCCGGCAATTATTCGCAGAACTGACCAGATAAGAAAATGCTCTGAAAATCCCATTAAAATAACAGAAATCACATTAATCATGACATACAACTTTAAATCAAAGACTTTAGATTTTATCGTAATAAACATAGGTATGATAGCACCCATTAGATAACCTAAATAATTGAATGTCGCTAACAGACCTGCATTTTGGTTATTCATCGAGGTATCTTGTTGCATAAATGGCAAAATTGGAGTATATGCAAAGCGGCTAATTGACATTGCAATCATTAATGCCAGCATGCTTAATACCAATTGTTTATAAGCTTGTTTAGGTATCATAAAGAACCTCCCGTCCAGTATGTACCATTAAGTATATACCTTATCAGGAGGTTTGACTCTAATTATTCAATTGTTCGAGTTGTAACTGAACGCCTTTAAAGCGACTCAAGACGTACGCATCATGTGTAATAATGATTAATTGCGTTTGCTTTAATGCGATTAACATTTGAAGTATTTCTTCCTCGTTAATCACATCTAAGTTTGTCGTTGCTTCATCTAATATCAATATCTCTGGTTCTAGAATTAGTGCCTTCGCTATCCATACACGTTGAAATTGCCCACCACTTAGCGTCGAAATGCTTTGATTGAGTATGCTTTGTGGTAACTTGCATTGTCTAAGCACCGCTTCTATTCTTGATGTGTAACTCTGCTTATCAAATTTGTAATTCTTAAGTGGTTCTAATAACGTAGATAATACGGTTTTACGTTGATTTAATGTGTCACGTTGATACTGAGGCACATATTGAATGTGTTTCATCCATTCTTTTGCCGTATATGACTTACGTAATTGGCCATTAAAGTATAAGTCACCTTGATAATTCATATCTAATCCGGCGATAATCTTGGCTAACGTAGACTTACCGCAGCCACTTTCACCACTTATAAGTAAATGTTGGTCATTAATTGCACATGATATATCTTTGAAGATAAGTTTCCCATCAATGTATTTAGTTAATCTTTCAATTTTAAGCATAGGCCTGTCTCCGATGTGCGATAGCAATTAAATTTTTCGTATAGCTATGTGTGGGGTTAGCTAAAATAGATGATGCTTCACCACTTTCAATCAATTGACCTTGCTGCATAATACTAATATGAGTGGCATAATCCTTAACTAAGTTAATATCATGTGTAATAAAGACAATTGTCATTTGATAATGTTCCTGTGCCTTAATCAAATAGTGCATAAACTTTTTAACATTCTCTTGATCTAGCGCACTCGTCGGTTCATCTAAAAATAAGTAGTCCGGACGTCTAATTAATGACATTATAAAGGCTACACGTTGTGCCATACCCCCACTAAGTTCAAAGGGATATCGTTTAAGTAATTGTTCACCTTGATTTAAACCGAGTAATTGCATTTTATCTAAGACGTCTTCCTTGATATCTTGTTTAGATAGTTGTGAATGGTTAGCTTCATAAATATATTGGAAATGTTTAGCCAAGGTCACGTTTTGAAACATATTACTTTGAACATCTTGAAAAACGGCATCCGTCTTATTTAAATCAATCTTGATATCTCCTTGATAGCTTAGTTGTGATGGCTTCATTCCAAGAATAGTTCTCGTCAATAATGACTTCCCACTACCACTCTCACATATAATGCAATGAAATGCCCCTTTAGTTATTGTCAAATTAACATCGTTTAACAATGACCGAATATGATCTAAGATGGATAATTGATTGACTTTAACTACAGTATTCATTGCGTTATTTTTTTGTTGATCATTTGACATAATAAGGCGAAACCTCCTAACAGTACACCAGGGAAGAAGAAGAGCCAAGGTGCACCATTGAAATAACTTTTCCCGTCAAAGAGAATGGTTCCTAACTCAGGCGTCGGTGGTTTAATACCCAGGCCTAAAAAGGCAAGTCCAGATATACTTAGCATCATTTTGCCAAAGTCAGCCGTGACCAAAGCAAATATATTACTTAGTAAATGCGGAATCACGTGCGTCACTGTCGTTTTAAACGTTGAGTTACCACTTAGTCTTGCATAACTGACAAAGGGATGTTTTTGAATATCTCGTGTTAAATTTCTGAAATAACGTAAATAACGGCCTATCCATCCAATTGTTAAAGCAAGTATCAAACCTAGCATTGAATTACTTACTAAGCTTAAGATGACTAATGCAATAATAAATGAAGGAATTGCCAATAGCATATCGGCAATAAACATGATGATTTGGTCTAACCATTTTCTTTCTATACCTGCAATTAACCCAAAGACCAGTCCAATACAAACACTTAATAGAATTACCACGCTAGTTAAGCTTAATGTGACTAGACTACCTACAATCAGTCTGACTAAGAAATCTCTGCCTAGTTGATCCGTGCCTAACCAATGTTGGCTATTAGGTGATTGGAGTGGATCCAAGTTTTGTGTGTCTTGCATAAAGCAATATACAATTAGCACAAACATCACACTTAATATTGCACTTATGGCGATGTAAGTTTGATATTTTTTCATCACGACACACCTCTTTTCTCATGGGCTTGGCGTTTGGTATGTCGTCGTCGAAGTCTAGGTTCATTGTTTAAAATGATAATGTCGCCTAAATAATTAATGAACATAATTAAGACGATGATAAAGACCACAATGCCTTGAATAAGTAGATAATCTCGTTGATTGATAGCATTAATTAATAATTTCCCTATACCAGACATGCTGAAGATTACTTCAAGTATGACTACTTTTCCTATTAAATGAATCACACTGTTAATTGAAATGGTCATGAGTGGTGCAAATATCTCTTTAATCTGGACAATGATACGCGCCTTTAATGAGTAATGTCTTAACTGAGCAAGTTGATACGCATCGTTATCTAATGTTTGCGCAATAAGGTGCGATGTCATCAATAAGATATGACATCCTTCTATAACAACAATGGTGAAGATGGGTAGCACGAAATGTTGCCAGGAATCGCTACCTACAAAAGGTAGCAACTGCCAACGTACTCCTAAATAATATATAAACAAAATGGCTAACCAATATTCCGGGATAGAAGTCATCACTTGAGCGAATCCACGAATACCATTCGCGTATCGAGTATGTGGGCGCGTCCCAATAAAATAACCAACCATATAACCAAATGGCAACATGATACAACTTGAAACAACAATTAATATTAATGTTGGAATGACGGCCTCCATAATCATAGTTGTTACTGGCTCATTTGTACTAAAACTGTATCCCAAGTTACCAGTAAGTGCATGTCCAACCCAATCGATATATCTTAATAGAAAATGTTGGCCCAAACCAAGTTTATGTTGTGCTGCTTCAATATTTTCCTGGGTAATCGACGTATAACCATGACGTTGTAAGTATAGTATCGCTGGATTACCTGATGTCTTCTCGACTAAAACGAATATAATAAACGAACTCACGATTAAGTAAAGTATTAATTTTATTGTTCGTTTAAGCATTGTTACTCATTAACTTTCAACGCTTTATAATCAATAGGAGCATCAGTAAGTCCAGAGAATTTGAATTGCTTCACTTTATCACTAACGACAAAGGTTTCATTTGGATAAGCAATAGGCACACCATAATATTGTTGATTAAAGTGTTTAAATATTTCATCAAATGAACGCTGTTGTTCTTTTTTAGATACAGTTGTTGGGAAATCATCTAGCTGCTGAGTCAATGTTTTATCATTAGCTAATACACCTGACTTACCATCATTATTTTTAAATACTGAACTCATGAAATTATAAGGCATTACGGCATCTGAATACGTTCTATAGAAGATGAGGTCATAATCTTTTTTCGTCCATAACGTATCATAGTATGATTGTGAATCTAACGTTTTCACATTTAACTTAATGCCAGCTTTTTTAAGTTGACGTTGCACTTTTTCCGCTTTATCTTTCCAACTTGGGAATTCTGCAGTTTGAATAACCAAATTAAACGTTAATGGTTTACCGGTTTTTTCAAAAATACCGTCACTGTTCTTGTGATAACCTGCTTCTTTAAGTAACTTCTCAGCCTCTTTTACATCATAGTCGTGTGCCTGTTGATTATCTTTGTTTACAAATTGCACGTTCTTCTGGAATAAACCATTTACAGATTTACCCGCAATATCTTTTGTATCGATGCTCTTACTAATGGCTTCACGGATTGTACGTTGTTTTAATACATCATTATCCGGATTAAATGCCATGAAATGACTTACTGTACTTGGCTTATCTTCAACAGTTAAGTTTTTATTTTTCTTGTCTTGCTTAATTTGCTGATCTGACAGCATTCCTAAAGCACCACCAGAAATATCAACAGAACCACTTTGTACTGCTGAGTTTCTTGAATCTCCATCTTCAATCGTTTGGAACGCAAGATTGTAGTTTACGGGATGGCTATGGTTGAAATATTTATTTGGCTTCATTGTCGTTTTTTCTTTGCCAGTTTTATCAACGACAAAGGCACCTGTTCCAATCGCTTTTTCAAATTTGCCATTTACTTTACCATTTTCAACGGAATGTGGACTCATAATACGTAACGGTCTCACCTGTGTTAATTCATTCAACACTTGATTTGATGGTGACTTCAATCTAATTTGGACAACATGATCACTTTTAACAACAACCTTATCCAATTTTTTTAACGTTTCTACAGTCGTATCTTTGTTCATCGCTTTCGCACGCTCAATTGAGAATTTCACTGCTTTAGCATCTAAAGCTGAGCCATCTGAGAATTTAACGTTCTTTTTTAAATGGAATTCATAGACTTTTCCTGATTCATCAACATGCCATTTTTCTGCTAAGCCAGCTTTCACACCTTTGTCTTTATCGTATTTAACTAATGCATCATATACTGCACTATAGACTGGCATTGCGGCGTCATAACCTTGTGCGTCAAGTTTATCTGCTTTCGCTTCAGTAGGTAGCGATACTGTGATATTTTTATCTTCTTTTTGGTCATTCCCACAACCTGCTAATAAGAGCGTTGCGCTTGCTGCCATTGTAATTAATACACGTTTTTTCATTTCCCAATACCTTCTTTCACGCTTGCTTTAATTAAAAATGATTCCTCATAAAGTGTTTGTAGATAATCATTTGGTGATAGATAAAAATCACTATAATGTGTTAAATCAATCACGTCAGGCACAGGTTCTTTCATTACTGCAACTTCAAACCCTGCATCAACAAAACTATCAACGATATGTTTTAAAGAATGGTTCTGAGAAGGTGTTGCGCCGTATTGATTAATCGTGTCATCCATAAATTGACGACTAGGATTATTGGTTAAATCGGCGAATGAAGCATAGTAAACGCCTCCCGGTTTCAACACTTCTTTTAAATCTTGTGCATGTTGTGGAATGTCTTCGATTAAGTACAGGACAGATGTACTTACAGCAGTATCAAATGTTCTATTTGTCTCTTGTGGTTTATCGGTTAAATAATATGTAAGTGGACGTTCACCTTTTAAAGTTTCGGCCTTTTCTAAAGATAAACGTGCTAAATCTATACCGACACCTTCTTTAAATGGCGTTGTGTCATATAATTTTCTTAAAAATCCGCCTTGATTACATCCCACATCTAAGATTGTCTTCCCTTTGATATCCGATGTATCAAGCATTTCTATAGTTCTCTCCCAAGCTTCTTGATGGTCACGCGCCATATCATCATCTGATTCTTGGCCTTTTTGCCACCAAACATCATAACTCTTAGTCATCTAGTTCTCCTCGCTCGTTTTAAATCGTAATAATTACGTTTTAAATAGTACTACACTATGTACAATTACACAATAAGAATTTTAAAAGTTATGATTGAATGCAAAAAAATAAGCTATGGGAGCGAGACAGAAACAATTTTTTTCAAAATTTATTTCGTCCCACCCCAGCCTGCTTAGCTTGTAGAATTTCTTTTTGAAATTCTCTTTGCTGGGGCCCCATCTGGCAGGTAAGGTTGACTAGAATTAAAAAGATGCTTGTTACAAGTGCATTTTAATTCAGTCAACTACTGCCAATATATATTTTTAGCCTGAGACATTGATTTATGTCCCAGGCTTACATGTTATTACTTAATATTTATTGTGTTTGAGTTTGTCTACGAGAACGAATTAAATAAACGATAAGTCCTACTACAAATCCTATGATTGCCGGAACAATCCAACCCATTCCAATTGTGAAGAACGGTAAATAACGTTCAGCGAAACTTATTAATGCTTGTGCAAATGATGTCTTTGCAAAGGATTCTGGGCTTGCGTTTACACCATCAAAGAACGCTGCAAACATTGTAAAGAACGTTGTAAATTTATAAACAATGGTCGAATGATTAAATAATGGACTGACAAGCGTTAATAAAATCAGTGTAATCGCTAACGGATAGATAAACATCAATACTGGCGTTGAATACATAATAATTTTAGTTAACCCGACATTAGCGAAGATACAAGCGAGTATCGCTACACCTGTTGCTAACCAAAGGTAATTCATTTTCGGGAATAGTTCTGTAAATGTCTCTGAAAATGCAGTAATTAAACCAATAGCCGTCTTCAAACAAGCAACAATAATGATTAGAGATAAAATGATAATACCGTAATCTCCAAGATAATGCTGCGCAATTTGAGCCAGTGCGATACCACCATTTTCACTCACTTTAAAATGACCTAAACTCATCGTACCCATTAAAGCGAGCAATGTATAAATAACACCCATGCCTACGATGCTTATAAAACCTGACTTGAATGTTTCTTTAGCGATCCCATTCGGATTAGTAATACCTAATTTCTTAATTGTCGTCACAATGATAATACCGAATGCGAGTGATGCGAGTGCGTCTAGCGTATTATAACCGTCAATAAACCCTTTTAATAAGACACTATTACTATAGTTTGCGCTTACCGGGGCATGACTAATACCGCCCATTGGTTTAATAAATGCTAAGACAACTACGATACCTAGTAATACTAAAAATACTGGATTTAAGAATTTACCTATGTAATCTAAAATTTTAGATGGCTTTCTTGAGAAAAACCATGCTATAAGAAAGAATAAAATACTAAATATCGGTAATACAATTTTTCCAGTACCTGCCGAAATAAATGGTGAAAATGCAATTTCATACGATGTTGTTGCAAGCCTTGGTAAAGCAAAGAATGGTCCAATGACTAAATATAAGGCAATCGTAAATGCGTACGCATAGCCTTTACTCACTCGAGATGAAATATCGAAGACGCCATTTGTTTTGGAGATACCAATCGCTACTATACCTAGAAAAGGTAGTCCAATGGCTGTAATTAGGAAACCTAAATTCGCAAGCCATACATTCTCGCCTGCTGTTTGTCCAAGATGAATAGGAAAGATTAAATTTCCTGCACCAAAGAATAAGCCAAACAACATAGAACCAATAAAAATATTTTCTTTGATTGATAGTTTTTGTTTCATCATGTGTTATATCTCTCCTATTATACGTTTACTAGCTATTATACATAAATTTAGTGTCGATTTGTTCAAAATATTCAATAAATTTAAATCATCAACAATTTGAGTTGTTCTTTTATAAAAAAGACACCTCGCAACAGAGCGTTAACTTACTTTAACGCAATGTGCAAGGTGTTAAAACCATCTTAAGTGTTACCTTTAAAATATTATTGCTTTACTATGTTGTGTGTTTAAGCTTTTCGAATTTGCCAATGATATGGATCTTCTAATTGATTCCAGTCGCTATCAACTTCATCACCATTGACTAAGCACTGGTCTAATTCTTTCACAATTTTTTCTTGATCTAATTCAGTACCTATAATCACAAATTGTGTATTTCTGTCACCATATTCTATGTCCCAACTTTGCGCAACATCAGGTCGCTGATTTAAAATTTGTTCTCGTTGTTCTTTGGACATCGCAGCCACCCAATAGGTTACTGGACTAATATTACAAGATGAACCTGCTTGTGATAGTAGACATGCAACTTGATTATATTGTGCCAACCAGACGATACCTTTTGCACGAACAATATTATTAGGTATTTGTTCTAACCAATCGTTGAAACGTTTCGCGTGAAACGGTAATCGTCTCGAATACACGAAAGAACCAATCCCATACTCTTCTGTTTCAGGTGTATGTTCCGCGTGACCACCTTCAGTTAATTCCTTTATCCATCCCGCAGAGTTACTCGCTTGTTCAAAGTCAAAGCGACCTGTGTTTAATACTTCGTTAATATCAACTTCGGCATTTGTCGTTTTAATTAGATGTGCATCTGGTTGTAACTTTCTTAAGATATTTTCTAATTTTGTTAATTCTGCTTCGGTTACTAAATCTGTCTTATTTAGCACTAAAACATCACAGAATTCCACTTGATCAATAAGTAAATCAGCAATTGAGCGCTCATCTGTTTGATCTGCACCTTGATCACGATCCACAAGTAAATCCTCGGAATTAATGTCATTAATAAATCGATTAGCATCCACAACGGTTACCATCGTATCGAGTTTACAGATTGACGTTAAATCGATACCTAATGCTTCGTCAATATAAGAGAATGTTTGAGCCACAGGTACCGGTTCAGATATACCTGTAGATTCAATCACGATATAATCAATATTCCCCTTTTCTACTAAGCGCTCAACTTCTTGTAATAAATCGTCCCTTAACGTACAGCAAATACAACCATTTGACAGTTCTACTAGTTTTTCATCCGTTCTTGATAGTCCACCCCCATCTGCAACTAAGTCTTTATCAATATTGACCTCGCTCATATCATTAACAATAACCGCAATTCGACGACCTTCCCGATTATTTAAAATGTGGTTAAGTAATGTTGTTTTACCTGATCCAAGGTAACCACTCAATACCGTTACAGGTATCTTGCCCATAAAATCATACCTTTCTTTTTATAAATCGTAATAATTACGTTTTATATTTTACATTTAATTATTTAATTGTCAATCGAGCCACGGTTCATTAAATACAGCAATATCAATAATTAAAGCCCACTTTAGACCTTACTTTCGGAAACAAATTTATACTATTACCACATTTTAATTGACTATCTCGACTTGACACACACTGTTTTCGGTGTTTATTATAAAATAAATTAGGTTAACCTAAACTTTTAATTAGGAGGTAATTGATTGATAGACATTAGCAACATGAATTTGCATTTAAATCATAAACATGTGCTTAAAGATATTACTTTGAAGATTCCAATTTCAGGAGAAATTATTGGCATTATGGGGCCCAACGGTGCTGGTAAATCCTCTTTATTAAAAAGTTTAATTGGATCGTTTAACGCGAGTGGCGAGATGAATTTATATGGCAAATCCATACATAAACAATTGCAATATATTACATATATTCCTCAAAAAGCACAATTAGATTTGGACTTTCCAATCAATGTTGAAAAAGTCATCTTGTCTGGTTGTTACCAAACCATCGGCTGGTTCAAACGCGTCGATCACGCGTCAAAAATGAAGTTTCATAAATTATTAAGAGATTTGGATCTAGAATCATTACAATACAAACAAATTTCTGAGCTTAGTGGTGGGCAGCTACAACGTGTACTTGTGGCAAGAGCTTTGATGTCTGATAGTACCATCTATCTATTGGACGAACCATTTGTTGGCATCGACTTTAATAGTGAACAACTCATTATGGAAAAGCTTCAACATTTAAAAAATCAGGGCAAACTTATTCTCATTGTGCATCATGATTTGTCGAAAGCTGAACAATATTTTGATCGAATTCTTTTACTTAATCGTACAGTTAGATTTTTCGGTCCTAGCCATCAAGCGATGCAGCCACAAAATTTAAACCGGACATTTCTATTTAATGTGACTTCTACTCTAAAAGAAGGGAGTGACATATCTAATGACTGATTTCATTCAACATTTATTCGATTATCAATTCTTAAATCGAGCTTTAATTACATCTATTGTCGTAGGTATTGTGTGTGGAACTGTAGGAAGTTTGATTATCCTCCGTGGATTGTCGTTAATGGGAGATGCGATGAGTCATGCTGTTTTACCTGGTGTGGCATTGTCATTCTTATTCAATATTCCAATGTTCGTCGGTGCATTAGTCACTGGCATGATTGCAAGTTTATTAATTGGCTACATTTCAAATAATAGTAAAACGAAACCTGATGCAGCCATTGGTATTAGTTTCACTGCGTTTCTCGCAACGGGTGTCATCATTATTAGTCTGATAAATAGCACGACAGATTTACATCATATTTTATTTGGAAATTTACTAGCGATTACACGACAAACATTTTGGACAACCATCATTATTGGCGTCATTGTGATACTACTCATTGTCATACTTTATCGTCCATTAATGATTTCAACGTTTGATGCGACATTCAGTCGTGTGAGCGGATTGAATACAACAATGATTCATTATTTTATAATGCTGTTACTCGCCTTAGTAACCGTCGCGAGTATTCAAACTGTCGGCATTATCTTAGTCGTTGCATTACTTGTTACACCGGCGTCGACCGCCTTTTTAATCACAAAGAATCTATATTCAATGATGATTGTAGCAAGTTTAATAGGCATTGTAAGTTCTATCATAGGATTATACTTTAGCTTTATTTACAATCTACCGAGTGGTGCAACGATTGTTATTGCAACATTTAGTATTTATATCTTGACTCTTCTCTTTTCAAAAATAAAAACAAAGTATAGAGGTGTACAAACAACATGAAAAAATTTATTCCATTACTGATTGCATTAATCTTAGTACTAGCAGCTTGTGGTTCAAATTCAAGTGAGCAACACTCTAAAGGTCATGGCAAATTGAAGGTCGTAACAACTAATTCTATTATTTATGACATGGTCAAACAGGTTGGTGGAGACAAGGTTGACGTTCATAGCATTGTGCCTGTCGGACAAGACCCGCATGAATATGAAGTTAAACCGAAAGACATTAAACAACTTACTGACGCAGATTTGATTTTTTACAATGGTTTCAATTTAGAATCTGGTAACGGTTGGTTTGAAAAAGCTTTAGAACAAGCAGGCAAATCTAAGGATGATAAGTCAGTCTTCGCGGTGTCTAAAGGTGTTAAACCAATTTATTTAAACGGAGAAACTGGTAATAAAGATAAGATCGATCCACATGCATGGTTAAGTCTGGATAATGGTATTCAATACGTTAAGAATATTCAAGAACAACTCGTAAAAGCAGATGCGTCACATAAAGCTGACTATCACAAACAAGGTGATGCCTATCTTGCTCAACTTGAAAAGTTAAACAAAGACAGTAAAGATAAATTTAATGATATTCCGAAAGAAGAACGTGCCATGATTACAAGTGAAGGTGCTTTCAAATACTTCTCAAAAGCCTTCGATATTAAACCAGGTTATATTTGGGAGATTAATACTGAAAAACAAGGTACACCATCACAAATGAAACAAGCAATCCAATTTGTTAAAGATAATCACATTAAACATTTATTAGTTGAAACAAGTGTAGATAAAAAATCTATGAACAGCTTGTCTGAGGAAACAGGTAAAAGTATCTATGGAGAAGTCTTTACGGATTCAATCGGAGAAAAAGGATCGAAAGGAGATTCATATTATAAAATGATGAAGCATAATATTAAAACAATCCATGGCAGCATGGAATAGAATGTAGTCATTCATGTAGTAAGTCCATGGAAATCATCCTCCTATTAAAATAGCCAGTAAATGAGTTTTAACAACTTCATTTACTGGCTTCTTTAGTTTCAATACTTCTAAAATAGTTCTCTAAAGTCGATCTTAGATAGATAACCCACTCACTTAAGTTGCTTCACGTTCCTGGGATGCCGTCTCTATAGCAATTCTATAATGGATTTTCATTCCACTTTAGTTGAGATGCTTGCCTAGGGGGCTGGGTCGAGCCGAGGTCTCGACACTCATCTGTTCTCTCAGGCGTCACTCAACTAAGTTTCATAATCCATTTTAGAATTACTTACCTAAGTGCTATTGCACTTAGGTTCATTATTATTTGATTACTTTAATAAAATCTTTATTTGCTGTTAGGAACAAATCTTCTTGTGTTACTAAGCGTGGTGTTGAGTTAGTCGTATAAATGATGTCTCTGATAGGTAATACATCACCTTTTTTAAGTTTACGTACTGTATTGTCTTTAAAATCACGTGAATCATAGAGTTTACACGCTTTTATAACTTTAACTTTCTTAGGCACCTCAGTAATATACTTGTTTAATCCTGATGTGTTGATTAAGGTAATAAAATCTTTATTCGCTGTGATTATACTACCATCATCTAATACCAGACGAGGTGTACCTTTTGTTGTATATTGAATATCTGACGCTTCAACTCTAGTATCCGCTTCTAGACTACCTACTTCTTCTTTAAATGATACATCTTTATATATTTTAATTTTTTTCAGTGTCATCATTGGATTCATTATTCTCGTGAAATATTCACTTTTACAGTTTGTTACTTGCTGTGTTTTATTTTCATTCTTTTTATGCACAAATTCAACTTTGAAATTTTGGCGTTTCATTTTAAATACATCATTGAGACTTGGATATGAAGCATACACCAATGAGTGTCCTGACTCACCATAATTCACATTAAAATTAATATTGATATCTTTATTTAACTTTTCAAATTCCTCATGTGGAACATAAATTTTATCGTCGCTATATTTATACGTCACTTCATATTCATTCGCCGCATTGTTGATTAGACATGATACATCTCTCCTTAAACATTCATATAAATAAAAAACCCGTCCCTACAAGAGGGACGAGTTTGTAACACCCGTGGTTCCACCCAACATTCCATCTCAACTAAGAGATGACACTTTAGCCATGCATTAACGCGCATGAAACGTTACATGTTTCCATGTAATCTATGAAAAGGTAGTAAACTATATTCTTAGATTAGGAGTATCTCAGTGTTTATTCCCTCTCTGTGAATCGTCAACATAGCTCTTGTCCTTCAATCGTGTATTAATTTTTTATAATCATATATCTATCTTAATTGTTAGTCAAATGTGTATCAGAATATTAAATTAACTACATTAATTACCTTTTTGACAATTTATAACTTTAAAAAAAACAAAAATATCTAGCCAAAGCTACATTCACACACTTCAACTAGACATTTATAATTTTAAACTTGATATTTAAAGATATTTGGATCATAGATTTTTAATACTTTTACAAATAAATAATGGAAAAATAGTGCAGAAATTAATGGAACAATGATGTACGCAATAGCGATAATCAATAAGCCACTCGTTGTACCCATATCTAATAAATTTAACGATTTAATCGGTCCAACAAGACCAATGAGCCCGAAACCTGCTGAATCTGGCGTACCTTTAATATTGAGCAAGCCGCCAACAAATCCTGATACACCTGCCGTACATACAATTGGAAGCATCATCATTGGATGACGTATCAACGTCGGCATCATTAATTTTACTGCTCCGAGTAATACAGTAATCGGAACGCCTGGTTTATTTACACGCCAGCTACCTACTGCAAGCATAATCGCACTCGCTGCTACACCAACTGCTGCCGAACCAGCTGCCAAGCCTGAAATGCCGATTGCCAAACCTATCCCCATTGATGATATAGGTGAAACAATTAATATAGAAAATATCATTGCAATCAATACAGTCATTATAATAGGTTGCGTAATGGTTAACCCATTGATAACATCGCCCAAACCTAACGTAATCAATTTAGTGTATGGCAAGATTAATAATCCAAGTATTCCCGCCACAGCACCACCAACGATTGGTAACACAATCATATTTAAACTACCTAATTTATCACTAATCAATAAGATGATACCGACTGCAATCGATGCAGTAATCATCGTATTAATTAAATCTCCTATACCAACAATGACCCACTTATTATCTGTGAAAGTAGATGCGCCAGATCCTACAAAGGCAGCTGCACCTGTAACGGCGGTTTGTAATTGCGTTAATTTAAATTGTCCTGCAATTAATACACCTGTCAAAATTGGAATTGAATATTGAATCCCTTGCGTTACAAAGGCTACTTTCGTAAATATATCGTTATACTGACTCAAATATTTACTTAACTCTCCTAATATTGCGTTTGGAATCATACCTACTACAATTGCTAAAGCTACACCGTTTAATACATTAAATATAAATGTTCTGGGTGTTATCATTTCTCTCTCGCCCATAATTCTTATACCTCAAAAAGCCTTCTCTTTTTTATAAATTTTAATCTTGATTTTAAAGTATTGTATCAATAATTCAATCACATTAATTTAAATCTTTAAAAAATAAATATGTAACATTCATTATCTGTTCACAACTTCGATATTATATTACATTAACAATTACTAATGTAACCTATTTTTGAATACTATATCATTTTGCATGCAATTTCATAAAATAAATTAGGATGAACATTCTTTATAATGTTTATAAATTACACTTTATGTATAGATAATACTAATATCATATTTAAGGTTGGGATACATATGCGTACTTTTCAAGAGGAAGATAAAATTAAGTTACTAGCAGATATTATTGAAATTCAGTCAGAAAATGAAAACGAAATCGAAGTCTGTCATTATATACAAAACTTATTAGCACAATACGATATACCTTCTAAAATATTAAAAGTGAGCGAGACAAGAGCGAACTTAGTAGCTGAAATCGGGAGCGGTTCGCCAATATTAGCGATGAGTGGTCATATGGACGTAGTTGATGCCGGGCGTCACGATAAATGGACTTATCCGCCATTTAAACTCACAGAACATGATGGCAAATTATATGGACGTGGAACGACGGATATGAAGGGTGCCTTGATGGGAATGGTTATCGCACTTATTGAATTAAAAATGTCTGGAGATTTACCTAAAGGAACAATACGCTTACTTGCGACAACTGGAGAAGAAAAAGAACAAGAAGGTGCCAAACGATTTGTTAAAGATGGTTATTTAGATGACATTGATGGCTTAATCATCGGAGAACCTACAGACAACGGGGTATTCTATGCACATAAAGGTTCAATGGCGTGTAAAGTGACTGCCACTGGGGTTGCTGCCCATAGTTCAATGCCATTTTTAGGGAAGAATGCAGTAGACACGTTAGTCCAGTTTATAAATCAATTAAATTCAAAATATGATAATATCAAACAGCATGACCTTCAACATGAGCTAGATGTTTCACCAATGGTAAATAAATTTATGAAGGGCACTTTAAGCGAAGAAGAAGAAAACTTCGCATCAGGATTTACATTGATGGGTTCTATTATTAAAGGTGGCAAACAATTCAACTCTGTACCTGAGGAAGCCTCTATTGAATATAATGTAAGACCTGTCCCTGAGTATAATAATGACTTTGTTAAGTCACTATTCCAACAGACAGTTGATGAGGTTAATCCTGAAGCATTGTCGTTTGAAGTCGTAAGTGATCATCGTCCTGTCACAAGTGATAAAGATAGCACTTTAATTCAAGTAATTACTGAAGTTGCACCCCATTACGTGAATGAAGAAGACGTCTTTGTCGCAGCATTCATTGGTACTACCGATGCTTCAAGTCTGTTAGGTGATAATCCTAATAATGTAGATCTTGCTATTGTTGGTCCTGGTATTACGATTATGGCCCATCAAGTGGATGAATATATAGAAAAGGACATGTATCTTAAATACATCGATATCTACAAAGACGTTGCAGTTAAGTACTTGGCTGAAAAGTAATTTATATAAAGAAAACGAGACGTAGCACGGACATTCATACCTTAGTTGGTTAAAGATGTCTAATGCTACGTCTATTTAGTTAGTGTCTTTATTTGTGGTTCAGGGGTAAGACTAACCTGTTAGTGACCGTAGTCTACCTTCCCTATAACGTTCACGTTGTTTAATACCGACTGCGACGACAACTATGATAGTTTTTCCCCTATTCGCAAATGATTATCGTAAATCATTCTTTATGTCTGAAAACAAAGTCTCGATGTCTTCAATATCATTGATATTAGGTATAAATATCATCTCTTTCGCATTCGGATACGGCGATACTAATTCATATCCTTCTAGCTTTTCGAGGGAAGAATTTGAGGCTTTAACTAACAATCTATTATCATACAAACCACCTATCACTTTGCCATCATAATATACGAGATACTCTCCCATCATACTTCTCGTTTTAATTTTGCTTAAATTAATTTTATTTAAAAATATTTCGTGAAAACTTTTGTCTGTTGCCACTCGACATCTCCCCTTTATTCTATGGATACCCCGTTATTAAATATATTGAGCCATTTTAAATTGAAATCATAGTTATTTTGATATTAAAAATATATAATAACGCTACTACACTTAAAGGATTTGCTATATCATGAAAACGCTACTTATTAATGCCCACCCAGATTTTAATAATGAATCAACGTATACTGCCAAAGTAAAAAATTTATTTCTAGATAAATATAAAACTACATTTCCAAACGGGGAAATTGAATAATTGAATTTATATGATATTGATGTACCTCGTATCGAAGGTGATCAATTATTAAATGTCTGGAATAAGCAAAGTTTAGGCGAGTCCTTATCAGATGATGAAACAAAAATCGCTTATATGTCGGCATTCTTATTAAATCAATTTAAAGCTAACCATCGCATTGTCATTCTAACACCACTTCACAATTTCAATATCACATCGAGATTAAAAGACTACATCGACAACATTATGATTGCTAGAGAAACATTTAAATATACTGAGGATGGTTCTGTTGGCTTAATGACAGATGATTATAAAGCACTAGTATTACAAGCAAGTGGTGGTGTCTATACAAATGACGACCGTTATACGCCACTTAAATTCTCATATTACTATCTAAAAGAATTGTTTAAAGAAATCATGGGATTTGATGAGTTTTACATCGCTCGTGCCCAAGGTACGTCAGTCTTACCTGAAGACGAAACCTTAGATGCTGCAAACAAGGATTTAAACAACGTATTCGATGCGTTTTACACACAAAAATAGTTTCAATTACACAAAAAGTGAGCAAGACAATGACATTATTCTAGTTATGTCATCCCGCTCACTTTTTTAAATTTATTAAATTAATGAATCACTAAACAATATTATCAATAATTTCTTTACGTAATTTACCTCTGATTTCAGCCATCGTATTTAAATTATATTTTTTATAATCTCCTGAGTTTAATCGGAAAGCATGGACACCAATCACTTCATTTTTACTATTTAAGACTGCCCCACCAGAAGAACCTGGTTCTGCCATCATTTGATAATAACCAATCGGGTTCACATTACGTGCAGGCATCGTATATTTCCCTTTTGAATGATACATTGTGCCGGCAGGATCATTTTTATATTTACCAGTCGGCTTACCATAGTGGTACATGTGAATAGGTGTGTTTGTCTTCATAGCTTTAATCGAACTTTCTGATGCAATCTTTCTTATCTTCATATACTTTGAAATATCTTCATACGTATACACTAGAGAAACATCACCATATTGCAGCATTTGAACACCAAAGACTTCAAGGGTACGCACAATTTTAGATCCCTCTTGTAATATGTTGATACGCATATTTTGTGGTTGTGACGGTGTTAAAGGCTTATGCGCGTTTTGATCATTAACAACATGATTCGCAGTTAGAATCGTATGCTTTCCAATTGCTGTACCAGTGCCATATGTTAATTGTTTTGCTTTTGGATTCCAATTATAAACTGTTGCGATATTGGCATCTTTCGCCTTAGCATGTTCAATGGTTACACCTTTGTTTCCTGATTTCTTCATAATTTTTAAAGCGTCATCAATACCTGATTCTTTCGTCGTTTGACCGAAATCACGTACATTATCTCCACCAGGCACATTAGATGGCCAACGCTTAGGTGCTTTATTGTAATAGTTCTTTTTCGTCGTTGATGATGCTTTTGTAGACGCTTTGACTGTTGTTTGCGCACTTGGTTTCGCAGTTTTAGATTTCGTTACCACTGTCACTTTCGTAACTGGTTTACGTGTTGATGTTTTTGGCGGTGTTGATTTGCTTTTTACTTTAGTTGTTTGTGCTAATAACTGTGGCTTCGCAGATTGTGCGCGCGTTACTTTTGATGCTTTTTGTGGTTTTTTATTTGTTGAGACAACTTTTTTGTTAACCTTAGTTGGTTGCTTCTGTATTTGCTTTTGTTTTGAAAAGTTTTGCGATGAAGGTTGTACTTTAGTACTTTTTGGTGTCACATGTGTTGAAGTAACATGTGCTCGTTTAGAAGGTGCCATTGTCTTTTGTAACGAAGCTTGATTGTGATTTGTTACCTTAGACGGCGTTTGTATCTTAGGCTGCGTTGCTACAACTTTATCTTTAGATACATTTATTGAGTTATTTTGTTGTCTAATGACCTGTTGTTGAGATGATTGTTGTACACCTAAATGATCACTTTTAGTAGAAGCATGCGCTTCATTAAATTGAAAAAGATAAGATAAACACATCGTTATCAGAAAGACTACTAATATAAGTGAATATCTCTTTAATGCTACCCCTTTGTTCACTATACTCATCCTACTTTCATCATGTTTCAAATTAAAAAATTTTAGCTTTAATTTATTATATACCTTAATTAATGTACCCCGCAATATTCAATTTTATAGTTTTTTGATTTTTAATAAATATTAAAATTATATAATATAGAATTGTCATCACTTTGATTTATAACAATTTATTCACACGTTCATAAATATACAAAAGACAGCTAGTAGAATTTAATCTGCTAGCTGCCTATTTTAATAAATATTTATGATTATTTAGACTTACTATTTTTTGTTTTCTCTTTTGCAGATAAACGCCAAATACAATTGCCATTCCGACTATTATAAAGAATAGCTTATAAAACATAACATGAACCAACGTACCTAAAGACATTTCTAATGAACTCCTCTAATGCTACATTTCGTTATCACCCTAACATTAATCCCTGCCTAATTCTGTCTTCCTTCTATAGGGAGGTAAGACTTACCTCTTCTTCTAATAAATAAAGACCTCATGACTATCATCACGAGGCCTTGATATGAAGCATTAATATTTTTTATCTTATATCGTATTATTCATTCTTAAGGGCTTTTTCAATCGCTTTAACGTTCTCTTTCATAAATGATTGGTACGTATTTTTGTCGTCATCTTGTTGTTTCGTATGTGAGCCCATATTGTAGAATTTAATTGTTTTTGCGTCAGTCTCTCTTCTAACTGTGTCGGCAACTTTGTTAGATACATTTTCTTCAGCTAAGATATATTTCACTTTATCTTCTTTAATTTGTTTAACAATATTTGTTAAATCTTTTTGGCTAGGTTCTTCAGCATTCATATTTTCAATACCTTCTTGTTTGAAGTTATATCTATCAGCTAAATAACCAATAGAGTCATGTGAAATATAAACTGTTTTACCTTCATTACCTTTAACTGCTTCTTTCATATCTTTATCGATGCCTTTTAAGTCTTTAACTAATTTATTATAGTTATCTTCATAGTAATCTTTATGTTTACTATCTTTCTTAACTAATTCATCTTTAATTTCTTTAGCAAATTTTTGACTAATCACAGGATCTAACCAGATATGAGGATCATACTTGCCATGATGATGGTGCTCATGCTCTTCGCCGTGTTCATGTTCTTCACCATGTTCATGCTCATGTTCGTCTTCTTCACCTTTTAATAAGTCACTATTTTTATCTAATGTTGATTCTAAAGATAATGTTTTATCTTTATCATTAATTGCTTTTGCAATTTTCTTAGCTACGGGATCTAAATTATCACCTGTGTATACGAATAAATCTGATTTGCCAATATCAACCATTTGTTTCTGACTTGGGTCATATGTATGTGGGTCTACTCCGTTTGGATAAACTGATTCAACATCAACATATTTACCACCAATTTGTTGCGCAAATGATTTAAGTGGGTAAACTGTCGTCTTAACTTCTAACTTACCTTTATGATCAGATGATTTATCACTATCACCTTTGCCACATGCTGCAAGTGATAATGTTAAAACAGCTACAAATAATAAAATAATACTTCTCTTAAACATGTATACATCTCCTAAATCAAAATCATTACGTTTTATTATTTACATTAATCCGTCTAATTGTCAATGCTAATTTTTAAAATTATTAATGTTAGACATCAAAAATGCATTTAATCCCCCCTTAATTTATTCATTTTTTGAAAATGTGTATCGATTTAGGTATACTTTTTAAATAGTAATAATTACGATTTGATTATTGATTTATTTCCCTACCTCAATAACACTGTAAAATCGTAACGCGGGTATCTCATTCAAAGTTAGGAGTTTATTATGGAAATCATTATTGTTGGAGGTTTCTTAGGCAGTGGCAAGACAACAACATTGAACCATCTAATTAAAGACGCATTGAATCATGATATAAAAACTGCATTAATTATTAATGAATTCGGAAAAATGAGTGTCGATAGTCAACTCATTCATCCAACTATTCCTATCAGTGAGATTGTAGAAGGCTGCATTTGCTGTGCTATGAAATCAAACGTTTCACAACAATTGCATGAAATATATTTAGAACATCAACCAGATCTTGTGTTTATAGAATGTAGTGGTATCGCTGAACCATTGGCCGTTGTTGACGCCTGTCTAACCCCTGTACTAGCTCCAATTACCACTATTAGAAGTATGCTCGGCATCATTGATGCAAAGTTGTACGAGAAGATAGAAACATACCCTAGAGATATTCAAGCGTTATTCTATGAACAGTTAAGTCATTGTTCTACATTATTTGTGAATAAGATTGATATCGCTGATTTTAATCAAATCGCTTGCTTATTAAGACATCTAGAGGTCATTAATGGAGACGCAAACATACAAGTAGGACAATGGGGAGAATTAACGTTAAACACATTGTTAAACGTGAAACATTTAGATGCTAAACAAAGAGGTACACTCCATCACGCCATCAATCATCAGTTGATAGATACGCCTCGCTCACAAACAAAAGCAGATTTCATTGAAAGGTTAACCCAACTCCCACAACAAGTATACCGTGTGAAAGGATTTTTGCGTTTTACAGATAGTAAATTGATACATTTAGTTCAATACGCTGAAGGAGAAATCGAATTAACACCGATTCAATTCAAATCAGATGTTCCTTTGTATTTGGTAGCTATTGGAAAACACTTAGATGATATCGAGTTGGTATTATAAAACTAAAAGCACCCAACAGGTCATTTAATGTTGGATGCTTTTAAAAAATTTATTAAACATATCTTAATTATGAACGGATAATAATGCCTTTATCCGTTGTTTCAATGGTTGCGTCTTTCGGAGCTTTAATCATTTTCCAAACCCAATAGAAATCACCAGCGCAACATCCTGCATGAAATGTGGCAAAGAAGAAAAAGAGCCCCCGTGGAAACCACCCTAAAAATAACGTCACTATAAATAGCATTGTGATAATGACAAACGGTGCAATACTACTAATTAAAAATGTGAGCGGTGTAAACGTTCCGCCTGGTATCGCACAATAAATCATACCGTTAGCTGCACCGAAATAGACTTTATTCTTAGGTGAAAAGAGTTTGAAAAATATCCCGTGAATACACTCATGAACAACAAACATAAGTACAATAAGAATAATCACGAATAATGCGTTAACTAACAAAGAATCAAAAAATTTAGGTGTATCCGAAAACTTCATAATAATATAAAAAATGATACCGAAAACGACAAAGCTAATATATGAATATATAGCTAGTTTATTCGCTAATTTTTTATCTTCTAACAAGTTAATTTCTTCCAAACATAACGCCCCTTTTGAAAGTTTTGTTACTACAATCGTAATATGATTTCGTGAAGTTCACAATGCATGGTTGTTTCATTTTTGATTTATTTTACCTTTAACTTTAAAGAAGCACTCTTATTATTCGCTTTATCTTTGGCATACATAACGAGTGTTGTTACTTTTTTCTGTGGTCTTATATTAATCGTAGGTTCTGTTGCAAAGTTAAAATTATATGCACATCTATACAAAACTATAAAAGCAAATATTGTTTTAACAGTAAAGCGTTTTGTCATCTTCATTCCCCTTGTTTAAATATAACTAAAGCCAGAATGAATAGTGTGTGTACAATGTATCAATACAAGATACTGTCTATGAAATTTCATACATGATGACTTTATAACAACTTTACTCAACAATGTTTTTCAAATCACTATCACTCATGACTTATCATAATAAAAATAAAGCATCCTTCACTTTGCGATGAGGGATGCTTTATGAATT
>ERZ1023420.13-NODE-13-length-170717-cov-252.346310_pt1 | contig 170717 bp, 173 predicted proteins | sample MGYA00380512_ERZ1023420 | MGnify/ENA primary metagenome ERZ1023420 (study PRJEB33173, sample SAMEA4830390) | metagenome | study: EMG produced TPA metagenomics assembly of the PRJEB25223 data set... | reverse complement strand
TAGAAACAGCATTTTTACGCTGGGAAGAATTAGAAGAAAAGAAAAATTTGGCTGAAGGTAAAACTTAAAAAATAACGCCCGAAAGGGCGTTTTTTTATGTATTTTCAAGATGATCTTTTTTCAAAATATTTTCTTCATCAAGTATTGATAAACGAGCGATAGCGTTTCGATAAGAAATTTCAAGGGTTTCTCTGCTGGTTGCCATTACGCCTTGATCCACTAAAAATCCATCATTTACATCATATACCCAGCCGTGTAATGAGAGTTTTTGTCCGCGTTCCCAAGCACTTTTTACAATAGAAGTGCGACCAAGATTGTAAACCTGTTCCGCTACGTTAATTTTAGTTAGCATATCGGCACGTTTTTCTGGAGAAAGTTTACCGAGAAGATGACCGTGTTTAAACCAAATATCACGAATATGAAGAAGCCAGTTGTTGATAAGCCCTAAATCTTTATCTGCCATAGCAGCATGAATTCCCCCGCAGTTGGTGTGACCACAGATAATAATATGTTCAATTTTAAGCACATCGACGGCATATTGCACAACAGAAAGGCAATTAAAATCTGTGTGAATTACTTGGTTAGCAACATTACGGTGTACAAAAAGCTCGCCCGGTTCAAGATTTGTCAATTTTTCAGCAGGCACACGGCTATCAGAGCAACCAATCCAAAGGTAATGTGGCGTTTGATGATCCGCAAGTTCTTTGAAGTAAGTAGAATTTTCTTCTTTCATTCTTTGCGCCCAACTGTAATTGTTGGCAAAGAGTTGTTTAATTTTATCCATTTTACTTTCCTTAAAATTCTGAAAAAATTGACCGCACTTTGGCGTAAGTGCGGTCAATATTAAAGTTAAATTGAATTAGAAATTCGCATTTCTTGGCGCGCGTGGGAATGGAATTACATCACGAATATTTTGCACGCCAGTTACATAGACGATTAAACGTTCAAAACCAAGACCAAAACCAGAATGTGGAACACTGCCGTATTTACGAAGATCACGATACCACCAGTAATCTTCAGGATTTAATCCCATTTCTTCCATGCGTTTATCAAGCACGTCTAAACGTTCTTCACGTTGTGAACCACCGATGATTTCACCAATTCCAGGTGCTAACACATCCATTGCTGCCACAGTTTTTCCATCATCATTTAAACGCATATAGAATGCTTTAATGTCTTTTGGATAGTTTTTCACCACAACTGGTGATTTGAAATATTCTTCCGCTAAGAAACGTTCGTGTTCAGAAGAAAGATCGATACCCCAAGAAACAGGGAATTCAAATTTTTTACCAGATTTTAATAACACATCAATGGCATCGGTATAGTCAATTTGTGCAAAATCTGAGTTTACAAAGTTTTCTAAACGAGTAATAACATCTTTATCTACATGTTTTTCAAAGAATTGTAAGTCATCTTTACGCTCTGCTAATACTGCACGGAATACGTATTTCAACATATCTTCTGCAAGTTTTGCGTTATCCGCTAAAGTTGCAAATGCAACTTCGGGTTCAACCATCCAGAATTCCGCTAAGTGACGAGTGGTATTCGAGTTTTCTGCACGGAATGTTGGGCCAAAAGTATAAATTTTGCTTAATGCACAAGCATAGGTTTCGCCGTTTAACTGACCTGAAACCGTTAAAAATGATTCTTTACCGAAAAAATCTTGGCTGAAATCAACTTTTCCATTTTCACCACGTGGAAGGTTTTCTAAATCAAGTGTAGAAACACGGAACATTTCACCCGCACCTTCAGTGTCTGATGCAGTAATTAATGGGGTTGCCACCCAGTAGAAACCTTGCTCATGGAAGAAACGGTGAATTGCTTGAGATAAGCAATGGCGAACACGTGCGACCGCACCAATAATATTGGTACGAGGACGTAAGTGAGCTACTTCGCGTAAATATTCGATAGAGTGGCGTTTTGCTGCCATTGGGTAAGTATCAGGATCTTCAACAAACCCTGTCACTTCCACTTTTTCTGCTTGTAATTCAACCGCTTGTCCTTCTGAAGGTGATTCAACGACTTTACCGGTTACAATCACAGAACAGCCTGTTGTTAAACGTAAAATTTCGCTTTCGTAATTTTCAATATCGTTATTAATAATCGCTTGAATTGGATCAAAACAAGAACCGTCATAAACCGCTAAGAAAGATAAGCCTGCTTTAGAATCGCGACGGGTACGAACCCAACCACGCACAGTGACGGTTTCACCAATCGCCACTTTCCCTTGTAATACATCAACAATTGATGCCACTTTAGACATATTAAACCTCTGTAACTGAATGTAATTCACATAAAATTGCCGACAGTTTACCTTAATAAAGGAAATTTTCCATAAAAATATAGTGTTGGTGTGGGTTATGAACAATAAAATAGCCTTAAAAATGAGCCCTAAATAAAATAGGGTAAAGCCTTATTAATATTGAATATACGCGATTTTATGCTAAAATCTCGGGCCAAAATCATTATGGCTAATAATAGGAAAAAATATGAAAGTTTTAGAAGGCTCAGTCGCAGCACCTAATGCAAAAGTTGCAGTAGCAATTGCTCGTTTTAACAGTTTTATTAATGAAAGTTTATTAGAAGGCGCAATTGATGCATTAAAACGTATCGGCCAAGTGAAAGATGAAAATATCACTATCGTGCGTGCCCCAGGCGCGTATGAGTTGCCATTAGTTGCTCGTCGTTTAGCTGAAAGTAAAAAATTTGATGCGATTGTGGCATTAGGTACAGTTATCCGTGGTGGTACTGCGCACTTTGAATATGTAGCAGGGGAAGCAAGCAGCGGTTTAGGAAAAGTTGCAATGGATGCTGAAATCCCTGTCGCTTTTGGGGTATTAACCACAGAAAATATTGAACAGGCGATTGAACGTGCTGGTACTAAAGCGGGTAATAAAGGTGCAGAAGCAGCCTTAACCGCACTTGAAATGGTTAATCTTATTCAACAAATTGATGCGGCATAAATCATGACAGAACAAAAACAAGTGAAAAAGCCTTCTGCTCGTCGTCGTGCGCGTGAGTGTACTGTTCAAGCCTTGTATTCTTGGGCAGTATCCGGCAATACTGCAGAACAAGTGGAATTAGCCTTTGTGTTAGATCAAGATATGGATGGGGTAGATAAACCTTACTTCCGTAAATTATTTCGTCAAACAATAGAAAATATTGAAACCGTTGATTTTTCAATTTCGCCTTATATTGACCGTGCTTTTGATGAGCTTGATCCTATTGAAACGGCAATTTTACGTTTGGCCGTTTATGAATTGCGCTTCGAGTTAGATGTGTCATATAAAGTGGTTATCAATGAAGCGATTGAAGTGGCAAAAGTATTCGGTGCAGATGAAAGCCATAAATATATCAATGGCGTACTTGATAAAATCGCACCAGCATTAGGGCGTAAATAATCCTTTTAAACTGAGAATGGCGCGCGTTTTTAATGCGTGCCTTTTCTTTTATAAGATAGGTGAAAAATGGCAATGGGTGAATTTGATTTAATTAAACGATATTTTCAGCAACAAATATTAGTTGATGATTCCGTTCAATTATCTATTGGCGACGATTGTGCGCTGGTTTCCGTGCCAGAGAATTATCAGCTTGCCATTACGACGGATACAATGGTAGAAAATACGCATTTTTTACCAACCATTTTACCTACGGACTTGGCTTATAAGGCGGTTGCAACAAATTTAAGTGATCTTGCTGCAATGGGGGCACAGCCAAAATGGGTTTCACTGGCATTAACTTTGCCAAATGTAGATGAAAATTGGATTTCAACATTTAGCCAAAGTTTATTACACACGTTAAAACAATACAACGTCACATTAATTGGTGGCGATACTACAAAAGGTAATTTGTCTATTACGATTACGGCACAAGGTTTTGTCGAAAAAAACAAAGGAATTTGTCGGCATAAAGCGCAAGTTGGCGATTTAATTTATGTTTCAGGCACCTTAGGCGATAGCGCGGCAGGTTTAACACAAATTTTATTGGGCAAAAGTGCGGTTGATTCTGATGATGTTTTTTTGCAACAACGACATCTTAGACCCACACCTAGAATTGAACTTGGGCGGGCGTTAATTAATATTGCTCATGCTGCCATTGATCTTTCCGATGGGCTAATATCTGATTTAGGGCATATTCTTGAACGAAGTCAATGTAGTGCTGAAGTTGAACTGACTGCATTACCTCTTTCATCATCGATTTTAAATAAATATGATCGCACTCAAGCGGAACAATTTGCCTTAAGTGGTGGCGAAGATTATGAACTCTGTTTTACTATACCGCCCAAATCTAAAGATGAATTAGAATTACGCTTGAAAAAACTGAACGTGCCTTGTACTTGCATTGGTAAAATCACTGAAAAGTGCGGTGACTTTTCTCCCCGTTTTTTACGGGATGGAAAACCTGTGAATATAATTTTTTCAAGTGGTTTCGATCATTTTAAGGAATCAAAATGACAGAAAATAATCCTCTTAAAAAAATCTCTCTTTTAAATCCTATTCATTTGCTTGCCGTTGGTTTTGGCTCGGGTTTAATTTATCCAGCACCCGGCACTTGGGGGAGCTTAGCTGGAACAATTTTAGGTGTGATTTTACTTTCCTTATTAGGCGTAAAAATCTTTTTAATTTTCACCGCACTTTGTTTTCTACTCGGTTGCTACCTTTGCCAAAAAACTACTGCAGATATGGGCGTACACGATCATGGTTCTATCGTCTGGGATGAATTTGTCGGCGTATTTATTGTATTAGCAGCGATACCGTCATTATCTTGGCAATGGATTTTGGCTGCTTTTGCGTTATTCCGCTTTTTTGATATTTTAAAACCGTTTCCAATTCGTTATTTTGACGAAAAACTCGAAAATGGTTTTGGCATTATGATCGATGACGTTTTAGCGGCAATTTATGCTGTGATTGTTGTATTTGCTATTCAATATTGGATGTTGTGATGCTAAATTTAATCATTGTGCATTTATTTGGATTAATGACGCCAGGGCCTGATTTCTTTTATGTAAGTCGAATGGCGGCAAGTAACTCTCGTCGTAATACAGTTTGTGGCATTTTAGGCATAACGCTTGGTATCGCTTTTTGGGGAATGCTTTCTATGTTGGGATTAGCGGTGTTATTTGTCACTATCCCAGCATTACATGGCGTTATTATGTTGCTAGGTGGTAGTTATCTAGCATATCTCGGTTTTTTAATGGTTCGCAGCAAAAAATACGTTCAATTTGAACCGCACTCTGATACTGAATTTAATCAGCAAACCACAATCAAAAAAGAAATTGTGAAAGGGCTTTTAGTGAATTTATCCAATGCAAAAGTCGTGGTGTATTTTAGTAGCGTGATGTCGCTTGTCTTAGTAAATATCACTGAAATGTGGCAAATCATCTTGGCTTTTATAGTGATTGTGATAGAAACATTTTGTTATTTTTATGTGATTTCATTGATTTTTTCACGTAATATTGCCAAGAGTTTATACAGTCAATACAGCCGTTATATTGATAATATGTCGGGTATTGTATTTTTATTTTTTGGTTGTGTGCTTGTTTATAGCGGCCTCAACGAAATAATTCATTAATAAAAAAGGAAGTAACATGACATTAAAAATTGCAATCGCTGGTGCTGGCGGAAGAATGGGGCGTCAATTAATTCAAGCGGTTCATTCTGCGGAAGGCGTAGAACTAGGTGCAGCTTTTGAACGCAAAGGATCATCTTTAGTCGGGACGGATGCGGGAGAATTGGCGGGAATTGGTCAACTTGGTGTAATAGTTTCGGACGATCTTGAAAGCCAAAAAGATAAATTCGATTTATTAATCGATTTTACTCGACCAGAAGGCACCCTTGAACATATTGCATTTTGCGTAGCGAATAATAAAAAAATGGTGATCGGTACAACAGGTTTTGATGAAAATGGTAAAGTGGCGATTAAAGCAGCTTCAGATAAAATTGCTATTGTGTTTGCATCAAATTTCAGTGTTGGCGTGAATTTAGTTTTCAAGCTTTTAGAAAAAGCAGCAAAAGTGATGGGGGATTATTGCGACATTGAAGTGATCGAAGCTCATCACCGTCATAAAGTTGATGCGCCATCTGGTACCGCACTTTCTATGGGCGAACATATCGCAAAAACCTTAGGTCGCGATTTAAAAACTCACGGAGTCTTCTGCCGTGAAGGAATCACAGGCGAACGTAAACGCGATGAAATTGGTTTTTCAACTATTCGTGCTTCGGATGTAGTAGGGGAACACACGGTTTGGTTTGCAGATATTGGCGAACGTGTAGAAATTTCCCATAAAGCATCAAGCCGAATGACTTTCGCTAATGGCGCAGTGCGTGCTGGTAAATGGTTAGAAAATAAGGCGAATGGCTTATTTGATATGACCGATGTATTAGATTTAAATAATTTATAAATCAATTTCAATGTCACTTTCTACGTGACAGCAACATAATAAAATCTCATCAGGTTGAATAAAGGCAAGAGGCATTTCTTTATAAGACACCTTGCCTTTTTTGATCTTAACGCGACAAGAACCACAATAGCCACTACGGCATTGATATTCGTGATGAATATTATTTTTCTCGAGATGATCAAGTAAACTTGTTTCATTATTGAATTCTAACGTGGTGTTATGGCGGATAAGGTGGATTTTCATAATAACGATATGTTGTAATTTGTCGTACTATTATATAAGGAAAAGATGAAATTATTGATAAAAACTTCACTTAGTCAGTGGATTTGCTTGAATTTTGCCAAAATCCCTATTTTTAAAATGCTAGGTTTTATAACCGCACTTTTTATTACTGCTTGTAGTTCTATTAGCAAAGAACCAGTGAAGACGGTGGATATTTATATTAAACCTTATTATTCGGCGGAAAATGGAAAAGCAGAAAATGTATTTATACATAAAGAAATTGATCCTATGCTACGTGAAAATACGATAAAAGGTTATGAAAGTGCGGTGAAATTTGTAGAAGAAAATCCAGCTCGCATTTCACCAATGACAATGTTTACCTTAGCCGCTCGGGCTTACGATTTTGGCTTAAGAGATGAAGCGGTTACTTGGTTTTATCGTGGACAAAATCGTTTGATTACCGCACTTTATGTGTTGGATTTACCAAAACAAACGGTGCAGGATAATACAGGGTTCAGCCATGTTGTAGGGCAGTTTGTTAATGCTTATGCGTTTTGTGATTTTGATAAACAAAGTCGTGCTGCCGAAAATGCGGTGAAATGGACAATTGCGCATCCTTATGAAGTGATTTTCTTACCAGCATTACCTGCAAAATTTGCAGATCGTCAAAAAGCGTTAAAAGAAGCAGAAGAAAAATTAGTTCAACGTTTACAGGAACAAGCCCGTTTTTTTGCTAATCCAAAAAATAAAGAAAAATGGCAAAAAGAGCGGTCAGAAAATTTTGTGAATGAACGATTTTGTTGGTAACAAGAAAAAATGGAATAGCGAATACGTTATTCCATTTTTATTTTTGATAAACCAATGATTTTTCGCATTATTCTTTTACTTTTTAAGGACTTGGTATTATCATTACTCAGTTTTTTATTTTATAGAGAAAAGAGAAGCAGGGGAAACGATGCAACATCTGAACGAGCTTATTGAGAAAGCGAAATTAGCGATTGAATCCATTCAGGATAAAAGTTTAACGGCTTTGGATGAAATCCGTGTCGAATATTTTGGTAAGAAAGGGTATTTTACGCAATTAATGCAAGAATTGCGTAACGTGTCAGCAGAAGAGCGTCCTGCGATGGGCGCAAAAATTAACGAAGCAAAACAAGCTGCGTTAGAATTTTTAAATGCAAAAAAAACGGAGTGGGAACAGGCTGAACTTAACGCAAAATTAGAAAAAGAACGTGTAGATGTCAGTTTACCTGGTCGCAAAGTTGAAACAGGTGGCTTACACCCAGTTACCATGACGATTAATCGTGTAACAAAATTTTTCTCAGAACTTGGCTTTTCAGTTGAAAATGGCCCTGAAATTGAAAGTGATTATTACAACTTCGATGCGTTAAATATTCCTAAACATCACCCAGCACGTGCCGATCACGATACTTTCTGGTTTAATCCAGAATTATTACTTCGTACTCAAACTTCTGGCGTGCAAATTCGTACTATGGAAAAAATGCAGCCACCAATTCGCATTATGGCACCAGGACGTGTATATCGTAATGACTACGATCAAACGCACACGCCAATGTTCCATCAAATTGAATTGCTTTATGTGGATAAAAAAGCAAATTTCACCGAATTGAAAGGCTTATTGCACGATTTTTTACGTGCTTTCTTTGAAGAAGATTTACAAGTGCGTTTCCGTCCATCTTATTTCCCGTTTACTGAACCTTCAGCGGAAGTGGATGTGATGGGTAAAAACGGTAAATGGTTAGAAGTGTTGGGCTGCGGTATGGTGCATCCAAATGTTTTGCGTAATGTTGGTATTGATCCGAATGAATATTCTGGTTTTGCCGTGGGAATGGGCGTTGAGCGTTTAACAATGTTACGTTATAACGTAACAGATTTACGTTCGTTCTTTGAAAACGACTTACGTTTCTTAAAACAATTTAAGTAATTTCTCGGATTTGAATTAAAAGGATAACAACAAATGAAATTTAGTGAACAGTGGGTAAGAGAATGGGTGAACCCTGCGGTGTCCACCGAGCAATTATGCGAGCAAATTACCATGCTTGGCTTAGAAGTAGATGGCGTGGAAAGCGTTGCGGGTACATTTAATGGTGTCGTTGTTGGTGAAGTGGTGGAATGTGCACAACATCCAGATGCAGATAAATTACGTGTAACTAAAGTGAACGTAGGCGGTGATCGTTTATTGGATATCGTGTGTGGCGCACCAAATTGTCGTCAAGGCTTAAAAGTGGCTTGTGCAACAGAAGGTGCGGTATTACCTGGCGATTTCAAAATTAAGAAAACTAAATTACGTGGTCAGCCATCAGAAGGGATGCTTTGTTCATTTTCTGAATTAGGTATTGATGTTGAAGCGGATGGTATTATTGAATTGCCACTTGATGCACCAATTGGTACTGATTTACGTGAATATTTAGCTTTAGATGATAATGCCATCGAAATTAGCTTAACGCCAAACCGTGCGGATTGTTTGAGCATCGCAGGTATTGCGCGTGAAATTGGTGTGGTAAATAAACAACTCGTAAATCAACCGCACTTTGAAGCAGTGCCAGCAACAATTTCTGATAAAGTTCAAATTGATTTACAAGCACCAGAAGCTTGCCCGCGTTATTTATTACGTGTGATAAAGAACGTCAATGTAAAAGCACCATCGCCAATGTGGATGCAAGAAAAATTGCGTCGTTGTGGTATTCGTTCTATCGATCCTATTGTCGATATTACTAACTATATTTTGCTTGAGTTTGGTCAGCCAATGCACGCGTTTGATGCAGCTAAAGTTACACAACCTGTTCAAGTTCGCTTCGCGAAAGAGGGGGAAGAATTAGTATTATTAGATGGCTCAACCGCAAAACTTCAATCAAATACGTTATTAATTGCCGACCAAAATGGGCCTTTAGCAATGGCAGGGATCTTTGGTGGTGCAACCAGTGGCGTGAATAGTGAAACGAAAGATGTGATTTTAGAATCCGCATTTTTCGCTCCATTAGCGATTGCAGGCCGTGCAAGACAATATGGTTTACATACTGATGCATCGCATCGTTTTGAACGTGGTGTGGATTTTGAATTAGCCCGTAAAGCAATGGAACGAGCAACCGCATTATTACTTGAAATCTGTGGTGGTGAAGCGGGTGAGATTTGTGAAGCAAGCAGTGAAACTCATCTTCCTAAAGTCAATACAGTTCAACTTCGCCGTAGTAAATTAGATGCACTTTTAGGTCATCATATTGAAACAGTAAGCGTAACGGAAATTTTCCACCGTCTTGGTTTTGATGTTACTTATGCAAATGATATTTGGACGGTAACTTCTGCAAGCTGGCGTTTTGATATTGAAATCGAAGAAGATTTAATTGAAGAAGTGGCGCGTATTTATGGTTATAACAGCATTCCAAACAATGCGCCATTAGCGAATCTCCGCATGCGTGAGCACAAAGAATCTGATTTAGATTTAGCTCGAATTAAGACCGTACTTGTGGATGCAGATTATCAAGAAGCTATTACTTATAGCTTTGTGGATCCAAAAATTCAAAGTTTATTACATCCACAGCAAGAAGCACTTATATTGCCAAACCCAATTTCTGTGGAAATGTCCGCAATGCGTGTGTCTTTAATGAGTGGTTTATTAGGTGCAGTGCTTTATAACCAAAATCGCCAACAATCTCGCGTTCGTTTATTTGAAACTGGATTGCGTTTTGTGCCAGATGCCAATGCTGAATTTGGCGTGCGTCAAGAATTTGTTTTAAGTGCGGTGATTACTGGAACGGCAAAATCTGAACATTGGGCAGGTAAAGCAGAATCTGTAGATTTCTTTGATCTTAAAGGCGATTTAGAATCAGTACTTTCTTTAACAGAAGGTGGTAATAGAGTTCGTTTTGTTGCAAAACAATTTGATGCATTACATCCTGGCCAATCTGCTGCTATTGAATTAGATGGTCAAGAAATTGGTTTTATTGGTGCAATTCATCCATCTATTAGCCAAAAACTTGGCTTAAATGGCAAAACTTTTGTATTTGAAATTCTTTGGAATGCAATTGCGGCACGTAATGTGGTGCAAGCAAAAGAAATTTCTAAATTCCCAGCAAACCGTCGTGATTTAGCTTTAGTTGTCGCGGATAGCGTACCAGCAGGGGAATTAATCGCAGCATGTAAACAAGCAGGTGGCGAAAAATTGGTGCAAGTGAACTTGTTCGATGTATATCAAGGTGTGGGCGTCGCTGAAGGCTATAAGAGTTTAGCGATTAGCTTAACAGTCCAAGATAATGAAAAAACACTTGAAGATGAAGAAATTAATGCAGTGATTTCAGCAGTATTAGCGGAGGTAAAACAACGCTTTAATGCTGAATTAAGGGATTAATATGGCTACGATAACTAAACTTGATATTATTGAATATTTAAGCGATAAATATCACTTATCTAAACAAGATACGAAAAATGTAGTGGAGAACTTTTTGGAAGAGATCCGTTTATCGCTAGAATCTGGTCAAGATGTGAAATTATCAGGATTTGGTAATTTTGAATTACGCGATAAGTCATCTCGCCCAGGGCGTAACCCAAAAACAGGTGATGTTGTGGCAGTTTCTGCTCGCCGAGTTGTCACATTTAAACCTGGGCAAAAGTTACGTGCTCGTGTAGAAAAAACTAAATAGTAAGCAACAAAAAGTGCGGTGAATTTCTACCGCACTTTTCATATGAAAAGGTATGAAAGTATATAAATTATTTTTAATCGCTACTGCCTCGCTGTTTTTATTCGCTTGTTCCAGTTTTCAAAACGATGATTATGCGATGAACTATAAAGGTCAAATCGGCGATCCTATTATGGCCATAGCCATGTTGAGTGAACAACAACATGAATGGGCAGGTACACCTTATGTGCTCGGCGGTGTTTCACGCCGTGGGGTAGATTGTTCTGGTTTTGTGCAGAAAACTTTCTTCGATCGTTTTAATCTTCGTTTGCCTAGAAGCACTGTTGAACAAGCTAATTATGGTAAACATGTACGCAAAGAAGATATTCAAACTGGCGATTTAATTTTCTTTAAAACTGGCAGAGGCCCTAATGGTTATCATGTGGGGATTTATGTAAAAGAAGATAAATTCCTTCATGCTTCCACCAGAGGGGGAGTCGTCTATTCTTCAATGAATAACCCTTATTGGTCGAAAGCCTTCTGGCAAGTCAGACGGATTTAAAAAGTATAATGCTGGAATTTTCCAGCATTTTTTTATTGTTTTTTCAACTGCTAGAAAATAAAAACCATTAAATTTATCTTCAATTATTATTTCTGTGATCCATCTCACAATCTTAATATGACAATTATCATAACCCTTTAGAGAGCGTTATATTATCTTTATGCTGTGTTAGTCGATATGGGAGAACAATATATGCTTACGACGATACTCAGCTTCCTCATTGTAACCACTGTGGTTGCGTATGTTTCTTGGTTAAAAACAAAAGGGGATGATTTAAAATCTTCAAAAGGGTATTTTTTGGCAGGGCGTGGGTTAAGCGGTTTAGTAATTGGTTGCTCAATGGTGCTCACATCGCTTTCAACTGAACAACTTATCGGCGTCAATGCGGTGTCCTATAAAGGTAATTTTTCCGTGATTGCTTGGACAGTTCCAACGGTTATTCCGCTTTGTTTCTTGGCTCTTTATATGCTGCCGAAATATTTGCGTAACGGTTACACAACAGTGCCAGAGTTTTTTGAAAGCCGTTTTGACCGTCAAACTCGTTTGATTATGTCCACTCTTTTCTTAGTGTTTTATCTTTTCATCGTAATTCCAACCGCACTTTACACAGGCGCAATTGCCTTCAATAAAATCTTCAACTTAGAAACTGCATTTGGCTTAAGCTATGGGGCTGCAATAACTTACACAGTTGTTGCCATTGGCGTTGTTGGGGCGATTTATGCAATTTGGGGTGGTTTAAAAGCGGTGGCGGTATCTGACACCATTAATGCGGTGATTTTAGTTATTGGCGCATTGCTTGTCCCATTCTTTGCCTTGATGTATTTAGGCGATGGCAGTTTCTTTGAAGGTTTACACACAATCACAACAACGCACATTGAAAAATGGAATGCGATTGGTAGTGAAACCGACGCTACACCTTGGCCGACTATTTTCACGGGCATTATGGTGGTTCACTTTTTCTATTGGACAACTAACCAAGCTATCGTACAACGTTGCTTAGGTGCGAAAGATTTACAATCAGGTCAAAAAGGGATTTTGATTGCGGCATTATTCTTATTAACTTTACCGATTATTTTAAATCTTCCAGGTTTATTGAGTTTCCATATTTTAGGTGAAGGTATCAATCCACTTGATGCGTCTTATCCATTATTAGTAAACAAAGTATTGCCAACTTGGTTACAAGGTTTCTTTATTGCCGCATTATTTGGCGCAATTTTAAGTACCTTTAACTCATTCTTAAATTCAGCAGCAACCATTTACTGTAAAGACTTATTGCCTTCTATCAGCAAAAAAGTGCGGTCAGAAGCAGAATTAATTTCTTATGCGAAAAAAGTTTCTACCGTTATGGCCATTGTTACTATGATTTTCGCGCCATTACTTATGTTTGGTACAGATGGAATCTTCTTAATCACTAAACGTTTTGCAGGATTTGTGAATATTCCAATCGTTGCTTTATTTGCCGTAGGTATGTTTAACAAAACGGTATCAGGCAAAGCGGCACGTATCGCTTTACTTGCTCACGTTATCTTGTACTTCTGCATCGTTTGGGTGTTTAATGTCAAAATCAACTTTGTGTATGTTATGGGCGGATTATTCGTGTTTGATGTAGTATTAATGCTCATTTTAGGACAATTCTTACGCCGTGAACCTTACATTGAAAACAAAGAAAACTTAGGCGACGTAGATTTAACCAACTGGAAATATTTAAAAGTAACCAGTGTGTCTTTAATGTTAGGTTTACTTGCACTTTACACATTCCTTTCTCCACTTGGTATGGCATCAGAAAATGGTAATCCATTAATGGTGCTTGGCGTATGGGCGGTGTTACAAATTATCGTATTATTTGTTGTACGAGATAAAGAGGCGAAATAATGAACATTATTTACATTTTATTAGACCAAATTCGTAAAGATATGTTGGGGCCTTATGGTCATCAAATTGTGAAAACCCCGAATTTAGATCGATTGGCAAAAGAGGGCGTTCGTTTTAATAATGCTTTCACGCCAGCTTCTGTTTGTGGTCCTGCTCGCACTTCACTTTTTACTGGATTAATGCCGTCGTCTCACGGCATTATTAAAAATGGGGAAAAGGGCGGTATAGGCGAAATTAGCCAAGAAAAACCGAATATCGGTAAATTGGCTGGCTATAACACTTATGTTGTAGGAAAGTGGGACATCCGTACCTGAAGATTACGGGATTAAAGGCCATAACTTTGATGGTTATGGCTATCCTGGTAGTGGCGTATATAAAAATTTAGTCTTCAACCAACCGCCAACACACTCTAATCGTTATAAAGAATGGTTAGAAGAAAAGGGGTATGAAATCCCAGAAGTAAGCCGCGCCTACTTTGGAGATAACCCGCATTTACGGGTACAAGAACTTTGCGGTTTACTCTCAGGCGCAAAAGATCAAACCATCCCTTATTTCATCATTGATGAAGCGAAAAAATATATTCAAGAATCATTAGATGAAGGCAAGCCGTTCTTTGCATGGATAAACTTCTGGGGGCCGCATACGCCTTGTATTGTGCCAGAACCTTATTATTCCATGTATAGAAAAGAAGATGTGGTGCTTGATAAAAGTTTCTTTACACCGTTAGAGGGCAAACCAGACCATTTCCGCACAATTTCAAAAATGTGGGGAATGTGGGAGGCGAGCGAAGATCATTGGAAAGAAGTCATCACAAAATTCTGGGGTTATATTACCTTAATTGATGATGCGATCGGTGAATTATTCGATTATCTTCAAAAACGCGGAATTTATGACCGTACTTTCTTGGTGGCTACGGCAGATCATGGCGATGCAATGGGTGCACATAGAATGATTGAAAAAGGGGAGTTTATGTTTGATACCACCTACAACATTCCGATGATTATCAAAGATCCAAACTCTGATCGTGTAAATCAAGAAGATGATAACCTTGTTTATCTTCACGATTTAACTTCAACAGTGTTCGATTTAGCCAATCAAAAAGTGCCAGAAAGTTTTGAAGGGCAGAGCGTTCTTCCAATTATGCGCCAACACCAAGATAACCAACGAAAAGGTGTGCTTGGTCAGCTTGCGGGGCATTTTGTGTATTTTGAACAACGTATGTGGCGTCGTAAAGATTACAAACTCGTATTTAATGCGACTGATGTTTGCGAACTTTATGACATACGTAATGATCCAGAAGAAATGCACAATTTATTCTACGATCCACAATACAACAGCATCAAAAAAGAGATGTTGGAAGAAATGCGTGCAGAGATGAAACGTCTGAATGACCCACTGGAAAATTGGGTTTATCGAATTATTGACGAAATTTAATCAAAGTCGTAGATTAAGGGCGTATCTGATACGCCCTTTGTTATCTCTGCACCTTATTTATCTTTTAAAACCATAGGAATAAACATGAAAACAACATTACTAAAAACACTGACACCAGAGCTTCATCTTGTTCAACATAACGATATCCCAGTTCTTCACTTAAAACATGCTGTTGGAACAGCAAAAATTTCCCTGCAAGGGGCACAGCTTATCAGTTGGAAACCGCAAAATGCGAAGCAAGATGTATTATGGCTAAGTGAAGTAGAGCCATTCAAAAATGGCAATGCTATTCGTGGTGGTGTACCGATTTGTTATCCTTGGTTTGGTGGCGTAAAACAACCTGCGCACGGCACCGCTCGTATTCGTTTATGGCAGTTAAGCCATTATGATATTTCAGCCCATAAAGTGCGGTTAGAATTTGAGTTGTTTTCTGATTTAAATATTATCGAAGCTAAAGTCTCAATGGTATTTACAGATAAATGTCATTTAACTTTTACCCATTATGGCGAAGAACCAGCCCAAGCAGCATTACATACCTATTTTAATATTGGGGATATTAATCAAGTGGAAGTACAAGGTTTACCTGAAACTTGTTTTAATAGCTTAAACCAACAACAAGAAAATGTTCCGTCACCGCGTCACATTTATGAAAATGTTGATTGCATTTATTCCGCAGAAACAATGCATAATCAAATCCTAGATAAAAGTTTCAATCGTACAATTGCACTGCATCATCATAATGCAAGTCAATTTGTCCTTTGGAATCCTTGGCACAAAAAGACGAGTGGAATGAGTGAAACTGGCTATCAAACGATGTTGTGCTTAGAAACTGCACGTATCCATCACTTGCTTGAATTTGGCGAAAGTTTAAGCGTAGAAATTTCGCTTAAAGGCTAAATTTTGTTGCATAAATGGTGTGAATACTATAGAATTTGCGAGATTTTGCTCGTTTCTTGCGGGCAACAAATTTGAAATCTTTTATTTTTAGCGAAAAGATTTTTACTATTAACCAATAGAAGGAATACGATTATTAAAACCGTAAAAAAAGCGCCGGCAGTAAATCGCCCAAACCGTATCAATGAAGAGATTCGTGTAAAAGAAGTTCGTTTAATTGACCAAAATGGTGAACAAGCAGGGATTGTTTCTATTCAACAAGCCCTAGAAATGGCAGAACAAGCAGAGCTTGATCTTGTTGAAATTAGCCCAAATGCAGAGCCGCCGGTTTGTCGCATTATGAACTACGGTAAATTCCTTTACGAAAAAAGTAAAACCGCTAAAGAACAAAAGAAAAAACAAAAAGTTGTGCAAGTTAAGGAAATTAAATTCCGTCCAGGCACAGATGAAGGTGACTATCAAGTTAAATTACGTAGCTTAATCCGTTTCTTAGAAGACGGTGACAAAGCGAAAATTACCGTGCGTTTCCGCGGTCGTGAAATGGCTCATCAAGACATCGGTTTAGATGTATTAGAGCGCGTAAAAAATGATTTAGCTGAAATTTCTGTCGTTGAATCTGCACCAGGTAAATTAGAAGGTCGTCAGGCTGTAATGGTGTTAGCACCGAAGAAAAAATAAGAATTTTGCTGAGATTTTTCAGCAAATCTTTTTGTTTAAGTTTGACTTAAATGAAAAGACAACTGCATGTTGGGCACACTACGCAGCCTAACTGCTTTTGAAAAGGCAATTTAATTTGCCTTATGATGGAAATGATCAGTGCTTCCAAGTAACTTTTTAAGTTCGCCTGATTATGTTGTTTTAAACGAAAAATGCGGAGTTATTTTAACAATGCCTAAAATCAAAACAGTACGCGGCGCAGCGAAGCGCTTCAAAAAAACTGCTTCTGGTGGTTTCAAGCGTAAACAATCTCACTTACGTCATATTTTGACTAAAAAAACAACTAAACGTAAACGTCATTTACGTCATAAATCAATGGTTGCGAAAGCAGACCAAGTTTTAGTAGTAGCTTGCTTACCATACGCATAAGCCGTTATTTAAGCAAAACGTACGATTAGTTCATTTTAGAAAAATATTACATAGGAGATTAAATAATGGCTCGTGTAAAACGTGGTGTTATTGCAAGAGCACGCCATAAGAAAGTTCTTAAGGCTGCTAAAGGTTATTATGGTGCACGTTCACGCGTGTATCGCGTTGCTTTCCAAGCGGTGATCAAAGCTGGTCAATACGCATATCGTGACCGTCGTCAGCGTAAACGTCAATTCCGTCAATTATGGATTGCACGTATCAACGCTGCAGCGCGTCAAAACGGTTTATCTTACAGCAAATTTATCAACGGCTTGAAAAAATCATCTGTTGAAATCGACCGTAAGATTCTTGCTGATATCGCTGTATTCGACAAAGTAGCGTTCGCTGCATTAGTTGAAAAAGCAAAATCTGCACTTTAATTTTTTAAAGTTTAGATAAAGAAGAATTAGGACGCTGAAAAGCGTCCTTTTTTTGCATTTTTAACTTCAAATTTTGTAAAATAATACCATTAGTTCTCATCTGTTAAAATCTATGGCCGAAATAATCCCACTGAATCCCATCACGTTGCCTTTAAATCAAATTAGCTTAATCGAAGCATCTGCTGGTACGGGAAAAACATATACTATTGGTTCTTTATATCTCCGACTTTTATTAAAGGCTGGAGAAAATAACTTTTCTCGTCCGTTAAATGTGGAAGAAATTCTGGTGGTAACTTTTACGGAAATGGCGACAGAAGAACTTAAGAAAAAAATTCGTGAGCGTATAACAGATGCGATTAATAAACTCACTGCCTTTGCTAAAACCCAAGATAAATCCGAATTTAAAAATGATGAATTTCTTACCGCACTTTGTCATGATTTAGATATTTTTGAGGCAATTCATCGCTTGAAATTAGCCGAGCAAAATATGGATTTGGCGGCGATTTATACCATTCACGGTTTTTGTCGCCGTATGTTGATGCAATATGCTTTCCATTCAGGCATTCACTTCAATTTAGAATTAATAAAAGATCAATCTGATTTGTTAGTTCGTTTTGCTAATGAATTTTGGCGAGAGCATTTTTATCCATTGCCTTTTGAAATGGCTGACTTTATTGCGAATGAACTAGGTTCACCAGATTACGTATTATCCCTATTAGAATCGAATTTAGGCAAAAATTTAATTGTTGATTTGGAGAACCAGCAGGCATTATCCATTTCTATCACAGAATTTTTACAGCAATATCTTGGTGAGTATTTTAAAGATATCAAGGCACTAAAACGCTTTTGGTTAGAAAGTGCGGGTAAAATATCTGAATTAATTATAGAGGAATTGAATAAAGATTATGAAAAAGGCGAGCCTAAATCCTTAAGCCGTCGAAGCTATAATACATCACGTTTGGCGAAATGGATTGAGCAAGTAAACGCCTGGGCAAATAATCCACGTGATTATTTACTAAATAAAACCTTGATGTCGTATTTCACTCAATCAGCTTTAGGTGAAAAATGTGAGGAGGGCGCATCTCCCTTTATTGCCCCGATTTTTACTGAATTAGAAGAGCGTGCAAATGCTTTAATATCCCCAGATTTACTTCGTCGAATTATTCTTTATCATTATCGCCAAAGCTTACAACAAAAACTTTTAGACTATAAACTTAATCATCAAGAAAAATCCTTTGATGATTTATTGCGTTTGCTTTGTGAAGCCTTGCAAGATGCGCAAGGAGATGAATTAGCGGAAATGATTCGTTTCCAATATCCTTTTGCGATGATTGATGAATTTCAGGATACGGATTCACAGCAGTACGCTATTTTTTCAAAAATTTATCGTGATAATCCCGAAAAAAATACTGGTTTCATTATGATTGGCGATCCGAAGCAGGCGATTTATCGTTTCCGTGGTGCAGATATTTTTACTTATCTAAAAGCCTCAGACGAAGCTCAATCTCGCTTTGAACTCACTAAAAATTATCGGTCAGAGAAGCATTTGGTTGATGGCGTAAATACTTTATTCGATTTTCCTCAATCGCCATTTATTTATCAAAATATTAACTTTACTGCTGTTGATTCTCGTGATGATCATCTGCGATTTTATTTAAACGGTAAAGCCGAACCTGCTTATCGTTTTTATCTAACTGAAAGTGACAAAGTGAATAAAGCTGAAATGGCAAAAATATGTGCTATTTCTATTCAACATTGGCTAAAAAGTGCGGCAGAAAATCAGGCAGTTTTTCAAAATGAAGATACCTGTAAAACCTTGCAAGCGGCGAATATTGCCGTATTGGTGCGTGATAAAAATGAAGCGGCTTTAGTAAAAAATGAATTGCAAAAATTGGGGATCGCGTCAGTTTATCTTTCTGATCAAAATAGTGTATTTGATAGCAATGTTGCGAAAGAATTAGCTTGGGTGCTTAAAGCCTGTTTGAATGTGGCAGAACGTCCAATTTTGAACGCAATTGCGACCGCACTTTTTGGCTTAAATGCAGCGGATATTCATCAAATTCAGCAAAATGAGGCAGACTGGCAACGTTGGGCAGATAGCTTTGCTCAATACCAACAAACTTGGCAACGCCAAGGAATATTGGCAATGTTACATCAAATTTTATTGGAGCAAGGCATTTCAGCGCGATTATTAAGCCAAGCAACAGGCGAGCGAGATTTAACGGATTTCCTACATTTGGCAGAAATTTTACAACAAGCTGCCACGCTACACGAAAGTGAAGCGGCATTGCTCAGTTGGTTTGAAAAGCAAATTCAAGGCGAAGGTCGTCAAGAGGCTCAAATTCGTTTAGAAAGTGAACGCCAGTTGGTAAAAATAGTGACAATCCATAAATCTAAAGGCTTAGAATACGATTTAGTTTGGCTACCATTTTTAGCTGTGCCGAGCAAAGATCCAAGTAAAAAAGACATCAATATTTATTATTCTAAAGAACGAGATGAAACCTTATGGGATATGGAAAATCGTAATTTGAACGCACTTTATGAAGAAACGTTTGCGGAGGAGTTACGTTTACTTTATGTGGCTTTAACCCGTGCCAAATATCAAATGGCGTTCGCTTTGCCTAGTCAATTTGATAAAAAATGGAATGCCTTACATTATGTATTAAGCCAAGGCGAAATAGGCAAAGAAATAAATTTGTCGGATTCTAAAGATACCGAGACGTTGTTGCAAGCCTTTAAAGAAAAAATGCGAGATAATGTGGAAATCTGTACTAAGCCAAATCTAGAGGATTTTACGGCTTTATCAATCAATATAAAAAATGATGATCTTAAAGCCGCAGAATTTACGGGCAATATTGAACAAGATTGGCGAATAACCAGTTTTACTTCAATTGAACAAGGTCATCGCCGACAAAATTATTTCACTGAAAGTGCGGGTAAAAAACACGCTGTTTTTGATGACGCAAAAGATTATGACAGCCAAAATGCTATTGAAATTTCGACCGCACTTTTAAACGAAAATGAATCAAGCATTTTAGATTTACCACGAGGTAAACAAGTCGGGACAGCATTGCATCGCCATTTTGAAAATTGCTATTTTTCTGATTTAGCAAATACAGAAGAAATTGATAAATTACGACAATCCTTACAGTTAGATGAAACCTTTACGGAGCCGCTACAAAATTGGCTACAACAGATTTCACATACGCCACTTTCTAATGAAATAGGGATAGCATTAGCTGATTTGGCAAATAAAGATTGTATTAAAGAAATGCCATTTTATCTGGCTATTCGGGAACATTTTGATGTTGGAGCGTTTAATCACGCGTTGAAAACCCATCATCATTTGCCAAGCGAGCCACTTCAATTTGAACAAATTCAGGGCATGCTGAGAGGTTCAATTGACTTAGTTTTCCGCCATAATGGGAAATATTATCTTGTTGATTATAAATCTAATTTCTTAGGCTCAACCCTTGCTGATTACAATCAAGAAGCATTGAAAAAAGAAATGTTACACAGTCACTATGATTGGCAATATTTAATTTATACGCTGGCATTACATCGTTATTTGCAAAGCGTTGTGCCTAAGTATGATTATGCGCGAGATTTCGGCGGGGTATTTTATCTTTTCTTACGAGGAATAAATGGGGAGCCACAATCTGGCGTATTTTATGATCGTCCAAACATTGAATTAATCACAGAATTAGACGGGGTGTTTTAATGTTATCCGTATTACACAAACTTAAAGAGCAGGGCATTCTTTCTCAAGGTGATTATTATTTTGCTAAGTTGATAGCTGATAAACAATGTCATACGAATTATGCAGAAACAGTCAAAAATTTAGCCATATTATTAGCCGCACTTTGTAGCTGGCGTTATACGCAGGGAAATACTTGTAGCCAATTAGATCGCTATTTAGAACATAATTTATTTGGCTTGGCTTATCGTACAACGGAAGAAGATTATTTAGCTGAAATTCATGAAAAGATTGGTTATTTAGCTGTGGAAGATTGGCAAAATGCGTTGTGCGGGCATATGGCATTTACGCAAGATCCCGTCAATCAAATTGCACCAATGGTATTTCAATTTGGCGCGTTGTATTTCTATCGTACTTGGCAAGATGAATATCGTATCGCGCAATATATAAAAAACACTTTAAAAAAACACCGCACTTTAGCCTTTTCTTATGATGAAATTCATCAAAAATTAGAGAAATATTTCCCTGAAAAACAGGAAAAAACAGATTGGCAAAAAGTGGCAGTGGCGACAGCGATTAAAAGTCCATTTTCGATTATTACGGGTGGCCCAGGAACAGGAAAAACCACGACAGTTACGCGTTTATTGCTCGTTCTACAAGAATTATTTGATTGTAAATTACACATCAAATTGGTTGCACCGACTGGCAAAGCCGCCTCCCGTTTGGAAGAGTCGATTAAAAATGCGTTAGGTTTTATGCAAGAAAAAATGAATGTATCCCATTCACTTTTCAATGCGATTCCACAAAAAGCCAGCACCTTGCATAGTTTACTGGGCGTGAACGCCTTTAATGATTACACGCGCTATAACAGCCATAACCCTTTGCAATTAGATGTGTTAGTTGTCGATGAAACATCAATGATTGATTTGCCGATGATGGTAAAACTTATCAATGCGTTAAAGCCCGAAACCCGATTAATTTTATTAGGCGATCAGGCACAATTAGCCTCTGTTGAGGCGGGGGCTGTATTGGGGGAATTAGCTCAATTTGTTACTCAACCTTATAGTCATGAACAAGTCGCATACTTACTAGCAACAACAGGCTACAAAGTAGAAGGTTCCGATTGTTCAAATCCAATACGTGATTGCTTATGCCATCTAACAGAAAGTCGCCGTTTTGATAAAGATTCAGGCATTGGAAAATTGGCTGAATTCATTCAAAAAGGCAAAGCAGACGATAGCCTTGAGTTATTTGACCATTATCCGCAAGAATTGCACTTTAATGCCCTAAATGATGAAAGCGATGCGGTCAATCAAGTGGTGAAAAGTGCGGTGGAAAATTACCGCACTTTCTTAAAAATGTTGGACGATTTACGTAAACAAAAAATTGATCCTAACGCTAAAAATGAACAAGGCATTTCCTATGCCGAAGCCATTCAAGCGCAATTTAATTCTGTGAGATTTTTAACCGCACTTCGTAATAACAATTTAGGTGTCGAAAATCTCAATAAAGAAATTGCGTTAGCGTTGCGAGAGCAAAAATTGCTTTGGTTCCGTAATGAACAAGATTGGTATATCGGCAAGCCAATTATGATTACTGAAAATGATCATAACGTTCGCCTTTATAACGGCGATATTGGACTATGCTTGGCAAATGGCAAAGTATGGTTTGGCAATCGAGAAGTGCTGACAAACCGAATTCCAGCGCACGAACCCGCTTTTATGATGACGATTCATAAATCTCAAGGTTCCGAATTTGAACACACTGTCATGGTGCTTCCAACAGAAGTAAATCCAGTACTGTCGCGAGAATTAGTTTTCACGGGCGTCACTCGTGCGAAAAAAGAACTCACTGTATTTGCCGATGAAAAAATATGGAAAACAGCGATTCGTCAGACCGTCAAACGCCAGAGCGGATTGGGAAAATTATTGGAAGATTTAAATTAGTAAAAGGCGGTAAATTTGGAAGATAAATCAATCAGATAATCTCCATTTAAAATAACTTTTGGGGAAGATTATTTTAATAAATTCTTCAAACTGGTTTTCATTGCTGCCATTTGATTTTCAAATTGTGCCTTGCTTTCTCTTTCGTCAATCATATAGGTAATTGTTTCCGAAAGTGTCATCTTCATTTTTCGAGAATATTTAGAAAGACGTAGCCAAACAGCATATTCCAAATCAATGGATTTTTTCTTGGTATGTTGTTTTTCTCCATTAAAAAAGCGTTTACGGCGGGCACGAATGGCTTGATCAAGCTTAATTGGTAAGGCTGGAGAAAGATGATTTTTAATCCATTCTTCAATTTGTGAAGGATAATTTTGGGATTCTAATAATTCTTGCGCTTTAGCTTCTTGCAAACTACGTTCTTCGTAGCGAGTAATATTTTCCCCTTCGCGATGTTTACGAATTAGGTAAATCCATTTCCAATTTGATTCTTGATTTTCGAGTTTTTGGTATTTCATTTTTTATCATTGAGTGACGTGGTAACTGCATTAATATACGTGTTTTTATGCCGATTTTCTAGTGGATTTTCACAAGGCTATTAAATATGCGATAATGTGGTCAATTTTTCTAGAAAGAGACCAGCCGTGAGTTCATTATTTTCTCAACAACAAGCTATTGAGCAATCTTTAAATTGGCAGGCATTACAACCTGATTTGGTAATTCAAGATTTTCCTTTAGAACCAGTGGATTTCTGGGCGTTACAACCGAATGCTACACAGGGTATCGATTTATTTTTACGTCATCCGACACGTTCCTTACTAATGATGAAAGTGGGCGAACCTGTTGAATATGCGGAGTTATTACAAAATTTTATATCGCAAAATCATCATAAAGTGCGGTCAATTTTTGGTGTAAATTATGTGATAGAGCAGGGCGACTCTTTTTCTTTTCCTCATGTTTATACTGAGCCAGCAAAATCTTTAGATGATAATTTTGCTAGTCAAGGAGAGGCGTTAAGTGCATTGTATTGCGATCAATTCCAGCTTTTCGGTAGTTTTCGGATTCATCCAAGTTCACAAGATATTCAATTAGTGCCGGGATTGGTGCATAAGGCTAATGGTGGCGTTTTGATTTTAAGTGCGGCAACATTGTTATCTCAATTTGATTTATGGGGGCGATTAAAACAAATTCTGCAAACCCAGACTTTTGACTGGTATTCAGCCCATCCATTTAAAAATTTACCTTGTGATATACCAAGCTATGCGCTGAACTTAAAAGTGATTGTACTTGGTAATCGTACTGAATTAGCCACTTTGGCTGAGTTAGAAGAAAATCTTTATTCTTTCGCCGATTATGCTGAAATTGAAAGTTATATTTCTGTAGCTGAAGTGGAGGAACAAAAAACTTGGGCGAGTTATGTACAACAAATGGCTCAAGAGCAAAATATTGAGCTAGATTTTCTTGCTTTAAATAAACTCTATCAATTATTAGTTCGTGAAAGTGAAAATCGCTTTTTAATTAATGCATCTCCTCTCAAATTAAAAGAAATATTACAAGATGCTTCAACTTTTGCAGAAAAAACAGCATTAAGTGCGGAGGATTTTGAGGGCATTTTTCAACAAAAATTAGCACAATATGGTTTTTTAAAAGAACAAACCTATGCGGATATTTTAAACGAGCAAGTTTATGTCGAAACGCAAGGCGAAATTGTTGGACAAATTAATGGGCTTTCGGTAATTGAATATCCAGGTACACCAGTATGTTTCGGCGAACCTTCGCGTATTAGTTGTATTGTACAATTCGGTGAAGGGGAAGTGATTGATGTTGAAAGAAAAAATGAACTCGCTGGAAATATTCATGGTAAAGGTATGATGATTGCGCAGGCTTGCCTTTCCAATATCTTAGATTTGCCCTCGCAATTGCCATTTTCTGCATCATTGGTGTTTGAACAGTCTTATGGAGAAATTGATGGCGATAGTGCATCTTTGGCGATTTTCTGTGTGCTAGCAAGTGCTTTGGCTGATTTGCCTTTGCCTCAAAATATCGCAATTACAGGATCGATTGATCAATTTGGACTTGTTCATTCTGTTGGTGGGGTAAATGATAAGATTGAAGGCTTTTTTACTATTTGCCAACGTCGCGGTTTGACTGGAAAACAAGGTGTAATCATTCCAATGACAACAATCCAGCAACTGAGTTTATCTGATGAAGTGAAAAGTGCGGTAAAAAATGGCGAGTTTTTTATTTATCCTGTGGAAGATATTTATCAGGCTTGTGAATTGTTATTTGAGCGTGATTTGTTAGATGAGAACAAAGATTATACAGAAAAAACAGAGCCTTTATCTCGTCTTATTCAACGTCGTATTGAGGGGCGTGCCGATTCTGAACGAAAAAGTTTTTGGCGTTTTTTCCACTCCTAATAGAGAAAAGCGAGCATTTTTTCGCTTTTCTTTTTTTCTATAATTTCTAAGAGTGACTGCTCCGACAAGTTTTGCGAACAAGTGTTAGCTATTTACAGTTTGCTGCGTTCCTTTTAAAATACATATATCAGTTATAAACTGGATTTATCATATATAAAGGAATCTGAAATGCAAAACACTTGTACACTTAATAAAAAAAGTAGCTATTCTTATGATGATTTGCTCGCGTCAGGTCGCGGCGAATTATTTGGTAAAGAAGGGCCGCAATTACCCGCACCAACAATGTTGATGATGGATCGCATTGTTGAAATGAATGAAGAAACAGGTGCTTTCGGTAAAGGATACATTGAAGCCGAACTTGATATTAAGCCTGAATTGCCATTTTTTGGCTGCCATTTCATTGGCGATCCAGTAATGCCCGGTTGTTTAGGATTGGATGCGATGTGGCAGCTTGTTGGGTTTTATTTAGGCTGGATTGGTGGCAAAGGAAAAGGGCGAGCATTAGGGGTTGGCGAAGTTAAATTCACAGGGCAAATTTTGCCAACAGCGAAAAAAGTAGTTTACAGAATCCATATGAAACGAGTAATTAATCGTAAACTAGTTATGGGAATGGCTGATGGCGAAGTTGAAGTAGATGGTCGTGTTATTTATACCGCGACAGATTTAAAAGTAGGACTATTCCAAGATACCTCAGCATTTTAATTTTTCTTTATTAATTTATATAAAAGTGCGGTGAAAATTTTTCTTAGATTTTCACCGCACTTTTCCTTATTAAATTGTAATAAATTCTTAAAATATCTATAATATTCCTGCTATTTTTTCAATTTTATTAGTGGTAAATAAAATTTATTTTAAAGTTTTTTAATAGACGTTATTATAGAAAATAATAAATTAATTTCTATTTAAACTATAAATAATATGCTGAAGTAGTGGGAATATGATGGCAAATGATGATTTTCAAGAATATGTGAAGCAACTGGTAACAAAACATCGAGATGAACGAATTTATCCTTTTCAATATGAAGGAAAAAAATATTGGTTGAAACAACCTGAAAAATTGAAAGGGATTTGGCTATTATTAAAACCCCATCCTAAAAAATCTTTTAAAAATGAATTACATACTTTATTGAAGCTTGCTGAACAAAATGCGCCAGTGCCAAAAGTCTCTTATTATAGTGATCATTTTTTTGTGTTGGAAAATGTGGGACTGACTGTATCACAATGGCTATGCAATAAAAATATAGATGAACAACAGAAATTTTTAATTATTTATGATGCTTGTCTCGCTTTGATTGATTTGCACGCTAAAAATTTAGTGCATGGTCGTCCTGCTATTCGAGATATTACTTGGGATAAAGGAAAGGTTACTTTTCTTGATTTTGAATCTCGCTCAAATAGCCAAAATCAAAATTGGGTAATTATTCGGGATATGTTATTTTTCTTTGATAGTTTATTTCGAGAAGAAGATATTTCGGACACTTTTATTCAAAAAGTAGCATTATATTATCAAACACATTGTGAAGCGAAAAATTGGCAAAATATGATCGTATTTTTGCAACGTTTTAGCTGGGTTTATTATCTTTTATTGCCTTTTAAACCTATTGCAAAGACAGATTTAATTGCGATTTATCGTTTATTTGAAATTTTATTGATAAAGAAAAAATGATGAAGAAAATATTTTTTATTTTTGCATTATCAGGCATATTAGCTGCTTGTACGGTGGGTGGTGTTAGTGCTGGTGCTGGTGGTGGAAGTAATGGCGTAGGATTAGGTGTGGGAATCGGATCTGGTATTCGCTTCTAATAATGAAAAGTGCGGTAAGTTTAATCTTTATCTTGCATTTGAGCTTATTCATCGTTAGAATGCGATTTCCTTGTCATCGCTGAGTTAGAGATCGGCGAATGATGTATTTACAACACTACCTTTTAGGAGTAAAAAATGTCTCTAAGTACTGAAAAAAAAGCAGCAATCGTTGCTGAATTTGGTCGTGATGCGAAAGATACTGGTTCTTCTGAAGTTCAAATCGCATTATTAACTGCACAAATCAACCACTTACAAACTCACTTCGCAGAGCACAAAAAAGACCACCATGGTCGTCGTGGTTTATTACGTATGGTTTCTCGTCGTCGTAAACTTTTAGACTACTTAAAACGTACTGATCTTGCTTTATACCAAAGCACTATCGCTCGTTTAGGTTTACGTCGCTAATTTTTATTACGATAGTAAAAAATCAAGCCCTCAAATATAGAGGGCTTTTTTTATGGGGCTGTACTAGATCACTAGACCAAATTCCCCTTAACTAATTGTTTTAAAATGGAAATTTGAGATTTTATTTCACTGTTGTTAAAACGCCATTCACATTCTTTTAAATACAGCTCAAAATACTCTTTGGGAATGCCATTAAACTTCTGTAAATGGCGTTTTGCGTGATTCCAAAAATTCTCAATTCCGTTTATGTAGTTGTGATTTTCAGCAAAATGCGTGCTGTGATTGATGCGAAAATGACTAAATTCACTGACATCAAGCACATCATAACTACGAAAGGTATCCGTGTACACAATGCTATCAGGCTTAACTTTCTCTCGGATAATTGTCAATAATATCGCTGATTGCGCATTAGGGACAACGACGGTATAAACCTTGCCATTTCATTTGAGAAGCCCGAATACCACTTTCCCAGCAACACTGCGACCACGTTTGCCTTTTCGAGTACTGCCGAAATAGCTTTCATCGGCTTCAATTTCGCCTTCAAACATTTCCAAATGTGGGCTTGTTTGATAAATGAGTAAGCGTAATCGATGAAAGTAATAGTGGCTGTATTTTTGTTTACATTAACCAATTTACTGGCTGTTCTTGCTGTGACACCTACGGCAAACAGTTCAATGAGTTTATTTTATTTATGCTGGCTTAAGTGACTTTTTCTCATTGGTTTATTCTAACCTAAATAGGATTTTTAGTTGTTATCTACTACAGCACCTTAATATTTATAGATTTCGTTATATAAATTACGCTCGAATTGTACTAATGGGGCACGTTTTGTTTTGCTTTCTAAATCGCCCGTTGAGTAGCCATTAATAAATTGTACAAATGCCACTTTTTCCCCTCGCGCATTTGTCATAAAGCCAGCTAGGTTATAAACGCCTTTCAAAGAACCAGTTTTAGCAATCACGTTTTTCACTAATGGTGGGCTAATTAATCCACCTCGCCCACTGATCGTGCCATCTACACCTGCGATGGGAAAAGTTTCCATTAAATGTAATTTATCTTCGTTTTTGGCGATGTATTCTAAAACGGATAGCATCGTTTTAGGTGCCACAAGATTATGGCGAGATAGACCCGAACCATCGGCTAAAATGCTATTACCAAAACGAATTCCTTGTTTTTGCAATATGGATTTAACCGCTAATGTGCCTAATTGAAAGGAGGCGGGGCGTTTATAGTAATTGAATGCCACCGCTCGGAATAATGAATCGGCAATTTGGTTATCCGATTTTTTCATCATTTTTTTCAATAAATCTGGTAATGGTTTTGATAAATGTTTCGCTAATAGCTGACCTTGTTGTGGTTTTTGGGGTAACAAGACTTTGCCATTGAACTCAATACCTAATTTTCTTAATTGACGTTGAATAATCGCGGCAGCATAAGCATCCGTATTTTGCACGGCAAAACTTAAGCCAAAAGGTTTATATTGACGGGCTAAACATCCTTTTACTTGATAGCGATTATTGTCGTGTACAACAACATCGAGCTGACAATAAGGCGCTTCATTGCTATCCGCTACATAAACTTGTCCGAACACTTGAATTGGAAATTGTGCAGGCACATTAATTTTTACTATTTCACCTGGATTTTTATTCGCATCTAGTTCCGCATAAAAACAGTTGTTATCAATATTCGCAGCGGATGGGGGAGAGTTGAAACACATTGTGAGATCGTTCCAAATCCAACCTAATCCTCGGTCGTGACTAGAAAAAACAGAGGTATCTAATACTAAATCGCCATTAATTTTTTTGATGCCTTGTTTTTTTAATTCTGCAAGTAAGCTATAAAGCTGACCTCTTGTGAGATCAGGATCGCCTGTGAAACGTACGATTAAGTGACCATCTAAATTCCCACTTTGAATTTTCCCATTACTCAAAAGTGCGGTCTCAAATTGGAATTGATCGCCTAATGCAAGTTTAGCGGCAACGGCTGTAAAAACTTTTTGTGTACTCGCAGGCAGCATAAAGGTTGAGCCATTATAATTAGCAATTATTTGATTTTGATTGATATTTTTAGCAATAACACCTGCGTTAGAGCCTTCAGGCAGTTTTTGTGTTAAATCTGAAACATTAATATTGGCGAAAGTTGGTAGGCTAAAACTCACTGAAAGTAAAAAGGAACCAAGTGCGGTGGAAATTGAAGATAATTTTTTCATATTAGGTTTGTTATGGTTGCTATTTTTTTTTAGACGAACAATAATAAGCCCCGAATGAAATTGAGTAAATCATTTTCTCATTTCAAGTTTATTTTTGATAATACTGCAGTAAGATTTTAGAATTTTACTGTGGTTTTTGTTTTATTTAGTAAAAGGAAAAACAATGCAACAAATTCCAATGACTGTGCGTGGCGCAGAACAATTACGAGAAGAATTGGATTTCTTAAAAAATGTACGTCGTCCAGAAATTATTAAAGCCATAGCAGAAGCACGCGAGCACGGAGATTTAAAAGAAAATGCAGAATATCACGCAGCGCGTGAGCAACAAGGTTTTTGTGAGGGGCGTATTCAAGAGATTGAAGGTAAACTTGGTAATGCTCAAATTATTGATGTCACAAAAATGCCAAATAATGGTAAAGTGATTTTTGGTGCAACAGTTGTGCTTGTAAATACAAATACTGATGAAGAAGTCACTTATCGCATTGTAGGCGATGATGAGGCTGATATTAAATCTGGTTTAATTTCGGTTAATTCACCAATTGCGCGAGGTTTAATTGGTAAAGAATTAGATGATACCGTTAATATTACAACGCCTGGCGGTGTCGTTGAATTTGATATTATTGAAGTGAATTATATTTAAATAAAAAAGTGCGGTTAAAAATGACCGCACTTTTGTTGTTATTTGCGTGGAAGCTGAATTTTTGCTTCTTCGCTTGGGCGATAAAGCACCAAAATATGCCCGATAGTTTGTACTTGTGCTGCTTTAGTTTCACGCACAATCGCATTGATAATAAGTTGTTTTGTTTCACGATCGGCACCAGCAACTTTTACTTTAATGAGTTCGTGATGATTAAGTGCATTTTCAATTTCAGCAAGTACACCTTCGGTTAAGCCATTTCCCCCAAGCATAACGACTGGGTTAAGATGGTGTGCAAGACCTTTTAAAAATTGTTTTTGTTTGGTTGATAAGGTTGTCATAAGGATTCCTAATAAAAAAGAGCGGTTGATTTTCTCAATGTTTTTTACTGATTTCAATCAGCTTCGGCTTGAATTTGACAGATTGTACCCAAATATAGGCGAAACGACTACAAAAAATAGAAGATTATGGGAAAGAAAAAACGTTCAGCGAGTTCTTCTCGTTGGCTGAATGAACATTTTAGTGATCAATTTGTGCAAAAAGCACATAAGCAAAAGTTGCGATCACGCGCTTATTTTAAGATTGATGAAATTCAGCAAACGGATAAATTATTTAAACAAGGAATGACCGTGGTCGATCTCGGCGCAGCACCAGGCGGTTGGTCACAATACGTAGTAAGCCAAATTGGTGGCAAAGGTCGAGTGATTGCTTGTGATATTTTAGAAATGGATCCCATTGTAGGCGTTGATTTTCTACAAGGTGATTTCCGTGATGAAAATGTTTTGAATGCTTTGCTAGAGCGCGTGGGCGAAGATAAAGTTGATGTTGTGATGTCTGATATGGCTCCCAATTTTAGTGGAATGCCATCAGTGGATATTCCACGTGCAATGTATTTGGTCGAGCTTGCTTTAGATATGTGTAAACAAGTCTTGGCAAGCAAAGGAAGTTTTGTTGTTAAAGTTTTCCAAGGGGAAGGCTTTGATGAATATTTAAGAGAAATTCGTTCTTTATTTAATGTGGTGAAAGTGCGTAAGCCTGAAGCATCACGTGGACGATCTCGTGAAGTATATATTGTGGCAACAGGCTATAAAGGTTAATTGCTTTGATAGCTTTTCATTGCTAATGATGTGTAGTATCTTGTGACGAAATTTTTTAACTTAGGAAAGGTAGGTTAGACTTTGAACGATATGGTCAAAAATCTAGTGCTTTGGGTGGTAGTGGCAGTCATTATGATGACAGCATACCAAAGTTTCAATTCATCTTCGGTAGAAAATTCTACTGATTATACAACCTTTGTTTACGATGTAAGCAACGGACAAGTGACAGCGGCACGTTTTGATGCCAATGAAATTACGGTAACGAAAACCGATGGTTCTAAATATTCAACCGTAATGCCACCACTTGAAGATAAAAAATTGCTTGATGATTTATTAAGCAAAAAAGTCAAAGTGGAAGGCACGCCATTTGAAAGACGTGGTTTTTTATCCCAAATTTTAATTTCTTGGTTCCCAATGTTATTCCTTGTTGGTGTATGGGTATTCTTTATGCGTCAAATGCAAGGCGGTGGCGGCAAAGCGATGAGCTTTGGTAAAAGCCGAGCCAAAATGTTGAATCAAGATCAGATTAAGGTGACTTTTGCGGATGTGGCTGGTTGCGATGAAGCAAAAGAAGAAGTAGGCGAAATCGTTGATTTCTTGCGTGATCCGAATAAATTCCAAAATTTGGGCGGTAAAATCCCAAAAGGTATTTTGATGGTAGGGCCTCCTGGTACTGGTAAAACTTTACTTGCTCGTGCGATTGCGGGAGAGGCAAAAGTTCCATTCTTCACTATTTCTGGCTCTGATTTCGTAGAAATGTTTGTAGGTGTTGGCGCATCACGTGTACGTGATATGTTTGAACAAGCTAAGAAAAATGCACCTTGCTTAATCTTCATTGATGAAATCGATGCAGTGGGTCGCCAACGTGGTGCGGGCTTAGGCGGCGGACACGATGAGCGTGAACAAACTTTAAACCAAATGCTGGTTGAAATGGATGGCTTTAGCGGTAATGACGGCGTAATTGTTATTGCAGCAACTAACCGTCCAGATGTACTGGATCCAGCTTTAACCCGTCCAGGCCGTTTTGACCGGCAAGTAGTTGTTGGCTTACCTGATGTGAAAGGTCGTGAGCAAATCTTAAAAGTGCATATGCGTAAAGTGTCTGTTGCGCAAGATGTTGATGCAATGACGTTAGCGCGTGGTACGCCGGGCTATTCTGGTGCAGATTTAGCAAATTTAGTCAATGAGGCGGCTTTGTTTGCTGCTCGAGTGAATAAACGTACGGTAACCATGCTTGAGTTTGAAAAAGCGAAAGATAAAATCAATATGGGGCCAGAGCGTCGCACTATGATTATGACGGATAAGCAAAAAGAATCCACTGCTTATCATGAAGCAGGTCACGCCATTGTGGGTTATTTAGTGCCTGAACACGATCCTGTTCACAAAGTGACCATTATTCCTCGAGGACGTGCCTTGGGTGTGACATTCTTCTTACCTGAGGGCGATCAAATTAGTATTAGCCAAAAACAATTAGAAAGTAAGCTTTCTACCTTGTATGCAGGTCGTTTAGCGGAAGATTTGATTTACGGCGAAGAAAATATCTCAACAGGTGCATCAAATGATATTAAAGTCGCAACTAATATTGCGCGTAATATGGTGACGCAATGGGGATTCTCTGACAAATTAGGGCCAATTCTTTACACGGAAGATGAGGGCGAGGTTTTCTTAGGTCGTTCAATGGCGAAATCGAAACATATGTCAGATGAAACTGCGCATTCGATTGATGAAGAAGTGCGTGCAATTGTAAATCGTAACTATGCGAGAGCAAGAGAGATTTTGATCGACAATATGGATATTCTTCATGCGATGAAAGATGCATTAGTCAAATATGAAACCATTGAAGAAGAGCAAATTAAACAATTGATGAATCGCGAACCTGTCACACCGCCATCAGGTTGGGGAGAGCCGAAAACTCAGCAGGCTGCTTATGCAAATTCAACAACGAATGATACAAAGCCTGAAAGTGCGGTAGAAAATACCGACAATTTTAATGTTTAACTTATCAAAGCCTTTCTTCGGAAAGGCTTTATTTTTTCCCAATGATTTTGTTCTTGGATGTATTTCGCTATAATCGCCCACCAAAATCACTCTAAAAATTAACCGCACTTTATGAAACTTTACGCAAATAATAAATGTCTTGATTTAAGCGTGCCTCAAATTATGGGGATTCTTAATTTTACGCCTGATTCTTTTTCTGATAGCGGACAGTTTTTTAGTCTAGATAAAGCACTTTTTCAAGTGGAAAAAATGCTAGAAGAGGGGGCGACAATTATTGATATTGGTGGTGAATCTACGCGTCCTAATGATGCGGATGAAGTCTCTGAACAAGAAGAATTGCATCGTGTTGTGCCAGTAGTGGAGGCGGTGCGAAGCCGTTTTGATTGCTGGATTTCTGTCGATTCTTCAAAAGCAGTTGTGATGCGTGAAGCAGCAAGTGTTGGAATGGATTTGATTAATGATATTCGTGCTTTGCAAGAGCCGAATGCGTTAGAAACGGCGGTAAAACTAGCTTTACCTGTTTGTATCATGCATATGCAAGGGCAACCTAGAACGATGCAGGCAAATCCTCATTATGAGAATGTCGTACAAGATGTATTCGCTTTTTTACAGAAACGTACTAATGAATGTCTTTCTGCTGGTGTTAAAAAAGAAAACTTAATTTGGGACATGGGATTTTGTTTTGGTAAGTCTGTACAGCATAATTATCAATTATTACAAAATCTGAATGAATTTTGTCATAGTGGATATCCTGTGTTAGCGGGATTATCTCGCAAATCAATGATTGGTGCGGTGCTTGATAAACCCGTCGATCAGAGAGTGATAGGTAGTGCGGCAGGTGCGCTTATTGCAGCGCAAAAAGGTGCAAAAATTTTACGCGTACATGATGTTGCTGCAACATCAGATATGCTCAAAGTTTGGCAGGCAACAGAAAATGCCTGATGGTTTTATAAAAAAATTAAAGGAATTGTATTATGGCAAATCGTAAATATTTTGGAACAGATGGTGTACGTGGAAAAGTAGGTAGTTATCCCATTACACCAGATTTCGCATTAAAATTAGGTTGGGCTGCGGGAAAAGTGTTGGCTTCTCAAGGTTCGAAAATGGTTTTAATCGGTAAAGACACCCGAATTTCTGGATATATGTTGGAATCAGCCCTTGAAGCAGGTTTAGCCGCTGCGGGGTTATCCGCTGCATTTACTGGCCCTATGCCGACACCTGCAATTGCTTATTTAACCAGAACTTTCCGAGCTGAAGCAGGTATCGTGATCTCAGCCTCTCATAATCCTTATTATGATAATGGCATTAAATTCTTTTCAGCAAAAGGCACTAAATTACCTGATGAAATTGAAGAAGCCATTGAAGCAATGTTAGAACAACCTATGGATTGTGTGGAATCTGCCGAATTAGGTAAAGCAAGCCGTATTAATGATGCAGCAGGACGCTACATTGAGTTTTGTAAAGGGACATTCCCAGCACACTTAGGCTTGGAGGGTTATAAAATCGTGGTAGATTGTGCAAATGGTGCAACCTACCATATTGCCCCTAATGTACTAAGAGAACTTGGTGCGGAAGTCATTGAAATTGGTACGGATCCAAATGGTTTGAATATTAATGAAAAATGTGGTGCAACTGATGTAACTGCATTGCAAGCTAAAGTTGTTGAAACGAAAGCTGATGTTGGCTTAGCTTATGATGGCGATGGCGACCGCATTATGATGGTCGATCATTTAGGAAATAAAGTCGATGGCGACCAAATTCTCTTTATTATTGCGCGTGAAGCATTGCGCTCAGGTCAATTAAAAGGCGGTGTCGTTGGCACCTTAATGAGTAATATGAGCTTAGAGATTGCGTTGAAAATGCTTGGTGTTCCCTTCTTACGTGCAAACGTGGGAGACCGTTATGTATTGGAAAAAATGGTTGAAAATGATTGGACGCTTGGGGGGGAGAATTCAGGACATATTATCATTGCGGATAAGAATACAACTGGCGATGGCATTGTTGCGTCATTGGCTGTATTGGCGGCGATGGCACAGCATAAATTATCATTAAATGAATTAGCAAGTGCGGTTAAATTATTCCCTCAAGTGTTAATCAATGTACGTTTTGCAGGTGGGGATAATCCACTTGAAAGTGACGCTGTAAAATCTGTTGCCGCAGAGGTTGAAAAACGCTTAGAAGGTAAAGGTCGTATTTTATTGCGTAAATCGGGTACGGAACCACTTATTCGCGTTATGGTGGAATGCCAAGATGCTGAACTTGCACAACAATGTGCAGAAGAAATTGCAGAAGCCGTGAAAAAAATTAATTAATTTTTGACCGCACTTAGTAAAGTGCGGTTTATTTTTATAAAGTTTTTAGGAAAGCAAAATGAACATTTTTATTATGCGTCACGGCGAAGCGGAAGTAATGGCTGATAGCGATAAAGCTCGTCGCTTAACTGCTTATGGTATTAAACAAGCTTTTTCTCAAGGAGAATGGTTAAAACAGCATTTGAGTACATTATTAATTAATTCACTAGACCGTATTTTAGTGAGCCCTTATGTCAGAGCTCAAGAAACCTTTCATCAAGTTAATCAAGCGTTTGATTTGGAATTAGAAAATAAATTTGAAATTTGGGAGGGGATTACGCCTTATGGCCATGCGCATTCAGTCATTGATTATTTAGAAGTGCTAAAAGACGAGGGCGTTAAATCTGTATTGATTGTTTCCCATTTGCCCTTAGTGGGAGAAATTGTTGCTGAACTGTATGGAAAACGAAATCCAATATCATTTTATCCTGCAACTATTGCTCAATTATTATGGGATGGTAATAAATCAGAAATATTGATGCATCAAGCATCTCCTGTAATTTATTTAAAATAAACTATTCTTTTTTTTACAAAAAATAAAATTTTTATTGGGTTTTTATATAATCTATTAAAAATCAATATCTTAGATGTTGTTTTATAAAGTAATCTTTTTAAAGAAAGGTAAAGTTTTACTATTATTGTTTTTCTTTTTATGAAAATTCCCGTAAACTAAACTGCATCAAAGTAATAGGGCTTTGTAATAATCAAATTATTCTATGGAGAAAATAATGAAAAAATTAACATTAGCATTGGTTTTAGGTTCAGCTTTAGCGGTGGCGGGTTGTTTTGATAAGCAAGAAGCAAAACAAAAAGTTGAGGATACGAAACAAACTGTAGCATCAGTCGCATCAGAAACAAAAGATGCTGCAGCTAATACAATGACTGAAGTAAAGGAAAAAGCACAGCAGCTTTCTACAGACGTGAAAAATAAAGTAGCAGAGAAAGTGGAAGATGCGAAAGAAGTAATTAAATCAGCAACAGAAACAGCATCAGAAAAAGCAACTGAAATAAAAGAGGCGGTTTCAGAAAAAGCAAGTGAAATGAAAGAAGCAGCATCAGAAAAAGTAGGCGAAATGAAAGAAGCAGCATCAGAAAAAGCAAGTGAGATGAAAGAAGCTGCATCAGAAAAAGCAAGTGAGATGAAAGAAGCAGCATCAGAAAAAGTAGGCGAAATGAAAGAAAAAGCAACTGAAATGAAAGAGGCGGTTTCAGAAAAAGCAACTCAAGCAGTAGATGCAGTGAAAGAAGCGACAAAATAATAGGTTTAATTTAAATAACAAAATCCCTGTTAAAGAAATTTAACAGGGATTTTTTATAGATTAATCCAATTTGATTTTTACAAATAATATCCCGCCATTGAGCTATATACCGCATTTTCACTTTGCAGCACTTGATATTTTGCATTCAAAATCGCAAGTTGTGATGATTTTTCCGTATTGGCTGCAACTAACCATTCGCGCAATTCGGATACGCCTGCATTATAGCGATTTCGATAATATTGCGTGATACGCTGATTGTAACTATGGGTTTGCTGTAAATTACTTAATGTACTTTGCGCTTGGGTAAAGGCAAAGTAGTTGGTATCCACATTATTGAGAGCGGTGGTAATACGTTGTTCGTAATTTAAACGAGCTGTTTCATAGTCAGCTTCAGAAATTTTAACGTTCCATTTTACGGTGTTCCAATTTAAGAATGGCAAGCTAATTCCTACTGTGCCAGCAGCCACAGGGTTATGTAACGCCGTACCAACCGTGCTTGCTGTTGAAGAAAGGCTTGCACCTAAATTAACCTCTGGGAACCAACTTTTTTGAGTTGCTTTGGCATTTTTGAATGCACCGCTTAAACGGAATTGCGCGGCTTTTACATCAGGACGATTTGCAATTACAGACACAGGCACGTTTAAGTTTACGCCTGCCGTTTTCACATTCATAATATGTGGGAACGTGATATTTAATGCTTCATTTGGTTTTAGGTTGAGAAGATTACGCAGTGTTTGTTCTGCTGTTTTGCGTTGGGTTTCAAAATTTAATTTGTTATTACGTGCCGTTAATATGGCTTGTTGTGCTTGATCAACGCTGGCTGCATCAGCCACGCCTTGCGCTAAACGCGTTTGCATAATATTGCCAATATCCGTGTAATATTTGATCGTTTCGTTGGTTGTGCTAATTGCATCATTTAAATAAGCAATTTGATAATAAGTTGTTACTACAGAATTGATTAATGATAAACGAGCCGATTCCATATCTTCTGCAGTTGCTTTGTGCGACCATTCCGCCGCATCAACAGTATTGGCCAAACGTTGCCACAGATCTAATGTATAGCTCACATTTAAAGAACCTTTGTGTGAAATGGCAGAGTTTGTACTGATATCAACTCGGCGTTGTGCTGCTGATGAAGTTGAACCATTAAATGCAGGCACTAAATTTGCACCCACTAAATTCGCACTATAAAGCGCACGGTTTACCGCTACAGCAGCTTTAGCTAAATCTTTGTTGTTTATTAATGCTTGTTCTACTACGCGATTTAATTGCGCATCATCATATAACGACCACCAATTTTCTTTTACATTATATTGCTTGGTAATTTCTTCATATTGCTTGTAATCTTCAAGGCTTGCTTGATAAGAATCGCCAATATTGGCACATCCCACCAATGCACCAGACATCAACAAAGCAAGCGTGATATTTTTCATTTTAAACATTGAATTTTCCTTTCTACGAACTAAAAAGTGCGGATGATTTTAACCGCACTTTTTTATTTATAAAATAAATATTGTGACTTTTATTTATAATGAATGTTTGTTCAGAGGCAAGTATTTTAAAGTTAAATATTGGAATTTGCACGAAAAAATTTGTATTTCCTTTATATCAATTTATTTAACGTAAAGTCACGCTTCTTTTTTGTTTTATCCTAGGAGGATATAATATGTTTTATTACAATTCTGCAAGCAAGCAAGCAAGCAAGCAAGCAAGCAAGCAAGCAATGCTAATCTTTTCTTTTCATCTGTCAAGCTAACCACGACAGCTTAACTTATCAGCAGTTTGCTGATCTCTTCTCAAGCCTTTGCGGCGAGTGACAATTCAATTAGTACGAATTACGGCATTAAAGAGTTTGGCGTATAGCCTGATCATTGGTAATTTAAAGGATAATACAATTAATAGTAAAATTTCCAATCAGGCTTTAATGAGTTAAATGGCAAATTAGGGAAATTAGACAGCAAATTAGAATGTGGTTTAGCGGCGGCTAACGCCCTTTCTGGTTTAGTCTTACCACAAGTGGTTGGAAAAGCGAGTTTTTCTGCTGCGGTGGGCGGTTTGTAATGCGATGGCAATTGGTGTCGGCTACACACCAAGCAAATATCACGTTAAAAAGCGGTATCAATTATTCTTTTCTTAAACACCTGATTTTTTCCTAACTTCGCAAAATAGATTCAATATAAAATTTTTCATTTTAAATTTCCTTTTTTGAGTGTAAAAATAGCTACCTTAGTTTGTTAAAAGAAGTGAGTTTCATTTCTTACATAAGTTTTAAAGGAATTAAAATGAATGTTATTTCTGATCTTGAGCTTCAGCAAATTCGCACTCAAATGCTGACATTTGCACAATTGCAAGTAAATCAAGCCGATCTTGCTGAAGATTTAGTACAAGAAGCTTTTTTAAGTGCATTCAAAAATATCGCTAATTTTAAGCGTCAATCTGCATTTAAGACTTGGATTTTTGCGATTCTTAAAAATAAGATTATTGATTATTTACGTCAGAAAGGGCGGTTTGTTTTAGAAAGTGAACTTGAAGATGAAAATACTAATAATTCATTTTTTGATGAAAAGGGGCATTGGAAACCAGAATATCACCCGAGTGAATTACAAGGCGAAGAAGAAACGGTTTATTCCGATGAATTTTGGCTGATTTTTGAAACTTGTTTGACTTGTTTACCTGCTAAACAGGCAAAAATTTTTATGATGCGAGAGTTTTTAGAGCTTTCATCTGAAGAAATTTGTCAAGAAACACATTTAACTTCGTCTAATTTACATACCACCCTTTATCGGGCTCGTTTACAGTTGCAAAACTGTCTTTCAAAAAAACTTTAGGAGAAAATTATGCGTTGTTACCAAGCCACTCGAATGATTTCCGAATCGCACGAACGTTCATTAGATATACAAGAAAAAGTTGGGTTAAGAGTTCATTTAGTTACCTGCCCACATTGTCGTCGTTTTCAAAGAAATTGTAAAACTTTAAGTATGATGATGAAGAAATTTAAAGATTCACATTAAGAGTGATGAAAGTATTAAAAACACCGCTATTTTGACCGCACTTTATAGCGGTATTTCTAACTTATCCGTATGGCATTTTGTAATCTTAAAGGTTTTATTTCTTCAGTTTCGCCAATAAACTTACTGCTCCCACAATTACAATTGCACCGAACCAAAAATAGAGATTAGGCGTATGATGCCAAAAGAGCCAGTCGAAAACGCTAGAGAAAATTACGCCAGTAAAAGCAAAAGGGGTAATAACGTTGGCTGGCGCATATCTGAAAGCACGAGTGAGCAATAATTGGAAAATTAATCCAAATCCGCCCACTAATAGCAATAAACCAAGCTCATATAAATTAGGGATTTTCCATTGATTAATAAAGAAGATTGGTAACATGAACGTACCAATCAAGTGAAAATAAAATACGATATTTTTCGGTGTGTTGTATTTGTTTAATTCTTGTAAGCCAATAAATGCCATTCCTGCCAATACAGCACCAGATAATCCAATCAGCACATAAATAGGATCAACATTGCCATTGTGATTGGTGAGTAAAATAATGGAAACGCCAAGAAAGCCGATTAAGCTACACAAAAGCACATTAAGCGGTGTTTTTTGATGGAAAAAGAGCAATAAAATTGGGATAAATAGAGCAGAGGTATTCATCAATAAGACAGCGATGGAAAGCGGTAAGAACTTCACGACATAAAAGTTAATCAACATATTCGATACACCCGCGGCATTTCGCAGGATTAAAAATTTCCATTGACGAGTATCCACTTTAAAATCATGATCTTTAATTACAAAAGGTAGTAAGAAAAGCAAGCCGATTAAAAAGCGTGAAAATAAGGTTTCACTTGCAGGGATTGTTTCAGAAGCGGTTTTGACAAATACATTCATCAAAGTAATGGAAAAGTACGCTGACATCATAAAACTAATCGCTTTGTGATAAATCGAAGGAGTGGAATATGATTGCATATAGATTTTTTTACCTTAGAAAATAGGGATAAATAGTGTTTTAACGCTTTATTATTGGTTATAGCAATGGATTTTAGTCAATTTCTTTAAAAATTTTACAAAAATCTGTAAGAAATCGAATGATCCGCCGTCTAACCTTATGTAACGTTAATTTTACTTCATAAGGAAAAGCAATGAAACTATCAAAAACATTTCTATTTATTACCGCACTTTGCTGTGCAGCACCAACTTTAGCAATACAAAATTCAACATCATCATCTGGAGAACAAAAAATGGCAATGGAAAATACACAAAACATTCGAGAAATTTATCTTGCTGGCGGCTGTTTTTGGGGTATGGAAGCATATATGGAGCGTATTCACGGTGTGAAAGATGCGATTTCTGGCTATGCAAATGGTAATACGGAGAAAACCAGTTATCAGATGATTGGGCTAACCGATCACGCAGAAACGGTAAAAGTCACTTACGATGCAAACCAAATTTCGTTAGATAAATTGCTTAAATATTATTTTAAAGTGATTGATCCAACCAGCGTAAACAAACAAGGTAACGACCGTGGCAGACAATATCGCACAGGGATTTATTATCAAGATGGAGCAGATAAAGCGGTGATCGAACAAGCACTCGCCCAGCTTCAAACCAAATATAAAAAACCAGTACAAGTTGAGGTGCAACCGATTAAAAATTACATCGTAGCAGAAGAATATCATCAGGATTATTTGAAGAAAAATCCAAATGGCTACTGCCATATTGATATTACCAAAGCAGATGAACCTGTGATTGATGAGAAAGATTATCCGAAACCGAGTGATGCGGAACTCAAAGCGAAATTGACACCGTTGCAATATTCCGTTACTCAAAATAAACATACTGAACGCTCTTTCAGTAACGAATATTGGGATAACTTCCAACCTGGTATTTATGTTGATGTCACTACAGGCGAGCCTGTTTTCTCTTCAAATGATAAATTTGAATCAGGTTGTGGCTGGCCAAGTTTTACGAAGCCGATCATTAAAGATGTAGTGCATTATGAAACCGACAACAGCTTCAATATGCAACGTACCGAAGTGTTAAGTCGTGCGGGCAATGCCCATTTGGGTCACGTATTTGATGACGGTCCGAAAGATAAAGGTGGTTTGCGTTATTGCATTAACAGTGCATCAATTAAATTTATTCCGTTAGCAGAAATGGAAAAGGCAGGATATGGATATTTGATTCAATCCATTAAAAAATAAGGAGATGTAGGATGTTAGATCAACAACTCCTTATTGGAACTGTATTTTTAGCGGGGCTTGCTTCTTTTCTTTCGCCTTGTATTTTCCCGATTATTCCAATTTATTTTGGTATTTTGAGTAAAGGCGGTAAAAAAGTCCTAAATACTTTTTTATTTATTTTAGGGCTTTCCCTTACATTTGTCAGTTTAGGCTTTAGTTTTGGTTTTTTAGGGAATATTTTATTTAGTAACACCACCCGCATTATCGCTGGCATTATTGTGATTATTTTGGGTATTCATCAACTTGGCATTTTCAAAATTGGTTTGTTGGAACGCACGAAATTGGTGGAAATAAAAACATCAGGAAAATCAACCGCACTTGAGGCATTTGTGCTTGGTTTAACCTTTAGTCTTGGTTGGACACCTTGTATTGGCCCGATTTTGGCTTCCGTGTTAGCTTTATCAGGCGATGAAGGATCCGCACTTTACGGTGCATCAATGATGTTTGTTTATGTACTTGGTTTAGCAACACCTTTTGTACTGTTTTCGTTCTTCTCTGACAGCTTGCTAAAACGTGCTAAAGGGTTAAATAAACACTTAGACAAATTTAAAATCGCTGGCGGAATTTTAATTATCGTGATGGGTATTTTATTGATTACGAATAATTTTTCGTAAGGCATAACCTTAACAAAAGAAATCTATAAAAGGAAAAAGCAATGAAAAAACTATTATCAATATTTCTAATGGCATTCAGCCTAAACGCTTTTGCACAAACTAATTTGGCGGACGTGCAACTCAAAGATTTAAACAATCAGCCAGTTACTTTAAGCCAATATAAAGGTAAACCTGTGTATGTAAAAATGTGGGCATCTTGGTGTCCAATTTGTTTGGCAGGATTAGCTGAAATTGATGATTTAAGTGCGGAAAAAGATCGCAATTTTGAAGTGATTACCATTGTTTCACCCGATCACAAAGGCGAAAAAGACACCGCTGATTTTATTGAGTGGTACAAGGGATTAGAATATAAAAATATCACGGTGCTTTTAGATGAAAAAGGCGAAATCATTGATAAAGCAAGAGTGCGTGGCTATCCGTTCAATCTCTTTTTAGATAGTGATTTAAACCTGAAAAAAACCGTACCAGGACATTTAGGTGCAGAGCAAATTCGAGTGTTTGCTGAAAAATAACGATGACAAGCGGCTTATTTTTAAGCCGCTTTTTATTTCCAATTTGATGGCTTGTTAATTTTAAGCGAAAAGAAAAAGGGAAATCAGCTGATTTCCCTTATTTTTACTTTATCGTTACTTTTTCCAAATAACGTGAAACTCGCGATCTTCTTCTCGGTGAGAAATTAAGAATTTAGCAAAGACATCATTCATTTCATCTTGCTCATTGACTAAGCCCACCCACACTTCAGCGTATTCTTCTGGGTCAATCAGTACACCAATTTCTTCTTCCCAATCATCGGCGGTTTCAACAAATTCCACACCACCGCGTTCTTCAAATTGTAGGTTGAATAAAAGAATATCGGCAGGATCTAAGTTTTCTCCAGCCATTTCTAAGAAAATATCGTAAGCAATATCAATGGCTGTATCTGGATCAAGTTTTTTAATTTCTGTTGTCATAGTGTTTTGTCGTAAAAGTTATGGTTAATAAAAAGTGCGGTTAAATTTATTTCTCTTTTTAAGCGTTTTATTCCATATTGGTTGGAAGTTTAATTTCTCGGATATTCATCGAAAAACCATCAATCATCAACAAGCGTCCACACAAATTCTTACCGATTTTTAACCGCACTTTAATTGCTTCTAAGGCTTGAATGCTTCCCACAATGCCGACGATTGGTGCAAGCACGCCTGCTTCCACACAGCTTAATACATTTTGTCCAAATAATTTACTGAGATCACGATAAGTAGGCGTATTTGGTTCATAAGTGAAAACGGAAACCTGACCTTCCATTCGAATTGCAGCACCAGAAATAAGAGGAATTTTTGCATGATTACATTGGCGATCCAATTGATTACGGATTTCCACATTGTCTGTACAATCTAAAACAATATCAAAGTGCGGAATGATTTCAGCCAGTTTTTCTTCGTCTAACTTCGCATTAATCGTCTCTATGTTTATATGTGGATTGATTTGTTCCAGTGCAATTTTAGCGGATTCCACTTTTGGCATATTCAAGCGAGCATCGCAATGCAAGACTTGGCGTTGAAGATTCGAAAGCGAAACGGTGTCGAAATCTAACAGTGTTAAATTTCCAACGCCTGCCGCTGCGAGATATTGGCTGGCTGCACAGCCTAAGCCACCAAGCCCAACGATCAGCATTTTGCTTGCTTTAAGTTTTTCTTGCCCGTCAAAATCTACGCTTTTAAGAATAATTTGACGGTTATAACGCAACTCTTCTTCGTGACTAAGTTCGATCATTTTTTATCCTAATAAATGATTGAAAGGCTCAATTGTCACTGTTTCGCCCGCAGAGACATTGCCACGTTCTTGTTCTAACACGATAAAACAATTGCTTTTTACAAAAGCACTAAAGAGATGAGAACCTTGGAAACCTACTGATTGTACTTCAATTTGGCCTTGTTCATTGATGTGATAGAAACCCCGTTGGAAATCTAAACGTCCCACTGATTTTTTCAAATTCATTGTAGCAATGGCTGAAAAGTGCGGTGGATTTTTCCATTGTTTTTGTCCTTGCAGTTTAGCGATTAATGGCTGTACAAGTTGATAGAATGTTACTAATGCGGAAACAGGATTGCCGGGTAAACCACAGAACCAAGCATTTTCTAATTTACCAAAAGCGAATGGTTTGCCGGGTTTGATTGCAATTTTCCAGAAATTTACTTTGCCTACTTTTTCCAATACTGCTTTAGTGAAATCCGCTTCACCAACGGAAACACCGCCACTGGTAATCACTAAATCGGCTTGGCTTTGTGCGGCAATAAATGCTTTTTCAAATTCAGCTTCGTTATCAGGTAATAGTCCTAAATCAATGACTTCACAGTGTAGTTTTTCGAGTAATAATTTTACGGTGAAACGGTTAGTGTCATAGATTTGTCCGCTTTGTAATGGTTTGCCGACTTCCACAAGTTCATCGCCAGTTGAGAGTACACCGACTTTTAATTGACGATAGCATTTTACTTCTGCAATGCCTAGAGAGGCTAATAATGGCAAGGAAACTGGGGTGAGCGGTGCGCCTTGTTCTAATACAACATCCCCTTTTTTTACATCTTCACTAATACGACGGATGTTTTGATTTGGTTTAGGTAATTCACTAAAAGTGATGGTGCCGTCTTCATTGAGTGTTACTTGCTCTTGCATTATCACTGCATCTGTGCCTTCAGGAATCATCGCGCCAGTCATAATTCTGACCGCACTTTTTGATGGCCATTCCTCTTTGAATGGATTACCTGCAAAAGATTTCCCTGCCACTGAAAGGGTTAAAGATTGTTGTAAATCCGATAAACGTACAGCATAACCATCCATTGCTGAGTTATCGAAAGAGGGAACATTGATAGGCGAAATAATATCTTCTGCACAAATTCGATTGGCGGCTTCTTGTAAATTTAGGTATTCAGTTTGAGTCGGGAAGGGAAGCTGTTCAAGCATTTTCGAGCGAGCTTGATCCAATGTAAGCATAGAAAATCCTTATTTGATAAAATTTGTCAGCTATTCTATATCTAAAGCCTAATTCATTCAAATTTGCAATTTTTCTCATTTTACCATCCTATTATCCTTTGCTAGAATAGCCGATTATTTTTTTAGGAAAGACTATTATGAGCAAAATTTCACTGGATGCACTGAATGTAAGAAATGCCTTGATTGAAAAAGGTATTGAGACACCTATGATTGATCCAACACAGGCTAAAGATGAACGTCGAGAAAGCATTGCGAAACACATGCATGAAGTAATGAAGCTGATTGGATTAGATTTGCGAGATGATAGTTTAGAAGAAACGCCAAATCGTTTAGCTAAAATGTTTATTGATGAGATTTTTAGTGGAATGGATTATTCGAATTTTCCAAAGATGACAAAAATCAAAAATCAAATGAAAGTCAGCGAAATGGTGCAAGTGAATGACATTACGCTAACAAGCACTTGTGAACATCATTTTGTGACGATTGATGGTAAAGTTTGTGTAGCGTACTATCCAAAAGATTGGGTGATTGGTCTTTCTAAAATTAATCGAATTGTCTCGTTTTTTGCGCAACGTCCACAGGTTCAAGAACGCTTAACTGAGCAACTTTTGACAGCATTTCAAACCATTCTTGAAACCGATGATGTGGCGGTATATGTGAAAGCGACCCATTTTTGCGTGAAAGCACGTGGTATTAGAGATACAAATAGTTATACTGTCACATCTGCTTATGGTGGCGTATTCTTAGAAGATAGAGATACTCGTAAAGAATTTTTAGCTACAGTTCAAAAATAGGAAATGATAAATTGTAATCCGCACGTAAAATGTGCGGATTTTTATTTCGGGAAATTAAATATGCTATGTGCCATTTATAAAAGTAAAAAGAAGTTAGGAAGTTACCTTTATGTTGCTAATAGAGAGGATTTTTCTTCAGTTCCCAGCGTTTTACTCGAACATTTTGGTAAACCAGAATTAGTGATGATGTTTAATCTGCTTGGGCGTAAAGCACTACACAATGTAGATTGTAATGAAGTATTGGAAACAATTAAACACCAAGGATTTTACTTACAAATAGCAAAACAAGATGATGGTTTATTTAATAGCTTGAGTGAGATCAAATAATTTGTCTATTTATAAGATAAAAAAAGTGAAAATTTGCGTTATCTCAAATTATTAAATAAAAAATTCCTTTAAAATCCACCGCACTTTTTAAAGGAGAAAAAAATGAGTAGCTTTTTTGTCGCAGGGACAGATACGAATGTGGGGAAAACAACAGCAGCGCGCGCAATGATTCAAGCCTTGCAAGAGCAGGGAGTGCAAGTTGTCGGCTATAAACCTATTGCTTGTTGTGGAGAAGAGGGTATTTATCCTGTCGCGCAATCAGAAAATACATCTGATTATGATCATTTCGTAAATGCTGATGTATTAACGCTGATGCATTCAACAAAAGAAAATGTGTCTTATCAGGATATTAATAGCTATACTTTTAGCCACTGTGCACCCATGCTCACACAAGATAAAATGCGGATTAAATTAGATAAAATTAATTGTGATTTAATGCGTTTGAATCAAACTTATCAATCTGTTGTGGTGGAAGGATCTTTTGGTTTAATGACACCAATGGCAGAAGGAAAAAGTTTTGCAGATTGGATTACTCAACGAAAAATGCCAGTAGTACTTGTAGTTGGAATTAAAGATGGTTGTGTAAATCACGCTTTATTGACGGTAAAGGTTATCCAACAATTGGGTGTGCCGTTATTAGGTTGGATAGCAAATCGAATTAATCCATTATTAAGCCATTATGCAGAAATTGTTGATTTACTTGTTGAACATATTGATGCGCCGCTTTTAGGTAAAATTCCTTATTTACATAAACCCGAAGAACAAGAATTAGGGCATTATTTAACGAATATAGATCGATTAATGTATATGCAAACAGAGTTCATAAAATAATAAAGTGCGGTTGAATTTTTTTAGTTTTGTATAAGGGCGAAATATCGCCCTTATTTTGTGTTTGAAAAGAAATATATTATTGTGATAATTAAGGTCTTACACCTAACATATGACAGATAGCATAAGTTAATTCACTACGATTTAATGTATAAAAGTGGAAGTCATTCACGCCTTCGCGAGATAAAATTTTTACCATATCCATTGCAACACTTGCTGCTACAAGATTACGTGTAGTTGGATCATCATCCAAACCATCATAGGCTTTAACTAACCACGCTGGAATTTTCACATTAGTGAATGATGCCATTTTTTGGAGTTGTTTAAAATTAGTAACAGGTAAAATACCGGGTACTATTTCAGTATCAATACCAATTGATGCACAACGATCACGAAAACGTAGGTAGTTTTCAATATCAAAGAAAAATTGTGTAATGACGTGGTTTGCACCTGCATCAATTTTACGTTTTAAATTAATTAAGTCTGCTTGTGCGGATTTTGCTTCTGGATGAACTTCAGGATAAGCGGCTACAGAAATATCAAAATCAGCGACAGAACGGAGTAATTCCACAAGATCTGACGCATAAAATGGTTTTTTCGCGTAACCTTTAGGTTCGTCACCGCGTAACGCAACAATACGGCGAATACCACTATCCCAATAATCTCTCGCAATTTGTTTTAATTCTTCAGGTGTGGCATCAATTCCAGTTAAATGTGGTGCGGCTTCTAAGCCAGTTTCTTGTTTAATGGCTTTCACAATGCCGTGAGTTCGGTCACGTTCTCCCGAATTTGCACCGTAAGTGACTGACACAAATTTAGGCTTTAATACTTTTAAACGATGAATTGAATCCCATAGAAGGGTTTCCATTTTTTCGTTTTTAGGTGGAAAAAATTCAAAGGAGACATTAATTTTTTTATTAAAATCTGCAATATGTTGATTTAATGTATCAATTTCTTTCGCGTAGCTCATAAGGCTTCCTTTAGGATTCTAAAATAGTATTTGTACAATAAAATAGGTTTTAATATGAGTCAATTTCAATTTATTCATTAAAAGTATGATTATTATTAATAATTCAATAAATGGATAATGATTGTTCAATAATAACTAATTTTTAGATCAACACATACTCAAAACCACCGCACTTTTGTTAGCAATGATTTATCCCATTTTACAACGAAAAAGAAAGTGCGGTAATTTTTTGTATATTTTTATAGAAAGATAAATGCGTGTTAAATAAATACAATAGATTTGTTTTTTTAGCGCAAAAAATTAGCATTTTATGAAAAAACGAGTATAATACGCCGACCCTGTAAATGTGCGAATTCCCATCGTACATTATTTTATTGAGATCGCACTCGAAGGGGTGATGATTAAGATTAATGGTTGTGTTCATAAGAACACTGGGTATCAAACTAATTTTTGGTAATTAATTAATGAAAACTTTTGTAGCAAAACCAGAAACGGTTAAACGCGACTGGTACGTAGTAGATGCGACAGGTAAAACTTTAGGTCGTTTAGCGACTGAATTAGCACGTCGTCTTCGTGGTAAACACAAGGCTGAGTACACTCCACACGTAGATACTGGTGATTACATCATCGTTATCAACGCAGACAAAGTGGCAGTAACTGGTCGTAAAGAAACAGATAAACTTTACTACTGGCACACTGGCTATGTAGGTGGTATTAAACAAGCGACTTTCAAAGAAATGATCGCTCGCCGTCCTGAAGCAGTGATTGAAATTGCGGTTAAAGGTATGTTGCCAAAAGGTCCATTAGGCCGTGCAATGTTCCGTAAATTAAAAGTGTATGCAGGTGCTGAACACCAACACGCTGCACAACAACCACAAGTATTAGATATTTAATCACGAGGTTTAGAAAATGGCAGAGAATCAAAACTACGGCACAGGCCGCCGCAAAAGCTCTTCAGCTCGTGTATTTATCAAACCGGGCAGTGGTAAAATCACTATCAATCAACGTGAATTAGATGTTTACTTTGGTCGCGAAACAGCACGTATGGTAGTACGTCAGCCATTAGAGTTGGTTGAATTAACTGATAAATTAGACCTATACATCACTGTTAAAGGTGGTGGTATTTCTGGTCAAGCGGGTGCAATCCGTCACGGTATCACTCGTGCATTAATGGAATACGATGAAACATTACGCCCAGCACTTCGTGCAGCTGGTTTCGTTACTCGTGACGCACGTCGCGTTGAACGTAAAAAAGTGGGTTTACACAAAGCACGTCGTCGTCCACAATACTCAAAACGTTAATTTTTATTTTCGTTTCCAAAAGAAAAGCAGAGAGAAATCTCTGCTTTTTTATTATTTGAGTTACTCTAACTTATTGATTATAAAACAATAAAAAAGATTATATTGGCAAATAGGTAATGCTTTATGGTAAAATGTTGCCCCTTAAAAACCTAGAATATTTTTGGATCTTCGGAGGAATAAATGTCCAGCGCATCAAGTAAACGTTCAGTAATGACCCTTTTTTCAAATAAAGATGATATTTATTGCCATCAGGTAAAAATTGTTTTGGCAGAAAAAGGTGTGCTTTATGAAAACGCAGAAGTTGATTTGCAAGCTCTACCAGAAGATTTAATGGAATTAAATCCATACGGCACTGTGCCTACGTTGGTTGATCGTGATCTCGTATTATTTAATTCACGCATCATAATGGAATATCTTGATGAACGTTTTCCACATCCTCCATTAATGCAAGTGTATCCTGTTTCTCGTGCTAAAGATCGACTTTTAATGTTACGTATTGAACAAGATTGGTATCCAACCCTTGCAAAAGCAGAAAATGGCACAGAAAAAGAAAAAACTTCAGCATTAAAACAGTTAAAAGAAGAACTATTGGGGATTGCACCAATTTTTCAACAGATGCCTTATTTTATGAATGAAGAATTTGGTTTGGTTGATTGCTATGTTGCACCATTATTATGGAAATTAAAACATTTAGGTGTGGAATTTACAGGAACAGGAAGTAAAGCGATTAAAGCTTATATGGAACGTGTGTTTACACGTGATTCTTTTTTGCAATCTGTAGGTGAAGCTGCACCAAAAAATTTAATGGATGATAAATAATGGAACATAAATCTTCTCCTAAACGCCCTTATTTATTACGTGCCTATTATGATTGGCTAGTAGATAATAGTTTTACGCCTTATTTAGTTGTTGATGCGACTTACTTAGGTGTGAATGTTCCTGTCGAATATGTAAAAGATGGACAGATTGTATTAAACTTGTCTGCCAGTGCTACGGGCAATTTACAACTTACAAATGATTTCATCCAGTTTAATGCACGTTTTAAAGGCGTCTCTCGTGAACTGTATATTCCAATGGGCGCAACCCTTGCGATTTATGCTCGTGAGAATGGCGATGGCGTGATGTTTGAACCTGAGGAAATTTATGATGAACTTAACATTGAGCCAGATACTGAACAACCAACAGGTTTTTATGAAGCAGTAGATAAGCCTAAAAAACGAGAAGAAAAAAAGAAAACAAAATCAGTTTCCCATTTAAGAATTGTGGATTAAGAAAAAACGCGATGAAATTATCATCGCGTTTATTTTTATAAATTACCTTGTTTTGCAATAAAGTTGAGAATTTTTTCTTCAATGCCTTTTGTATCCAATCCTAAATCTGCCAATGCTTCTTGCTGTGTCGCTTGTGGAATAAAATAATCTGGCAAACCAAGTTGTAAAAGTGCGGTTGATTTTCCTGATGAATTTAGTACTTCCGCAACAGCAGATCCCGCTCCACCTTGAATTGCATTTTCTTCCAATGTGACCAAATAATCGTGAGTTTGTGCAAGCATATTAATCATTTCAATATCAATCGGTTTCACAAAACGCATATCTACAACCGTTGCATTGAGTTTTTCTGATAACTCTAAAGCGGATGGTAATAGAGTACCAAAATTTAAAATCGCAATTTTTTGACCTTTTCGAATTAAACGTGATTTACCAATAGGAAGCATTTCTAAAGGAGTAAGTTTTACACCAACGGCATTTCCGCGAGGGTAGCGTACTGCCGCAGGTTTTCCACATTGATAACCTGTATAGAGCATTTGACGGCATTCATTTTCATCACTCGGCGTCATAATGATCATATTTGGAATGCAACGCATAAAGCTAATATCGAATGCACCTTGATGTGTAGCCCCATCTGCACCAACTATCCCAGCTCGATCAATTGCAAATAGCACAGGGAGATTTTGAATGGCAACATCGTGAATTAATTGATCGTAAGCACGTTGTAAAAATGTCGAGTAAATTGCGACGACAGGTTTATATCCGCCAATTGCAAGTCCTGTGGCAAACGTGACGGCGTGCTGTTCTGCAATCGCTACGTCAAAATATTGTTTTGGGAAGCGTTGGGAAAATTCTACCATACCTGAACCCTCACGCATTGCAGGTGTGATACCTATAATTTTGGCATCTTTTTCTGCCATTTCACATAGCCAATCGCCAAAAATTTTCGAATAAGTTGGTTTACTATTGTTTTTGGGCAATTCGCCACTGATTGGATCAAATTTAGGTACACCGTGGAAACCAATCGGATCTTTTTCTGCGGGTGCGTATCCTTTACCTTTTTTCGTTTTTATATGCAAAAATTGTGGGCCTTTCAGATTACGCATATTCGTAAGCGTAGCCACTAATTCATCAATGTTATGCCCATCCACTGGGCCAATATAGTTAAAACCGAGTTCTTCAAATAATGTACTTTCTGGCGAAAACATTACACCTTTCATATGTTCTTCGGTTTTTTTCATAAAGTTTTTGATTGGAGGAACTTTATCAAGGATTTTTTTACTGCCATCACGAAGCGTAGAGTAAAGAGAGCCAGAGAAAATACGTGCAAGATGATTATTTAATGCGCCAACGTTTTCTGAAATAGACATTTCGTTATCATTTAAAATAACTAACATATCTGTATGCAATGCCCCCGCGTGATTTAATGCCTCAAATGCCATTCCCGCAGTAATTGCGCCATCACCGATTACGCATACTGTTTTTCTACCTGCATTTTCTCGTTCTGCGGCAACGGCAATGCCTAATCCCGCACTAATAGACGTAGAGGAGTGACCAACACTTAATACATCAAATTCACTTTCTTCACGCCAAGGGAAAGGATGAATACCGTCTTTTTGGCGAATTGTGGACATTTGCTCTCGGCGACCCGTTAGGATTTTATGTGGATAAGCTTGATGTCCCACATCCCAAATTAACTGATCAAATGGCGTCTTATATACATAATGCAGCGCAACGGTTAGCTCTACAGTGCCTAAACCTGACGCTAAATGTCCGCTAGTTTGACTAACAGATTCTAAAAGATAAGCACGTAATTCTTGACAGAGTTGTGGTAGCTGATCTTTATTTAAAAGACGCAAATCTTCTGGAGAATTAATTAAAGATAAAAGAGGATAATTGTTCATATTGTTAGTCATTTTAAAAACGTGATAAATTTTGACCGCACTTTTGTGAGTGTTTAACTTTTTCTGGTAATAATGAATTCAGCTAATGCACGAAGTGCGGTCGTATCAAAAGGAATTTTTTCTAATTCAGACAAAGCACTTTGATATAGATCTTGCGCTTTTTGTTTTGCGCCACTTAATCCAAGTAATTTTGGATATGTACTTTTATCTAAATCAAGATCGGCGCCCACCTGTTTGCCAATTTCTGCACTATCGCCTTCAATATCTAAAATATCGTCTTGAACTTGAAAGGCTAAGCCAATGGCTTCCGCATATTGTGTTAAGGATTGTTCTAACCTTTTGTCGGTAAAATGCGGAGAACAAATGAAACCTAATTTCAATGCGGCAATTAGCAATGCACCCGTTTTGTTACGATGAATTAATTCTAATTCGCTTAAACTAATCTGTTTATGCTCAGAAATAAGATCTAAACTTTGCCCTAAACACATTCCTTGCACACCAGCGCCTTGCGCTAAAATTTGAACTAAAGCCAGTTTTTGTTCAGCAGAAATATTTGGCGTTTTAGTTAATATTTCAAAAGCAAAACTTTGAAGGGCATCGCCCGCAAGAATAGCTGTAGCTTCATCAAATTGGATATGACAAGTAGGATGTCCACGGCGTAGATTATCATCATCCATTGCAGGTAAATCATCGTGAATTAAGGAATAGGCGTGAATGGCTTCAATGGCAGCAGCAGCGTAATCTAAGGTTTGTTTCTCTGCACCAAGCATTTGACCTGTTGCGTAAACTAAGAAAGGGCGAACTCGCTTACCGCCAAGTAATAATGCGTATTTCATCGCCTCAAGCAAAGGCGCATTATGACTTTCAATGCCTTCAAATTGAGCTTCTAAAAAGCGATTGATACGAGTTTGAACCTGTTGTAATTCTTCAGAAAAGTGACCCATTAAGCATTCCCTTCATAATCATTCCCTTTATAATCATTTAGTGGCGCGTCTTCTGTTTTTTGCAATAAGATCTGAATACGTTGTTCTGCTTGTTGTAAACGTTCTTGCCCTAACTTAGCGAGTTGCACACCTTGTTCAAATTCTTTTAACGCTTCTTCTAACGGTAGATCGCCATTTTCTAAATGAGCAACAATATTTTCTAACTTCGCTAATGTTGTTTCAAAATCTTGTGAAGATGCGGGTTTACGCGCCATGGAATTATCCTTTTTCACGGTAAAAATTGCTTGCCATTGTACTGTATTTTACTTGAGTTGTTAAAAATTTATTTCAAGCTAGGACCAGTGGACTTTTCACTATCTTTGCGTAAAATACTCGCCACTTTAAATTACCTAAGCTATTTATATGAAATTTATCGTTAAACTTTTTCCTGAAATTATGATTAAAAGCGAAACTGTGCGTAAACGTTTCGCAAAAATTTTAACCTCTAATATCCGCAATATTTTACAGAAATATGATGCAGGAACCGCAGTTGTACGCCACTGGGATTACATTGAAGTGCGGTCAAAAAATGAAGAAAATCGTGAAGAATTAATCGCCTTGTTACAACGTATTCCTGGTATTCATCATTTTTTAGAAGTTGAAGAAAAACCATTTACCGATTTACATCATATTTTTGAATTGACGCTTGCTGATGTCGCACAACAACTTCAAGGCAAAACCTTTTGCGTTCGAGTAAAACGTAAAGGAAAACATAAATTTAGTTCGATTGAAGCAGAACGTTATATCGGCGGTGGATTAAATCAACACATTGAAAGTGCAAAAGTGCGGTTGAAAAATCCAGATGTGACTGTTCGTATTGATATTGAAGATGACAAAATGATGTTAGTTAAAGCACGTCACGCTGGTATTGGTGGTTATCCGATTGGTACGCAAGAAGATGTACTTTCTTTAATTTCAGGGGGATTTGATTCAGGCGTATCGAGTTATATGTTGATTCGTCGTGGTTCCCGAGTTCATTATTGTTTCTTTAATCTTGGCGGCACAGCCCATGAAATTGGCGTTAAACAAATGGCTTATCATATTTGGCAACGCTATAGTGCTTCACATAAAGTGCGCTTTATTGCGATCAACTTTGAAGGGGTTGTCGGTGAGATTTTAGAGAAAGTCGATAACGGACAAATGGGTGTGGTATTAAAACGGATGATGGTGCGAGCCGCAAGTAAAGTCGCTCAACGTTTTAATATTGAAGCGATTGTGACAGGGGAGGCATTAGGGCAAGTATCTAGCCAAACTTTAACCAATTTACGCTTGATTGATGAAGCCGCTGATGCCTTAGTATTACGTCCGTTAATTACCCATGATAAAGAACAAATTATCGCGATGGCGAAAGAAATTGGTACCGACGATATTGCAAAATCTATGCCTGAATTTTGTGGCGTGATTTCAAAAAATCCTACGATCAAAGCGGTTCGTGAAAAGATTCTTAAAGAAGAAGGGCATTTTAATTTTGAGATTCTTGAAAGTGCGGTACAAAATGCAAAATATTTAGATATTCGCCAGATTGCAGAAGAAACAGAAAAAGCAGTCGTGGAAGTCGAGGCAATTTCTGTATTAGGTGAAAATGAAGTGATTTTGGATATTCGTAGCCCAGAAGAAACGGATGAAAAGCCATTTGAATCAGGTACACATGACGTCATTCAAATGCCGTTCTACAAACTTTCTTCTCAATTTGGTAGCCTTGATCAAAGTAAAAATTACGTGTTGTATTGTGAACGTGGTGTGATGAGTAAATTACAAGCCTTATATTTGAAAGAAAATGGTTTTTCAAATGTGCGTGTGTTTGCAAAAAATATTCATTAATTAGGATATAAAATATGCGTAATCAAACTAAACAGCATCTTGAACAGCTTCAAATTACCATGCAGCAGCTTAATTTATGGCAAACGATGCCCCCTGCTGCAGAGGCGTTTTTAAGTGAAGAACCTTTTTCAATTGATACGATGTCTGCCGAAGAGTGGCTACAGTGGGTATTTATTCCACGCATGCAGGCATTATTAGAAAGTGGTTCAGCCTTGCCAAATAAAATTGCCATTTCGCCTTATATTGAAGAAGCAATGAAGGAATTTGATGAGTTACAACAACTATTAACTCCTTTAGTTGCTTTAGAAGAACTTTTGAACAATAACGAATGCTAGAAATTTTATATCAAGATGAGTTTCTCGTTGCGGTGAATAAGCCTGCTGGTATGCTGGTTCATCGCAGTTGGTTAGATCCTCACGAAACTCAATTTGTGATGCAAACTTTACGAGATCAGATTGGTCAGCACGTATTTTCTATTCATCGTTTAGATCGACCGACATCTGGCGTGTTGTTATTTGCATTGAGCAGTGAAATTGCGAATTTAATGTGTGAACAGTTTGAACAAAAGTACGTTCAGAAATCTTATTTGGCTGTAGTGCGTGGGTATTTACAGGGAAAAGAGCGGATAGATTATCCACTAAAAATTCAATTGGATAAAATCGCAGATAAATTTTCTCAAGAAGATAAAGAGCCTCAAGAAGCGATTACTGATTATGAAGGATTAAAAATAGTCGAAATGCCTTATCCTGCTGGGCGTTATCAAACGGCGCGTTATTCTTTAGTTAAATTAATCCCTCATACAGGTAGAAAACACCAATTACGTCGCCATATGAAACATATTTTTCACCCAATTTTAGGGGATACGCAATATGGTGACTTACATCAAAATCGTGCATTAATGTCACATTTAGGTTGTTCTCGATTATTTTTACATTCTAATAGTTTGTCTTTTATTCATCCAATAAAGAAAGAGCAAATAACAATTACAGCAGGTTTAGATGAACAATGGCATCAATTAATGAATCAATTTGGATGGGAAAATGTTTGATATTAACTTAACACACGAACAGCAACAAAAAGCAGTTGAACAAATTCAAGAACTTATGGCAAAAGGAATTAGTAGTGGAGAAGCGATTCAAATAGTGGCGAAAGCACTACGAGAAATTCATAAAAATGATAAAAAAACTCCAGAAAATTAAATTTTTTGTGATCTACTTATCATTTTTGAATATTGCTCGTTGCATAACCGTTCAAAATATTTAAACATAGCGAACCTAATTAGTAGGTAATAAGGCGAGAGTCTTGTTGATTTATTGTTTTAATAGGCGAAGCCTAGAGAGGTCTTTTATGGAAATTGGTATTGTAAAATGGTTCAATAATGCAAAAGGATTTGGTTTCATTTCCGCAGAAGGTGTGGATGACGATATTTTTGCACATTATTCAGTGATTGAAATGGACGGTTATCGTTCATTAAAAGCAGGTCAAAAAGTACAATTTGAAGTTCTCCACGGCGATAAAGGATCTCACGCCACAAAAATAATCCCAATTGCGGATACTCAAGAATAATAATTACCCTAAATTTTTTCTATTAATCCTAATTTAAAAGACAAGATTTAAAAGTTAGAAAACTAGTAAGGGACTAAGCTTTGTAATTTAAAGAGCTCAGTCCTTTTAGTTTGGATCAAATAAGAAATCCTCCTTTAAATTAGTCACTCATCAACAATATCAGTAAATTCTGCGTCTAATACTTTTGCTAAATCTTGTGGCGCAATTTCTACACTTAACCCGCATTTTCCGCCTGACACATAAATCGTTTCAAACTCAAGTGCGGTTAAATTTATCACGGTTTTAACGCATTTCTTTTGACCCAGCGGGCTAATTCCCCCTACAAGATAGCCTGTACTTTTTTGCGCCGCATCTTTATCTGCCATTTCCACTTTTTTCACACCGATAGATTTTGCTGCTTTTTTTAAATTCAGCATATTGGCCGTTGCAAGCACAAAGCAAGCGAGTTTTTTCTGATCGCCATTTTCCGCCACAAGTAAGGTTTTAAAAGAGCGCTTAGGATCAATGCCTAGTTTTTCTGCGGCTTCATCACCAAAATGTTGATTGTTAGGATCATGCTCATAAGTATGCAAGATAAAAGGAATTTTTTGTTTTTTAAGTAAATCAATTGCAGGTGTCATTATTTCGTTCCTGGTTTTGGTGTAAAATAATGCCGATTATTTTACAGCGGAGAGAAAAATGGACGCAACCTTAAATATTGCGATAGCAGCAGAATTTGAATTAAGTGAAAAAATTGTAGAGCGTTTAGAACAAAGTGCGCTTGAAATTAGCAGCGTTTCTATTGTTGAAATAACACCTTTTGAAGAAGAACAAAATATTCGTTTTCGCAATAAAGGCGTTGAACAACTTTCCCCAAATGAAGTTGAGTGGGCTGATTTTAATTATGTGTTTTTTGCAGGAAAACTTGAGCAAGTTTCCCATATTGCGCAAGCAGCAGAGCAGGGCTGTATTGTCATTGATATGTTAGGCGTTTGTAGTGCGCTTTCGGATGTGCCTGTTGTTGTTCCAACGGTAAATGAATCACAATTACTTGAATTAAGACAACGTAACATTGTTAGCTTGCCTGATCCTCAAGTAAGCCAACTTGCTTTAACGCTTGCCCCGATTTTACAAGAAACGAATCTCAATCAAGTATTTGTCACCTCTTTATTGCCGACTTCTTATACGGATGCGGAAACCGTGACGAAACTTGCGGGACAAACAGCCCGTTTATTAAATGGTATTCCATTAGACGAAGAAGAAACTCGCTTAGCGTTTGATGTTTATCCGCATCAAGCACCTAATTTATCGAATCAATTACAACGAATTTTTCCGCAATTAGATCGTGCTACATTCCACTCAATCCAAGTGCCTGTATTTTATGGATTGGCACAAAAAGTTACCGCACTTTCAGATTATGATTTCGACTATCAGCCTCAAAATAGCGAGCTTGTCGCTTTAGAAGAAACATTAATTACGCCCGTGCTTAATGGAGAACAAGAAAATGGGGAAGAGTCAGTAAAACTTCATTTAAGTCAAATAAGTGCGGTAGAAAATGGCGTAGAATTTTGGTCTGTGGCAGATGAACAACGCTTTAATCTCGCCTTACTTTCAGTGAAATTGTTGGAAGGAATTTATCAGCAAGGTTATTAATGAAATTAAGGAGAAGAGTATGCAAAATATTCTATTTATTATCCATTCATCCCCTTATGGTGACGAGCATTTTTTTAGTGCATTACGTTTGGCGTTACAGTTGCAAGAGCAACATAAAAGTGCGGTTAATTTAAAAATATTTTTAATGTCTGATGCGGTAACTGGCGGTTTAGCAAAACAAAATCCAGCAGAAGGGTATCATTTACAACAAATGTTGGAAATTTTAACAGCGCAAAGGGCGACAATTAAACTTTGTAAAACCTGTACAAATGCTCGTGGTATCACTGAATTACCGTTGGCGGACGGTGTTGAAATAGGCACGTTAGCAGAGTTGGCAGACTGGACGATGGAAGCCGATAAAGTATTAAATTTTTAATTTTCTCGGTAGATAAAAGAAACCCGCCACAAGTGCGGGTTCTTTTTTGCTTATTTTGTTGCTGCTTTCATTGCTTGAACAAATTCAGCTAATTCAACTAAACATTGCTCGTGATTATCTAAATTTCGCTCAATAATTTTTACTGTTGCCGAACCTGAAATTACACCCGCAGCACCCAAAGACAACGCTTCTTTAACTTGCTCTGGTTGAGCAATGCCAAAGCCTTGTAAAATTGGTGGAGTATTGTGGGCTTTAAGCTGTTCTACAAGGGTGTCCAAATTTGCTGCGTGGGCTTGATTTTCAGCACTGGTTACGCCAGCACGAGAAACTAAATAAGTATAGCCTTCGCTATTTTCCGCTACACCTTGGATCGTTTTCTCGTCCGCATTTGGTGGGCAAATAAAGACGGGTTGAATGCCGTGTTTTTTAGCCGCTTGTACATAATCTTCTTTTGCCAGTAACGGAATATCTGCTACAAGCACAGCATCAACTCCCACTTCTGCGCAACGTTGATAAAAAGCATCTAGACCTTTGGCAAAAATTAAATTGGCACAAAGTAATAAACTAATCGGAATCTCTGGATATTTTGACCGCACTTTTTCCAATAGTTTAAAGCTATCTTCACTGCTATGACCTGCAGTCAAAGCACGATTATTTGCCGCTTGGATAACAGGGCCATCAAGGAGTGGATCGGAAAAAGGAAAACCGAGTTCTAAAGCATCCGCACCGTTATCGACAAGTGTGCAAATGATCTCAAAAGAGCGGTCGAAAGTAGGGTCGCAAAGGGTAACGAACGGCACGAAAGCACCTTCATTTTTTGCTTTAAGTGTCGCAAATTGCGTTTCAAAACGGCTCATTAGTTTGATTCTCCATTTAAAATTTTATCAACGGTAAAAATATCTTTATCGCCTCGTCCTGAAAGATTAACCACTAAAAGTTGTTCTTTTTCAGGATTTTGTTTAATCAATTTCAAGGCATAAGCCAAGGCGTGTGAGCTTTCTAATGCAGGAATAATACCTTCGTGTTTTGCCAATTCTTGGAATGCGTTGAGGGCTTCTTCATCGGTAATCGATACATAATCAGCACGACCAATCGCATTTAAATAAGCGTGTTGCGGCCCGACGGAAGGGAAGTCTAATCCTGCAGAAATAGAATAAGATTCTTCAATTTGTCCATCTTTATCTTGCATAATTGGCGATTTCATTCCGAAGTAGATGCCTGTTGTGCCGTGCTTGAGTGGTGCACCGTGTTCGCCCGTTTCAATACCTTTACCCGCAGGTTCTACGCCGATGAGTTTCACAGCGGTTTCTTCAATGAAATCCGCAAACATACCAATTGCATTCGAGCCACCACCAACAGCAGCAATCACTGCATCAGGTAAACGAGCTTCCCGTTCGAGAATTTGACGTTTCGTCTCAATCCCAATCATTTTTTGAAATTCTCTCACAATCGTCGGGAATGGATGGGGGCCTGCCGCCGTTCCAAGTAAATAATGGGTGGTTTCATAGTTTGCTGACCAATCGCGCATCGCTTCACAACAGGCGTCTTTTAAAGAACAAGAGCCTTTTTGTACAGGAATTACTTCAGCCCCCATTAAACGCATACGAAATACATTCGGCGATTGACGTTCAACATCTTTAGCCCCCATATAAACACGGCACGGCATATCTAACATAGCACAAGCTAGAGCTGTCGCAACACCGTGCTGACCCGCACCAGTTTCGGCAATAATACGTGTTTTGCCCATACGTTTAGCCAGTAAAATTTGCCCTAACACTTGGTTGGTTTTGTGTGCACCACCGTGTAATAAATCTTCACGTTTAAGATAAAGTTTTGTTTTTGTGCCTTTGGTTAAGTTACGACAAAGGGTAAGTGCTGTCGGTCTGCCTGCATAATTTTTGAGTAAATCAGCAAATTCTGCTTGAAATGTAGAATCATTTTGTGCTTCTACAAAGGCTTGTTCTAATTGTTTTAAAACAGGCACTAAAATTTCGGGTACATACATTCCGCCAAATTCGCCGAAATAAGGGTTGAGAAGTGTGTCTGACATATTTTTTCCTATTATTTTTTAGTTATCTTTTGCAACGCTCATTCCCGCAAAAGATTGAGCGGTTGGCATGACTTCAATGCGATTAATGTTCACGTGTTCAGGTTGTTGATGAAGCCATAATACAATGTTCGCAATATCTTCAGGCTGAACCGATTGTACGTTTTCATACACTTTTGCCGCTCTTTCATCATCGCCGTGAAAACGCACATTAGAGAACTCCGTACCGCCACATAAACCCGGTTCAACATTGCTTACTCGAATTTTTGTGCCTGCCAGATCGGCTCGTAAATTTAAGCTAAATTGTGTGACAAAAGCTTTAGTTCCACCATATACATTACTGCCAGCATAAGGATAAGTACCTGCAATTGAACTCAAATTGATAATCTGCCCGTGATTACGAGCCACCATATTTGGCAACACAAGGCGAGTGATAGTAACCAATCCTTTGATGTTGGTATCGATCATCTGATACCAATCTTGTAAATCCGCTTTATGTGCTGGCTCTAATCCCAAGGCTAAACCTGCATTATTCACTAATAAATCGACCGCTTGCCAGCCTTCAGGAAGGGTATTTAGAGCGTTAATTGTGGCTTGTTCATCGCGAATATCAAAGGCAAGCGGTAGAAAATTATTGCCTAATTGTGAATGAATTTCTGCTAACCGATCTGCACGTCTGCCCGTGCCAATCACTTTATAGCCTGCTTCGATCAATTTTTTACAGATTGCCAAGCCAAAGCCTGCGGTTGCACCTGTAACTAATGCGGTTGTGGTTTTCATTTTTTCTCCTAAATCTTGAGCTTATTTGTACTATTAAAGTAGTACAAATAAATTTTGATTGCAAGCAATTTCCTTTTAATTTTAAAAATGTCATTAAATGAATTAATTTAATAATACCGCAAACGTTTGCTTAATGATATAATCTGCCTAATTTTTATTTCTACTGATTGAGGTTAATCGTGAGCAACACACAACTTAGCTACAAAGATGCTGGCGTCGATATTCACGCTGGGAATGAATTAGTCGAACGTATCAAAGGCGATGTAAAACGCACTCGCCGCTCTGAAGTCATGGGCGGATTGGGTGGTTTCGGTGCATTATGTGCTTTACCAACCAAATATAAAGAGCCAATTTTAGTTTCTGGCACCGATGGCGTTGGCACAAAATTACGCCTTGCGATTGACTTAAACAAACACGATACCATTGGTCAAGATTTAGTAGCAATGTGTGTAAACGATTTAATCGTGCAAGGGGCAGAACCGCTTTTCTTTTTAGATTACTATGCAACAGGAAAATTAGACGTTGATGTGGCAGCAAGCGTGATCAAAGGTATTGCAGACGGTTGCGAAATGTCTGGCTGTGCGTTAGTCGGTGGCGAAACCGCTGAAATGCCTGGAATGTACCATGAAGGCGACTACGACTTAGCGGGTTTCTGCGTCGGTGTAGTAGAAAAATCAGAGATTATTGACGGCACGGCAGTAAAAACGGGCGACACGCTTATCGCACTCGGCTCAAGTGGTGCTCACTCAAACGGCTATTCACTTATTCGCAAAGTGCTTGAAGTGAGCGGTGCAAATCCAGCGGATTTATTAGAAAGCAAACCGCTTAGCGAACACCTTTTAGCACCAACCAAAATCTATGTAAAATCGATTTTACAGCTGATCAAGCAGACCGAAGTTCACGCCATTGCTCACTTAACAGGCGGTGGCTTCTGGGAAAATATCCCGCGTGTATTGCCTGACAACACCAAAGCAGTGATTGATGAATCAAGCTGGCAATGGCCTGAGATCTTCAACTGGTTACAAGAAAAAGGCAATATTAGTCGTTATGAAATGTACCGCACTTTTAACTGTGGCGTAGGTATGGTAATTGCATTACCAGAAAAAGAGGTTGAAACCGCTATCGCATTGCTTGAACAAGCGGGCGAAAAAGCGTGGGTTATCGGCAAAATTGCACCTCTTGGCGAAGGCGAAGCACAGGTTGAGATTCAATAATAAAATCTTAAATTTCAATTCAGCCCTTTTGGGCTGATTTCTATAAGGAAGAAAATGAAAAAAATTGCCGTCCTTATTTCTGGTCAAGGAACGAATTTACAAACTATTATTGATGCCTGCCATTCAGGCGATATTCCCGCCAAAATTACTTGTGTGGTAAGTAACAAAGCTGATGCTTACGGATTAGTTCGAGCCAAACAAGCACAGATTCCGCAAGCGGTCTTTCTTCGCAAAAATTTTGCCAATAACCTCGAAATGGACGATGCCATTGGCGATTATTTGCAAAGCCTAGCAGTAGATTTGATCGTCCTTGCTGGTTATATGAAAATTCTTACCCCAAAATTTACTCAACGTTTTGCAGGGAAAATTTTAAATATCCATCCTTCTCTTCTTCCTAAATACGCAGGCTTAAACACCTACCAACGTGCGCTTGAAGCAGGCGACAATGAACACGGCACAACTGTTCATTTTGTCAATGAAGAAGTGGATGGTGGTGCGATTGTCTTACAGGCGAAAGTGCCAATCTTCCCTGAAGATAGCATAGAAGAAGTGGAAGCTAGAACCCGTGAGCAAGAATATCAAATTTATCCGCTTGTGATTAAATGGTTTACCGAAGGGCGGTTAAGACTTAAAGATAATTTGGCATATTTAGATGGGAAACCCTTGCCAAAATCTGGATATGCAGATGAATAACTTAGGATTTAGGCAGACTATTTCTGTATTTTTTATTTAATTAGGATGCAAAAGTGCGGTGAAATTCCACCGCACTTTCAAGGTTAATGATGATGGTGTTCTGGTTTTGGTGGTAATTTAGCTAATCCTTTACCAACAGGTAAAATTAATGTGCTATAGCTTGCAGATTGCTGACAAATTTGTTGATCTGAAAATGGTGTTTTATGAATAACTTTAATTTTCCAAATTCCATCAATTAATGGAATGATATTCACACGTCCTTGACTATCTGTTTTACCTGAAAAACCTTGTGGTTCACGATGACCTGTACTTGCTTCAAGATCTTTCACGATAATAGTATCAGCTGTTGCAATGACAGTTTCTCCTGCTAATGGCTGATCTTGGTAGAAAATTTGAACAGGGAACGGTTCGCCTGATTTCGCTTTGCTTGGATCACGCAAAGGAACAATTTCTAGCGGTAAACCAACTCTTGTCATTGCCATTTCTGCATTTAATGGTTTTTTACCAACGGTAACGAGACTTTTGCCAAACATTTGAGTTTGTTCGCAATAAGTTGGGTTTTCTAATCCTTTCAAATTATCCATTTTCCAACCTTCAGCATTTTGTGACCAAAATGTTGGTTTATAAGTGGCTGTTATCCAATAAGAACCATCAGACAATGCGTTCTCTGATTGATATTGATAGTTTTCGCCTTTTTGGATTAAGGTTTGTGTTTCTCCATTTTGATGAATAATTTCCATTGGCGCAAAAATTTTTAAGCGTGCTTCAGGAATTTTTTCTACATAAGGGTAATCCCCATAAGCTAATTCTGCTTTTAATACAGAACCTGATGCTAATTTCGTCGGTGCTTGAACCCAAACTTCGTGAGCTTGTGCTGTGCCAGCTAAAACCAATAATCCTGTAATCAATGTCTTTTTCATATATTTCCTTAATAAGAATGGGGGAGTTAAAAAATGAGTGCAAAATACTAAATGAAAATAGCTATCATTTAAATAGCTATTTAAATAAAATTTTAAGATTTGTGATCGAGATCACAAAATGAAAAATACCATAAGAAATAGTATAAAAATGCCCTAAATACAAAATATTTAGGGCGTCTTATAAATTGAGGAAAATGTTTTAATCGTCTTTTTTCGATGGTTTAATGCCTAATAAATTACAACTTAATTTACTAATTACATGTTCTGCAGTATTGCCTAATAATGCGGCAGATAAACCTGTGCGTCCCACTGTGCCTAAAATCACTAATTCAGCTTCAATTTCTTTCGCCACTTCAGGAATAACTTCCTCTGGGAAACCTTCGCATACGTGAGTATGATCTTCATCAATCCCAAACTTCTGACGTAACGCTTTCATATTAATGAGATGCTGACCTCGAATACCGTTTTCATAACCTGAAGTATTAAATTCAGGCAAATCAATCGCCATATTGATTGGCGCGGAAGGGTAGGCTGCCACCAAATGGACATTACCACGATTTAGATTTTCCGCGAGTGAAATACCAGTTTCTACCAGCTCTTGATTAAATTCATCTTGATATTCTTGTTCTCCAGATACATTAACAGCCACAAGAATACGGCGTTGATGTTTCCAATCGCCATCACGAACCATTAAGACAGGAATAGGGCATTTACGAAGAAGTTGCCAATCAATGGGAGTAAAGATTAGAGACGTAAGTTTTTCTTCGTCTTTGGTATATTTTACGACTAGATCGTAATTATTATTTTCTACTTCTTCGTTAATTGCATCAGCTTCATTGCTATTCCACACAATATGAGATTGTAATTCAATTTCTGGATTTGCATATTTATCTAAGTAATATTGAACAGCGTGACGGTGTTTTTCTATTACTTGTTGATGCATTTCTGAACGTTCTTCAGAAGAAAGTAAAGCTGACATTTCATAAGATAAATCATAGACTGATAAAAGTGCGGTGATTTTTACCTTAGTTTCATTTTTTTGTTCTTCAACTAAACGCACTGCACGAGCTAGGGCGTACTGTTTTTCATTACTGGGATTAAGTACAACGAGAATATTTTTAAATTTCATAATAGCCTCCAAAATTGAGGCATAGGATAAAAAAGAATAGCAAAAATGGCAAGGTACAAGATTAATTTGGATAAATTTATTTTTATCAAGCACAAAAAGGCGTGATATTCACGCCTTAAATTTATTTAACTAATGTAATTTTTGTTTTATTCGTACCAGTTAATTCAATTAAACCATTTAAATCATTGATTGTAATATATTTGCCTTGTACGCTAATCACGCCGAGTTTTTGAAAGCGGCCTAATAAGCGGCTGATGGTTTCTACTGTTAAACCTAGATAATTACCAATATCGCCACGTGTCATTGTTAAACGAAATTCTTTTGCTGAAAAACCTCGAGCAGAATAGCGTTTAGAAAGATTATGAATAAAAGCAGCCAAACGTTCTTCTGCATTCATTTTAGATAGCAATAAAATCATCTCTTGATCACTTTTAATTTCACTGCTCATCAAACGTAAAATTTGCTGACGTAGTTTTGGCATTTTTCCTGCCAAATCATCTAAAATATCAAAAGGAATTTCACATACCATAGCCGTTTCTAGAGCTTGCGCAAAACTAGGGTGTTGCATTTGAGTAATGGCATCAAAACCAACTAGGTCACCGGGCAAATGAAATGAAGTAATTTGTTCTTCGCCAGATTCACTAATCGTATAGCTTTTTATTGTGCCAGAACGAATAGCATAAATTGAATTGAGAGAATCTCCTGCTTTAAACAATACTTGAGATTTTTGAATCGGTTTTTTTCTCTCTATGATATTATCAAGCTGATCTAATTCTTGTTCATTTAAGGTAAAAGGAATGCAAAGCTGACTAATACTGCAATCCTGACAATGAATCGCACAACCGCCTGATTGAATTTTGCGCCCTGATTTAGCTTCTGCAACGAAATTTTTCATGTACGCCTCAAATATTGAAAAAAATAGTGTAAAATTGATCTAACGCAAATATTCTACCACTAATTAGTCAGATTAAGAAGAGTAAAGCATTATGGCAGCTGAAAAATTAACAAAAAAACGTTTAGCTCAAATTTTAATTATGTTGTGCATTTTAATTATTGCATTTGTTTGGCGATATTTTTAGAAAACAGAAAATTCTTGCTTATTTTTAAAACAAATGGATTATTTCCAATAAATTTTGCTTGTCACATTGTTATATATACGTATAATTCAACCCCATTAAGCCTGGGTGGCGAAATTGGTAGACGCAGCGGATTCAAAATCCGCCGTTGAATAAACGTGTCGGTTCGAGTCCGACCCTAGGCACCACATACAAACCCTTGATCGTTGGTCAGGGGTTTTTCTTTTATGCATTTCAACCAGTAAAATCAATAAGTTACGTTCATATCCGCTATAAATTCATCATCAATCCCAACCTCAAATATTGCCATTTTTTAAGTATTTTTATGCATCGATTACGCCAATGCAACATGAAATGGGGTGCGGAAGAGGAAAAGAAAATAGAATTGCAAGCGCAAGGATTGCAACCTGATACATTATTTTCTGATGTTATTAAGCGGTATTTGAACGAAATTACGCCAACAAAACGTGGAGAAAAGCACGAATTTAATCGGCTGAATCGCTTTTTGCGCCATCCAGTTACGGATAAATATATATCTGATGTGAGTCGGAGAGATATTGAGGATTGGATTGCGGAGAGATTGGAATCGGTAAAAAGTGAAAGTGTGCGCCGTGAATTATCTACGATAGGTCATATATTCAAAATTGCCCTTAAGCGATGGAGGTATATACAAAAAAGCCCAATGGTCGGCATGCAATTACCCGAAAAAGGGAAACCTCGAACTCAGCGAGTAACGGAAGAAAATATTAATGCTATTGTGGCTATCAGTGGATATGTTGATACGCTCAAAACTGCAAAAGCGAGAACGGCTGCAGCTATGTTGTTTGCCGTTGAAACTGCAATGAGAGCAGGGAAGATTTGTAGTCTTAGTTGGGATAATGTGAATTTTGAGAAACGTACTGCATTTTTGCCTATGACAAAAAACGGTACATCAAGAACCGCGCCATTGACTAAAAATGCAATCGCTATTTTAGAACGGTTAAAAGGCGAGATAAGGGATGAGGGATTATGTTTTGATATTAAGTCTAATGTGCTTGATGCAACATTCCGAAAACTCAAAAAACTTGCCGAGCGAGAATATTTGCATTTTCACGACACACGGCGTGAGGCATTGACTAGACTATCTAAAAAAGTAGATGTGATGACATTAGCCAAAATATCTGGGCATAAAGATATTTCGATTTTACAAAATGTCTATTATGCCCCTGATATGGCGGAGGTGGCGGAATTACTTGATTAGCTAATACGTTTAGCATTAATCCGCCCCCAACGAACAACTTCGCCTGCGATATAGCGTGGGCGAGAATTTTGTTGATCGACTGTAACGGGTTTGGAAAATTAGGCAGTTTTGAAATAATCTTGGCAAAGGTTTGATAGTGTCGCCCAAAATATATTGCGATATCCTCAAGTGTAATTAAATTTTGGCTTTTCTCGGTCAAATTAGATAACGCCGCCATTTTTGCCGTATTCACAATTTCTTCTTCGGCTTTCTGCGAAAGTTTAATTGGTTCCATATTTCCTCCAATAAAAAACCGCCCATAAGAGCGGTGGTTCGTTAATATTGTTGTGTCTGTTCGGCATGACAGATTTTGCCGTCAAAGTCTTGATTAAGGTTTAGGGCGTGCACCATATACACTACAAATGCACACACGAGCGTAATGATTAATTTGTTCATTTTCTGTTCCTTTTGTCGGATTTTAGGCGTGATAATCCGCCGCAGGCTTAAAAAAGTGCGGTCGGATTTTGTGGTGTTTTATTGGGCGATAAGGTTTTTCGCTCTTTCCCAGTTCATTTGATTAGACGCTTTAAATGGTGCAATTAATTTCTGAGTTCTTTGCCCATATCGAGGGTGATGTGATATTCCTTGCGTGGGCGTCCGTTGGTGCGTTCGGTAATGACGAGGTAGTCTTCATCTTGGATGAAGCCATATTCGTTGATGCGGTTTTTGATCCAATCAGTGTATTGCTGTTTGCTTTCTACGAATGCGTGAAGTTCACGAGCGTTGCAAAGTTGAACGGGTTGATTTTGGATTAAGCCATTAAAAACAGGAATTAAGTTTAAGTGTGTCATTGTGATGTACTCTAAGTTAAGTTTTAAAACTCATCACGAACCACTGCGAATAGTTGGTGATGAACTGAATAGGATTCGCAGTACCGTACTTAGAGCAAAACGGCGGATCTTTCGATCCTCCTAAACAGTTCATCATTGGACTTTTCACCAAATTTGGGGAAAAGGTAGATTTGCTGTTTTGCGGCTATAAAAAAAGTCGCTTTTGAGCGACTGTCTTTTTCACTGCTCTAATCATTCAGGACTGCGATCCTGACTTTCTGTTGAAAGTGGGGGTATCTTAATCCGAAGTGAGGGCGCTGTCAAATAAAAAGCCCCGAATTTTCGGGGCGGATTTTTATGATTGATTTTTTGCTTTTTGGTAAGCTAAACGTGAAGCAAGCATAGCTTGACGTTTAAGTTCTTTTGCACTGGGTTTAGTTTCTGCCATTGCTTACTCCTTATAGTTTGGGCTTTTGATAATAAAACAATCAGAGTTTTCGCCTAGTTGCCCGATTGGTTGAAAGTCTATCATAAGTGGATGGCGATTGTCGCACATTTTTTGATACATTCGGCTCAATGAGGGGCGTTCAGCGATGAAAAAATAACATTCAGGTTGGTAAATTAAATAGTGCTTATAGAGCAATGTTTCAAGTTGTTCTTTTAAATGCTGAATATCGGTTTTCTTTAGCTGATGATTGATTGGTGGAGCGTATAGATCGATACTTGGATCGGTGCTTTCGTAGTATTCTTTTACGCCAAATTTGACACTGTATGTTTTACGATTTTTTAATAGCGGCACTAAGCGTTCATCTAAAGAAAAGAGGCTTTCAATCACATCATTATCCGATGAGAAATCAATAATATAATCAACATTTGCTACACGAAATTCAGCAAATTGATGAGGAATTGAATGATATTCAGATTTAATAAATAATTCTGTCATATTCCACGCTTTGGGTATAAAAAAACCTCTAAAAGAGGCTGTTGAAAGTAGTACTATCCTAATTCGAAGCAGGAGCGGTGTCAAATGTTTAAAAAAAAGACCGCACTTTTCAGGCGGTCAGTGGAGTAGTGCAATCAGTCTATGCTGATTTTGTCTAGAATAAGGTGCCTTTCTTTATGCTTGTAAGGCTCAAGCCCTCTTGTTTTCCACAACAACGAGGAATATAATATTTCCGCCATAACAACAATTTATGAGGAAATACTATGAAAAAGATAACGGCTGATAAAATAGCCTTAGTCATGGCTAGAGACATTTTGAGAACCAACTCTCATTATCAAAGAAATATTGATCTAACAACCGCAAGGGGTATTGCAGAGTTTATCAATTCATTATCTGAAACATTTCAGAAAACGTTAGATGATGAAATTGATTCGTCTCACATCATCAATGCTTATAAGAATCAATCAGGTAAATAGCCCTACATAAGGATTCTGCAATCTCATCAGGTGACATTCCTGTATTTTTCGCGGCGCTTTCCAAAACAGCCTGTTTTATTCTTGACTTATCAGAATCTGACAGGCTTTTTTCTTGTTTTTTTTCCATATTTGAACCTCGTTTGTTTTATGTCTGCCATTTCAAAACACACTTCATCTATCATTCGCAACGGTTTCACATGCCGTTGTGTCTCTGTACTAGCAAATGTGTTTTGAAATATCCACATTGGGATATTCGCCTGCTTGAGCTCCACTTTCGGCAACTGCACCGTTTTTCACTGGCTTTGCATGGGCAGACTTTAAAACTCACTCTTAACTAAGTAGGTTAGGGCTTTCAATCTAACGACCGCTTAGCACCGTTGGGCTTCCGTCTGCGCTTCCGCCGAGTGAGTTTCTTTAACCAAATTGTTTAAAATTTGTGATGAAAGTCACTGACTTACATAAACTTTTTAGCTATTCTTGTAATCAACCTTGATACTTTCGATAGCGGATTTTCAGGAATGTAAACTGAAAGGTGAATCTCGCCGTCAACAGTACCTTGGGACATTGCTTTTAGCTTTTCTTCCGCTTCTTCGAATGAATGGGCGTAAACATCTGTCGCCCACCTTTTGCCGTCGAAGTGATAAGAAATTGCATAGCGTTTCATTTCTTCTTGCATAAGGAACTACCTCTATGTATTTTCAGATATTTCAGGGTGTAAACAATCAGTGGTATTGGCGACTCAAAGCCGCCAATCATGAAACCATTGCAGTTAGCGAGGGTTATACAACCAAACAAAACTGCCTACATTGCATTGGTCTAGTTATGGATACTGATAGAAAGACACCTATTTATGAATCTTAATAACTAAGCCCTGTTCGCAGGGCTTTTTTTCATCACAAATTTTTAAAGAGCATTGAGATTGTGTATCTCGTTTTGATGGGGTAATTATCACACTTTGAAATAATATAATCAATACAAATTGTGATTTTTTATCTAAAAAATTTCATGATGTGATTATATTGTTGATTTCTAAAGAAATAAATTTTTAAGAAATGTGTTTGTTTGCTTATTTTTTAACCAGCGAGGTATTTGGTTTGGGAAGTGCGGTGGATTTTTTGAAAATTTTGAAGAGCGTAAGCAAGTTTTAATTGCCGTTAAGCAAGGGGAGTGAGGCTAGACTTATCAAGGAAGAAGCGATTTTGAAGGGATATAAGCAAGATTTGGTGAATTTAAATAAGGTGAAAGGTGGGGAATAAAAAACCGCCAGAAGAGGCGCTTTATTGTGGTTGATATGTCTCCGACATCAATGTCGGAGACATCAGATGAAACCGCGTCAGTGCGTGGTTTAACGGTTAAATGGCTTTAGCGAAATTAATAATTTGTTTATCTTCATTCCAGCTAATGTGTTGTAACTTGAAGTGATCAAATGTTCGCTTAATTGTATTGAGAATATTAGCTTTATGCGCTGTGTTTGGTGTATCAAGCGCAAATAAAATATTCTCTCTTTTAATAAATCCTTCTTGCTCTGCACGATTAATTTTCGCTACCCAACTATCACAATGTTCAATCATGCTCGGGCTTTCAACCTGATCGAATGCAAGAGGTTTTACTGCTTTTAAAATATGTTTATCTTGTTGGTTTTTCAATGCCAAAGGAAGGGCAAATTTAGCAAAATCACCATTCACCATATATTGTTTGTATTGTGCAAGAACACTGTCGTTTTCTTGTCTAAACAAGGTTTTGTAATGTTTCAAAATCACTTGTTCTTGGCTTTCTGTTTTTACTCCAGCATTTTGGATAAATTGCGTATATAACTTGTTAAAATAATCTTGCGGATCATCCACCATACCTACCGCAGCATTGCTATATTGAACAATGCCTTCTTTCACATCAATGTAATGGTGAAAGAAGGTAGCCATATCCTGCGCACAGCCGTTAAATGGTTGATTAACGATATATTGTAATTCATCATTAATAGTTTCACGGACAGTTTCAAACATTTTGCTTTTATAGAAAAAATCATTCACGCGCTTGTTATTTTTAGGTACAAGTTGATAAGTGAGTTTTTTCTTTTCGGGCTCGCACATCAATAAGCCAACATTGACGAACTCGCCTGTTTCAAAGTACGGACGATACCGCACAAAGCTGTATAAAATAGGTTGTTTCATTCTATGTTGTCCCAGTAATTTTTTTGTGTTATTCGGTTTAAAAGTTCTTTTATTCGGTTGATTTGGTGCTCAATTTTGTGAAATTCTTCATCTCCAACAAACCAATCATCAGGAATGGACTGGTAAATATGGTCAAATTTTTTGAGTGTGTCAATAGCTTTGTCTGTAAAAGTTTGTTTATCCACCCAGTCAAGTCGCCACTCTCTGTTCTGTGGTGAAAAGATATGTTCAGAAAAATCAGCTCTTTCGTCAAAAGCAAGATTATGATCTATCACTAAAATTTTTTGCTGTTGTTCGTCAAAAAGCAGATTAATATTTCCTGTGCCGACTTGTGATGCGGTTCTGTCAGAATTTAAAATCCAACGATCAAACATATAGAGTAATTTTTGTTCTGGTTCCGATAAAAATGCAGGATTTTTGACTTGAACGGTTTTGGCAATTTTGGCATTTACCACAAATGATGATGCGAATGCTATTCCGCTTGGCAAGTCTTGCCGCCACTCCGGAGAAACGTATTGGGTTGATTCCGGCGTTATTTCAACAAAATCAATACTTGGGCACGGGAGCCCTATTTCATGAGCCAGTGTTGAGCCTATGGCTTCCGCTAATAATTGACTGATTGGCATCATAGACAATGTTTTTATTATAAACCAATTTCCTTTATCTGTTTGACAAATAAAGGGACGGGTTACACCCATTTCCATTCTTTCTCTGATAAATATGATTTTATCCATTCTCTTATCCAATTAAGCGTCCACTGCCTTCACAACCCAAACCTACCTTGCCGCTCGGTGTTATAACGTTTCTACACGCTCCCTTGCCACACCAATAATGCGAATTTCTTGGTTGAGCGAGCTTAATGTTGGAAACATAGGATTAAGCGGAACAAGCTCAAAGTGCGGTATGCCTTCTGGTGTTCTCGTGCCAAGCTCTTTGTATTGTTTAAATGTCGCCTCGTTGTCGCCATTGATTGCAGCCACAAATTTCCCTGGGGTTGGCGCAATATCAGGATCAATTAAAACCAGATCGCCCTCGTTGAATCGGGGGAGCATAGATTTACCTTCAATTCGTAGATAAAAGGAATTTTCAGAGGCGATGACAGTGCTTGGGATCATCTCGTAACCGTCAAATCCTTCGAGCGATCTAATATCAGTCCATAGTCCTGCTTGGATTGGACTTAATAATGGATAACGACAAATTGACTCTTTGATCTCGCTTATGTTTGAATTGAAGGCTAAAACCTCAGGCAGGATATTAAGTGCTTTACTTATGATAGATATATCTTCGAGGTCAGGCGTTCTATTGCCTTTTTCATAATTAGCAATTCTCGGTTGTCCCCAACGCGCATTCTCACTTTTGGTATCAATATTATTGCATCTCTCAGCTAATTCTTTTTGACTGATTTTTAACTGTTCTCGATACGCTTTTATTCTTTCGCCAAGTGTAGCCATTTAATTTCTCCTTCTTTTAGTTCAAATAATAACACGTTACGTTATATTCATATAATTTCATATTGTGATTGATATAAATTCCGTTATGTGATTAAATGAATTATAAAAAATCACAAAAGGAAATTTATCAATGAATAACCTTTCACAGATTCGAGGACAGCTTGGGATTACTCAGCGACAACTAGCCAACCATATCGGATGGAGCCAACCACGAATTGCTAATTATGAGATTGGATTGCGTTCGCCATCGTTAAGTGTTGCCCAGAAGATTATTCAAACTCTGAACTCACTTGGAGCAAAAGTTTGTATCGAGGATGTATTTCCTTCTCAAAGCTAATTTACCAACAGGAATACGCAATGGCACGCAATAAATTAACGCGATCTGCAAGAGTGCTTTCGGATCAGGTTATCGACAAATATTACAAGCAAAAGCAATACGAGGTGGCAGAAGGTATGGAAACCGCGTCTAGCACACTGAGTCGCTTTATTAGTAATGAAGAGTTTACTCAGACATTTAACTTTATCGCCGCCTGTCAATTCGGTGTTTTTGATACGGATACGCACATTGCGATTGAGAAAAGTGAATTTGAAATGTTACTCCTTGCGTCACAAGGCTTTGATAAGCGGTTACGTGAGAAGTATTTGGGTAAATAAAAAAGCCACGAGGAAATTTCGTGGCTAATTCATTAAGGAATATACAGATGAACCAATTATTAACGATGACGAAAGAAAACGCAAGTATTTTGACAATGAGTAGTCGGGAAATTGCGGAGATTACACATAAAGAACACAAAAATGTATTACGTGTTATTCGTGATTTGATTGAACAAAATTTAGTCGCTCAAATTGAGCCACTAAAATTTGAGTATAGAAATCAATGGTTTGATTACTACGAGTTAAACAAGCGGGATACGTTTGTTGTTGTCGCTCGCTTATCGCCTGAATTTACTGCTGCGGTGGTCGATCGCTGGCAAGCGTTGGAAAATCAACAAAAACCAACCGCACTTATTCCGCAATCTTTTTCTGAGGCGTTGATGTTAGCCGCTCAGTTACAAGCAGAAAAAGAGCGTAATGCGCCTAAAGTCGCTTTTGTTGATCACTATGTGGAAGTAGGGACGAGTAAATCATTTCGTGAGACGGCGAAGATTTTGAAAATACCTGAGCGTGCATTGGTCAATCGCTTGGTGGAAGATAAATATTTGTATCGTCAATCGGGCGTGCTTTTGCCTTATCAATCGGCACGCACCAAAGATCTTTTTACGGTTAAAACAGGTACTGCTGAACACGGTCACAATTACACTCAGACGCGTGTAACAAGCAAAGGCATTGAATTTATCGCGTCACGTTATGCTTCGGAGTTGATGCTATGAGTATGCGATTAATGGTTCAAGCAATGAATTGTAAGGTTGGCAATCCTGCTAGAAAATTTGTGCTTTTAAAACTCGCTGATAATGCCAATGATGATGGAATTTGTTTTCCTAGTTATCAATACATTGCCGATAAATGCGAGATGACCCGACGTAGTGCAATCAGTCACATTGAATATTTAATCAAAATGGGATTAGTAAGCAAAAAAGAACGTAAAAATAAAGATGGTTCCATCTCAAATTTATACTTTTTACACCTTGAACAAGGTAGTGAAAATTTTGCACTGGGTAGTGAAAATATTTCACTAGGTAGTGAAAATTTTGCACTAGGGGGTAGTGAAAATATTTCACCCAGAACCAGTCACTCTTTAGAACCAGTCAATGAACCTAAAAAAACTACGCAAAAAAGCGAATCCGAAATTTTGCTTGAGCGGTTTGGCATAACAGGACAGCTTGCTAAAGATTTTATTGCGCATCGTAAAACTAAGCGAGGGGCAATTAGCGAAACGCAACTTAGCCGTTTGCAAAAACAAGCGGACAAAGCAGGAATTTCGATTTGTGAAGTGGTGGAGATTTGCATCGAACGCAACTGGCAGGGATTTAACGCATCGTGGGATTGGCGTGATGAGAAGCTGCGAACATCCCAAGTGCAAAAAATGAGTTTTGAAGAAAAAAATGCGTTGCCGTGGAATCGTCCTGAAGACTGGGAGAATGTACTGTGAACCAATTAACTAATCAATCATTGCACCAAGGTGTATCAGCACAAGTGGAGAAATTTATTGATACGTTGTTCGACCAACTTTGCGCTAGTTGCCCTCAGTTGCTCAACCTCACTCCAGAGCGATTGCAGGTAGTAAAACGCCAGTGGATTTTAGGCTTTGCTGAAAATGGAATTACAAAAATAACACAAGTCAAACGAGGCATGGCGGAAATGCGTGCTAAGCCAAATGGGTATTTGCTAAGTGTAGGCGAATTTATTCAAGCATGCAAAGTTCTGGACTACCACGTATTGGGCTTACCGAACGAAGCGGAATTATACCAACGTTATAACACTTTCTTAGGCTATGCCCGATTCAATCGGGATGAATTTCAATATCATTCAAAAGTGGAATTTTGGTTGCTTAAAAATCTGTACGAAAAGTGCAAGAAAAAATCGGAAGAGGACACGTTGAAAGCTATTCCGAAATTACTCACAGAAGCAGCAGAAAAAGTGCGGTCGAATTTTCCTTTTGAGGATATTCCGAAAATGATTCCTGAAAAGCCAAGTTTTTACGATAAAGCGAAGGCTGATAAGGCGCGCGATAGCTTGATGGCAATGATGAAAGGGAAAGGGGCATTGCAATGACAAGCTATAAATGCCCAAAGTGCGGTGCGGAATTAGAGGATTTTTATACGCCAGATTATTTTATATTGAGCAGCGAATGGGATGACGATCGTTTTCGCTGTAACGGTCACTTAATTGAGCCGATACCGTTTCCGCAGGTAAGTAAATTCAGTGCAGTAAATCGAACAAAATCTTGTGGTTATTTTGGGTTGGAAGATTTAGGCGTGGAGTACAAAGAATGAGTATTGCGATGTTATTTAAGCGTTGGGAATGATGTTATGAGCCAATACAAACCTTTCTTTTTACGTGATCAACGCATTAAAAATAATTGCTTGGATTTAATCAAGGAACTGCCAACGGACGATAAAAAGCCGTTAGTAGTGAAAATCCAACCGATAACACGAAACCTTGAGCAAAATGCCAAGTTTCACGCTATGTGCCAAGATGTTGCAAATCAGGCTGAATTTATGGGGCGTAAGCTCACAATGGAGCAGTGGAAAGTTTTGTTTATTTCGGGTCACGCAATCGCCACAAATCAAAAAGCTGATGTTGTGCCAGGTCTTGAGGGGGAATTTGTGAATATCCGTGAGAGTTCGGCTCAAATGAGCGTGAGCAGAATGGCGAGCCTAATCGAGTATGTGACCAGTTGGGGCGTGCAAAATGGCGTGAGATTTAACGATAGATGGGGATTTTACGGACGATGATAGAGGGAGAGACCATGGTTTTATTTTTGATTACATTTTCTGCTGTCCTGTTTTTTCTTTTCGGTCAGCCCCTTGCTGCCACCCTTGTTTTGTGCGAAGCCTGTTGGCTTTCCGGCTGGTATTTTGCGCATAGTACGGTTGCAACAGAGTGCGAGAGATTGGGTAAGTTTTACGTTGGCAAAAACGTTTATCAATGCTCAAAAATCGAGGGTAAGAATGAGTAAACCTAAAACCCTCAGGCCTAAAAAATGCAAGTCATGTGGCATTGAGTTTATCCCAAAAAACTCTCTCCAAAAAGTCTGCTCTCCTAAATGCGCGCTTGATTTAACCCGTCAAAATGCGCAGAAAGCGCGAGATAAGGCGGAAAAGGAAAAGCGAACGTAAAGCTAAATTAAAAAGTCGTTCAGAATGGCTAAAAGAGGCGCAATCAGTATTTAATAAATTCATTCGCCTGCGAGATAAAAATGAACCCTGTATCAGTTGCGGTCGGTATCATCAAGGTAAATATGACGCTGGGCATTATCGGAGTGTTGGGGCTTGCCCTGAATTAAGATTTTGTGAAATTAACTGTTTTAAGCAGTGTGTACCATGCAATCAGCATAAAAGCGGTAATGTCATTGAGTATCGAATTAATCTCGTCAATAAAATCGGTGCAGATAAGGTAGCTTGGTTAGAACGCCAAGACCACGAACCGAAGAAATACACCATTGAAGATTGCAAGGCGATTATTAAGTATTACAAGGCAAAAATTAAGGAGCTTACGTGAATATTGATGTGATTTCAGTTGAATTTGGTTATTGGGCTACACCTCGTTATGAGACTGAATTTCCACGTGTAGCCGCAGGGTTTGCAGAGATGAAATGCGATGCTCGTTATGCTGAAAAATATCGTATGCGTCCTATAAGCGATGAATTAGGAATGGAAATTGATGGCTACCTTGGTGTAATTAGAAAAGTCACACCAGAACTTTATGATGTATTCGTTCTGACTTATATCAAGAGATGGGAAAAACAAGAAATTTGGCGATATTTACATATTTCACGGCGTGAATATTTCAATCGATTGAAAACGGTAAAAACATCACTTTTATTGCTATTATCAACAGAAGGCAAGCAATGTTTATTTATTGCCTGAAAAGTGCGGTCGATTTTGACCGCATTTCTTTTAGGCGAATCGAGATTGTTGCACTTGGAATTGTAAATTTAAGGCTTTCATTACTTTCATTACAGTAGCAAAAGTAGGATTGCCCTTGCCAGATAAGGCTTTATAAAGACCTTCTCGGCTTATTCCTGCATCACGTGCGATTTGGCTCATGTTACGCGCACGAGCTATGTCGCCAAGGGCGGATAAAATAAGCTCAATATTATCTTCTTGTAGAATTTCATTAAGGTAAAGTTGAATTTCTTCTTCAGAAGTGAGGTGTTCTGCCACATCAAAGTCTTTTAATTGTTCAGTCATAATCCTAGCTCCTGTGCGAGAAGTTTTGCTTGTTTAATATCTTTCTCTTGTGTGGATTTATCTCCGCCACAAAGTAAAATCACTAATACGCCATTCTGGTTTTTAAGATAAATTCGATAACCTTGACCTTCATCAATCCGTAATTCAAAAATCCCATCATTCACGCTTTTGATATCACCAAAGTTGCCGAACTGTAAGCGTTTAATTCGTGCGTTTATTTTCGCTTTGGCACGCAAGTTTTTTAGTTTGCTTAACCAAGAATCAAATGTCAGAGTGGTTTTGATTTGGATTGTCATTGTTAATCCTTATCGATTGCTTTGACATTATTTTAGATAATTCCCTCAAGGTGTCAAGTATGGTTCACAATAAAATATAATTTTCATGCTTTACATTCTCCAAATTTTCCTCTACTATTTTATTCAAGGTCTCAAAACCTTAATCCAAAGCGGAAATCCGCACCCGACAGCATAGCGGTTTTTTTTATGCGTAAAATTTAGCAACCTTGTTTGTTTATTGCCATTAAACATTCATTGCGCATAACCACATTTTATCTATGCCGAGTGGGTGACTAATACAATACCCGAAAGGGGAATATGTCCAGCCTACTTTGGAAGGTTTTTGAGCCACTCGGCGCCCTAATTTGGGCAAAATCTCAATCTCAAAAAAAATCCAAAGGAGACATTCTATGTCTAACTTAACTATTCTTAAAACTTCAATTCGTCAATCTGACAATCTTTACTCATTAAATGATCTTCACATTGCCAGTGGTAACGATCCAAAGCATCGACCAACTTACTTTGTAAAAAATCAACAAACACAAGATTTAGTCAATGAAATTGAGCGATGTGAAAATTCTCACATCGCTATCAAAGTAGTTAAAGGCGGTCGTAATCCTGAACTTCAAGGAACATGGGTTTGTGAAGAATTAGTGCTTTCCTACGCAATGTGGATTAGTCCAAAATTTCACTTAATTGTATTGCGTGCATTCTTGGCTATGCAGCGTAACCAACCTCAACAGTTAGCCTTGCCTGAACCTGAAAAGAAATACACGTTTGAATTTACTGAGTACGAACTTGAAGAACTCGTTTGGCTTTGGTGTGGACACAAGCAAATGAACACCCTACTTGGCGATATGATCAAACCGTTAGAAACTATCGGCTCTTATTTTACGGGAATGGTAATCAGCCATCACCAAGAATATCAAAGACAATACAAAAACACGCTCCCAACTATTCAACGCTTAATTCAGCCATTTAAAGCATCTAATCGAATGAACTGGGAAAGAGCGAAAAACCTTATCTCCCAATAAAACATCACAAAATCCGACCGCACTTTTGAAAAATCGTGTGGCGGATTTTTACACCTCAAATTCACGAAAAAGGATAAATTATGTTCAGAATTCTCTTTGCGGTGGCGTTGTTATGGGCAGCATACGAACTCAATTTAAACCAAGATTGCGATGGGTATATTTGCGACACGTCATCACTAATTACCGCACTTCATAAACCGCTTGACAGTGCACACTAAAAGTGTATTATATGTACTATATTGCGGTTTTAGCGCATAGCAAACGCAAGAAAGAATTTTACAGCCCTGATCGGAAACGGTCGGGGCTTTTTTGTTATCAAACTATAAGGGCGTAGTCTAATGGTAAGACAGCGGTCTCCAAAACCGCTAATTGAGGTTCGATTCCTTGCGCCTTTGCCACATCACAAGCTCACGTTAATACGTGGGCTTTTTTATTGCCTAAAGAACAGGCGGGAGAAAATATATGCCAATTAAAGAGCCTGATGTGTGGGCGTTAATATGGTCTTGGTTGCAAACAAATCTTAGTTCTAGCTCAGCACAGAGTGCTTTTTGGGCGTTATTTATTTCTCTTTTAAGATTTGGGTTTATGCGTAAAAAGCCAGCTATTCGTTATGTTTTAATTGATGCGGCTATGTGTGCCTCTATTGCGGGTGTTGCGGTGCCAATTTGTACACATTTATTTGGGCATACAGAATATTCTTCATTTCTCGGTACGATGATTGGTTTTGTTGGTACTGAAAAAATTCGCGAGTTTTTATTTAAATTCATTAATCGGAGAATTGAAAAAGATGACAATGATGATTTCCGAAGTGACATTTAATAAAATTTTTCCACACGCAGTTAAAGGTGTTTATCAAGCTATTTCGGCGCAGATAGAAAAAGCAGGTTGTGTGAATAAGATGCAGCAAGCGATGTTTTTAGCTCAATGTGGACATGAAAGTGGCGGATTTACAAGATTTAAAGAAAATTTAAATTATTCTTGGCTTGGGCTTTCTAAAACTTTCCGTAAATATTTCCCAGACCCTCTTACAGCCAAGAGATATGAGCGCAAACCTGAGCTAATAGCTAATCGTGTTTATGCTAATCGTCTAGGTAATGGCGATGAGAAAAGTGGAGATGGTTGGAAGTATCGTGGTCGTGGACTGATTCAGATTACAGGTAAGGATAATTATGCCGCATTTCGAAAATGGTTAGGTAGAGATATTGAGCCAGAAGATGTGGCAGGGAATTTAGATTTATCTGTTAAAACTGCTGTGTGGTATTGGAAGTGCTATGAGTTGGCTGAGCTTAATTCTGTCGAAAAAGTCACGCGAAGAATTAATGGTGGACTAAATGGCATTGATGAGCGTTGCAAGCTCTATCGAGCATTAATGGTAACGGATAATGACTAAGTACATTTACATAGCGTTAGTGGGTGTTGTCGTGGTTTTGTTTGGTGTATTGCGTTACCAATCAAGTGTTATAGATGAATTGAACATAACCACAAAGCAACAAGCCCAAACCATCCAACAACAAGAAAATGCGAAAAGGCATTGACCATTGCTCTACAACAAGAGCGTGATGCAGTCATTGAGCAACAGCAACGTAATGATGAAATAGAAAGGATAGCAACAGAAAATGCTGAATCAGTTAAAACAATCATTAAGACTCAACCTTGCGCTCACACTCGTTTGCCTCAGTCTGTTCTTGACCGCTTGCACGAATAAAATCACGACTAAAGCAGAATATATTTACCCGCCTCAAGCCTATACTGCACCTTGTGTCAAAACAGCATTTACTGGGGAAACATACGGCGATGTAGTCATACAGCTTGTTAAGGTAACCGCAGAGCGAGACAAGTGTGCAAGCCAAGTAGATAATCTCAATAAGTGGATTAATCAAGCAAAAGGCGGCAAATAGGGCTTATAAGTTTTATTCAAGTATTTTAAGGATTTTCTATGTCAGACGTGAAAGGAAAATCTACGTCTGGTCGTGAATTAACACCTAAACAAGAAAAATTTTGCCAGCTTTATATTGAGCTGGGGAATGCCAGTGAAGCATATCGGCAGAGTTATGATTGCCAAGATATGAAGTCCGAAAGTATAAACCGATTAGCTAAAAAAGAATTAGATAAGATCAAGATTAGATCAAGGGTTGATGTGCTTCAACAAGAGCACCGACAACGCCATAATCTTACCCTAGATAATATCATTGCGGACTTGCAAGAGTATCGTGATATTTGTATGGGAAGAAAGTCACTTACTATTACCACTGTGGTAAAAAATGCTCAAGAAGGAACGGCACAAAGCGTTAATACCGAATGTTTCGTTTTTGAACCGACAGGTGCAAATAAAGCCCTTGAATTGCTTGGGAAGCATTTAGGGATGTTTACACAGAAAATGGAATTATCTGGTGACTTGCATATTGAGCAGCGCGCGGAGTTAAATTTATCAGGATTAAGCATTGATGAACTTGAACAGCTTGAAAAATTACTCGCCAAAGGAAATCCTGAGCAAGATTCGGATTGAGAAAGCCAAGAAGTCACTAATGCACTTCACCACTCAAACCAAATCTGACTTCGTAACAGGGTGGTTTAATATTCTCATTGCAAAAGAGCTACAGCAATTTTATCAAGATGTAATAGATGGCAAGCAACCGCGTTTAATGATATTCGCCCCTCCCCGTAGTGGTAAAAGTGAATTATTTAGTCGTCGTTTCCCTGCTTGGGCTTTTGGTAAAAAACCTGACTTACAGATGATTGCCTGTTCTTATTCTGCTGATTTAGCTAGCCGAATGAATAGAGATGTTCAGCGAATAATGGATGATGATAGCTACCACGATATATTCCCTGGATCATCCTTAAATGATAAACGCATTGCGACTGTCTCGGGTCAGCCTTTGCGTAATAGTGAGATTTTTGAAATTGCAGGACATAAAGGCGCTTATCGCTCCGCTGGTGTTGGAGGCGGTATTACAGGGATGGGGGCGGATATAGCCATTATTGACGACCCTGTAAAAGATGCTAAAGAGGCTAATTCTCAAACAGTTCGAGATGGCGTTTGGGATTGGTACACAACCACGCTTTATACACGTTTATCGCCAAAATCTGGCGTGTTGTTAGGCATGACAAGATGGCACGAGGATGATTTAGCTGGTCGATTAATTGAAGAGATGAAGAATGGTGGCGATCAATGGCGCATAGTGAAATTTCCTGCAATTGCCGAAGAAGATGAGGAGTTCCGCAAAGAAGGAGAGCCATTACACCCAGAACGCTTTGATTTAGAGCGATTGAGCAAAATTAGAAAGGCTGTTGGCTCTCAAGCGTGGAATGCTTTATATCAACAAAGACCATCTAATAAGGGCGGTGGCATTATTAAAGGCTCTTGGTTTGGTCGATATAAAATTCCTCCACTAATTAAAGTCAAAGCAATCTACGCTGATACGGCACAAAAAATTAAACAGCACAATGACTATTCAGTCTTTATTGTCGCTGGCAGAGGGAGCGATGGGAAGGTTTATATCCTTGACCTTGTGCGAGGTAAATGGGAAGCCCCAGAACTTGAGCAGACATTAAAAGATGTTTGGGCTAAACACAAGGCAAGAAAAGACACTGGAATATTAACTCGAGCAAATGTGGAAGATAAAGCCAGTGGCACAGGCTTGATTCAAGCTATACGCAGAAATAATCAAATTCCAATCTCGCCCATTCAAGTTGATGCAGATAAGTACACTCGGGTTTTAGGTGTTCAAGGGTACATTGAAAGTGGTTATGTGATGATACCCGAAAATGCTCCTTGGGTAGCGGATTTTATTAGTGAGTGTGAGGCATTTACCGCAACAGATAGTCACGCACACGATGACCAAGTCGATGCGCTTGTAATGGCAATAACGGATATTTTAGGGAAACCTAAATCACTACTGGATTTATAAGATGAATATTTTAGATGGCATCAAATCACTTGCGCTAAAGTTAGGCAGTAAACAAGACCAGACATATTATGCTCGTGGGCTTAGCTTAACCGATGACTTAATGCAAATCGAAGCATTATGGCGTGATAACTGGATTGCAAATAAGGTTTGTATTAAACGTTCGGAAGATATGGTGCGTAATTGGCGCGATATTTTCTCGAATGACTTGAAATCTGAACAGCTAGACGAGTTCACTAAGCTCGAGCGCAGATTAAAACTGCGTGAGACATTAACTAAAGCGTTGCAATGGTCTAGTTTGTATGGGGCAGTGGGTTTATTACTTGTCACTGACACAATTAACATCACTTCGCCATTGCAGCCTACAGAACGATTAAAGCGGTTGATTATCTTACCTAAATGGAAAATCTCACCGACAGGACAACGAGATGACAATGTATTTTCGCCAAACTTTGGTCGATACAGTGAATATACCATTACTGGCGGCACACAATCTGTTTTAGTGCATCATTCTCGCTTGTTAATCATTAATGCCAATGATGCACCTTTATCTGATAATGATGTTTGGGGTGTGTCAGACCTTGAAAAGATTATTGATGTACTTAAACGCTTTGATAGTGCCTCAGCGAATGTCGGCGACCTTATTTTTGAAAGTAAAATCGATATTTTCAAAATTGCAGGGTTATCTGACAAGATTTCAGCTGGGTTAGAAAATGATGTGGCTCACGTTATTTCAGCGGTGCAGTCGATTAAATCAGTAACGAATAGTTTGTTGCTTGATGCGGAAAATGAGTACGACCGAAAAGAATTATCTTTTGGTGGGTTAAAAGATTTATTGACAGAGTTTCGCAATGCGGTGGCAGGTGCGGCAGATATGCCAGTCACCATTTTGTTTGGGCAATCTGTTTCGGGATTGGCAAGTGGAGATGAGGATATTCAAAACTACCACGAATCCATTCATCGATTGCAAGAAACAAGATTGCGTCCTGTGCTTGAAGTGCTTGATACATTACTATGCAATGAATTATTTGGTGGGCAACCTGATGACTGGTGGTTTGAGTTTTTACCATTGACGGTGGTTAAACAAGAACAACAAGTCAATATGCTTAATACCTTTGCTACAGCGGCAAATACGTTAATTCAAAATGGCGTAGTAAATGAATATCAAGTAGCAAACGAACTCCGAGAAAGTGGTTTATTTGCTAATATCTCTGCTGATGACATTGAGGAAATGAAAAATGCTGATGAACTTGCCCAGAAATTTTGAAGAACCAGAAGGCGAGAGCACGCAAGTTCAAGCCAGTGAAGATGAGCAAGAGAACGGAGCTTTGGTATAGACAACAGCTTAAGCAGTTCGTCAAAACGATGACCGATGATGTAGAAAGAGCCCTGCAACAACCGCAAGGCTCTTTTTTTATGGATGATGCGAAAGGATTTCAGGCGATTAGTGCAAGAGCGTTAATGAAAGTATTAGAAAAGTACGAAAAATCTGACCGCACTTCTCAAGCTGAAAATATCGCCAATGGCTTCGTTGGTCGTGGTGATGCACAAAACCATGCTGAAGTATCAACCAATTTGAAAAACCAAACTGGTATCGATTTATCCGCCTATTTACGCAATAGTCCAAATATTGCTGAAAGAGTGAATACATTGACCGCTGGTAATATCCAGTTAATCAAGTCTATTCGTTCGCAATATCTTGATAAGGTGCAAAATGCCGTCATGCAAGCAATGGTTCGGGGTTCTTTAAATAAAGACCTTGCAGCACAAATAAAAGACTTGGGTAAGACAACCGAAAAACGAGCGATGTTTATTGCGCGAGACCAGTCATCAAAATTAAACGCCGCCTTAACGCAAGCGAGACATGAAGAGGTTGGTATAAAAAAATACATGTGGTCAACATCGCTTGATGAACGTGTGCGTGATTCTCATGCCGATAAAGAGGGGCAGATTTTTGAATATGCTAATCCTCCTGCCGATACTGGTCACCCTGGCCATGATTTTAATTGTCGGTGCGTTCAGATTCCAGTGCTTGATAATAACGAGCAGATAGTGAAAAATAGCCCAATAGTTAGCCAACAGGAAAAACAACAAATGCGCTCAGAATGGTCTGATGATTTCCCTGATACTATCATTGATAGGAAATTAGGAGATGCAACATCACATCCGCTATATGAAAATGCTAAAAAGGGTAGTATTGAAGATGCTTATCAACTTGCTAAAGATTTAGTTACAGATGATGCGGTAAATAAATTGAAGCAATTGGTTGGCAATAAAAATGCAATTCTAATTCCTGTTCATGCAGAAGAAGCCGTTGGTCAAAATATGATTCCTGTAGCTATTGCTACTGTATTATCTAAAAAACTCCATATTCCTGTTGATTTATCAATTGTTCAAGCAACAAAAGTATCTAGAACTGGGGGAGATGGATGGCATCGATTGGTTTATTCTCCAGCTTTTGATGGCATAGTTCCAAAAGATAAATATGCTATTATTTTAGATGACACACAAACACAAGGCGGTACATTGGCTAGTCTAAAAGGCTATATTGAGGAGAATAAAGGAAAAGTTATTGCATCTTATGCTTTAACCGGCAAACAATATTCTGTACAATTAAGGCTATCTAAACACACATTAGCAGAATTACGGAGTAAATATGGCGAACTTGAAAGTTGGTGGAAAAAAGAATTTGGCTACGACTTCTCGCGGTTTACAGAATGGGAAGCAAGATTCATCATTAATTCACGTAAGACACCTGACGAAGTCAGAAATACAATCCTTGCGAGAAAGCAAGCGTAATGCTTACCATCAAATGATGGCTCTAAATTAAATTCAGCTATTCAAACAACCCGATCAGAAATGGTCGGGTTTTTTATTGGGGTAAATAAATGAAATTTATAGACAAAACCACTCAGCCAACCACACAAAGAACCATCACTAAAGATGGTTTTTTAGTTGTGCCCGCAACCATTTCTAAAGTTGGGGTATTTGATTACCTCGCTACAGAACTTGGGCTAAAAGAAGACGGCATTAAAAAGATCGCTCGCACAGAGAAATCGTTGTTTAGCGATGAAACGATTAAGAGTTTTGAAAATGCCACATTAACTGTAGGACACCCTAAAGATGGGGTGAATGCGAAGAACTGGAAACAGCTCTCTGTCGGTGTCGTGCGTAATGTTAAGCGAGTGGGCGATGAACTCACAGCCGAGGCTTGGATTTATGATGAATCTGCGATTAAAACCGTGCAAGAGAATGGTGTTGAGCAATTATCTTGAGGTTATGACTGCGATATTAAGCCATCCACGGTACAAGATGCAGAGTTTGAGATGTCGCCGATGATCGGCAACCACGTAGCGATTGTGGCAAAGGGTCGCTGCGGTGGAAGTGTAAAACTTGCCGATGAGGATAAAACCATTATGGGGAAAACCGCAAAAATTCTCGATGCGTTTTTAGGTGCGTTCGGCATCAAGTTGTCGGACGAACAGAAAAAACAAATTGAGGACGAAGAAAAGTCTGGTAGTGAAGAAGGTAAAGAGCCAAAAGGCGGACAACCAACCGAACCAAAAGAAAAACAATCTAAACCTGAAAACAAAAAGGATGATGATGTGGAAAAAGAAGAGCTTGAAAAACGCCTTAAAGCTAAAGATGAAGAAATTCAACAGCTAAAAGATGCACAAGCAAAACGTGACGCAGAAGTAAAACAAGCTGCCGTGTTGGCTGATGCTAAAACTGCATTTAAAGAAGTCAATTTTGCGGATAACTCGACTGTACGTGAAATCCAAGAAAGTGCGGTAGTTGCGCAGGGCATTTTTACTAAAAATGAGGCAGCCAAATTATCCGATGAGGAAATTTCGGGTGCATATCAAACAGCAAAAGCGGTCGTAGCGAAATTAGCGGATGAACGTAAATCACTCGGCAATATTTTGCTTGGTGATGCAGAGCCTAAAGCTGCACCAAAAATAGATTTCAACAAAACTTACAACAGTTAGGAGAATAATGAAATGAGTTATGCTTACGAACAAGCGCCTGCTCGTGCAGGCGAAGTAGGTAAACACGTCGGGCAATTTCGGGTTATTAATGGCTATCAATTACGTAAATTTTTTGGTTTCCGCAATTCGCCCAATGCACTGGGATTTAGCCAAAAAAGACTAGGTGGTGCGCAATGGTATCGAAAACGAGATCCGTTGTCTGATTCCGTCAGATTATCCGATGATGATTATCGGTTCCTGATTAAATGCAAAATCCTTAAAAACTACCAAATAGGCACGCTACCAAACTTAATTGAGGCATGCCTATTTATTTTCGGAGAAGGTTGTCACATTGTCGATAACTATACGATATGACCGTATCTATCTCTGTTCCAAGTGCGAGCACATCTGATTTTAAGAAATTCGCAATCAATCATTTAGATATATTGCCACGCCAAGCAGGTGTGCAATATCTTTTCAAATTAACATAAGAGGTCATATATGGCATTAGTAAATACGCTAGATGAAAGCATTTTTGCATCATCTGCAAAACGAGGCGAAGTTGATAATTTCCCTGACTTATTGCGTGGTTGGGGAGTTTGCCTTAAATGAAATTGCACGGGCAACGTTACAACAATATGGGATCGTGCAACTAAGCTCAGCCACTAACAGCGACAGCGAAACCGAAGCTGCAACATCAAAAGCCGTGAAAACCGCCTATGACAAAGCAGTAGAAGCCAAAACTACCGCAGATGGAAAGGTTGGTTTAAATGGTAACGAAAGCATTAATGGCGAGAAAACCTTTGAAAATCGTATTGTGGCAAAAAGAAATATCCGTATTTCAGACAGCCCGCATTATGCTTCACGCGGAGACTATTTAAATATCGGGGCAAACAATGGCGATTGCTGGTTTGAATATAAATCAAGCAACCGAGAGATTGGCACACTTCGTATGCACGCTAACGGCGATTTAACCTACAAACGCCAAAAAATCTACCACGCTGGGGCAAAACCCCAATTTAATACGGATATTGAAGGCAAGCCTAATACACTTGCAGGCTATGGTATTGGGAATTTTAAAGTAGAAGAGTTTCGTGGAAATTTAAACGAACTATTAACCGCACTTGAACAGAAGATTGAACAATGGCAATTCCCAACATAAAGAGAAAGACCCTAGGCACCATAAAAATAAAACTAGCCGTTTTTTATACATAATTAAAATGTATTAATGATCGTGTAGAGCTTAATTTTGCAATATTTTCCATTAATTATTTCTTTATTATTTGCACATCATTTTTGTTCCTCGTAGAATACGAGCAACCTTACCTTTAAAGTGCGGTGAAAATTAACCGCACTTTTCTTACAGTAAACTATCCTGAGAGATAAACGAGTATGTATCAATTATTCCGTCACGGCATTTTCCAAATGGATGCTGAAAAGGCTCATGATTTCACGATTCAATGCTTGAAATTAGCCAGTAATCCTTTATTTCAACCGATCTTAAAATCTCTTATTCATGCTCCCAAAGGCTTTCCGAAAACGGTAATGGGTGTAAATTTTCCTAATCCCATTGGATTGGCGGCAGGGGCAGACAAAAATGGCGATGCGATTGACGGCTTTGGTACATTGGGTTTCGGTTTTCTCGAGGTAGGAACAGTCACGCCCGTTGCACAAGATGGGAATGCAAAGCCACGTCAGTTTCGTTTGATTGAAGCTGAAGGCATTATTAACCGTAATGGTTTTAATAATAATGGTATTGACTATCTTATAGAAAATGTGAAAAACGCCCGTTATAAAGGTGTGATAGGCATCAATATTGGTAAGAATAAATTTACATCTTTGGAACAAGGCAAAGATGATTATATTTTCTGTTTGAACAAAGCCTATAACTACGCAGGTTATATTACGGTGAATATTTCATCTCCCAATACACCAGATTTGCGTCAATTACAATATGGTGATTATTTCGATGATTTATTGCGAAGCATTAAGGATCGTCAGGCTATTTTGGCAAACCAATACAATAAATATGTGCCGATTGCGGTAAAAATTGCACCAGATTTAACGGAAAGTGAATTAGTGCAAATTGCGGATACATTGGTTCGTCATAAAATGGATGGCGTTATTGCAACGAATACCACGGTTTCTCGTGATACGGTTATGGGGATGAAAAATGCCGAACAGCAAGGCGGATTAAGTGGAAAGCCGTTGCAGCATAAAAGCACGGAGATTATTAAGCGATTACATCAAGAACTGAAAGGTCAGATTCCGATTATTGGTAGCGGCGGCATTGATGGGTTGCAAAATGCACAAGAGAAAATTGAGGCTGGTGCAGAGTTGTTGCAAGTTTATTCAGGATTGATTTATCACGGTCCAAAATTAGTAAAAGAATTAGTAAAAAATATTAAATAATGACAAAAAAATACGACTTACATTGTCATAGTACCGCATCAGATGGAGTGTTGAGTCCAACTGAATTAGTGCATCGTGCTTATGCGCAAGGTGTGAACGTGCTGGCATTATGCGATCACGATACGATTGTGGGTATTGATGAAGCTGAGATTACAGCGAAAGAAGTAGGCATTGAATTGATTACTGGAGTAGAAATTTCGACAAATTGGGAAGGGCGAGGGATCCATATTGTAGGATTAAACTTCGATAAAACTCATCCAAAAATGACCGCACTTTTGCAAAGTCAAAAAGCATTACGGGAAAAAAGAGCAGTGGAAATTGGCGATAAATTAGAAAAAGCAGGGATTCCTCATGCTTATGACGGGGCAAAAGCCTTAGCCGATGGCGAAGTGACGCGTGCTCATTATGCACGTTATTTGGTGCAGATTGGTAAGGTATCTAATGATGGTCAGGCCTTTAAACGCTATTTAGGGCAAGGAAAATCAGCATTTGTTAAAGCTGAATGGGCTGATATTCCCACGGCGATTGAGACAATCCATGCCGCAGGCGGTATAGCTATTATTGCACATCCATTACGTTATAACATGACGGGGAAATGGGTGCGTAAGCTGATAGTCGATTTTAAGGCTTGGGGCGGTGATGGAATGGAAATGGCGGATTGTGGTCAAACAAAAGATCAGCGTCAAATGCTTGCTCGTTGGGCAAAAGAATTTAATCTGCTGGGATCCGTTGGCTCCGATTTTCATTTCCCTTGTGGCTGGATTGAGTTAGGAAAAAATTTAGATTTAGTTGATAGCGTTATCCCAGTTTGGGAAAAATTTTAGTCAGATAGAGAATGTTCAAATAATAAATACCGGTTTCCTTGATAATAATTTATTGGGAAACAGGTATTTTTTATGGCACAAAATATAAAAAACTGAATTTATCCTTGAGATTTTTTCTGACTATCTAATAAATAATTTGGCGGTAATTCAGGTGTAGAATCTTGTTCATCAAAGGATTCAATTTCAGGTTTGAGATAAAACTCTGTCGCTTCATGATTGCTTTTCGTTTTGCCTAATAATTGTGGCTGAAGTTTTACAAAAGTACTATTCGGTGCAAGCCAAATGCCGATAAATGCTTGATTAAATTTAGCATCAAAATCGTGTTCTAAAACTGTATCATTTAAGACGAAGTAGCCTCTATCGGGTAAGGCAATATAGTTCAAAATATCGTTTGGTGAGAAATCAGGAAAGGTCGCTTGCATTTCTTTAAGCCAGCTTTGAGTATCGCCATCATTAAGTTTTAAGGTTTCGATTTCTTTAATGAGCGTAATCGCAAAATTTTTTCCTTCAATGGGTTTTTCATATTTGAAAGAGAGCATTAATGGACGTTCATTTTCTTGATAAGTGCCAGTTTCAGAAAACAAACCAATGGTATAAACATGGAACGGCCCCCAAGTGTATTCGGCATTTCCGATGGGTTGCCAATGAGCAAAAGGTGCGGCAGAAAAAAACGTTATCATTGCCACAAAAAGGGATTTCATTTTCATAATAAATAGCCGTGAATAAAATTTTGTTGATTATAACAAACCGCATCAAAAAGCAAATTAGAAATCAGTAAAAAGGCGAGTAATTTTACTCGCCTTTGATCGTTGTAATGTTAATTTGTGCGATGAATTATTTTAAGCTACCCACCATATCTTCTGGGCGAACCCATTTATCAAAATCTTCGGCAGACACTAAACCTAAATTAATCGCTTCTTCACGTAATGTGGTGCCATTTTTGTGTGCGGTTTTTGCAATTTTAGCTGCATTTTCATAACCGATATTCGTATTAAGTGCGGTCACCAGCATCAATGAATTTTCAAGTTGTTGTTTAATGCGTGGATAGTTTGGCTCAATACCCACTGCACAGTGTTCATCGAAAGATACGCAAGCATCGCCCAATAATTGAGCAGATTGTAAGAAGTTTGCAATCATCACAGGGTTGAACACATTTAATTGGAAGTGACCTTGTGAACCCACAAATGCGATTGTAGTGTCATTACCAAATACTTGTGCACAGACCATTGTCATCGCTTCGCATTGAGTTGGGTTTACTTTACCTGGCATAATTGAAGAACCTGGTTCATTTTCAGGAATTAAAATTTCGCCAATTCCCGAACGAGGGCCTGATGCTAATAGACGAATATCGTTCGCAATTTTAAATAAACTCATTGCTAATTGACGTAATGCACCGTGAGTTTCAACAATCGCATCATGAGCGGCTAATGCTTCAAATTTATTATCTGCAGTGACAAACGGAAGTGTGGTGAATTTTGCAATGTAATCTGCCACTTTAACATCATAGCCTTTCGGCGTATTCAAACCTGTGCCAACCGCAGTTCCACCCAATGCTAATTGGCTTAAATGTGGCAGCGTATTTTTTAATGCTTTTAAGCCGAAATCTAATTGAGCTGCATAAGCCGAAAATTCTTGACCTAATGTGAGTGGCGTTGCATCCATTAAGTGAGTGCGGCCAATTTTTACCACGTTTTTGAAGGCTTCAGATTTTGCCGCAAAAGTTTTTTGTAAACGTTCAACACAAGGAATGGTGTGCTCAACTACTTTTTTATATGCCGCAATGTGCATTGCCGTTGGGAAAGTATCATTTGAAGATTGTGATTTGTTCACATCGTCATTTGGGTGAATAATAGATTTTTCACCTAATTTTCCACCGTTTATCACATGTGCACGATTGGCAACTACTTCGTTCACATTCATATTAGATTGTGTACCAGAACCAGTTTGCCAAATAACAAGTGGGAATTGATCATCTAATTTATTTGCTAAAATTTCGTCACAAGCCAGAGCAATTAAATCACGTTTTTCAAGAGGTAATACACCTAAATCATGATTAGCAAATGCGGCTGCTTTTTTCAAATAGCCAAAAGCTTCGATAATTTCATGTGGCATTGATGCGGCTGGGCCAATTTTAAAGTTATTGCGTGAACGTTCAGTTTGTGCAGCCCAGTATTTATCTGCTGGAACTTGAACTTTACCCATTGTGTCTTTTTCAATACGAAATGCCATAAAATACTCCGTTAGTTTTGAAAAGGTGGAATAACAAAATTTAGGGTATATAGTAGCGATTTTGTTTTGTTCAAGCGATAATTTTATGTTGGTTTTATGATGTAGATCACAAAATGCTAGGTAAGATATGGATTAAATATAAAATAAACTCAATGTAATTTTCCTTCCAAAAGAAAAAATGCGGTCAAAATTAACCGCACTTTGACATACAAGGCAATTGGGTTATATTTTTCTGTCTGTCTGTCTGTCTGTCTGTCTAAGATTATCCCAAGAAAGATGATGATAAAACAAGTATTCTTCATTATAAAAACGAGGAGAGTTAGCTGAATGTTCCTTTAACCAAGGTTTGTTGCTACCAATGTAGTGAATAATATGCGGAGTAAATTTTATTTTCTCTTTATGTTCCATCCATAAATATTCAATAAATTTAACCTGAATATTAAATTTTACAGGTAATAATTTAATCAAATTCGTAGGTATGCTAAAATTAATAACATCTTGATCTCCATACACAAAAAATTCACCATATTTGGCAGCGTACTCAATAAAATACTGCTCAATGTTATTTTCTCGCCATTTATTTAGATTAATTAACATCACTCCCGTATTAATATATTGCTGTTTTTCATAAAATGGATGTTCCCATAAATATTCAGAAAAAAAGTCACTCACACCCGCAATTAAGCTATCTTCTAAATTAATATCCCATAATTCGTCTATAGCCTGATGAATAATAAGATCCATATCAAGATAAATAACTCGTTCAATATGCTGAGGTAAAATTTGATGAAGATATAAACGGAATAATGAAGCAGTGCTTTGGATGTGAGCAGGAGATATTACAGTTGGAAATGAGAATTGATTAATATTAAATTGAATATCGTACAGTGTGTTATCAAATTTAGCACAATGCATTTTTAATTTTTCTAAACTTTCAGCAGGAATACCATCGTGTATTACATAAATATTGATGTTATTATGATGGTAGCAAAGGGATTTTAGTACGGTGTCTAAGTGACTAGCAAAATTACAATCTAGTGTAAATACAATGTTCATTATTACTCCTCAATTTTAATGTTGATTATTCGGATCGTGATTATAAGTATACAAGTAAAAGCAATCTTTTGTTTTTTCAGTAAATCAATAATTGCTGGTGTAATTATTTCGTTCTTGGTTTTGGTTAAAACAAAATAATGCAGGTTATTTTATAGCATAGAGAAAATAAAGTAACCTTATTTATGATATCAGTAGAATTGTCATTTATGTGTTAGGCGTTTGTAGTGCGCTTTCGGATATGCCAGTTGTTGTCCCAACGGTAAATGAATCACAGCTTTTAGAACTAAGACAACGTAACATTGTTAGTTTGCCTTATCCATAAATAAGCCAACTTGCTTTAACCCTTGCCCCTATTTTACAAGGGACTAATCTTAATCAAATGTTTGTTACCTCTTTATTGCCAGCGTCTTATACAGGTGTGGAAACCGTAACTAAACTTGCTGGACAAACAGCCCATTTATTAAACAGTATTCCATTAGACGAAGAAGATACTCGCTTTGCATTTGATGTCTATCCGCATCAAACACCCTGTTTATCTAATCAATTACAATGAATTATTTTTAATAATATCTATTTAATTATTTATCTTCTAAGGTTTTTTCGTTAAAATTCTCAGTTTTATATGGGGCAAGATTGAGAAAATAACGGGGCTAAAATGGCAAAAACTGCACAATTTTATATTCTTACGGAAAATTGTACTTTAACTGTCGAAGAAATAGCCTGTAATCTTGCTGCTTCAATATGGCGTTCAGGGAAAAAAGTACTAATTAGTTGCGAAAGTGAGAGCCAAGCATTAGAAATTGATGAACTTTTGTGGCAACGAGATCCCAATGAATTTGTTCCGCATAATTTATCAGGTGAGGCAACACAATATCCCACACCGATTGAGATTTCATGGCTTGGAAAACGAAATTTACAACGCCGTGATGTGTTAATTAATTTGCAACAAGAAATCCCAGATTTTAGCCATAGTTTTACCCAAATTATTGATTTTGTGCCGAAAGATGATGCGTTAAAAACACAAGCTCGAGAACGTTATAAACAATTACGTCTGCAAGGTTGGAATCTTTCTACTGAAAACGTGGGTTAATAAATGAACGATATTGCCTTTTATCAACGCTTTCAATTTTGAGTATTGAGCAGTAGGTTTTGAATTAATTAAAGCGTTATTTTCAGTTTGGGTAAAAGAAAAAATGAATCACGAGGTGGTTATCTTTCAAAAAACTGATGGCAAGATAGTCGAGCATTATCCAGATGGTTCGGAAAAAATTGTGGGTTATGCAAAATAAAGCGATTTTTTATTGTGGAACAAATGGTTCGGGAAAAAGTACTTTACGTTCTTTTAACCAAGATGCTGTGCAAATTGTGATTGATTCTGATCATATTGCAATGCAGATTAATCCTCAAAATCCAAGACTTGCTGATATTGATGCAGGCAGAAAAGCGATAGGGCTATTTCGTTTTGCTATTAAGCAACATATTGATTTTTCCATGGAATCGACACTTTCAGGTAATTCAATTATTCAGAGAATAAAGAACGCTAAAGAAAATGGTTTCTATGTACATTTAAATTATATTGGTATTAATCGCATTGAAATAAATCTTGCACGGATTAAGGCAAGAGTAAAAAGTGGTGGTCATTTTATTGCTGAAGATATTGTAAAATATCGTTATTAAATAAGTTTAGATAATTTATTTCTTGTTTTGTCATATTGTGATGAAATTTTTATTTATGATAATTCAGGCATCACACCCGAATTGATTTTTCAGCTAAAAAATAACTGCATTACTCAATTTAATGAATTTTTACCAAGTTGGTGTGAAAAAATATTGAATAATTTGATAAATCTAGGATTTGAAAAAATTTTCTAAAATATAACCGCTCTTTAAGGATCAAAATGCAATCAAATGACATCACTTTTTACCAACGTTTTGAAGCCGATATTCTCGCAGGGCGTAAAACCATCACCATCCGAGATAAATCTGAAAGCCATTTTAAAGCAGGCGATATTTTACGTGTGGGGCGGTTTGAAGATAATCAATATTTCTGCACGATTGAAGTGTTAAGTGTATCGCCGATTACTCTTAATGAACTGACGGAACAACATGCGAAGCAGGAGAATATGGGGTTGAATGAGTTGAAAGAAGTGATTCGGGGGATTTATCCGAATGAGATTATCTTTTGGGTAATTCAATTTAGCTTAAAGGAGTATTTTAATGAAGAAAAGTGCGTTAGAGAAATTATTATCACTGATAGAAAATTTAACTAATCAAGAATTTAAACAGGCAACTAATAGTTTAATCTCATTTATTTATAAATTGAATAGAAATGAGGTTATTGAATTGGTTAGATCTATTGGAATACTTCCTGAGGCAATAAAACCAAGTTCTACACAAGAGAAATTATTCTCAAAAGCAGGAGATATTGTATTAGCTAAAGCTTTTCAATTACTTAATCTGAACTCAAAACCATTAGAACAGAGAGGTAATGCTGGAGATGTGATAGCACTCTCTAAAGAATTTAATTACGGCTTAGTTGCTGATGCTAAATCTTTTCGACTTAGTCGTACTGCTAAAAATCAAAAAGATTTTAAAGTAAAAGCGTTAAGTGAATGGCGAGAAGATAAGGATTATGCAGTATTAACAGCACCATTTTTTCAATATCCTACAACTAAAAGTCAAATTTTTAAGCAATCGTTAGATGAAAATGTTTTGTTATTTAGTTGGGAACATTTAGCTATATTATTACAGTTAGATTTAGAGGAAACTAATATTTTTTCTTTTGAGCAATTATGGAACTTTCCCAAAAAGCAAAGTAAAAAAACATCTGTATCTGATTCTGAAAATAATTTTATGAGAGATTTTAATAAATACTTTATGGATTTATTTAAAATAGATAAAGATACTTTAAATCAACTTCTTCAAAAAGAGAGCAATTTTATTGAAGAAAGATCCTTGATAGAAAAGGAATATTGGAAAAAACAAATAAATATTATAAAAAATTTTACAAGAGAAGAAGCCATAGAAGCATTATTGAAAGATATAAATATGTCTTCAAAAATAGAAACTATTGATAGTTTTATTAAAGGGATAAAAAGTAATGATAGACTGTATTTATAATTCTGATTCTATTTTTGAAATAAAAAAATTGGATAGTAATTCTATTCATGCAATTATCTCTGATATTCCTTATGGAATTGATTATGATGATTGGGATATATTGCATTCCAATACTAATAGTGCATTAGGAGGAACATCTTCAGCTCAACACAAAACATCATTGTTTAAACGAAGAGGTAAACCATTAAATGGTTGGTCAGAGGCTGATAAGAAAAGACCGCAAGAGTATCAAGAGTGGGTTGAAAGTTGGTCTAATGAGTGGTTTAGAGTATTAAAGTCAGGAAGTTCAGTCTTTGTTTTTGCAGGAAGACAATTTGCACACAGAGTTGTTGTTGCGTTTGAAAATAGTGGTTTTACTTTCAAAGATATGTTGAGTTGGGAAAAAGACAAAGCTCCACATAGAGCACAAAGAATTTCTTGTGTGTTTGAACGTCGAGGCGATATTGCTAATACTAATAAATGGGTTGGTTGGAGAGTTGCTAATTTACGACCTTTATTTGAGCCTATTTTATGGTTTCAAAAACCATATAAAACTGGCAGTACATTAGCTGATAATTTAATCAAACATGAAGTTGGAGCTTGGAATGAAAATTCGTTAACTCATTGGAATATACAACAAGGAGCTTTAAATCATTCTAATATACTAAAAGTAAGAATGACTTCTGAGGATAAAGGTTATCATGTTGCTCAAAAACCACTTAATCTAATGAAATTGCTTATTGATTTAGTAACAAAAGAAGAACAAATTGTATTAGATCCTTTTGCTGGTAGTGGTACTACATTATTAGCAGCTAAAGAATTAAATAGACATTTCATTGGATATGAGAAAAATAATGGAATATATAATATTGCAGTTAATCGTTTAGGGATAGAAAAAAATAACTGCTTTTATAATAAAGAGAAAAAATAAATGACACAAAAATTCGAAATGGCAGACCGTTTTAATCCGTCTGCGGTAGAACAAGCCCTTTATCAACATTGGGAAGAGAGCGGTTATTTTAAACCGTCTGAAAATGAAAACGCACCGAGCTATTGCATTGCGATTCCGCCGCCGAACGTAACAGGTTCTTTACATATGGGACACGCATTCCAACAAACCTTAATGGATACCTTAATCCGTTTTAACCGTATGGAAGGACATAATACCTTATGGCAAGCGGGGACAGACCACGCAGGTATTGCGACCCAAATGGTGGTGGAACGTAAAATTGCGGCTGAAGAAGGCAAAACTCGCCACGATTATGGTCGCGAAGCGTTCATCAATAAAATTTGGGATTGGAAAGCCTATTCAGGTGGCACAATCAGCCAACAAATGCGCCGTTTAGGGAACTCAATCGACTGGGAACGTGAGCGTTTCACGATGGACGATGGTTTATCGAATGCAGTAAAAGAAGTGTTTGTTCGTTTGCACGAAGAAGGGTTGATTTACCGTGGCAAACGCTTGGTAAACTGGGATCCAAAACTTCACACCGCAATTTCTGATTTAGAAGTTGAAAATAAAGAAAGCAAAGGCTCCCTTTGGCATTTCCGTTATCCGTTAGCAAACGATTCAAAAACGGCAGATGGTAAAGATTATTTAGTGGTCGCAACTACGCGTCCAGAAACCATGTTGGGCGATACGGCTGTGGCGGTTCATCCTGAAGATGAGCGTTATCAATCTTTAATCGGTAAAACAGTGATTCTGCCATTGGCAAACCGTGAAATTCCAATTATTGCCGATGAATATGTGGATCGTGAATTCGGTACAGGTGTCGTGAAAATCACCCCAGCACACGATTTCAACGACTATGAAGTGGGTAAACGTCATAATTTACCAATGGTAAATGTATTGACGCTGAACGCAAATATTCGTGATGAAGCGGAAATTATCGGTACTGACGGCAAACCACTTGCTGGCTATGAAGCGACAATTCCTGCGGATTACCGTGGCTTAGAACGTTTTGCTGCGCGTAAGAAAATTGTCGCAGATTTTGAAGCACTGGGTTTATTAGACGAAATTAAATCACACGATTTGAAAGTGCCTTATGGCGACCGTGGCGGTGTGCCAATTGAGCCGATGCTAACTGACCAATGGTATGTAAGCGTAAAACCGCTTGCTGATGTGGCAATTAAAGCGGTGGAAGATGGCGAAATCCAATTTGTGCCGAAACAATACGAAAACCTTTACTTCTCTTGGATGCGTGATATTCAAGATTGGTGTATTTCTCGCCAACTTTGGTGGGGACACCGCATTCCAGCGTGGTATGACGCGGAAGGCAATGTTTATGTCGCACGTAACGAAGAAGAAGTGCTGTCAAAATATAACTTAGATTCTGCGGTTGAACTCAAACAAGATGAAGACGTGTTAGATACGTGGTTCTCATCAGGCTTATGGACGTTCTCTACCTTAGGTTGGCCAGAGCAAACTAAAGAGCTCAAAATGTTCCACCCAACGGATGTGTTAATCACAGGTTTTGATATCATCTTCTTCTGGGTTGCGCGTATGATAATGTTTACGATGCACTTCGTAAAAGATGAAAACGGCAAACCACAAGTACCATTCAAAACGGTGTATGTAACAGGCTTGATCCGTGATGAACAAGGTCAAAAAATGTCGAAATCGAAAGGTAACGTACTTGATCCAATCGATATGATTGACGGTATTAGCCTTGAAGATTTACTTGAAAAACGTACTGGCAACATGATGCAGCCGCAATTAGCAGAGAAAATTGCTAAAGCAACGCGCAAAGAATTTACTGAAGGCATTGCAGCTCACGGCACAGACGCATTGCGTTTCACATTAGCTGCGTTAGCTTCAAACGGTCGTGATATCAACTGGGACATGAAACGTTTAGAAGGTTACCGTAACTTCTGTAATAAATTATGGAATGCAAGCCGTTTCGTGCTTACCAATGACAAATTAGATTTAAGTCAAGGCGAAATTGAATTTTCCGTGGCAGACCGTTGGATTCAATCGGAATTTAATCGGACAGTGGAAACTTTCCGTAATTCATTAAGCCAATATCGTTTCGATCTTTGTGCCAATGCAATTTATGAATTCACTTGGAACCAATTCTGCGACTGGTATTTAGAATTGACTAAACCAGTATTTGCCAACGGAAATGCAACACAAATCCGTGCAGCAAGCCAAACTTTGGTTCACGTGTTAGAGAAATTATTACGTTTAGCACATCCGCTTATTCCATTTATTACCGAAGAAATTTGGCAAAAAGTGAAAGGTTTTGTCGGCATTGCTGCTGACAGCATTATGTTACAACCTTTCCCACAAGTGGAAGAAAACGGCTTTGATCCAGAAGCAGAAGCTGAAATTGAATGGTTAAAAGAAGTGATCGTTGCGGTGCGTAATATTCGTGCAGAAAGCAACATCGCACCAAGCAAAGGCTTAGATCTGTTATTCCGTAATTTAAGTGCAGAAAACGCAAAAATTCTCGAAAAACAGACCGCTCTTTTAAAAGCCATGGCGAAATTAGACAACGTTCAAGTATTAGCTGCAAATGAAACCGCACCGCTTGCGGTAGCGAAACTCGTGGGCAATGCTGAATTACTCGTGCCAATGGCTGGCTTTATCAATAAAGAAGCAGAGCTTGCCCGTTTAACCAAAGAGATTGAAAAATATCAAAATGAAGTTAAACGTATCAAGAATAAACTTAGCAACGAAGCTTTCGTGGCTAAAGCACCTGAATCGGTGATTGCAAAAGAACGCGAAAAACAAGCGGAATACCAATCTGGATTAGAAAAAATCCAAGAGCAGTATAAAGCGATTGAGGGGTTATAGCTAAATATAAAAAGTAGGCATTATGCCTACTTTTTTATTTTTGATTTAATCCTAAAAAATCTCCAACTTCATGTTCGAGTTGGCTCATTGTGATCAGAGCCTCTTGGGTTTTCTTAGCTTCATCTTCATCAATAACACTCATTACAAAGCCCACATGAACAAGCACCCATTTGCCAAGTAAATCGGCTGGATTTCCCGTGCAGACTAGTGAAATATTGACTTCACGTTGTACGCCACATACATCTACTGTGGCAAGTTGAAGAGAATTTTCATCAATTTTGACAATTTGACCTGGAACGCCTAAACACATAATATTTTTATTCCTATTGGCATTTAAGCTGAAATATAGATTTATTTTACTATTAGGTAGAATAAATTATTACGATCTGTATCAACAATTGCTCATTTCGGGTTATTTAGTGATTTCTATGTTATTAAAATTAATAAATATTATTAAAAACTAACCGCACTTTTTCTTGATCTTTTACGCCCACAGAACTTTCTACTCCTGAATTAAGATCCAAACCTAAGCAATTTTGTTGAATGGCTTGTTTCACATTGTTTGGAGAGATGCCTCCAGCTAAAATAATCTTGTGCTTAAGATGTTCGGGAATTAATGACCAATCAAAAGTTTTTCCTGTGCCACCTTGCTGGTTCGCTGTTTGGCTATCAAAAATATAACGATCCACATTCAAATCATCAGTAAAATCGACCGCACTTTGGGTTTCAGTATTGACAGAAATCGCTTTCCAGATTTGTGTGTTTTTTGGTAGCTGCTGTCGAAGTGCGGTAATAAATGCCTCATTTTCTGCACCATGTAATTGCACCGCATAAAGCTGTAACTGGTTGGCTATTTTTACGATAAAGTCAATTTCTTGATTCTGAAAAACACCAACAAATCGAAGTGGAGCAGCGGTTACTAATTCTTGCGCTTGACGTAAACTCACACAACGTTTTGAATGTTCTACGAAGATTAATCCGCCGTAAAGTGAGCCGTTTTCGTAAACGATTTTGACATCTTGCGTGCGTGTTAAACCGCATACTTTATTTTCTCCAAAAATCACTGAGCGAACCGCATTATTCAAATCTTGGTTGCCCATTAAGCTGCTCCCAATTAAGAAACCATGTGCCACTTTTTGTAATTGATGAATTTGCTTGTGATTGTAAATGCCTGATTCGCTAATAATACGTACATCAGCAGGGATACGATCTGAGAATTTTTCAGTGAGTTCAACAACACGATTTAAATCCACAGTTAAATCGTGCAAGTTACGATTATTGACACCAATAATTTTCGCACCAAGCGCAAGGGCGCGTTCAAATTCTTGTTCATTGCTGGTTTCAGTCAATACGCCCATGCCAAGAGAATGCGCAAGATCTGCCAGCACACGGTAAGTTTTATCATTTACCACAGAAAGCATTAATAAAATCGCATCCGCTTGATAGTAGCGAGCAAGGTAAACCTGATATTCGCTGATCATAAAATCTTTGCAAAGAACAGGTTGGCTCACGATATCTCGAACTAAAGGCAAGAACTCAAAATTCCCTTGGAAGTATTTTTCATCTGTCAGCACAGATACAGCAGAGGCATAATGTTTATACACATTGGCAATTTCTTCCAAATTAAATTCAGCACGAATTAATCCCTTGGAAGGGGAGGCTTTTTTACATTCCAAAATATAGGCAGGCTTTTGATGCGTGCCTTTTGCTAACTCATCATAAAAAGAGCGGTCAGATTTTTGAATGTTTTGTTTAAACTGAGAAAGGGGAAATTCCTTTTTTTTTGCTTTAACCCATTGTGCTTTGTCTAAGACGATTTTTTGTAGCACCGTAGCAGAGTCAATCGGTTTTGTGAAATCTTGGGTAATCATAGTTTTCTTCTAGTTATAGCAACATTAATATTTCGTTAAGTTTTGTAGCGTTTCAAACGCTTTACCTGATGTAAGATGGGCTAACACATTTTGCACATTTTGTTTTAAGTCATTATGCCCGAATAATTTCAATAACAATGCCGTGTTTGCTGCCACAGCATTTGCGTGTTCAGCTTTTCCTTTGCCTTGTAAAAGTGCGGTAAGCATTTGGGCATTTTCTTGCGGTTCCCCCCCACGAAGGCTTTCGAGAGATTGCGTTTTTAAGCCAAAATCTTCAGGCGTTAAAGTGAAATATTCAATTTTGCCATTTTTAATTTCTGCCACTTGTGTTTCGCCGTGTAATGCGACTTCATCTAAGCCAGAACCATGTACAACAAAGGAATGTTGATGTTCTAAGGCAACTGCGGTTTCAGCATAGGTTTTCACTAATTCAGGCGCATATACGCCAAGTAAATGATAAGTTGGGCGAGCAGGATTGATAAGCGGTCCTAAAATATTAAAGATAGTGCGAGTTTTTAAAGCGGCACGGACAGGTGCAACATGACGGAAGCCAGAATGATATTGTTGAGCAAATAAAAAGCAGACACCAATTTCATCTAATGCTTGTCGAGCTTGCGCTGGTGTGACGTTCACATTAACGCCCAGTGCGGTGAGCACATCGCTAGCACCTGATTTACTTGATACGCTACGATTGCCATGTTTTGCCACTTTTGCTCCCATTGATGCTGCCACAATCGCACTAGCAGTGGAAATATTAATGGTGTTTTGACCATCGCCTCCTGTTCCTACAATATCCGCAAAAGGGTAGTCTGGATATGGGAATGCTTTAGCATTTTGTAAGGATGCTGATACCGCACCACTTAATTCATCAATGCTGACACCACGTACTCTTAACGCAATCAGCATAGCTGCAATTTGTTCGTTATTGAATTCTCCTTGCATAATAGCATTAAAAATGACCGCACTTTCTGCTTTATTGAGTGTTTGTCCGTTGTAAAGTTGTTCTAAAAGTTGTTCGTGTTGCATCGTTTATTCCTGTTTTTCTTATATATGGATTTATTAATTTTATATATTTTATTAAACATAAATATCGTAATCTAAATCGCGCGCCTCATCGCCTGTCATTCCTCGGAAGCCCCAACAATGCGCCGGTTGTTCTTTAATCGTAATTTCCACATCGTGGGCACGGATGCCGAGTTTGTACTCTAATTCGCTAAACAGCATTTTTATCAAGCGTTTTTTCGTGCCTTCCATACGACCAGACATCAGGTTAATTTCGATGACAGTGTAATCATCGCTACGGTCGAAAGGGTAGTAAAAATCTTCTTTTTCTAAACACAAAAAGCGAATCGCGTGTTTGCCTTTTGGAATGTCTAAGCCAAGATGGAGGCTGTTATAAATTACTTCTGCGAGTTGTTCACGACGTGGCTCGAGTTTGGATTTAAGTCCGAATACAGTGATCATATTTTCTCCTTTAAAGTGCGGTTAAAAATCACCGCACTTTTTTCTGTCTTATCTATTTAACAACCATTCAATGGATTGTTGTAATAATTGCGAACCTTGCACAGTTAAAATACTTTCAGGGTGGAATTGAAATGCACAAATGGGTAAATCGCGATGACGAATTGCCATGATAATGCCATTATATTCCGCATTGACGATAAATTCTTTTGGTAAATCTTGTCCCATTAAAGAATGGTAACGCGCCACAGGCATTGGGTTAGCAAGATCTTTAAACATAGCTTCGTTATCATGGGTAATACGAGAAACTTTACCATGCAATACTTCGCCAGCGTGAACAACCTTACCACCAAAGGCTTGAATTAATGCTTGATGACCTAAACAAATTCCAATAATCGGCACTTGATTTTTTAAGCGTTCGATTAATGGTAGCAAAATCCCCGCTTCTGATGGTGTTCCTGGCCCTGGAGAAAGTGCAAGAATGGTATCAGCTGTATTGAGTGCAGTTTCTACCAGTTTTTCTAAATCGCAATCATTGCGGTAAATTGTGACGTTGTGACCCAATACACGAAATTGATCCACAAGATTGTAAGTAAAGGAATCGAAGTTATCTAAAAATAAAATATTAGCCATAATAATTCTTCCTTATTTTGCTTGTGTATTAACTTGACGAATTGCTTTTAAGACAGCCGCAGCTTTGTGGCGTGTTTCATCGGCTTCCATTTGTGGATCAGAATCCAATACTTCTCCGCAACCTGCTTGTACATGGGCTATCCCATTTTGTACGAAAGCAGAACGGATTACGATACAGGTATCAAAATGTCCATCGGACGTGAGATAACCCACAGCACCACCGTAACTATGGCGTTTTTGTTGCTCAAATTGATAAATAAGCTGCATTGCTTTAATTTTGGGTGCTCCAGTTAATGTACCCATATTCATACAGGCTTGATAGGCGTGAAGTGCATCTAACTCAGGGCGTAATTTACCCACCACGCGAGACACCAAATGCATAATGTGAGAATAACGATCCACTTGCATTAATTCAGCCACTTTACGGGTACCACTTTGGCAAACTCGAGCAATGTCGTTACGCGCTAAATCAACCAACATTAAATGTTCCGCTTGTTCTTTATGATCAAGGCGAAGTTCTAGTTCTAAACGTGCATCTAATTCAGGATCAATGTTGCCGTGAGCGTCAAAACCACGAGGGCGTGAACCTGCGATGGGGTAAATTTCTAACTGACGATTTTCTGGCGAATATTTCAGCGCACTTTCTGGCGATGCACCAAACAAAATAAAGTCTTCATCATTCATATAGAACATATAAGGGCTTGGATTATTTTGTTTGAGTTGAGCATAACTGGCTAATGTATTCGGGCAAGCAAGGGAAAAACGTCGAGAGGGCACTATTTGGAATACATCACCAATATTAATATGGTGCTTTAAGGCTTTCACGATGCCGGTAAATTCAGGATCGTTAAAGTTTGTTTTAACTTCATCACTTGCTGCTTTAATAGAAAGAACGTTATCAATATTTTTTAGTTTTTGCGCGATAGAAAGCGAGGTTTTCGCAATATTGACTTGTTCTTCTTGAGCAAAACAGAAACTTTTGAGTGTCGCTTGTTGATTTTGATGATCGATAGTAATGAGGTGCTCGGCAAGATAGAAACTGTAATCAGGGCAGTTGATACCATCATGTTGTAATGTAATGCCATCCATTGGAATGAAATTTGCGACGAGATCGTAAGCAAATAATCCACCTAAGAAAATAGGCGTTTGGCTATGTTGATAAAAAGTAGAAACAACACGTAGTCCATCAAAAATAGTGGCAGATTGTAATTTGCTATCTTCATCGAGTTGATTATCAAGTGGCGAAAATTGTATAGAAAATTCGTCTTCAAAATCGACCGCACTTATTTTTCCAAGTGCGGTTAATTTTGGATGAATTTCTTTTAAAACTTGTTTTCCATTCTCGTTTAATGCCTTAAATGTGACGTTGTGACCTAAGCAAGTGATCTTAACCGCAGCATTGACTAAGATAAGACTTTGTAAACTGTTTTTACTCCCGATTTCAGCAGAGTCGAGTAGGAGAGAATTTGAATTAGGTTGGCAAAGTGTATTAAAAATAGCGGTGGTGTCAGCATAATAGGGAATGGGTTGCGCTGTCACTGCAATAAAGGCTTGAGCTTGAATATTCATATTTATTTATCCTTTTGGAAATTTTGTACTATTAAACTAGTGCAAAAGGAATAAGTCAAGCCTGATTTTAATTTTTTATGTTTTTTGATTAAAAAATGTGTTTTTTATTCCTTTGCCCAAGGGCGACCTCCATAATATTCTATATTTTGCTGATTTATCACTTCTAATATTTTTGCAGAAATATTATTGTTATCTTCATCTGACAAAGATAATTGAGGAAAAACTCGACGAACAGCAATTAGTTTATTGAAATCGGCTCTATATTTTACGGTATATTTTCCTGAAGTTTGACCTATTAACCCTAAACTTTTTAAGGCAGATAAAAAGCTACGATCACCAATCAATGGAGTATTCCAGCTATATGCAGTTTTTTGTGCAATTTCTCAAGGTACAGCGTAACAATTAGTATCAATATGCCCATTAATTTCATTGAAAGTAAAATGAAGTTGTTGCTGAATATCTTTTATTTTAACATCTACAAAAATATCGCTTTTTGTATTCCAATTTCCGAGAGATTCAAAATCATCATGGCAAATAAATTGATGATTTGAATCGTAAAAAGAGCGTAAGGAATAAGCAAAATCAGCACCTTGTTCAATCACATTTACTAAGCTTTTCACGTGATCATCTCGTAGCTGATTGTCATCATCTAAATAACAAATAATATCTTCTTCTACAAGAAAAGCCGCCGTTGCGTTAATGGCTCCGTTAAGAATTCCGTTTTTTCCTGTATTCATTGGTAAGTAAATAGGAATCACATCAGGAAATTGTTCCAATATAGATTTGGCTTTATCCCAGAAAATATTGCCATCGATAAATACATAATGCTTACATGGATAAGTTTGATTTTGCACGCTTTTAATAGCCAAAGCTAATTCTGGACGACCAATTGTTGAAGTCACTACCGCAACGGTTTTACCATTTGGTTGGTTGGTTGGTTGGTTGGTTGGTTCATCAGTATAAATCCTTTTCATTTTTATAATACCTTGATTAACTCAAAATATGCAATAGAAAATATTTTGGAAAATTTGGAATAAAATAATCTGGCAGACACATTGTTTTAAATAAAAGATCTGCCAGATTTGATAATCTATAATTAGGCTTCAGTAGAGAGATTACCTAAATCCTTATCAATTAGGAACAAGCCTTTGCCATCTTCTCCAAGAAAATTTAATTTATCTAAAATACTACTAAATAATTTTTCTTCTTCATGTTGTTCTTCCACATACCATTGTAAGAAATTAAATGCAGAGTAGTCTTTTTCTTCAAAGGTTTTACCTACTAATTCATTGATTTTACTGGTAATTAATTTTTCATGCTCATAGGTAGTTTCAATTATTTCTTTTAATGATTTATATTCATGTGCAGGTGCTTCAATTGCAGAAATTACAGCAAGTGAGCCAGTTTCATTTAAATAAGTAAATAATTTACGCATATGTTGCATTTCTTCAGCAGCATGAACTGATAAAAATTTTGCAGTGCCTTCAAAGCCTTGCTGATCGCACCAAGCACTCATTTGTAAATATAAATTAGAAGAATAAAACTCTAAATTCATTTGATCGTTTAATAGTTTTACTACATTTTCTGATAACATACTATTTTCTCCTATCTATTCCAAAGTTGCGAGTTCACGATCAATAAAGAATAATCCTTTACCATCTTCGCCAACAAGATTAAATCTATCAATAATTCCACTAAATAATTTTTCTTCTTCATGCTGTTCTGCTACATACCACTGCAGGAAGTTAAAAGTAGAGTAGTCTTTGCTTTCAAAAGTAACTTCAACTAATTCATTGATTTTTGACGTGACTAATTTTTCATGTTCTAAAGTTATTTCAAAAACTTCTCTTAATGAAGAATAATCATGTTTAGGTGCATCAATTTTTCCTAAAATAGGCATACCACTAGTTTCACTTACATAATTAAACAGTTTTTGCATATGTTCTAATTCTTCATCAGCATGACGAAGTAAGAAGGTAGCAGCCCCCTCATAACCGTGTTTTGAACACCATGCACTCATTTGTAAATAAACATTAGAAGAGTAGAACTCTAAGTTAATTTGGTCGTTCAGCTTGTTTATGATTATTTGATTAAGCATAACTAATTCCTTTCCATTTTGATTGATAAAATGCAATAAAGCGTAATTTGCGGCAATCATTTTAAATTCACAAATGATAATTGCAAGTTTTTTTATCAAAAATTTTGATATAACTAATTAATTTTAAAAAGAAAAATAAAAAACAATTATTATCATTTACATAATTCTATAAATTAAATATGACGTTGTCACAATAAAACTAACAAATTTTAAATTAGTATTAGATATGTCTTTACTTTCCTCCTTAGATTTGGATGAAAATTTAGATTATTGAGTAAACATGAAAACTTACCAACTTTTATTAAACCTAAAGATCGTTATCAATTAATTGACAAATGTAATATCATTCTGCTAGAAAAACACGGTCAAATTTACCTGTACTTTTCTTATAACTACTTTCTTTTGATTATCCATTTAAAATTTTTCATATTGTCATCAAACTGTCACAATTATTTTCTACACTTCGCTACGCAATCTAAATAACACTCAAGGAGAATTTGTTATGTTTATGCATAAAATGAAAAAAAATCTTATTATCGTTTTAACCTTAGGTACGTTACCTTTTGCTCAAGCTAATAGCATCACTGGTGCTGGAGCGTCTTTCCCTTATCCAATTTATGCGAAGTGGGCATCTTTATATGAGAAAGAAACTGGGAATAAAGTTAATTATCAATCCATCGGTTCGGGCGGCGGACAACAGCAAATTATTGCAAAAACGGTTGATTTTGGTGCCTCTGACGATCCAATGAAATCCGAATTATTACAACAACACCAACTAGTCCAATTCCCTGCGGTTATCGGTGGTATAGTGCCTGTTGTTAATTTGCCTGAAATTAAACCTGGTAAATTAAAGTTATCAGGTAAGCTGTTAGCAGAAATCTTCCTTGGTAAGATTAAAAAATGGAACGATCCTGACTTAGTTGCATTAAATCCAACGCTTCCTTTACCAAATAAAAACATTATTGTGATTCATCGTTCAGACGGTTCTGGAACAACATTTGGCTTCACTAATTATCTATCTAAAGTTTCGAACGATTGGAAAAATCAAGTTGGTGAAGGTAAATCAGTGAAGTGGTTAACAGGTCAAGGTGGAAAGGGGAATGAGGGAATTGCTTCTTATGTTCGCCAAATGAAATACACCATTGGTTATGTAGAGTATGCCTATGCCAAACAAAATCAGCTTGCTTGGATTTCATTACAAAATCAAGCAGGGCAATTTGTACAGCCTTCTAATGAAAGTTTCATGGCCGCTGCAAGTCACGCAAAATGGCACGAAAAGGCGGGAATGGGTGTTATATTAACCAATGAAACGGGGGAAAAATCTTGGCCAATTACGGCAGCGAGTTTTATTTTATTAAATAAATATTCTGACAATCCTGAAACAACTAAAAATGTATTAGCCTTTTTTGATTGGGCATTCTCAAGAGGGCAAGATGCGGCAACTGAATTAGATTATGTGCCAATTCCAGCTGATGTGGTATCTACCATTAAAAGTCAATGGAAAACAGAGCTAAAACAATAAAATCTCTTTATTTTATACCGCACTTTATACAAAACCTAGCATTTAACATTAATAAAGTGCGGTTATCTTAAATAATTTTGGAAAATACTTATGCTCACAAAAAGTCGGAAATATTTTAATCAAACATGGATTGAATCATTATTCAAACAGACTACGGCATTGTTTGCTTTGCTTGTGTTTATTTTACTTGCTGCTATTTTAATTTCTTTAGTCATAGGAAGCTGGGAAAGTATTAAACGTTTTGGTGGGAGTTTTCTATTAGAAACATATTGGGATCCTGTACAAGAACAATATGGGGCAATTATTCCTATTTTAGGTACGCTTATTACGGCGGGTATCGCATTATTTATCGCAGTACCCATTTCATTTGGTATTGCTATTTTTTTAACGGAGCTAGCTCCCAATTGGCTAAAACGTCCTATAAGCATTGCAATTGAAATGCTAGCTGCAATTCCTTCTATTATTTACGGAATGTGGGGGTTGTTTGTTTTTGTTCCATTATTTCAAGAACATATTCAGCCAGTACTAATTGACAATTTGGGGAATTTACCTGGATTAGAATTATTTTTTTCTGGCGTACCTTTTGGTGTTGGTTTATTTACGGCAGGATTAGTGCTTGCCATAATGATCATTCCTTTTATTGCATCCGTAATGCGGGATGTCTTTAGTATAGTACCACCAATGTTAAAAGAAGGTGCTTATGGATTAGGTGCAACCACTTGGGAAGTGGTTCGACAAGTGATTGTACCACACACTAGAATAGGGCTTGTTGGGAGTGTGATGCTAGGATTGGGAAGAGCATTGGGCGAAACAATGGCTATCACTTTTATTATAGGTAATTCGTTTCAATTGCCTAATTCCTTATTTTCACCTTCTACCTCAATCGCATCTGCTATTGCTAACGAATTTAATGAAGCAGGTGGATTACAAAAATCTGCATTGATGGAATTAGGATTACTTCTCTTTGTTATCACAACTATGGTATTGATTTTATCAAGATTAATGATTACAAAAATGCAACAAACAAAAGGGAAATAAGATGAAAACTAATCAAAACTTGCGTTTTTATTGGCGTAAAACACACAATAAGTTAATGTTAGGGCTTTCCTATATTTCAGTCATTATCGGCTTATTTTGGTTGTGTTGGATATTATTCACTCTAATTACCAAAGGCATTCCAGCTTTATCAATTGATTTATTCACACAATCTACCCCTGCCCCTAATGAAAAAGGGGGATTGTTAAATGCACTGATTGGTTCGTTTTTTATTGTCGGTGCGGGTACATTGATAGGCACTCCTATAGGGGTATTGGCAGGAACGTATTTGGCAGAATATGGTCGTTATAGCCGTTTCGCACAAATTACCCGTTTTCTTAATGATATTCTTCTTTCTGCCCCTTCTATTATTATTGGTTTGTTTGTTTACAGCTTATATGTATCAAAAATCGAGCATTTTTCAGGGTGGGCTGGAGCATTCGCATTAGCTTTATTGCTTATTCCTATCGTGGTACGCACTACGGACAATATGTTATTACTTGTACCAAATAATTTACGTGAAGCAGCGGCAGCTCTTGGTTGCTCTCAATGGCAAGTTATTATGATGATTTGTTATCGAGCAGCTAAATCAGGGATTTTAACTGGCGTGCTATTAGCAGTTGCCCGAATTTCAGGAGAAACTGCACCGCTATTATTTACCGCTCTGTCTAATCAATTTCTATCTTGGAATATGAATGAACCTATCGCAAATTTACCTGTAGTTATTTATCAATATGCAGCAAGTCCTTTTACAGATTGGAATAATCTAGCTTGGGCAGGTGCAGCTCTAATAACATTATTTGTGCTTTGCTTAAACATTTTCACTCGACTCTTCTTTCAACATAAAAAATAATGAGGCAATATGATTAGTCTACAAGAAACCAAAATAGCTGTGCAAAATCTAAATTTCTACTATGAGGATTTTCATGCATTAAAAAACATTAATTTACGTATCGCTAAGAATAAAGTGACCGCCTTTATTGGTCCTTCAGGTTGCGGTAAATCTACTTTATTGCGGAGTTTTAATCGGATGTTTGAACTATATCCAAATCAAAAAGCTACTGGTGAAATTAATTTAGACGGTGAAAATTTACTCACAACAAAGATGGATATTTCTCTGATTCGTGCTAAGGTTGGTATGGTTTTCCAAAAACCAACGCCATTTCCAATGTCGATTTATGATAATATTGCATTCGGTGTTCGTTTGTTTGAAAAATTATCAAAAGAAAAGATGAATGAACGAGTAGAATGGGCATTGACTAAGGCCGCTCTTTGGAATGAAGTGAAAGATAAATTACATAAAAGCGGAGATAGTTTATCTGGCGGACAACAGCAACGCTTGTGCATTGCTCGAGGGATTGCTATTAAACCTAGTGTGTTGTTGTTAGATGAACCTTGTTCGGCATTAGATCCTATTTCGACTATGAAAATTGAAGAACTCATTACGGAGTTAAAACAAGATTATACTGTGGTTATAGTAACTCATAATATGCAACAAGCTACACGTTGCTCCGACTATACGGCATTTATGTATTTGGGTGAATTAGTTGAATTTGGTCAAACACAACAAATTTTTGATAGACCCAAGATACAACGTACAGAAGATTATATTCGTGGTAAAATGGGGTAGTTATTTTGAGCTCTCTCTTATTAAAAAGTAAAAGTTTGGTGAGAATGTATTATTTCTCACTTCACTTTTATGCCATAAATCAAATGAAGGAGTATTATGACGAGAAAAATTCTGATAGTTGAAGATGAATGTGCAATCCGTGAAATGATCGCACTGTTTTTATCTCAAAAATACTATGATGTGATTGAAGCGAGCGATTTCAAAACAGCGATAAACAAGATAAAAGAAAATCCTAAACTAATATTATTGGATTGGATGCTACCTGGTCGTTCAGGTATACAATTTATACAGTATATTAAAAAGCAAGAAAGCTATGCTGCGATTCCCATTATTATGCTCACAGCTAAAAGTACAGAAGAAGATTGTATTGCCTGTTTAAATGCAGGGGCTGATGACTACATCACTAAACCCTTTTCACCTCAAATTTTATTAGCTCGCATTGAGGCAGTATGGAGGAGAATTTATGAACAACAAAGTCAATTTATACAAATAGATGAACTTTCCATTGATGAAAATGCTCAGAGAGTGTTTTTCCAACAGCAGGAAATTAATTTAAGTAGTACAGAATTTAAATTGTTACATTTTTTTATGAGGCACCCTGAAAAAGTTTATTCTAGAGAACAATTGTTAAATCGTATTTGGCATAATGATCTAGAAGTTGAATATCGCACTGTTGATAGCTATATTCGCCGTTTACGCCGTAATTTAGCCCCTTTTCAATGTGAACATTACATCCAAACAGTTCGAGGATCTGGTTATCGATTTTCTAGTTATTTACGAGATAAACAATGAAAAAAATATTGAATTTTATTGTTGAAATAAATTTGGCAATCATTATTTCCTTATTTACTTCTGATTTTATTCTTTGGTTTGCAATAATACTTTTATTAATTTTAGCTTGGCATCATATTAATGAATATCGTTTACTCAAATATCTCAATTTAAAGCAAGATAATAAATTCTCTTTATTACAATTAGGAACATTCTCTCAAACTGAAGCCTACCATCGTCATCAAATTTACAAAGAAAAATGTGCAAGTTTACGTTTGTTATCTCAAATAAATAAAAATATTAAGTATTTACCAGATGCAATTATTATCTGTCAGCATAATGGTAATATTTCTTGGTGTAATTCAATTGCGCAACAGATGTTTGATTTTTGTTGGAATAAAAAAGTCCAGAAAAATATTTTTGATGTTATTTTTTATGAACAATTTAAACATTATTTTTTCAGTCAAAAAAAAAGACGGCCGTTAGTACTATTAACTTATAATCAACGTTATATTGAGGTACAGTCGCACGCTTATAATTCTCATATGATTTTAGTTATCGCTCGAGATATTACAGATATGATTCATTTACTTAATTCACGCCAAAAATTCTTGAGTAATATTAATCACGAGCTACGTACTCCATTAACCGTATTACAAGGTTACTTAGAAATTCTTGCAGATAATAATACTCAGAACCCTCTACAAAAAAAGGCTATTTTTGCAATGCAAGAGCAAAGTCAACGAATGGAACATCTATTACAACAATTTAATTTTTTAGCAAAAATAGAAACAACTTCAGATAAGGATTTTCGTACATTTGATATGTCAGCCATGATAAATTCTTTAAGAAAAGATACAGATATATTAAATACTTATAATCATCACATTGAATTTATTATTCAGCCTAATATCATTATTTTTGGAAATGAATCTCAACTAAGAAGTGCCGTTTCAAATTTAATTTATAATGCTATTAAGCATTCTGGTAAACAGTGTCATATTCAAATTAAATGGGAAACTTGTGAACAGGGTATTAAATTTAACGTGATAGATAATGGTGTTGGCATATCACCACAGCATATTCCACATTTAACAGAACGTTTTTATAGAGTTGATGAATCTCGTAGCCATTTAACTGGCGGAAGTGGTTTAGGACTAGCTATTGTGAAGCATACTTTATTACAATATCATTCTCATTTAAATATTGAAAGTACTGAAACGAAGGGTAGTAGTTTTTCGTTTATCATACCTAAACGCTTTGTCATATCAAAAAATAATAAAGAAATTCAATGATAATACACGTTGCAAGTATTAGCTGACACGGTAGTAACACATCAGAAAATCGAAAATGGTGGGCTAGTGGAGAGCTTAGATACATAAAAAACACAGCTTGGTAGTTTTTCACCCATCTAAACTTATATTATTTAGATTATGTAGCAGTTGCTAAATCACCTAAATCTTTATCAATCAAGCATAAATCTTTATCAATCAAGCATAAATCTTTATCAATCAAGCATAAATCTTTAAATGCTGCAGTACTTTCACACCCATGAATCGAACACTGTAAATAAACGTCATAGTATGGCTCTAAATTAATTTACTCGTTCATCTTATTTGATTAAGTATAAACTAATTAAGAGAGGAGAAATAATCTCTTTATAACCTATAATTAAAGTTACTTTGCATTTTTACAATTTAACATAATATACATTATGCGAAATTAGTTATCGGGTTAGCAAAAACTACGGACTAAATAAATCACAGAGTTATGCACAAGTCACAGGCACTAGCAAAACAAGACAAAATAAGGCTAGATAACACGTTGTAACGCGTCATTTTATAGAGTTATTGAACGGATGAATTTAAATGTAAAGAAAATGTAAAGTGAAATAAGCTTAAATCTATGTGATTACGCTACGTAAAATCTGGAGAATTTCTTGGATATTTTCTTCCCTGAAAAACAACAAAAAAAAGCACGTTTTTATTAAAACGTGCTTTTTGACAAAATGTGACAACGTATCGACTAACCTAGTAATTTTATACCATATTCATATACTTGTTGTAGCAAAGATAGTTTTTCAGAATTATCTGAATGTTCCTCAGCTAAACGTTGTAAACTTGATTCAAACTCTACCGCACTTTTTTCAAGTTTATTCTGTCGGTATTTTTTCCATTTAATTTGTTCAGCGCGTGTGAGGGTTTTATAAAAATGACGAGCGCGATAATGGAATAATAATTCAAGGATACGTTTATCTTCAAAAGCTAAACCATGTTCAGATAATTTTTCTGCAGGTAAACTACGTAAAATAGCCATATTATTTTTATCAGCATTGCTAAAAAAGCCATTGTATAACTCAGTTTCTACATTATCATTCGATGCAAATTGACGTTCTTCATTAAAAATATCCGCCACTTTTTCACGAATATCAAAAGATGCTCGTAATTTTGCAAGATTATCCAAGCATAATTGTCGATCAATACCCAATCGATTTGCTGTTTCTGGTAACAAAGTTTTAGCTGGTGCTAAAATAGGACATTTATTGATATGCACAAGCTTTAACGGAACAGATGAAACTCCTCTTTCTTCTAATTTAGATTTTTTGGTATATAAATCTGTCCGTAATTCATCCGCACTTTTGGCTAATAAATTATCGATATCGCCAGTTAAATCACAAACAATGAGTGTATTTTGATTTGTCGGATGCCAAGCTAAAGGTGCAACCCAAGTGCAATTTCCACGATAATTCCCTAGCATTCCAGAAACATGCACTAAAGGTGTCATTGCGCCTGTATCAACTAATTTTTCGATTTCTTTTTTACCGCGATTTTCAAAGAAATATTGGAATAATTTAGGCTGTTTTTCTTTAATTAATTTCGCCATAGCAATAGTTGCATATACATCCGCCATGGCATCGTGAGCATTTTCATGCTCAATACCATTTGCTTTAGTGAGTTTTTCTAAGCGGAAACTTGGCATTCCATCATCGTCATAAGCCCAATTAATTCCTTCTGGACGCAAGGCATAACAGGCTCGCACTAAATCTAACAAATCCCAGCGTGAATTCCCATTTTTCCAGCTGTATTCATAAGGATCAATAAAATTACGATAAAACGTATAACGCGTCATTTCATCATCATAGCGAATATTGTTATAACCCATGACACAAGTATTGGGTTGGGAAAATTCTGCTAAGATATTTGCGGCGAATTCAGGCTCTGAAAGCCCCTTTTCATTACATTCTTGAGGCGTAATTCCTGTGACCATTACGGCTTCAGGAGCTGGTAAATAATCGTTGGTTTGTTTACAATAAAACATTATTGGTTCGCCAATGATATTAAAATCAGCATCTGTACGAATACCCGCAAATTGCGCAGGACGATCTGTTGCTGGATTTACACCAAAACTTTCATAATCGTAAATAAAAAAGCTGAAATTTTTTGCCATGGCTACTCTCTTTTACGCGATGATTTTATCTAAATAATATAGGCAAAAAATAGCCGACAAACTGAAAATAATACCTAGCCAATTTAGCTTGCTAATTCTTTCTTTAAAAACTAATGCACCAGTTATCGTGCCTAAACAAATCACGCCAATGTTCATTCCAGCGAAAACAAGCGTTGGATTTCCAGCAAAACTTTGATGTGCTTTTATATAGAATAAAATATTAAAGAAATTCAATACACCTAAAACGATACCGCCAATTACACTTGATGATGTCCATTGCGCACGTTTTAAGAATAAATAGATAAACATAACGCAAGCTGCCAGCGAGAAGGAAATAAATAATGTTGCAGGAAATGCGCCGCCGCTTTTCGCCACTTGTTTGAATAAAATATCAATGACTCCGTAACCAAACCAGACGCCGATTAATCCTAAAACACCTTTAAAATTGACCGCACTTTGCCCTTGAGTTGGCTTAGTTAATAAACAAAATAAACCAATAAAGGCTAATACAACGCCAATGATTTTAGATTGGCTTAGTGTTTCATGAAAAATTAAAAACGCAGCTAAAATGGGAAGGAATAACGAAAGACGTTGCGCTGCATCTGAACGTACAATTCCAGCAAACTCCACTGCTTTTGACATAATAATAAATACGCTAGGTAGCAATAAACCTAGCGCTAAAAAAATAGGTGAATTTTCGCTTTGTGCAATGTAATCAGTAAATTCTAAACCTTTAAAATCAGGTTTAAGTAAGAAATAACTGAAAGTGATGGCTGTAATGTAGTTGAATGCGATAGCTTGTTCAATAATGATATTTTTTTTACGGGCAATTTTCAGTAAAACTGAAACTGCTACGCTGCAAAGAATGGCAAAAATAAGATTGTGCATTTATTAATCCTTAATAGCTTGTTTAATTAAACTCATAATGTATTCAAGATATTGGGTGCTTTCAATGGTGATTTCATAATCTCCATTCCCCCAGTGACCAGTATTAGATACATTTTTTGCTAAATTTTTAGGATCGTCTAACTCTCCATAAGGAAGATTAATCCAAATTTTTAAATTCTTTTGTTGGATACGAATATCTGCAATATTTCGATCTTTTTTGAATGCAATGTAAAGTTTTCTGGTATTAATTTCGATATCAGGATCTAAATTTAAAATGCCTTGTTTAAAATCTTCGTATAGTTCTTGAATAAAATCAGTTTTATCAGCTAAGTGATCAGATTCTTGATAAACTTTTATTTCTTTTAATATTGAGAGTTCCTCTCTCTTTTCATTAGAAACTGCTTTAATATTCGGTGCTGATTTTGATTTATTAATAATATTGAGCGTAATAATATCATTATCAAAGCGATTAACTTCCCATAATTCAATAGGTAAATCTTTAAAATTCGTGGCTTGAATTTGGAAATCATTAAAAGCAGGTGAAACAAAAATCACCTTAGATTGTGACCAATCCACATCATTTCTTTTAAGTGGGAATTTTTGCTTTTCATTATATTCCACAATAAAATCGGCTTTATATTCAAGCATCAAATTAAGATAAGAAATCCCTTGATCAACCACACTAGAATTTTGTTGTCTTTTATATTCAATAATGACAAAGGCTTGAGTTTCAGGATCAAAAGCTAAGGTATCAATACGTGAATTTTTAATAGAAAATTCCGAACGAATAAAAATATAGCCACTTAATAAGGTAAGATTTTCTTCAAATAAACGCTGAATATCCTTTTCCAACTTAAATTTTTGCTGCTTCAGCTGTGATAATTGTCCTTTTTTTGATGTAAAGATTTTCATTATTCCTTCCTTAAAGGCTTAAGTGCGGTCAAAAATCTTAAAATTTCAACCGCACTTCCCTTCTATTTTTTAATCTGTCGCACCGAATCCGCGTAAACCAACAACGTGTACATGTTCTTGATTGCCTGCGATTTTACGCACGAGTTTATAGGTTGTACCTTTTTCCGGGCTAATATTTTCTGGCGCAGCGATAAGTAACTGCATATCTAAACGTTCGCAAAGTTCGAATAAGGTAGAAATAGATTTACCATCTAAACGTGCTGCTTCATCTAAGAACAACAAACGACAAGGCACAATATCTTTACCACGAATTCGACGGCTTTCTTCTTCCCAACTTTGAACAACCATTAAGAGAATTGACATACCTGTACCAATAGCTTCACCCGTAGAAAGCGCGCCACTTTCTGCACGTAACCAACCATCAGCACCACGGAATACTTCCACTTCAAGCTCAAGATAATTACGGTAATCTAACAATTCTTCACCAATTGTTTGCGCTGTGCGTTGTCCCATATCAATATGTGGATTAATGCGTTGATAGAGTTTCGCCATAGCTTCAGAGAAGGTGATGCGGTTGTCGTTGAATAAATCTTGATATTCATCTTGCTGACCAGAAAGTGCGTCCAACAACATGGCATGGGTATCACGAATATTCACTACTAAACGAACAGATTTCACCTGACCAAACGCAATGTTTTGTAAGCCTTGGTTGAGCATACGAATACGATTTTGTTCACGCTGAATCGTTTTACGCATAATATTTGCAACACTTTCAGAACTAATCGCCAATTTTTTCTCACGGCCAGTTAATTCAGCCGTTAAACGAGAAAGCTCAATTTCCATTTGTTCAATGGCATCAATTGGATCATCCGTTTTAATAATATCTTGGCGAATACGTTCACGTAGGTGCTGATATACCGCAATAAAGAACCGCACTTTATTTTCAGGTTTGCGACTATCTTCAGACACTCTTAGGCTATCACGTAAATATTCATTATCCGCCACTGCTGTACGTAACGCACCTAATGCTTTATCTGACATTGAACGTAATTCATCTGCAGATAAATAAGCGAGCTCTCGGCGATTGAGGCGTTTTTCCATATCAGAGTTGCGTGATAAGCGTAAAACCACACACCAACTCACTTTCGCTGCTACAACTAATTCACGTTGAGTTTTATAATCACGTTCAGTTTTGCGGATTAGACGATTTAAGTTGTCCGCTTCGCTTTCAATTAATGTCAGTTGTTTTTCTACATAAGAACGACGCTGACGGCTTGTTGAAAGTTGTTGATGTAATTCATCACGACGGATACGCGCGCGTTCTTCAGCACCATCATCAGCTCTCACGCCAAGATCGCTAATTTCACCAATCAATTCATTTAAGAGTTGATATTTACTATCGTAAGAACTTTGTAACTGAATCAATACGCGATTATATTCAGCAAACTGACTTTGTTTTTGACGAACTTGCTCACGTTGTGTATCTCGCTGTGCTTGCATTTGTTCTAAACGTTGGCGAAGTTTTTCATTAAGTTCAGAAGTTTCAGCCTGCCCTGCATCTTCATAACCAAAATGCGGTTTACGTTGTACAACATCAGCTAACGCAAATACACGTTGTTGAACTTGTTTTTGACGCTCAATCGCTTGAGTTAATTCATTTTTTAAGCCTTCGTAATTTTCTGGATCACTTTGTAAACTATTGGCTATAGGCTCTAATTGTGACAACGTTACGCCATATTGACGAATAAAATATTCATCTTGCTCTGCAATATCTAATTGCTCACGACATTCTTCAATACGATCAATTAAATCTTCATCAGCTAATACATTGAGTTGTGGAATTAACTTGTTGAGTAACTGCAGTTTTTCTTTTGCATTATCTAATTGAATGCGTAATTGTTGTTCGCCGCTATTAAATTGGTTTAATTCACGATCAATTTCATTGCGTTCGCGATTAATCTCAGACATTAACGCTTCTGGATTTGGCTGGAACGCCAGTGCTAAATGTAACCCAACAAATTGGCTGAAATGTTCGTGTAAACGTTGGCATTTTTGTACATCAAACGCAATTTGTGCATGTTGTTCTGCCACTTCATCACGTTCAATTTGTAATTCTTCTAAACGTTTTTCACGTGCTGCACGCCCAAATAATGGAATTTCAGGAAATCTTGAATAGCGTAATTCACGATCTGAAACTTGCACGACAACACCTAGCTCAAGTTCTTGTGCGGATAATACGCTGTCGTCAAATGCGGTAGGATCGCCTTCAATTAAATACAAATCATCGGGGCAATCTTCTAATTGCGCAAGTTGTTCACGCACAGCATTGAGATCACGCACAACAATAGCATGACGCGAAGGCCCGTAAAGTGCGGAGAAATAAGGTGCATCTTCAATTGTTACATCATCGTAAAGCTCTGAAAGCAGTACTCCACCAAAACGTTCTGCCAGCATATTTAAGCGTGGATCTTCTGAACCATCTGGCTGACTTAAACGAGAAATTTGTTCATCTAAATGCAAACGTTTTTGTTCAAGTTGATCACGCTGCATCGTGAGTTCACGTTCTTTCACAAGTTGTGATTGCATAAAATTCATCACATCTTGGCTATGTTCAAACCTCTCGCCACTTTGTTGCTCTAAACGTTCCAATGCAGCTTGAGCCGTCAGCCATGCTGGTGCTTTACGCGCATTTTCATCATAAAGTGCGGTTAAATTTTCACGTTTTTGACGAAGCGTAGAACGGTTTTCCACTTGTTCTGAAAGTCTTGCTGAAATATCTTCAATTAACGCTTCTTGCTCGGCGTGATAATCCTCTAATTCTTCTGCTGTTTGTAAACTTAAATTAGTACGTTGATTAAAATCATTAAGTAATTTGACCGCACTTTGTTGTTGTGCATAACGTTGCTCAAGTTCATGTAATTTTGTGCGAAGTTGTGGCGTTTGTTGTGCCTGCAATTTTTGGCTTGGATATTCACGTAATAATTCTTTCGCACTTTCCCACGCCGCAGAACGAGGCATTTCACCCGCAATTTTACATACTAATTGGTACGCTTTATCGAACTGAGATTTTGCCGCTTCAGAAATAGACATTTTGTGCTCGAGTTCAAGCACAGTTTCCGTTAAACTTTCTGCATGCGCATCAAATTCTGCGTGATAATCTTCTACATTTTTAACACTTAAATCCGCTAAACCGCATAATGTTTTCGCTTTTTCAAGGGCTGCAATGGCTTGTTGATATTGAAGTGCGCGAGTTTGTTGGGCATCTAATGCTTGTTGATAGTCTGCTAATTGAGCTCGTACCGCATCAATTTCAATCTCGGTTTGTTCAAATTGAGCTTGGCTTTCTTCTAACGCATCATTCGCATCTTCAACCACCATTTTTTGTTCTTCTAAACGCTCGGTGAGTTCTGCAATATCTTCTTGATAACGCGTGATTTTTTCTTGATGACGCAAAGCATTTAACACTAAGTTAAGATGATCAACCGCACTTTGATGATCAACTTCTAAAGTCCGTTCATTTTCTGCCAATTCAGCCGCTTCTCGACTTAAATCAACTAAACGATGTTGAGATAAATTCTGCTCTGCTTTTGCTTTATACCACTCGCGACGAGATTCTAATGCAGCCCCAATATTGCCACGGCGTTCATTTGCATTACGCATATAGTCCGAAGCAACATAGTTGGTGGTTTCAGTAATTAAATGTTTGAATAAATCGCGATCTGATTGAGTAACTTTAATCGCTTCTAAAGTCATACGGTTCTCACGCAATGCACTTTCCATATCTTGGAAGGCTTTGCGCACACCTAAATTTTCTGGCAATAAATAGTCACGTAAAGAACGTGTGATTGCGCTGGAAATACCGCCGTATAAAGACGCTTCGATAAGTTTATAGAATTTGCTTCGGTCTGATGCTGATCGTAAACGTTTCGGAACAATACCTAAATCAAACATCATGCCGTGATAATCGGTGATGGAATGATATTGTTTAAATTGTGCACCGATATTTTCAATTTTATCTTTGAGTTCGTTTAAATTAAGTACACGTGCTTGACGTTCGCCCACTGTTTCAGTGAAAAGTGCGGTCGGATTTTGAGATAATTCAACGCCCTGAATTGAGAACGTTTTTAAATCAACTTTTTTATCACGACCCGCAATTTGCTGCAGACGCACACCAACAAGAATACGTTGATGACGTGAGTTAATGGTATCTAATACCGCGTAACAAACACCTGGACGTAATTTACCATGTAAACCTTTATCGCGAGAACCGCCTGTGGAGCCAGCTTCTGTTGTATTACGGAAATGTAAAAGGGTTAAATCTGGAATTAATGCGGTCACAAATCCAGCCATTGTGGTTGATTTACCTGCACCGTTACCACCAGAAAGCGTGGTAACTAATTCATCTAAATCGAAAGTACGTGCAAAAAAACCATTCCAGTTAATTAAGGTTAAAGAACGGAATTTACCACGCTCTACACCATTGTTTGCCGTCATGCTAAAAGGCATAGGTGCTTCAACGATTTCTTCGACGTTTTCATTTTCCATAATGACTTCATCGCTCTCTAATTCGATTTCATTTTCTAATTCAAAAACATCAGACATTATTCTTGTTCTCCGTCAAATTCTTCGTCAATTTCATCCGCACTTTCCGCATCGTTTTCCACTAATTGCGCTTGTTTTTCCAACGCTAAGGATTCTGGTGTTGCTGCTTCCCCATCACGAATGAGTCGAGCTTGGGCTTCTAATGGATCATCTCCGCTACGTACTTCCGCACCAAAACGAAATACAGATTCAGAAATCGTAAATTTCCCACTATTTTGTTCGCCAACAGTTTGAATCATACCTAAACGACGTAAACGACCAATTGCAGCCCGCACTTTTTCTGCCAATTTTTGTTTATCTAAGTCAGAACCACTTGAACGCTGATTAACTGCTTTTAATAATTTTCCTTCATCGGCAAGATTTAATAATTCATCATACACTTCTTGCGTGCTAAAAATGCCCTGTTGAGCTAAACGTTCTGGGCTTAAATAAAGATAACAAAGCACTTTACCAACAAGCATTTCTAACTCAGAAAGTACTGAACGCGCAATTAATGTCGTTGCTTTCGGACGAAGATAGAAAAATCCTTCTGGAGCACGAATTAGTTCCACGTTATAGCGACGATAAAATCCGTCTAATTCATTTTGGAAATCCATTAAAAATGCGTGATTATCTAAATGCTCCGTGCTGATATGGCGACCTGATCGCAATAAGCTATCTACCGCTGGAAATATTGGATTTGCAATCGCCACAGCGAGTTTTGGGGAAATTACATCTTGAAGGTTGTCTGTCATAGGTTATTTCTCTATTAAAACTTTATTCAGTTACTTTCTTCGTTAATCATTATTGCCAAATCTCCCCTAGCCCCTCTTTGCTAAAGAGGGGGGATATTCTTTAGCAAATCAATTCTTGCTGATTCCTTCAGCATTTTCTAACACAATGAAATAATCTCAATATCGATTATTTCATTATTATTCCCCTATTTAGCAAAGAGGGATTAGGGAGATCTAACAGAAGTAATTCCGTCGAAATTAGCTTTTAAATTATCTTAAAATCAATACTTATCAATCACATGCGCTTGCACTTCTGCGCCACGTTCATTAATTGCTTGCCAATCTGGATAAATACCCGATAAATCATCATTTGCCATACCAAGGCGTACAGCTTGATCAACAATGATTCGAGCCACATCAAAATGACGAGAAAGTGGATAATTTTCCAGTTGTTCTTTTAACACTAAACTCAAATCAATAGGACGGTTATTTTCACGATAAGCAATCAGTAAGCCTTGCATATGCTCTACAATTTGATCGTGTAAATCAGAAAGGGATTCGTATTGCAATTCTTCTGGTAATTCACCTAAAGCATCATCTTCACACAACACCATTTCTTCATCGCGTAGATCAACTAAACGCTCAGCTTGCGCTGTCCATAAGAACCAAGGATGCTCAAAATAATGATGAATAGAATTACGTAAACGTTGTGAGAACACGCGATTTTTATCCATATCAATGGCAGTACGAATAAATTTATGCACATGGCGGTCGTAACCAATCCATAAATCAATGGCTTGTTGTCCCCAACTAATAATTCGGTCAAGTTTGGATTGTAAATCGGTAATTAATTGATCAATAAAATACAAATCATCTCGCCCAATCACACAATCTTGAATACGCAATAATTGCGCTTGAAGTTTATCCCCAGCCGCATTTAGCGTATCTTGCAATTCGCGTAAATTCCCTGATGTTTCATCTAATAAACGTTCACAGCTTGAAATTGCCGCTTGCCAATCTTTAGTAAGAAGCTCTGCAATTTCATTTTTAATACTTTGCTGATTTTCATCCATAATACGTTGTGAAAGATCGATGCTATCAAAAATCTCTGCAACGGAATATTTTAATGGCGCAAACACATTACGACGCCAATAATGTTCACTTTCATTATTCTCCACGCCTTCTTCTGCCGAATCAGAAGCGCGTTGAATTTCATCTGCCACAATGGAAAGTTGCACAGAAAGACGCAATGCGGAAAATTCACGCTGACGAATGTAATAATCAGACACGCCAACACCTAATGGCGTTAAACGATAAATCGCCAAACCCTCAGTAAATTCGCTACTAAAACGATTTAATAAACGTTGTTTCACTAATTCATTAATTGCATTATTCGCTCGTGTTGCAATGGCATCGGTGGATTGCTCAAAAGCATTCATGGTGTGGCGAAAAATATCCACAAGATCGGCTTCTAACATTTCGCCGTCTAAACGTTCGTTGTTATAAATTGCAATCGCCAGCAGGAAAACCAAGCGTTCGGTAGGTAAATTCAAAGAAAACTCGCGATCTTTTGCCCAAGAGACGAGTTCAGGAATAGTTTGGGATGTTTCAATCATTGAATTGCAAAGCGTTAAAATTGAACAAAAAATTGGAAAGATTATACAGGATTTTTTGCGGATCTTAAAAATCTTCTTTTGAATTGACCGCACTTTTCCTATTTTTCACGTATAATGTGTACCTTTCATGAATAACTAAAGATAATAGAATGAGCGAATTAACCCAGTTAGCCCAACAAGAAAAAAAACAAACCTATAATTTCAATAAATTACAAAAACGTCTTCGCCGTAACGTAGGCAACGCCATTGCAGATTTTGGTATGATCGAAGATGGCGATAAAGTTATGGTGTGTTTATCCGGAGGTAAAGACAGTTATACGCTTCTCGATATTTTGTTGAATTTACAGCAAAGTGCACCGATTAAATTTGATATTGTTGCGGTGAACCTTGATCAAAAACAACCTGGGTTTCCAGAACACGTATTGCCTGAATATTTGGAAAGTATTGGCGTAGATTACAAAATTGTACAAGAAAATACTTACGGCATTGTGAAAGAAAAAATTCCAGAGGGAAAAACCACTTGTTCGCTCTGCTCTCGCCTACGTCGTGGAATTTTATATCGTACCGCCACAGAACTTGGTGCAACCAAAATCGCTTTAGGACACCACCGAGACGATATGTTAGCGACGCTATTTTTAAATATGTTTTATGGCGGCAAAATGAAATCGATGCCACCTAAATTAATTTCTGACGATGGCAAACAAATTGTGATTCGTCCGCTTACTTACTGCAAAGAAAAAGACATTGAAAAATATGCCATCGCGAAAGAATTTCCGATTATTCCTTGTAATCTATGTGGCTCACAACCAAATCTTCAACGCCAAGTCGTGAAAGAAATGCTCAATACTTGGGATCGCCAATATCCTGGACGCTTAGAAACTATGTTCAGCGCAATGCAAAACATTACATTGTCACATATGTGTGATCCAAAATTATTTGATTTCAAAGGAATCAAACATGGGCAACTAATTAATGGCATTGAAGGCGATACCGCATTTGATGAAGAACAAATCACGCCAATGCAATTTGAAGATGAAGATCAAACGGATTTTTCAAACAACGAAATGATTAACTTTAAAGAAGTAAATTAATATGTTGAATACCAATGGAATTGAAGTTGAAACTGACAAAGATGGTTATTTGCTCCATAGCCAACAATGGAACGAAGATGTCGCTCGCTCTATTGCTCAGGTAGAAAGCATTGAATTAACAGATGCCCATTGGGAAGTGATTTACTTTGTGCGAGACTTTTATCAAGAATATAACACCTCCCCTGCCATCCGTATGTTGGTAAAAGCCATGGCTGAAAAACTGGGTGCAGATAAAGGTAACAGCCGCTATTTGCAACGCTTATTTCCTGAAGGCCCTGCAAAACAAGCCACAAAATTAGCAGGTTTGCCGAAACCTGCAAAATGCCTATAAAAGTGCGGTCAATTTTCCAAAAATTTTTAAACACTTGTGTTTTTACTTATGACTTGTCTCTTTTAAGATAAGGAATAAAATACAAGCTCTTTTAAACCCTAACTAACAAAGAAATGTTATGAAAATTAGTGCAAGAAACCAATTAAAAGGTAAAGTTGTTTCAATCGAAAACGGTTCAGTAAATGCAATCGTTCACATTGATATCGGTGGCGGTAACGTGCTTTCTTCTACTGTATCTTTAGCAGCAGTTAAAGAATTAAACTTAGAAGTTGGTAAAGAAGCATACGCAATCATCAAAGCAACGTCTGTAATGGTTGGGGTAGAATAATTTCTTCCATAAAAACAGAATTGAATATAACCGCACTTTTAAAGTGCGGTTTTTTTATTTCTTTGATACCTCTTTTAAGTCAAATTCCCCTTGCATTCATAAATTTTAAAAATATAATGATAATCATTCTCATTTCTATCTTTTATTTTAAGGAACTATACTATGTATCAAAAAAAGCCATTAATGTTGTTATTCTGCACAACATTTGTTAGTCCATTTGTTATGGGGAAAACTGTTGAAACAACCAACAACCAACAACCAACAACCAACAAAAATATATTGCCCGAAATTGTTGTGTATGGCGACAATAATAAATCGCTTTCTTCCGTTAAAACACTCTCTTCTGACGAGATAAGTAAAACGCCTACATCAAACGGTAATATCACTGATTATCTTCGTTCTAATCCCCATATTCGTTATGAAAATAGTGACCAAAATGGTTTTCAACGTGGAGAAATCAAGCCTGAAAATATTTCAATTAACGGTGCCGATCCAAATCAAACTGCTTATTTTGTTGATAATGTCAATATAAATAATGAACTTACTGCTGATAGCGATATTTTTGATGGTTCTATGCAAGTTGTACCCGGAATTAGTCACACTCAAGCTTATTTCTTTGATGCCTCTATGCTTTCTAAAGTGGAGGTACAAGATAGTAATATTTCTGCTAGCTTAGGGGGATTTATGGGGGGTGCCGTTATCGCCAAAACAAAACAATATAGCGGCACTGATAGCATAAAACTTAAATATCGCACGACAAATTCCTCTTGGGCAAAAATGGAAGCTGGCGACTCAGTACAAAAAATACTTAAACAAGTAAGACCAGATCTTGACGGAGTGGCAGAGCTACAACCTAAATATGATAAACAAACATTCAATATTTTGGCTGAAAAAAGGCTAAATGATAATTTAGGAATGGTTTTTGGCTATAGCCGTAGAACATCATCTATTGAACAAAATCGTTTAATTGGCTTTGATCAAAATGCCAATAACAAAGCGCAACTAGACAAACAAAATCATCAACGACTTTCCGATAATCTTTTATTAAATCTTAATTGGACACCGCAAGAAAAAGAACGTATTGAACTCGGTTTACGTTATTCAAATTATAAAGAACTGAAATATTTTAGGGAAAATATAGGTAACAATGTAAGCGATTATCATCAAGCATTGGGGACAACGCTTGCTTGGGTACATTCATTCAACTCTGGCGTTTGGACAAATACCTTAGCATACGATCGTTTTAAAGATAAGCGTAAATCATCCTCGAATAGTGTTGAAACAACATCTGTGTTAGATGAATATTATGAAGCGCTTTATAATTTTGAAAAAGGCGGGCATGGTAATAGCCGTTTAACCCAAGATAATTTACATTTTTCTACTGAATATGTAATGGATCCTTTTTATTTAGCTTCTACCGAGCATTCTGTTTCTATTGGTGGAATTTATCAGGCAACTAAATATCAATTCTATCGTCCACAAGATGTTCATTCAAAAATAACATTATCTACTTTGCAAAGTGATGGGAGTATGAATATTTTCAGTTCAGATAAAAGTACAACACCAAAAGGTCGTGTTAAAACCAGCTATCAAAATATCGCTATTTATGCTGAAGATTTAATTAAATGGCGTAAATTTGAATTTCGACCTGGCATTCGCATTGAACGTAATGATTATTTAAAAAACAATAATATTGCCCCGCGTTTTGTTGCACGTTACCGACCTTGGGATAATACAGGATTTACACTAGGTTTAAATCGTTATTACGGTCGTTCTTTTGCTCCGTTAAAATTAGCGAATGGTATTTTAAAGCTCAATAATGATTCAACACGTCAGCATCAAAACTTTTCATCCCTAAAAAGCCCTTATGCAGATGAATTAAGTTTAAGTTTTGATCAGAATATGGGTAATTTGGCACTCAAACTTGGTTATATTCATCGTGATAATAAAAATCGTATCATATTGAAACGAGGAAAGATTGTAGGGGGAATAAAGAAAAATAGTTATATTAATGGGCGTCCGTTTGATGTTGATATTTATACTTTCCAACTTAACAATATAGAACCTTGGAAATTAGGTAAAACTTATTGGACTACGTCACTTGGTTTTGATTGGTTAAATACAAAACGAGCCGATGGCGAAGAATTTGATCTGAATAAACTTGTTTCTTTAGATGGTAAATTAATGACTTATCGTGAAATGTTACGACAAGTTAATAGTAACACTGAAGATTGGATTGCTCGTCTAGGTATTGATATGACGATACCAGATTACGATATTACTTGGTCAAATAAAGTGTATATGAAAGCACCAATTCGTCGTTATGATCCAATTAATGAAAATAATGATAACGACGATGCTCCTCCACGCTATCGTAGCTATCATTACGGTAGACATACACAATGGGATAGCAGCATTCGTTGGCAACCCACCATTCGTGGTAAACATAGCATTTATTTGCAAGTAGATATTTTAAATGTACTTAATAAAACACGTAAAAATAAAGTCGCTACTGCTATTTCCACCAGCGATGAATATGGTGTTTATACGCCTGGACATGAATTTTGGCTAGAAGTTGGCTATCAATTCTAATTATCTTCAATGTATAGGGCTTGTGGGCTTTTAAAACATCTACTAGCCCTACTCTACGCTTATTTTTACTTAGCGTAGAGTTTCTTTTTTCTAGGTAAAATAATGAAAAAAACAACCGCACTTTTTTTACTTATCTTTTCACTAATTGCTTGTCAATCCTTGGAACTATCGCCCAATAGTGATTTACCTTTTGATCCAAATATTCAGCACGGTAAACTATCAAACGGTTTGCAATACTTTGTATTAAAAAATACTGAACCCAAAGAACGCGTTTATATTCGATTAGTGATCAATGCAGGCTCAATGCACGAAGATGACGATCAAAAAGGCATTGCTCATTTAGTTGAACATATGGCATTTAATGGCTCAAAGAAATATCCAGAAAATCAAATTATTAATGCGTTAGAAAAACTTGGAATGAAATTTGCACGAGATATTAATGCTTTCACTGATTTTGAAAATACAGTCTATACTTTAAATTTAGATAGCAATAATCAGCAAAAATTAGAATTGGCTTTTGATGTTATCAATGAATGGATGAATAATATTACTTTTTTACCTAAAGATGTGGATGGCGAACGTGGCGTAGTACAAGAAGAATGGCGGAGACGTTTAAGCCCAATGCTACGTATTGGCAATAAGAAAAGTGCTATTGAAATGGCGGGTTCTCGTTATGTGTTGCGTGATCCTATTGGAGATATGGATATTATTAAAACAATTTCAGCTAAACGCGTCGCTGATTTTTACCACAAATGGTATCGACCAGATAATATGTCAGTAATTATTGTAGGCGATATTGATACAAAACAAGTAGTAAAACTATTAAAACAAAACCTATCCCAAGAAAACCCAATTACTAAAACAACATTGGAAAAAATTGATTTTAATATTCCTCTTATCAACAAATGGCGATTAGATTCTATTTCTGAACAAGGCACAACAATTCCAAGTATTGAATTAAGTTTTTTTGAAAATACAATTGAAACCAATACATTAGCGAGTTATAAACAAGAATTAATTCAGCAAATTACTACTCGATTGCTTAACTTACGTTTACAGCAATGGGAAAAGGAAACAGAAAATGGCGTAGATTCTGCAAATTTTTATCGTACTCATTTAGGTAAAGAAACCCTACAAAGCATTTTTTCTCTCCAGCTTATAGATACACAATATTCAAAAACGATAGATAAATTATTTGCCTTTATTGCCAGTATAAAACAACAAGGTTTTACTCAAAATGAATTAAACGGAGAGATTAAACGCTTAACTCAACTCAATGAAAAACAATTAAATATTCGTTCTGGTAGTTTAAAAATTGCTGATGATCTCATTACTTCTGTGGCAAATAAGCAAGTGGTATTGAGCGTAAATGATCGTTATGAACTCAATAAACGTTTTTTATCTCAAATTACATTAGCTGATTTACAACGCACGTTAAATCAAACCTTAACATTAAAAGCAAAATTATTATTAATCACTCAACCTTTGCCACAAAAAGCCTTGCCTTTTGATGTTGCAGAAATAGAAACTCGTTGGAACAATGCAATGGAAATGCAACAACACCAATGGGATGAAAAAAAACAAATCGAAAAATTACCGCACTTAACATTTAATACAGGCTCACTTTCTCAAGAAAAATACTGGGATCGCGGCGATATTTATGAATTTCGTTTAAGTAATGGAAGTAAATTGATCTACCACTATAGTGACAAAACTCCAAATCAAGTACATTTTCGTGCTGTTACTCAAGGTGGTTTACGTACTATCCCAGATAAGGACTATCACTTATTGCGTGCAGCCGTTAGTGTAGTTGATGAAACAGGTGTTGGAGAACTTTCTCTTTCTGCGGTTAATCAAATTTTTTCGCGCGATCCATTGGTGATTGCAACTGTGATTGATGATGATAAACAAGGTTTTACTGGTGTATCTAAACCTAAGGATTTGGAAAATTTACTGACATTGTTCCGCTTAAAATTACGTTCTTCTCCTATATCCGATCTTGCCTTAGAAAAATATCGACGTGAAACCCGTGATTATTTCAAACAGATTGATTTAGAAACACAATTTATGCAAGCCGTTTCAAAACTACGTTTTCCAAATATTGAAACTGTCTATACTCAAAAACAAGCACAGCAATTAGCATTTGATAAAAACCAATTAAGTAACGCTTATCAACATTATATTTTAGATAAAACAGATTTTACCTATTTTATTATTGGCGATATTGAACTTAATCAAGTAAAGAAATTGGCAGAACGTTATTTAGCTTCTATTGAATCAAAAACTCAGATCCGCCATTTTGTCCCAACGATTATTCATACACCAACTCAATCATTTATTATGAATGGTTTGAAAGAACCGAGAGCTGATGTAGAAATATACCTTACCGCAGATAATACTTGGCGAACAGAACAAAAATATTTATTCAATATTCTTGCGGATATTGTGCAAGAAAAATTACGCTTAATTCTACGTGAAAAAGTTTCTGGTATTTATTCTGTAAATAGTTGGTTTATGCAAGATGTTTATGCACCACAAATTGAGGGGAAAATTGAATTTAGTTGCGACCCTAAGCGCATGGAGGAACTTACGCATCTTACAAATCAGGTACTAGATGACATTGTAAAAAATGGCATTGATGAAAACTTATTACGTAAAAAACTAGCGGAACAACATACTCAGATTCGACGTGAATTTGATTCTTTAGTTTCAATTGCTTCAATTATTGAAGAAAGTTACTGGCAACAAGATAATCCAGATGCTATTTATACCTATCAACATTTAGATCAGTTAGCGACAAAAGCCACAATAGATGCGTTGGCGCAAAAAGCTCTAAAAAAATCAGGCAGATTTGTCAGCGTATTAAAAGCAGCTTCTTATTAGAAAATAAATTAAATCTCAATAGATATGAAATAGATAAAAAGAACGGTGATCGCTTAAACGATCACCGTTAAATTGAACTCACTGTTTAAACAGTAAATTATATTGGTTATTTTCGAAAAGTATTACTCTTCATTCAATAACGTTAATTCACGGCTTCTTACTTGATTTTTCAAGATTTCCGCAAATTCTTCCACAGTAAATGTGCCTAAATCAGCACCTTTACGGGTACGTACTGCCACTTTGCCTTCTGCGATTTCTTTATCACCACAAACAAGCATATAAGGCACACGGCGTAAAGTATGTTCACGAATTTTGAAGCCCACTTTTTCGTTACGTAAATCAGTTTTCACGCGTAAACCTACATCAGAAAGCTGTTTTGCGACTTTCTGTACATAGTCTGCTTGGCTATCGGTGATATTCATTACAACTGCTTGGGTTGGGGCTAACCATGCAGGGAAGAAACCTGCATATTCTTCAGTAATAATACCAATGAAACGCTCAATAGAACCTAAAATCGCACGGTGAATCATGACAGGGGTTTTACGGCTATTATCTTCTGCTACATAAGTTGCATCTAAACGACCTGGTAATGCGAAGTCTAATTGCACGGTACCACATTGCCATTCACGACCTAAACAATCTCGTAGTGCAAACTCAATTTTTGGACCATAGAATGCGCCTTCACCTTCTTGAATTTCATATTCAAGACCGTTGTGTGCTAAGGCTGCAGCAAGACCTGCTTCCGCACGATCCCACATTTCATCTGAACCGATACGATTTTCAGGGCGAGTAGAAAGTTTTACTGCGATATTAGTGAAGCCAAAGGTGCTATAAATGTCGTACACCATTTTGATACAGCTAGTTACTTCGCTCTCAATTTGATCTTCAGTACAGAAAATGTGAGCATCATCTTGAGTAAAGCCACGCACACGCATTAAACCGTGTAAAGAACCTGATGGTTCATTACGATGGCAAGAACCAAATTCCGCCATACGGATTGGTAAATCACGGTAAGATTTTAAACCTTGATTAAAAATTTGAACGTGGCCTGGGCAGTTCATCGGTTTAATTGCGTATTCACGGTTTTCAGATTGAGTTGTGAACATTAAATCTGCGTAATTTTGCCAGTGACCAGTTTTTTCCCACAATACGCGATCCATCATAAATGGGCCTTTCACTTCTTGATAATCGTATTGTTTTAATTTAGTACGCACGAACGTTTCAAGCTCACGGAAAATTGTCCAGCCATCATTGTGCCAGAACACCATACCTGGTGCTTCTTCTTGCATATGATATAAATCTAATGCTTTACCAATTTTACGGTGGTCACGTTTTGCCGCTTCTTCTAAGCGTGTTAAATATTCAGCAAGTTGTTTTTTATCCGCCCAAGCTGTACCATAGATACGTTGTAACATTTTGTTTTTACTGTCGCCACGCCAGTACGCACCAGCGACTTTTTGTAATTTGAAATGCTGACAGAAACGCATATTTGGCACGTGTGGGCCACGGCACATGTCAATATATTCTAAGTGATGATATAACGCAGGCGTTGCAGTACGTTCAATGTTTTCATCTAAAATTGCCATTTTGTATGGCTCGCCGCGTTTTTCAAAGGTATCACGCGCTTCTTGCCAAGTAACACGTTTTTTCACGACGTCATAATTTGTTTTTGCCAATTCCAACATACGTTTTTCGATTGCATCAATATCTTCTTGGGTTAAAGAGCGATCTAAATCTACATCATAATAGAAGCCGTTTTCAATAGTTGGACCAATTGCCATTTTTACATCTGGGAATAATTGTTTAATAGCGTGTCCGAGCAAGTGAGCGCAAGAATGGCGGATAATCTCTAAACCGTCTTCATCTTTTGCAGTAATAATTTCTAACGTTGCATCTTGCTCGATAACATCGCACGCATCGCGACGTTCTCCGTTTACACGGCCTGCGATAGTGGCTTTAGCAAGACCCGCACCAATATCTTGTGCGACTTCAAGAACAGAAACAGGACGATCGAATTGACGTTGGGAACCGTCAGGTAAAGTAATAATTGGCATTGTTTTTTCCTTATACAGTGGTCACCCATACGAAAGGTGACGTGTTCATTTAAAATTCTATAAAAATTAACCGCACTTTTGCCCTACTTGGCTTCATTCCTACCATTGAACGAGCGAAATTAGGCAAAAAATGCGTGGCGAATTCTATCACTTTCTTGAAGTATTGTTAAATAAATGCCCATATTTTACAAAAAGGAAATAATGTTTTTCTGACTAAAGGCTTTATCTCTTAAAAATAAAGGCTAGAATAACCGCACTTTTAAATACCCAGTTAAGGAATAAAAATGAGCAACGTATTAGTATTAAAATCTAGCATTTCAGGAAATAACTCTCAGACTAATCAATTAGTTGATTATGCTGTCGAAAAATTACAAGGTAATAACATTATCGTACGCGATTTATCTCAACAACCGCTTCCATATTTTGATACCGTAGCTGCAATTGCTGTGCGTGGGGAACCAAAAACAATAGAAGAAAAACAACTTCTGGCGTTGTCTGATGAATTAATCGAAGAATTAAAAAACGCACAGACATTAATAATTGGTGCGCCAATGTATAATTTAAACATTCCAACACAATTAAAAAGCTATTTTGATTTTATCGCACGTCCGCGCGTTACTTTCCAATATACAGCAAAGGGTCCTGAAGGTTTGTTGAAAGGCAAAAAAGTCATTGTGTTATGTGCATTTGGTGGGTTGTATGATGAAGAAAATTTAGTAACACAATATATGAAATCAATTTTAGGTTTTATCGGTATCACAGATGTGCAATTTGTTTATGCACAAGGCATTGGATTGGGTGCTGAAGCCATTGAAAAAGCACAATCATCTGCGAAAAATAAAATTAATGAACTTATCACAAGCCTTTAATCTTCAGATAATCTAAAAAATTTATTACAAACAAAAAAGTGCGGTAATTTACCGCACTTTTCTTGTTATTTTTTTTCGTTCAACCCATTTTCCGTTGGTGAAATCAACAATCCATTTAGTCGCTTTTCCCTCTTTTTCAGAAGTCACATATTGCTTTTTCTCTTTACGACTAAAACGAACAATCGCTTCGTTCCCTTCAGGATCTTTTTGTGGTGCATCCGCTAAATAAACTAATTTTTCAGGTAAACGCTCGCGATATTGCACAAGTTCTGAGATTTTAACTGGGCGTGTTTCGCGGGATTTCGGGAAGTTATGGGCTGACATAAACACGCCACTTGCACCATCACGCAATACAAAGTACGCATCAGATTTTTCACATTTTAGCTCAGGGAAATGTACTGGCTCTTCTTTCGGTGGTGCAACTTCGCCATTTTTCAAAATTTTGCGCGTGTTATCGCAATTTGTACATCCCATATACTTGCCAAAACGACCAAGTTTTAAGTGCATATCCGCACCGCATTTATCACACTCAACAACAGGGCCATCATAACCTTTAATTTTGAATGAGCCTTCTTCAATTAAATATCCATCACAATTTGGATTATTACCACAAATATGGATTTTACGATGGGCATCGATTACATAACTGTCCATTGCCGTTCCACATTTTGTACAACGTTTACGATCCATTAATGCTTTGGTTTCTGAAGATTCATCTAAAACATTCAATAACTCCGCTTCAGGAATTAAATTAATCGTCGTTTTACACCGATCTTTTGGCGGCAATGCATAACCTGTACATCCTAAAAACACCCCCGTACTTGCCGTGCGAATAGCCATATTTCTGCCACAAGTTGGGCATTTAATATCGGTTTCCACGAGATTATTCGGGCGCATACCACCTTCAAGTTCATCTAATTCAGCTTTAGAAAGCTGGCTAGAAAAATCCTTAAAGAATTGATTCAATTCAGTTTTCCAATTTACTGAACCAGAGGCAATTTTATCTAAAGTATCTTCCATATTCGCGGTGAAATCGTAATTCATTAATTCACCAAAAGACTCATTGAGGCGATCAGTCACAATTTCGCCCATCTTTTCTGCATAGAAACGACGATTTTCAGTACGAACATATCCACGTTCTTGAATCGTAGAAATAATTGCCGCATAAGTGGAAGGTCTGCCAATACCACGTTTTTCCAATTCTTTTACTAAAGCCGCTTCAGTAAAACGAGCAGGTGGTTTAGTAAAGTGTTGATTTGGTTGTACTTCTTTTAAAGCAAGTTTTTCTGACACAGTAACTGAAGGCAATTCTTGATCTTCAGGATTTTTGCCTATCTGTGGCAATACTTTTGTCCAACCGTCAAAACGTAAAATTCTGCCTTTTGCTTTTAAGGTATAATCGCCTGCTGACACAGTCAATGTACTGCTATCATATTGTGTAGGCGGCATTTGGCAGGCTAAAAATTGACGCCAAATTAAATCATAAAGACGTACCGCATCTTTTTCCATCCCCTCTAAAGATTCAGGCAATGCTCGAATGTCAGATGGACGAATAGCCTCGTGAGCCTCTTGCGCATTTTCTTTACTTGAATAGAAATTTGGTTTTTCTGGTAAATATTGCGCCCCAAAATGATTTTCAATGTAGCTACGTGCCATATTCAGTGCGTCTTGACTTAAATTGGTTGAGTCTGTACGCATATAAGTAATGTAGCCTGCTTCATATAAACGTTGGGCTAACATCATTGTTTTCTTAACCCCAAATCCTAAACGAGTACTTGCCGTTTGTTGAAGTGTTGATGTAATAAATGGCGCACGAGGGCGAGAACTTGTTGGCTTAGTGTCTAAATTTGTGACAACGTAATCAGAAATATTAAGAAAATCTACCGCACTTTGTGCCTCTTTTTGATTCTTTGGATCAAATTTCTTGCCTTTATAATCCGTGACATCCAAACGTATAGCTTGTTTATTTTGATTATTTGTAAGGACGGCAACTTCCCAATATTCTTCAGGTTGGAATGCTTTAATTTCACGCTCGCGTTCTACTAGTAATTTAACCGCAACCGATTGAACTCGACCAGCAGAAAGACCACGTGCGACTTTTTTCCAAAGTAACGGAGACACCATAAAGCCCACTACTCTATCTAAAAAACGACGAGTTTGTTGAGCATTAACACGATCTATATTAAGTTGTTCAGGTTTTTCAAAAGCTTGTTTTATTGCATTTTTAGTGATTTCGTTAAACACCACGCGACTAAAACGATCATCGTTACCACCAATCACTTCACGTAAATGCCATGCAATCGCTTCCCCTTCTCTATCCAAGTCGGTTGCGAGATAAATATGATCTGCTTTTTTAGCAAGCGATTTTAATTCGGAAACTACTTTTTCTTTACCAGGCAAAATCTGATAATTTGCTTTCCAATCGTGATAAGGATCAATCCCCATGCGTTTAACTAAGGCGTTACGTTCCTTTTCTGCTTTAATTTTTGCTTTTTCTTCGGCATCCATACCTTTAGTTGAAATTGGTTTAGCTTTTTCGCCTGTACTAGAACCTACAGTTGGTAAATCACGAATATGTCCGACGCTCGATTTAACCACATATTGGCTACCTAAATACTTGTTAATAGTTTTTGCTTTTGCTGGCGACTCCACAATCACTAAGGATTTACTCATTTGATTACCTAATATTACTAGAATTTTATAAAATTGCGGGTATAGTGCAAAGTTATGTAGGCAAAATCAAGCATTTTTTCAAAAAAGGTCTATAAATGGATAAACTCAATGCGATTTCTATTTTCTGTAAAATCATTGAAACCCAAAGTTTTACATTGGCAGCAAAGCAGCAAAATATTTCTGTAGCGATGGCAAGTAAATTAGTTTCACAATTAGAAGAACATTTAAAAACACGATTGTTACAACGTACCACCAGAAAAATTATGCCTACCGAAGCAGGAATGATGTATTACCAACGCTGCCAAGGCATTTTGCTTGATTTAGATGAAGCAGATTCCAGCATTACTCAGCTTACCAGTTCATTACAAGGAAATTTACTGATTTCTGTTCCTCGGGATTTTGGTTTACTTTTTATTGCACCAAATTTACCCACTTTTATGGCTAAGCATCCTTATTTGCATATTGAAGTCGAATTTAATGATAAGAAAATCGATTTATTATCCGAAGGCTATGATCTTGCTCTTCGTATTGGTTATATGGAAGATAGCTCGTTGGTTTCACGTAAAATAGGAACTACTACTGTTCATTTTGCAGCGTCGCCTAATTATCTTGAAGCGAATGGTATTCCACAAACGCCTGATGATTTAGAACATCACAATGGCTTACTTTATAAAAATGCAATGAATCAAGTAAATTGGGTTGGTTCACGGATAAATCAAACCCAACGTTTCAAAATCCAATCCAAAGTGGTAAGCAATAGCGGTTTTGCCTTATTAAATATGGCAAAAGCGGGACTGGGTATTGCTAATTTACCAAAATTTATTTTAGGTAGAGCCTTTGAAAAAGGCGAACTTATCGAATTATTGCCAGAATATAAGCAACAAAAATTAGAAATTCACGTGGTCTATCCAAACAGAAGACATTTGCCAATAAAAGTGCGGGCATTTATTGAATTTTTATCTGGATTGGGCTTGTGTTCAGAAATTTTGGAAAATCATGAAGATAATATTTAAATGCTATAAATAAAAATACCGCACTTAAGCAACCCAAAGTGCGGTTATTTTTATGCGTGTTTTTTATAATGCTTTTAAGATATCTTCAACGCGATCTTTTGCATCACCAAAGAGCATTTGCGTATTCTCTTTGAAGAATAATGGGTTTTGTACGCCAGCGTAACCCACTGCCATTGAACGTTTGAACACAATCACATTTTGTGCTTTCCATACTTCCAACACAGGCATTCCCGCGATTGGACTATTTGGATCTTCCATCGCCGCTGGGTTTACCGTATCGTTCGCACCGATAACCAATACCACATCGGTATCAGCGAAATCATCATTGATTTCATCCATTTCAAGTACGACATCGTAAGGTACTTTCGCTTCAGCTAAAAGCACGTTCATGTGGCCCGGTAAACGTCCTGCAACAGGGTGAATACCAAAACGAACGTTCACACCACGTTCACGCAATTTTGCCGTAATATCAGCGACTGGATATTGTGCTTGTGCAACAGCCATACCATATCCCGGCGTGATAATCACAGAACTTGCATTTTTCAACAATTCAGCTACTTCTTCCGCTGTAGTTTCACGGTGTTCGCCTTGTTCTTCGCTTGAAGAAACTTGAACATCGTTACCAAAACCACCCGCAATGACGCTCACAAATGAACGGTTCATCGCTTTACACATAATGTAAGAAAGGATTGCACCAGAAGAACCAACAAGTGCGCCTGTAACGATGAGCAAATCATTATTCAACATAAAACCTGCTGCAGCTGCTGCCCAACCAGAATATGAGTTAAGCATTGATACCACAACTGGCATATCTGCCCCACCGATTGATGCCACTAAGTGCCATCCAAATGCAAGCGCAATCGCTGTCATTAATAACACAGGGAAAATGCTTTCTGGATTATTCAAGAATGCAACCATCAATAATGCAGATACCACAAGTGCGGCTAAATTTAATTTATGGCGATGCGGTAACATTAATGCTTTTGAATTAATTTTTCCGCTTAATTTTCCAAATGCGACAACAGAACCAGTGAAAGTTACGGCACCGATAAAAATACCTAAAAATACTTCAACATTATGAATATTCGTTAATACTGCTTGTTCAGCTACAAATGCGGCTTGTGCTACTGCATCTAACCCTTCTGGCATTAATGCCTCGTGGTGTAAACCATAGCTATTAAAGCCAACGAGTACAGCCGCTAAACCAACGAAACTGTGAAGAATCGCCACAAGTTCTGGCATTTCAGTCATTTCTACTTTTAATGCACGTTGAACACCGATTACTCCACCAATGATCATCGCAATAATGATCCAAAATGTTCCTTCAGAATGAGGGCCAAAAATGGTTGCGATAAGGGCAATAGTCATACCAACAATACCGAACCAACAACCTGCTTTAGCAGTTTCATGTTTAGAAAGTCCTGCCAAGCTCATAATGAAAAGTAATGCTGCTAAAATATACGCAGCCTGTACTAAACCTTCAGACATTGTGCGCTCCTTAACCTTTTCTAAACATTGCTAACATACGTTGTGTGACACGGAAACCACCAAAAATATTGATGCTTGCCACCAAAATCGCCACAAAAGCTAACGCATCGATAAATAGATTGCCTGTTGGCTGACGAATTTGTAATAACGCGCCTACAATAATAATGCCTGAAATTGCATTTGTTACTGCCATTAATGGTGTGTGAAGTGCATGGCTAACATTCCAAACCACGTAATAACCCACCACACAAGCTAAAACAAATACGGTGAAATGTGATAAAAATGCAGCGGGCGCAACAGAAGCTAACCAAAGGAATAACACGCCAACACCTGCCATCACACCGTATTTCACACGAGGATCTGTTGGTTTAGATTCTTTTTTCTCTGCCACTGGTGCAGCTTTGGTTTCTTGTTTTGGTTGTGCAGACACTTGAATTTGTGCTGGTGGAATTTCTTCCCCATCACGAACAACGGTTACACCACGAAGAACCACATCTTCAAAATCAATATTGATATTGCCATCTTTCTCTTTGCACAAAAGTTTTAATAAATTGACTAAGTTTGTGCCATAAAGTTGAGAAGATTGCGTTGGTAAACGGCTTGGGAAATCTGTATAACCAATCACTTTCACTTGGTTTTCAGTTGTAACAACTTTCCCTGCTTGCGTATATTCACAGTTACCGCCAGTTGCAGCGGCTAAATCCACAATCACCGAACCTGGTTTCATTGAATCCACCATTTCTTTGGTGATTAAACGAGGCGCTGGTTTACCCGGAATGGCTGCCGTAGTAATAATAATATCGACTTCTTTAGCTTGTTCTGCATAAAGCTCCATCGCACGACGGTTAAATTCTTCCGACATCACTTTCGCATAACCATCGCCACTGCCACCTTCTTCTTTGAAATCAATTTCTAAGAAGCTTGCACCCATACTCTGAACTTGCTCTTTCACTTCAGGACGAGAGTCAAAAGCACGAACAATCGCCCCAAGGCTATTTGCTGCACCAATTGCCGCCAAACCAGCCACACCCGCACCAATAACCAACACTTTTGCTGGTGGAACTTTACCTGCTGCAGTAATTTGCCCAGTAAAGAAGCTACCGAATTCATGCGCAGCTTCAATGACAGCACGATAACCAGAAATATTCGCCATAGAAGAAAGCGCATCCAATGCTTGCGCTCGAGAAATACGAGGCACCGCATCCATTGCTAACACATTAATTTTCTTCGCGGTGAGTTTTTTCATTAACTCAGGATTTTGCATGCGCCAAATAAAGCTCACGAGAGTTGCCCCTTCCTTCATTTGAGCGATTTCTTCATCTGTCGGTGCATTTACTTTGAAGATAATATCCGATTGCCAAATTTCAGCCGACGTACCGATCTTCGCGCCCGCTTCTAAAAATGCTTGATCTTCAAAACTAGCTTTAAAACCTGCATCGTGTTCCACGATCACGTCAAAGCCCAATTTCAATATTTGCTGAACCGTTTTCGGCGTTGCCGCCACACGGCTCTCATTCTCAAGCAGCTCTCTAGGTACACCAATTAACATACTGTTTCCCTCTGATTGATGATTGGGTTGATGAGATTAATGAACAAACCTTCGCCTATTCATCGTTAAAATGACAAAAAGTCAAACGGATGCAAATGTATCATTAATTGAATGAAAATAGGTAACGTTTTTAAGTGGTTTTACAAGATATTGTGATAGGGATCACGAAAAATCCCACATAAAAACATCTCAAAAATTTACCGCACTTTCCATAAAAAAACACCACAAGTAAAAAACTTGTGGTGCTTTTAATTTTATTATTAATCACCTAATTGAACAGGCTCAACTTTCCAAATTCTCTCCGCATACTCTTTAATTGTGCGGTCAGACGAGAAGAAGCCCATATTCACGATATTTTGAATAGTACTTTCAATCCATTGGTCGCGTTGTTTGTATTTTTCATCTACGGCTTTTTGAGTTTCTACATAACTGCGGAAATCAGCAAAAGCTTGATAATAATCGTGGTATTGCAAGCCTTGTAATAGTTGATGATAACGTTGAGGATCTTCTGGTGAGAATTTACCCTCAATAATTTGATCCACGACTGTGCGTAATTGAGCATCGTTTTGATAGTATTCAAATGATCGATACCCTTCTCGACGAAGTTGCTCAACTTGTTCCACAGTGTTACCGAAAATGAAAATGTTATCTTCACCCACGTTTTCCAAGATTTCCACGTTTGTACCGTCAAGTGTACCGAGTGTTAATGCGCCATTTAAGGCAAACTTCATATTACTGGTGCCAGAAGCCTCTGTGCCTGCAAGTGAAATTTGCTCTGAAATATCCGCTGCTGGAATAATTAACTGGGCAAGGCTTACGCTGTAATTTGGAATAAATACAACTTTTAAACGGCCTTTCAAACGCTCATCATTATTGATGACATTAGCAACATCATTAATTAAATGGATCGTTTGTTTCGCAGCATAGTAAGCCGAAGCTGCTTTACCCGCTAAAATAAATACACGCGGTTGCCAATCTTTTTCAGGATTGGCAAGCATTTCATTATAGCGAGCAATAATATGTAATACGTTCAACATTTGGCGTTTGTATTCGTGAATACGTTTTACTTGAACATCAAATAAAGCATGCGGATCAAGCTCTACCCCTAACTCGCGTTTTACGTATTCCGCCAATTTCACTTTGTTGGCAAATTTAATGTCAGCGACAGCCTCTTTAAATGCTTTTTCTTGTGCGAACGGTTTGAGTTTTTCGATTTGGCTTAAATCGCAACGCCATTCTGAGCCGATATATTTATCAAACAATGCGGCTAATTGCGGATTCGCCACAGCTAACCAACGACGCGGTGTGATACCGTTTGTTACGTTGGTAAAGCGTTCTGGGAAAATGCGAGCGAAATCTGCAAAGGTTGAAGTCACCATTAAATCAGAATGGATTTCGGCAACCCCGTTGATTTTGTGTGAACCTACCACGGATAGCCATCCCATACGCACTTTGCGTTGGTAGCCTTCTTCGATAAGAGAAACACGGCGGATAAAATCGTTGTCAGTCGTTACATAAGTGCGGACATATTCTAAGAAGTGATCGTTAATTTCAAAAATCATCTGTAAATGACGCGGTAAGATTTTCGCCATCATTTCCACTGGCCAAGTTTCTAACGCTTCGGACATTAAAGTATGGCAGGTGTAAGAGAAAATGTTACGCGTCATCTCCCACGCTTTTTTCCACTCGAAACCTTCATCGTCCACTAAAATACGCATTAATTCAGGAATTGCTAATGCTGGGTGGGTATCATTTAAGTGGATTGCCACTTTATCCGCCAAGTTTTCAAGGCTATCGTGGGTGCGTTTGTGACGGCGTAAAATATCTTGAAGCGATGCAGAGACTAAGAAATACTCTTGACGTAAACGTAATTCGCGACCATTCCACGTAGAATCATCAGGGTAAAGTACACGTGATAAATTTTTATTTGCGGAGTGCTCTTCTAATGCAGCTAAATGTTCGCCACGGTTGAAGTCGGCAAGGTTAAATACTTCACCTGCATGAGCAGACCATAAGCGTAATGTTGCTGCAGAATTGTTTTGATAACCTGGGATCATTTGGTCGTAAGCAAGTGCGGTCACTTTTTCGGTATCTTGCCAAATACATTTTTTGCCTTCGAAATGAATGTTTCCGCCAAATTCTATGGTAAAGCGTTTAGAGGGACGAATAAACTCCCAAGGTGCCCCTTTTTCAAGCCATGCATCAGGGCGCTCGACTTGCTGACCATTTTCGATTTTTTGGCGGAACATACCATATTCATAACGAATACCATAGCCCATACCCGGTAAACCAAGAGTCGCAATAGAATCCATAAAGCAAGCAGCTAAACGACCTAAACCGCCGTTACCCAAGCCTGGATCGACTTCTTTTTCTAAAATTTCTTCCAAATCGACATTTAATTCAGATAAGGCTTCCTGTGCTAATCCGTAAATGCCTTCTGCGATCATCGCATTAGAAAGCGTACGCCCGATTAAAAATTCCATTGAAAGGTAGTAAACACGGCGAGAATCTTCTGCTCAAGTTTGGCGAGCAGTGGTGATCCAACCCTCTGTTACTAAATCACGCACAGCATGGAGTGTTGCATTTAGCCAATCGCGTTGGCTGGCTTCACGTGGAGAGCGACCGATTAAGAAAATAAGTTTGTAAACGATTGATTTTTTAATCGCTTCAACGGTCATTTCAGGACGATTATATTGGAATGGAGAATCAAAGTTATCCATTATCATAGGTAAAACCTCTATTAGAATGCTAAGAAATGATTAACGTAGGGTGTGTGAATTTGCAAAATTCACGCACGTTTGCAAAAATCAATCAAAATTTGACCGCTCTTTGAGTGCGTGAATGTTGTTTACACAGCCTACAAAAGTAGTTCGAATTTTATGCTTATCTTTGCAAAAAACAAGCACAATCACACCCTTGCAAAATATTCTTTCACAAGCGGTGTGATTGTTAAGAAAGTTTACGAATAAAACTATAAGCGTTCATAAAGTATTCTATATTGCTCTGCAGCCTTACGCCAGCTGAAGTCTTGTTCCATTGAATCGGTGCGAACCATCGCCCATGCACGCGGTTTTTGCCATAAGGCAAAGGCACGTTGCAAGCAATGGCGGAGAACTTCAGGCGTTGCACTTTCAAACACAAAACCTGTTGCGGTGCGAGCTTTGATGCTTTCTGAAGTGCTATCCACCACCGTATCCGCCAAACCACCTGTTTTACGAACAAGTGGCAGTGTGCCGTATTGCAAACCATAAAGTTGGGTTAAGCCACAAGGTTCGAAACGGCTTGGCACTAAAATCACATCACCACCTGCCACCATTAAATGCGAAAGGGCTTCATCATAGCCGATTTTTACCGCAATATTTTGTGGATAACGTTCAGCAAGCTCACGAATACCTTGTTCCAAGTGCGGTGCACCTGAACCTAAAATCATCAACTGACCGCCTTGTTTGACGATTTCGTCTGCACTTTCGATTAATAAATCTACACCTTTTTGCTCGGTTAAACGGGTGACCATCACAAATGCCAAGGCAGATTCATCTTGTGGCAAATTGAAATAGGCTTGCAGTTCAGCTTTGTTTTTCTTTTTGCCTGCCATATATTTCAGCTTGTAATGGTGTGGGATGTATTGATCCACGTTCGGATGCCAAATATTTTCGTCCACGCCGTTTAAAATCCCCACCAAACGATCTTGAGCTTTTAAGCCAGAAAGCAAGCCTTGCAAACCGTAGGCAAATTCTGGTGTCGTGATTTCTTGGGCATAAGTTGGGCTAACTGCCGTGCTTGCATCGGAATAGAACAAGCCTGATTTTAAATAAGAAATCTGCCCAAATAATTCCAAGCCTTCTACGTGGAACATTCCTGTTGGCAAGCCGATTTCATACAAATGATGATAAGAAAACTGCCCTTGATACGCCAAGTTATGAATAGTGAATACCGATTTTGCAGGGCGACCTTTGTTGAACAGATATGCTGCACACAAACCTGCGTGCCAATCGTGGGCGTGCACCACTTCTGCACGCCACCAGCTATCTAAACCTGTGGCTAATTCTGCACCCACCCAACCGAGCAAGGCAAAACGTTTGTAGTTGTCGCCGTAGTCATTGTAATAGGCATCATGATAAGGATTGCCCTCGCGACCGTATAAGTGCGGTGCGTCAATCAAATAGATCCCGACACCATTATATTCTCCATAACGCAACACCACGTGCCCAGCGAAGTTATCAAATTCGGCAACCACTTGGGTATTCGGAATGCCTGCTGTAATTGCAGGATAAGCAGGCAATAAAACGCGGGCATCTAGCCCTATTTGGTTCTGTGCTTGGGGTAATGCCCCTAAAACATCGGCAAGCCCGCCTGTTTTTAAGAGCGGATAGAGTTCCGAGCAAACGTGTAGTATTTTCATTGAGTTTTTTATTTTCCCTATAAATATGAATAATGCTTGATCAGCTCCCCTCTTTAGAAAAGAGGGGTTTCAGAAAGTGCGGTTAATTTTGACCGCACTTTTCCTAACTAATCTAAATGTCCTTCTTCGCCAATCTCGTGTCCTTCAAGTTTCTTTAACATTTTTGAGGTCACAAGAATAACTTTACCTGTTGAGCTAATACGGAAGCGTTTTTTATCTTCTTCCATATTTACACCAATTTGCATACCATCAGGAATTTCACATTCACGATCAATAATACAATTTTTCAACACGCAATTTTTGCCGATTTTAACTTGTGGTAACACCACGCAGTGATCCACTTTTGAAAATGCATCAATTTTAATGTGGTCGAATAACACAGAATTGCTGATCGAGGCATCGGTAATCACACAACCGCCGCCGATAAGTGAGTTATCTACAGGGTGCACATTGGAGTGTTTGTAGAAAAATTTTGATGGATAAGCCTGAATAGGATTACCACGAATTGGCCAGCTTTGGTCGTAAATATCTAATTGTGGATTTTCAGAGACTAAGTCGATATTAGATTGCCAGAAGCTATCAAGTGTCCCTACATCACGCCAGTAAATTTCGCCTTCGGTGTTGCGTCCCATACAAGAACGGCTAAATGGGTGAGCATAAAGCGCGCCTTCTTCTAAACATTTTGGCAATACATCTTTACCGAAATCATGGCTAGTTTGCGGGGTATTAACTTCCTGCTCAAGCATTTTATAAAGATAATCCGCATCAAATACATAAATCCCCATTGAAGCAAGCGAAACATCAGGTTTACCCACCATTGCTGGCGGATCTTTTGGTTTTTCCACGAAAGCTTTTACTTTCAAGTTTTCGTTTACAGCCATTACGCCAAATTCGTGTGCTTCAGAACGGGGCACTTCAATGCAACCAACAGTACATTTTGCCCCACTATTGACGTGATCCATCAACATCACGCTGTAATCTTGTTTGTAAATATGGTCGCCCGCTAAGATCAAAATATATTTCGGGCGATAGTGATTTTTAATAATAGCCATATTTTGATATACCGCATCCGCCGTGCCACGATACCAAGTAGAATCGTCAATTTGCTGACGAGCTGGCAACATATCAATAAATTCGCCACGCTCTTGCGGTAAGAAAGACCAGCCTGTTTGCAAATGACGAAGCAAGGAGTGTGCCGCATATTGAGTAACAACTCAGGTTTAAACCGAATTGGGGTAGTAGAAAGTGCGAAATCGATAATGCGACGATTACCACCAAAATAAAGCGCAGGTTTTGCACGTTTATCTGTCAATTCGTGTAAACGTGAACCTCGTCCACCTGCGAGAACAAGCACCAAAGTGTTTTTAACTAAATCATATTTGTTAAGGTCGCCAGATTTCATAAGGATCTCCATAGTCTTATTGTTATTCGTCATTCAGCATACAAAAGCCCATTGAACTAAGTTCGGCTTGTTCTTCAAGGGTTACATTATGTGTGCCGATTTGGGGCTTCCATTTCCCATTAGGCAAGTGAAACACCTGACCTTCGGCTTTGGCATTAATCAACAAAAGCCAACGATTGTCTAAAGCCACCTGTAATGCTTTGGTTTGTTGATTTTGCCAATCTTCAACTGTCATCGGTGTGCCTGCAATGTTAAGCCATTGCACATTCTCAGCCGACCACCATTGATCTCGGTTTAAACTGCCAATTTGCTTACGAAGTGCAATCGTTTGCTTGGTCAGTTCAAATAATTCTTTGTTAAAATTTGCCCATTTCAGCCAAGTAATCTCGTTATCTTGGCAATAGGCATTGTTATTACCATATTGGGTATTACCGAACTCATCGCCCGCCAAAAGCATAGGTGTGCCATTCACCAGTAATAAACTCATTAATAATCCACTTTGTGCAAAAGTGCGGTTATTTTCCACCGCACTTTTTTGCGGTTCAGAAAGGGATTCTGTAGAACCTTCTACTCCGTGGTTGTAACTGTAATTTTCGTTTCTGCCGTCGCGATTTTCTTCGCCATTGGCTTCATTATGTTTTTGGTTGTAACTCACTAAATCTTTAAGCGTAAAACCATCGTGGGCAGTAATAAAATTAAGCGTTGTGTGTGGCAAGCGGTCATTTTTCTTAAATAAATCGCTAGAACCTGCAAAGCGTTCAGCAAATGCACCAATTTCGCCACTTTTCCATAGCCAAAAACGGCAAAGATCATCGCGGAAGCGGTCGTTCCATTCGGCGAAATAACTTGGGAAATTCCCGACTTGATAACCGTAATGCCCAATATCCCAAGGCTCGGCAATCAATTTAATATTTTGTAAACTTGGCTCATTTTTTATGTCAATAAAAAGCTGAGCTTGTGCATTAAAATCTGGTGTATCACGCCCTAAAACAGTGGCTAAATCAAATCGAAAACCATCAACATGACACTGTTCAACCCAATAACGTAAACAATCTACAACCCATTTTCGCCCAACATCAGAGGATAAATTGAGCATATTGCCGCAGCCTGTCCAATTGATGTAATGCCCGTTGTCGTTACGCCAGTAGTAAGTTTGATCATCAATGCCACGCTGGCTGAACGTTGGGTAAGTTTGCTCTGATTCTGCGGAATGGTTAAATACCACATCTAAAATAACTTCAATGCCTGCTTTGTGAAACGCCTTTACCATCGCTTTAAATTCAGCTAATGGATTATTTGTTGCCGCATATTTAGGTTCCACCGCAAACATAGCTAAGGGATTGTATCCCCAATAATTTTGTAAGCCTCGTGCCTGTAAGTGCGGTTCATTTATATGGAAATTTACAGGCAGCAATTCCACTGCGGTTATGCCTAACTCTTTCAAATACGCCAAGTTCACAGGATGCACTAATCCCGTATAAGTACCACGCAACGCCGCGGGGATTTTCTCGTTTAACTGGCTAAACCCTTTAACATGTAATTCATACACAATAGTTTCAGCCCAAGCCGTATTGGGGGAGGAATCATTTTCCCAATCAAAATCTTCCGAAATCACAACCGCTCTTGGGGCAAGATGTGCGTTGTCGCGATTATCCGAAAGTAAGAACCAAGAACGACTTTCTTCGCTACTTAAATCAGGTTTAGCATTCACGGCTTTCGCATAGGGATCGAATATCAATTTCTGCGGATTGGCAAATTCGCCGAAAATACGAAAACCATATTCCGTACCCGTTTTCACGCCAGTTACCGCCAAATGCCACACATTTCCAGTACGCACCATTGGCAAACGGGTTTCTTGGTTTTGTTCGTCAAAAAGGCAAAGTTCGATGCCTATTGCCGCAGCGGAAAACAGGGCGAAATTGGTAATTTGCACGTTGTTTTCGACCGCTTGTGAGTATCCCATTGGAAGAGGATTGCCGTTGTTGTAGATTTTGAACATATTTTTATCGCTTTTGTAGGGGCAAATTACATTTGCCCCAAAACATCGGTGGTTTATCAGGGCGAATATAATTCGCCCCTACAATTTATCTATTCGGATTATTTCGCCTTCAATCTCAAATAAACTGTTGCTAACGGCGGAATGGATACTGAAATCGAATTTTCTCGTCCGTGGCTTTCGATTTTTTCACTTGCGACACAACCAAAATTGCCCATGTTTGAACCTTCGTAATACATCGAATCGGTATTTAAAATTTCTTCGTATTTTCCTGCAACATTCACGCCGATGCGGTAATTGTGGCGAGGCACAGGGGTAAAGTTACTGACGACAATAATGCGTTCTCCGTTTGAACTGCGACGTTCAAAGGCGAACACAGAATTTGCCGCATCATCAACGACAAGCCAATCAAAACCTTCTGGGGAGTTGTCAAGCTCAAAGAGCGGTCGATTTTTTTGATAAATTTGATTGAGGTCTTTAACCAGCTTCAACACACCTTTGTGCCAGCCTCCGCCAATATTTTCATCAAGCAAGAACCAGTCCAAACTTTCTTCGTAATTCCATTCTCTGCCTTGAGCAAATTCATTACCCATAAAGAGCAATTTTTTGCCTGGGTAGCCCCACATATAACCGTAATATGCACGCAAGTTAGCGAATTTTTGCCACGTATCGCCCGGCATCTTGCCAAGAAGTGAATATTTACCGTGAACCACTTCATCGTGAGAAAGTGGTAAAACAAAATTTTCGCTATATTGATATACCATTCCAAAGGTCATTTTGTTGTGATGATATTGGCGGTAAATTGGGTCAAGCTGCATATAGGCGAGCGTATCGTTCATCCAGCCCATATTCCATTTGAAATTGAAACCTAATCCGCCGTTTTCGCTTGGGTGGGTTACGCCTGCAAAAGAAGTTGATTCTTCCGCAATAGAAATTGCCCCCGCCATTTCACTGTGAATTTTCCAGTTGGTGTGTTTTAAAAATTCAATGGCTTCTAAGTTTTCACGTCCGCCGTATTGGTTTGGAATCCACTCGCCCTCCGCACGGCTGTAATCGCGGTAAATCATTGAAGCCACAGCATCTACGCGAATACCATCTACACCAAAACGTTCAAGCCAGTAAAGAGCGTTGCTGGACAGGAAATTTTTCACTTCGTTGCGTCCGTAGTTGTAAATTAGCGTGTTCCAGTCTTGGTGGTAGCCTTCGCGTGGGTCGGCGTGTTCGTAAAGCGCTGTGCCATCAAAAGCACTCAAGCCGTGAGTATCACTTGGGAAATGCCCTGGCACCCAATCTAAAATCACGTTGATGCCTGCTTCGTGAGCACGTTTTACTAAACGGCGAAATGCCTCAGGCGAACCAAAGCGACTAGTTGGCGAATAAAGTCCAAGTGGTTGATAACCCCAAGAACCATCAAACGGAAATTCAGAAAGCGGCAAAAATTCAATGTGGGTAAAACCAATCTCTTTTACATAAGGAATTAATTCATCAGCAATTTGATCGTAATCTAGCCAAAAATTGTTTTCTAAATTACGACGCCAAGATCCTAAATGCACTTCATAAATAGAAATTGGTTGGTTGCCTTGATTGGCTTTTTTGCGTGCTTCGGTCATTTCCACCACATTCGGTAAGGCACTGACTTGTGAAGCCGTATCTGGGCGAAGTTGCGAACTAAAGGCATAAGGATCGGCTTTCAAACGCAAGTTTCCAAAGCAATCAATCAATTCAAATTTATAAAGCTGACCAAGACAAACTTTCGGTAGGAATAGTTCCCACACACCGCTTTTCGGGTGGAAACGCATTGGGTGGCGGCGACCATCCCAATAGTTAAAATCACCAACAATAGAAACTCGTCTTGCATTAGGTGCCCACAAGCGGAAATTCACTCCGCTCACACCATCACATTCCATAAAATGCGCACCCAGCACTTCATAGGGGCGAAGCATAGAACCTTCAGAAAGTAGCCATTGTTCTAAATCATCAATCATAGGATGAAAACGATAAGGATCTTCGACTATTTGCGATTCATTGCCCCAAAAAACCTGTAATTGATAAGTAAAAAAATGACGACAATTTGGAATAACACCAACAAAAAAGCCACGCCCATCGACACAATCCAGTTCCGTTATTTCTTTACCACTTTCACGCTCAATCACCACCATTCGATTGGCATCTGGCAATAACGTACGGATTTCAATTCCTTGCTCGGTTTCGTGCATACCAAGCGTAGCAAAAGGATCACCATTGCTCGCATCAAAAAAACCATCAATAATTGCTTGTGTTACTGCGGTTGTCATATTTACTCCTTATACATTTCGCCCTTGGTTAATTTGCACAAAGAACGTTTTTAAAGCTTCATTGCTAAAAATAAACGCTAACGGTTGAGCAAGTTTCTTGCACCAGTTTGGGTATTCATTTGAGGTGGCCGGTAAATTAAAACTGATTTCTTGGCTAAGTAAATTTTCTAATTGCACACCAATCAATCGGCTGTTACTTTCCGCTAAATAATAATGGATCATTCGATTTAAATAATCGTGCATCGCCATAGAAAGCGCATCGCCCTCATAATGCGGCGGTAAATAATTATCACGATGTAAACTATTTAATAAGGCTTGTTTATCCATGACACGTTGATCATATTTTTGCTTGAGCACTTCCCCATTCAGAATACCGAGTTGATTAAATAATTCTAAATCACGGCAATGCCAAAAACTTTGTAACGAGGGAACATCATGCGTGCCAATAGTGGCATAAGCATTTCGAGGATAATCAGATATACGAGGAAATTCGCCATTTCGTTGGGCAAAATACAATACAAAATAAGAGAAAATTTGAAACTCGTTTAATTTCCACCGCACTTCATCAGGCACAGTGCCGAGATCTTCACCGATAATCAAACATTCATTGCGAACACTTTCAATGGCAAGAATCGCCATTAATTCATTAAAAGGATAATGCACATAAGCACCGTCAGCCGCAGTTTTTCCTTTTGGAATCCACCACAAACGAAATAAGCCCATAACATGATCGATGCGAAGCACACCGAAATATTGCATATTGGCACGTAGCATATCGATAAATGGTGTAAAGCCACGTGCTTTTAGCACTGTTGGATTATAAGGTGGCAAATTCCAATTTTGTCCTACAGGGCCTAACGGATCGGGCGGCGCGCCAATAGAGGCATTTACACAATATAAATCAGGATCGCTCCATACATCAGCACTGCCACGAGAACTATTTACGGCTAAATCGCCATAAATACCCAACTTCATGCCAGACTGTTTACAAAGATTTTGTAATGCGGAAAGCTGTTCTTCTGTAAGCCATTGCAACCAAGCAAAAAATTGGATTTTCTCATGGTGTGTTTTTAATAGAGCTTTTCTTTTTTCCGCACTTAAATGCTGCCATTCCTTACGCCAGCCAAGCCAACCAATGGTATTTTCTTCTGCTTGATGGTCAGCGTGTTCTTGTAAATCCAAGACATTAAATAAACCCTGTAACAAGAAAGGTTCACCTTTGTTTTTTAAATAATCAGCAAAGATTTTTCGACGTGTCACAATTTCAACGAATTGACTACGTTGAAAGAAATCAAACAGGGACTCAAGTGCGGTTAATTTTAAAGCCAAAATTGAAGAATAATCGACGCAATCACTTTCACGTAAAGCAGCAATTTTTGCTTGAATATCCTCACGCTTAAACCAATTTTGTACTGAACGGCAACGCTTAAATTCGGGTAAATCAGGAATGTCCAAATATAAGAAATTCAACCAACGACGAGAGGATGAACTATAAGGACTAGCCCAATTTGGCACAGCAGGATATGGCAAATGTAATGGATTAATTCCCACATAATCCGCCCCTTGTTTTGCACTTTGTTCAATCAAAGCAGCCAAATCGCCAAAATCGCCAAAATCGCCAATCCCCCAGTTTTGTTCTGAGCGTAAACTGTAAAGTTGCACATTCACGCCCCACACTTTTTTATTTTTTAATACGGATGGTTGAAAAGCTGTTTTAGGAGAAATAAGTAAACGAACGCGATACTGTTCAGTGTCAGAAAAAATAGATAATTGATAATAGCCAAAAGGAAGTGGAGGCAAAGAAAGTGCGGATAAATTTGAAAGTGTTTTTTCTAACAGAATGACATTAGATTCATCAATCAACTGATAACGATATTCCGCAGATGGTGGTAAATCTAGACGATTGAGTCGATAATTAATCGGTTCATTTTCAAATGCTGCCAGTACATCGTCAAACTGTCCTTTCACTTTTGGCGGAGGCTGCAAAAGCTCAACAAAAGTTAAAACCGTCTTTTCATCTGCGAAGATAAGATGTCCATCAATATCATAATGAGAAAGCGCGATTCCGCATTTTTCTGCTTTTTGTTTGAGAGAATCCGAGATTTGCATAGACTCCACATCACAACTGTATAACTCTTGTTAGGGATTATAGCTAAGCTGAAAGTGATGACAACCGGCTTTATTTAAAAGTGTGATCTTCGTCAATAATAAATTCAAACCAATCAATCACATCTCGTTCGTGGATACCATTTTTAATCAAAATATCCGCATTTTTTACAGAATGGGGAGAGCCAGAAATAAGCGGATGCCATTCGGGTAGCGTTTTTCCTTCATAAAGCAAACGATAGGCACAAGTATCAGGCAGCCAATGAAAATCAGGTAAATTCTTTTTGGTGAGTTTGGTGCAATCGGTTTCAATGTTAAAACGCTCTGAATAATTACCGCACTTTCCTGTTTCCAGATCTAAAAGATTACAAGCAATTCGGGTGTAATAGAGTTTTTGGCGTTTACCTCGCCCTTGAATATATTTGCGATAACAGCATTTGCCGCAGCCATCACATAAGGCTTCCCATTCAGATTCAGTCATTTCTAGCAGGGATTTGGTTTGCCAGAAATTGGGTTCAAGTTGCATATTGGATTGCATAGTTGATACAAATAAAAAGTGCGGTCAAAATCACGTTTGTTTTGACCGCACTTGGTTGATTAAAATTAGAAGCCTTCTTTTAAGCTTACTGTTAAGTTAAATACCAAATGTTCAGGTCGGCTATCTTTACTATCTGCACAGAAATAACCCTCACGTTCAAATTGGTAACCTTTCTCTGCTTCTGCATTTGCGAGGCTTTGCTCTACAAAACCTTGTTTTATCACTAAAGAATTTGGGTTTAACACGCTTTCGATATCATCTTCAACACCTGGATTTGGCACGGTAAATAAGCGATCATACAAACGGAATTCAGCCAGATGATTATGCACAGCAGAAACCCAGTGAATAACACCTTTTACTTTACGTCCATCCGCTGGATTTTTACCTAAAGTTTCAGGATCGTAAGTACAGAAGATCGTGGTGATTTCACCATTTGCATCTTTTTCTACACGTTCCGCTTTAATCACATAAGCGTTACGCAAACGCACTTCTTTACCTAATACTAAACGTTTATATTGTTTGTTCGCTTCCTCACGGAAGTCAGCTCGATCAATATAAAGTTCTTTCGTAAACGGCAATTGACGCTCCCCTAATTCAGGACGATTTGGATGATTTGGGGTAGTTAAAACCGCTTCGCTTTCAAAGTTTTCAATTACCACACGAACAGGATCAATCACTGCCATTGCACGTGGTGCATTTTCATTTAAATCCTCACGAATACAGGCTTCAAGTGCAGAATATTCCACCACGTTATCTTGTTTAGTCACACCAATACGGCGACAAAATTCACGTAACGAAGCTGGTGTATAACCACGACGGCGTAAACCTGAAATGGTTGGCATACGTGGATCGTTCCAACCATCCACGATTTCATCATTTACCAATTTCAATAATTTACGTTTAGAGGTTAAAGTGCCTTCTAAATTTAAACGTGAGAATTCATATTGATGCGGTAATGGACGCTCAATACTGATATTTTCCAATACCCAGTCATATAAACGACGGTTATCTTGGAATTCTAATGTACAGATTGAGTGTGTAATACGCTCAATGGCATCAGAGATACAGTGCGTGAAATCGTACATTGGGTAAATGCACCATTTGTCGCCTGTTTGATGATGGCTGGCAAATTTAATACGATAAATTACTGGATCACGCATGACCATAAATGGCGATGCCATATCAATTTTTGCACGTAAACTTGCTTTCCCCTCTGCAAACTCACCGTTCTTCATTTTTTCAAATAACGCTAAGTTTTCTTCAATAGTGCGGTCACGATATGGGCTGTTTTTACCAGGCTCGGTTAAGGTACCACGATATTCACGCATTTCTTCTGGCGAAAGTTCATCAACATAAGCCAAACCTTTTTTAATCAATTCAATCGCATAGCCATAAAGCGCATCAAAATAATCAGATGCATAACGCGGTTCGCCCTCCCATTTAAAGCCTAACCACTCCACGTCAGCTTTGATGGAATCTACATATTCCACGTCTTCTTTTACAGGATTGGTATCATCAAAACGTAGGTTACATAAACCTTGATATTCTTTGGCTAAGCCAAAGTTTAAACAAATAGATTTCGCATGACCGATATGTAAATAGCCGTTCGGCTCAGGCGGAAAACGGGTATGAACGCTTTTATGTTTACCCGAAGCTAAATCTTCATCAATAATTTGGGTAATAAAATTGTGAGTACGAGTATTTTCCGCACCCAAAGATGTCTCTGTATGGCTCATCATTTTCTCTCGTTAAAATAAAAAAATATTCGGCTATTCTATACAAATCTAAGGGAAAATAAAGGTTCATCTCCTGTTCTTGCCATAGAAATACTAGATTTAAATAAAAGATTGTAAAAATTTGCCATAAAAAACCGCCACGAAATTATCGTGGCGATGTATAAATGCACAAAGTGCGGTAAGTTTTTTGAATGTTTAGCTTACCAAACCCAGCCAGCTCCCATTTGATAGGAAATTTTGCTGTTTTTGCCTGCATTCACGGCGATACCGCTTTTTAATGTGATGTAGTGGAGGGAGGCGTATCAACTAAAGCTGCCTAATTTTACGTCATATAGATAAAATATAAAGGAAATATTGTTTTTATAAATAAAAAGTGCGGTGAAAATCTCAAAAATTTTTACCGCACTTTGTTAAAGTAGAATTTACATAACTACCACATCAAACTGTTCTTGGTTATAAAACTGTTCTGTTTTTACTTTTACTCGTTTTCCAATAAACATTTCCACTTCTGGCAGTAAACCGTGAGATTCTTCATTAATAAGGTATTCGGAAACTGCTGGCGAGGCATAAACAACAAATTGTTCACTACTGAATAAATGATACACCCGAATAATTTCACGCATAATTTCGTAGCAAACTGTCTCAACAGTTTTCACCCGACCACGTCCATGACAAGTTGGACATTCATCGCATAGCACGTGTTCAAGGCTTTCGCGGGTTCTTTTACGAGTCATTTCTACAAGGCCTAATTGCGTAAAGCCATTCACATTAGTTTTCATACGATCTTTAGAAAGTGCATCACATAAAGATTGCAATACTCGATTGCGATGTTCATCTGTTTGCATATCAATAAAATCAATAATGATTATGCCACCAAGATTACGTAGTTGTAATTGCTGCGCAATGGCTTTAGTTGCTTCAATATTGGTATTGAAGATGGTTTCTTCTAGATTACGATGCCCCACAAATGCGCCTGTATTAATATCAATGGTGGTCATCGCTTCTGTTTGCTCGATAATTAAATAGCCGCCCGATTTGAGATTAACACGTTTATCTAAGGCTGTTTGGATCGCATTTTCAACCCCGTACACATCAAAGATAGGTTGATTGCCAGAATAAAGAACAAGTTTATTGCTTAATTCAGGCATAAATTCATCGGTAAACTCTTTCACTTCGCCAAAACAAAGTTTAGAATCGATACGAATTTTTTCTAAGTTTGTGCCGATAAAATCACGCAAAATACGTTGTGGAAGTGCTGGCTCGCCGTAAATTTTTGATTTGGTTGGATATTTAGATTTACGTTCTAAAACTTTACGCCATAAGCGTTTTAAAAATTCAGCGTCTTGACATAATTCTTCTTCGCTTGCCCCTTCTGTGGCGGTACGAATAATAAAACCGCCGAGTTCATCACAAAAAGGTTCAACCAACGCTTTTAAACGGGCGCGCTCTTCTTCGCTTTCAATACGTTGTGAAACGCCTACGTGGCTATTTTCTGGCATAAAAACAAGATAACGTGATGGCAATGTGATATCCGTTGTTAAACGTGCACCTTTTGTACCTAGCGGCTCTTTCACCACTTGTACAACAATATCCTGCCCTTCTCGTACTAATTCTGAAATGCTCTTAACTTTAAATTGCTTTTGTTCATTTTCATCTACACATTCCGTGTGAGATACAATATCAGCGGCGTGTAAAAAAGCCGCTTTTTCCAAACCAATATCAACAAAAGCAGACTGCATTCCTGGTAACACTCGAGTGACACGACCTTTATAAATATTTCCAACAATTCCTCGTTTAGCTTGGCGTTCAATATGCACTTCGCGCAACATTCCTGTTTCGACTAGTGCAATGCGTGTTTCGTTAGGCGTTACGTTCATCAATAACTCGACAGCATCCATTTTATATTCCTAATTTCTTAAATTTCATCAAATATTTAGTCTAAATAGAATAATAGCCCGAAATAAGGTAAAATGCACCCTTTCTGAAATTTTTAACCCATTTTGGACTGATAAAATGTTTGGATTCGACCCAACTCTTATTACTTTTACTATTTATATTTTCGGGATGTTACTGATTGGCGTACTCGCCTATTATTACACGAATAATTTATCAGATTACATTCTCGGTGGACGTCGTTTAGGCAGTTTTGTGACCGCAATGTCTGCAGGTGCGTCAGATATGTCTGGTTGGCTCTTAATGGGCTTACCTGGTGCGGTATATTTATCAGGCTTAGTTGAAGGCTGGATTGCTATTGGTTTAACTATCGGGGCTTATTTTAACTGGCTTTTAGTGGCTGGTCGTTTGCGTGTTTATACAGAATTAAATAATAATGCGCTCACTCTCCCAGAATATTTTCACAATCGTTTTGGTTCATCACACAAATTATTAAAACTTGTTTCTGCTACGATTATTTTAGTATTCTTCACTATTTATTGTGCTTCTGGTGTCGTGGCTGGCGCAAAATTATTCCAAAATATATTTTCTGTGGAATATTCCACCGCACTTTGGTACGGCGCAGCGGCAACCATTGCTTACACGTTCATCGGAGGTTTCCTCGCGGTAAGCTGGACAGATACCATTCAAGCCACATTAATGATTTTTGCATTAATTTTAACCCCTGTTTTTGTGTTATTGAGTTTCGCCGATACCGCTCAATTTTCCGCAGTACTAGAACAAGCTGAGGCTGCAGTCAATAAAGATTTCACGGATTTATTTACTTCTACCACACCGCTTGGTTTATTAAGTCTTGCTGCTTGGGGCTTGGGCTATTTCGGACAACCGCATATTTTAGCACGCTTTATGGCTGCGGATTCTGTCAAATCACTGATCAAAGCACGCCGTATTAGTATGGGTTGGATGGTGCTTTGCTTAGGAGGCGCAATTGGCATTGGCTTATTCGCTATTCCGTATTTCTTTGCCAATCCAGCTATTGCAGGCACAGTCAATAATGAACCAGAGCAAGTATTTATTGAATTAGCTAAACTTTTATTTAATCCTTGGATCGCAGGCATATTACTTTCCGCTATTTTAGCTGCAGTAATGAGTACATTAAGCGCGCAATTGTTAATTTCATCTAGCTCAATCACAGAAGATTTCTACAAAGGTTTTATTCGCCCTAACGCATCTGAAAAAGAGCTCGTATGGATTGGAAGAATTATGGTGTTGGTTATTGCCGCACTTGCTATCTGGATCGCACAAGATGAAAACAGCAAAGTATTAAAACTAGTAGAATTCGCTTGGGCTGGTTTTGGTAGTGCATTTGGCCCAGTTGTACTTTTCTCTCTTTTCTGGAAACGAATGACATCATCGGGCGCAATGGCGGGTATGCTTGTAGGCGCAGTGACAGTATTTGCATGGAAAGAAGTTGTTCCAGCTGATACTGATTGGTTTAAAGTATATGAAATGATCCCAGGCTTTGCTTTCGCCAGCCTTGCAATTATTGTTATTTCATTACTTTCCAATAAACCAGAACAAGATATTCTTAATACCTTTGATAAAGCAGAAAAGGCTTATAAGGAAGCAAAATGATCGACTTTCGCCCTTTTTATCAACAAATTGCTACTACAAATTTATCGGACTGGTTAGAAACCTTACCACTCCAATTGAAAGAATGGGAAACTCAAACTCATGGCGATTATGCGAAATGGAGCAAAATTGTTGATTTTTTGCCTGATTTACATGCTGACGAAATCGATCTAAAAAGTGCGGTAAAATCTGACCGCACTTTTCCCCTTTCAGCAGGGGAAAAACAACGAATTATCCATCATTTAAAACAATTAATGCCGTGGCGAAAAGGGCCTTATCATCTTTTCGGCATTCATGTAGATTGTGAATGGCGTTCAGATTTTAAATGGGATCGTGTTCTTCCTCACTTGTCCCCCTTGCAAGGTCGCACTATTTTAGACGTGGGTTGTGGCAGCGGTTATCATATGTGGAGAATGGTAGGCGAAGGCGCAAAAATGGTGGTCGGGATTGATCCTACCGAGCTTTTCCTTTGCCAATTTGAAGCTGTACGCAAACTGCTTAATAATGATCGTCGAGCAAATCTTATCCCACTTGGTATTGAGCAAATGCAACCATTAGCGGCATTTGACACTGTATTTTCAATGGGCGTACTCTATCATCGTAAATCGCCATTAGATCATTTAAGCCAGTTGAAAAATCAATTGGTAAAAGGTGGCGAATTGGTATTAGAAACATTAGTGGTGGATGGCGATGTAAATACTGTGCTCATACCAGCAGATCGCTATGCGAAAATGAAAAATGTTTATTTTATCCCCTCTGTCGCCGCACTAATTAACTGGCTAGAAAAAGTTGGCTTTACCAACGTACGTTGTGTGGATGTAGCGACAACTACATTAGAAGAACAGCGTAAAACTGATTGGTTGGAAAATGAAAGCCTGATTGATTTCTTAGATCCAAATGATCACAGTAAAACCATTGAAGGTTATCAAGCACCGAAAAGAGCGGTAATTTTAGCGAACAAATAAAAAAGGGAAATTATTCCCTTTTTATTTTACTCGCGTTTCATATTTACAAAGAATAATACTCTAATTCTACAGAAGTTAATGTGGATAATAAGGTTTCAGCCATCGTTTTATGGCTTAGTTTTAATGCTTTTTCAGCCATCACTATTCGTTCAATATCACTCAATTTTTTATCATTTAAATACGCAAAATTAAGTGCGGTTTGCAACGCTGGCAAACTCGGATTAAATGCGGCGTTTTCTGCATAACGTCCTGTCACCACATCACCATTTTTAAATAAAATCGCAATGCCGTGCGGGCTATTTGAATAAGGACAATGAGATTGATTTGCCGCTAAAATAGCTTGATTAATCAAATCATCTTGGTGATCTGCAATTAAATCATGATTTTCATCCGCCAAAAGATGCGCTGCAATATCGAGATCTTTTGGTCCAAACGCATCCGGTAAATAAGAATGTAATGGATTATTTTGGCTATGCGGCAAATGAATTGAAATTTTTTCAGCACCGTGCAATTCATTCATAAATTGACGACAATGTCCGCACGGCGTGTAATTGACCACCATATCTGAAATACGGCGTTCATTACGCAACCAAGCGTGAGAAATTGCACTTTGTTCCGCGTGAATCGTTTGCTGAATGGCTGAATTAGCAAATTCTTGATTCGCGCCGAAATAAAAATCCCCTTGTTCGCCAATAGCAATTGCCCCCACATTAAAATGAGAAATAGCAGTATGACTATAACTTGCAGCAAGTGGCAACAAGTGCATAGCCAATTTTAGTGGGGTAAGTTCAAAATTATGACAAAGCTGCTGCACTTGGGAATAATTTAAAAAACCAGCCCAATTTTGTGAACGAAGTTCATTCACAATAGCTTGATTAAGTGCATCATCTTGTGGCAAGGTGCGCTTAATAAGTTCTTGCATAACATATCCTTAGAAAAAATATTAAAAATTATAACTGTACTTATTAAATCAAAATTTACTGTTAGCCGCGATAGTTTGATTAAATATTCATTAAAACTGTGATCTTGATCACTTATTTGATAGCTTCTATTTATTACAATTTCTTAACAAATAAGGCTAAGACTATCAATTATATTGAATAGAACAATTTCACTTCAAATTATAGAAACGTATAATACCCATATCAAAGGGAGGGCATTAGCTCAATTATTCAACTAGAAAAAGGAAATTATTATGTCAAAAACATCAATCGGACTAGATAAAGTTCAATCAGCAGAATTAGCCGATAAACTTAACGAATTACTTGCAACCTACCAAGTTTTCTATACTAATGTACGAGGCTATCACTGGAATATTAAAGGCGTAAACTTCTTTGCATTACACGCAAAATTTGAAGAAATTTATACTAATTTAGTTGCTAGAGTAGATGAGGTGGCTGAACGTATTTTAACTTTAGGTTACACACCAAATAATGCTTACAGCCAATACTTAAAAATATCTCGAATTAAAGAAGATATTGCAGTAAGTGAGGCACAAGAATGTTTATCAGGCACATTACAAGGTCTAAAAACATTACTAGATCAACAACGTGAAATTCTTTCTTTTGCAAATAACGCTAATGATGAAGGTACTGCATCACAAATGAGTGACTATATTAAAGAACAAGAAAAATTAGTATGGATGTTCCAAGCAGCGTGCCAAACTTGCCATAATTAATGAATAAATTTCAACGCTAACGAAAACTAACCTGCAATTAATCTAACTCAATAAAGTTAGATAAATTTAATTTGTCTAAGATCAAATTTGATCTAGCAAATTACCTCAAAAGTAAGAGTTTCCTATTTAGAATAGGAATGTCAAATTCAGTCTGAATAAAGGAAACTCTTATACCTATTATTTACAGTGATCTCTTTAAACTAATTTAGTCAATTTAGCCACTAAATTTAACGTTTTTTTAAATCAGTAAATAAATCTATAGAAATAAATATTGTAGAGCGTTAAAAATTGTGATTATTAACTATTTTATTATTTCTTGTCCAATTAGATAAAAAAAGCCCCTAAATAATTAGGGGCATTAAAAAGGAATTTATGAATAAAATCTCTAAAGTTTAGCTTCATCAAAGAAATCTCGATAAAACGCCACCATTATATTGAGCAATCTAAAGAATAGTAAGAAAAATCTTTACATTTCTTTACAAATCTTTACATTTCAGCATTTCGATAATTACTTGGACAGTATTTTCCATGCCTTGTAAAGAAACCAACTCGTGTTTACTATGGAAATTATAGCCGCCAGTAAAAATATTTGGGCATGCTAAACCTTTAGTGGCTAAAAATGCTCCATCTGTACCACCTCGAATCGGCTTATGATTTGGTTTAATTCCCACCGCTTTCATTGCACGATCAGCAAGTTCAATTGATTGAGGAACGTTTTTTACCACATCATACATATTTTGGTAGCTATCTTGAATTTCTAACTCTATAGGCTTTTTCAAACCTTTTTTAGCATTAAATTTTTCCACCTGATTTTTAATAAAAGCTTTTCTTTGTGCGAAATTCTGTTCGTCAAAATCACGAATCAAATAGGTAAGCTCTACTTGCTCAATATCGCCAGAAAAATCTTCTAAATGATAAAAGCCCGCTTTCCCATCGGTTTTTTCTGGTACTTCATCAACAGGAAAAACTTGCTGAAATTCACAAGCTAAAGTCAGTGCATTCAGCATTTTTCCTTTTGCATAACCTGTGTGAATATTTCGCCCGAAAAACCGCACTTTTGCCGTTGCAGCATTAAAGTTTTCGTATTCTAATTCCCCTACTTCTCCCCCATCAATGGTATATGCCCAATCACAGGAAAACTTTTCCATTGGGAAATAATGGATTCCCAAACCAATTTCTTCATCAGGCGTAAAAGCAACACGAATATTGCAATGGGGAATATTCTCTTTTTGAAGAATGGAAAGTGCGGTCATAATTTCTGCAATTCCCGCTTTATTGTCAGCCCCAAGCAAAGTGGTTCCATCAGTAACAATAAGCGTTTGTCCGACTAATTTTTGCATAAAAGAATAATAAACAGGGCTAATAAATTCCTCGCCAATACCTAATGCAATATCTCCGCCACGATATTCTTCTATCACTTCTGGGCGTACATTTTTACCACTACATTGCGGAGACGTATCAAGATGCGCAACTAAACCAATGGTTTTCGTTAAGTTAGGATCATTAGCGGGTAAAAATGCTGTTACCACTGCATATTTACTTACTTCAACATTCTCCAAACCAAGTTGGATTAATTCTTTTTGCAACTGCATGGCTAACTTCATTTGCCCGACTGAGCTGGGGGAATGCTTCGCATGAGGTTTTGATTGGGTGTGAAAAGACACATAATGTAAAAATCGTTCTAAAAGTTCTGTTTTATCTATTTGAGAAATCATATTCTCGCTCCTTTTAAAAATATCTTTTTTAGTTTAACGAGAAAAATAGAAAACATCTTGATATATAACAATATTTATAAAATTAACGAAGTAAAATTCATCGAAAGTGCGGTTAAATTTCTCGTTATTTTTATGAACGGCAGTTTTTTACTTTCTAAGGCATTAAGTCCTTTTCATTATTAACAATTCACTATATCATAGTCGTCTATTTTTATATGTCGCCCCTGCAGTCTTGCAGGTTTTATTTCTACTCAGTACCAAATCATTGGTGAAATTAGGGAGAAAACCAAAGCTAGTGGAAAATCAGCTTCAAAACAAGCCTATTATTGAGCTTCGTTCAATCAAAAAATCCTATGGTTCTAACACCATTATTAACAATTTCAATCTTACAATTAATAACGGTGAGTTTGTCACTATTCTTGGCCCCTCAGGCTGTGGTAAGACCACAGTTTTACGCTTACTTGCAGGCTTAGAAGAATTGGATTCAGGTAGCATTATTTTAGATGGTGAAGATATCACCAATGTGCCAGCGGAAAAACGTCATATTAATACGGTATTCCAAAGCTATGCGCTATTTCCACATATGACAATTTTTGAGAACGTGGCTTTCGGTTTGCGTATGCAAAAAGTACCAAACGAGGAAATTAAACTGCGTGTTTTAGAAGCCTTGCGTATGGTACAGCTAGAAGAAATGGCGGATCGTAAGCCAACTCAACTTTCTGGCGGACAACAACAACGTATTGCTATCGCTCGTGCCGTAGTAAATAAACCAAAAGTGTTGTTACTTGATGAGTCTTTATCTGCATTGGATTACAAATTGCGTAAACAAATGCAACAAGAACTCAAAATGTTACAACGTCAGCTTGGTATTACCTTTATTTTCGTCACCCACGATCAAGAAGAAGCGATTACAATGTCTGATCGTATTGTATTATTGCGTAAAGGTAAAATCGCACAGGATGGTTCTCCACGTGAAATCTATGAAGATCCAGCTAACTTATTCGTTGCTCGTTTCATTGGCGAAATTAACGTATTTGAAGCCACTGTGATTGAACGAAAATCAGAACAAGTTGTACTGGCAAATGTTGAAGGTCGTATTTGTGATATTTATACGGATATGCCTGTGGAAAAAGATGAAAAACTTCAAGTACTCCTTCGCCCTGAAGATATTGTGATTGAAGAATTAGATGAAAATGAACATTCTAAAGCAATTATCGGTCATATTATTGACCGCACTTATAAAGGAATGACATTAGAATCAACGGTAGAGTTTGATCATAACGGAATGCGTGTCCTTGTAAGTGAATTCTTTAATGAAGATGATCCACATATGGATCATAGCATAGGACAACGCGTAGGTATCACATGGCACGAAGGCTGGGAGGTTGTACTCAACGATGAAGATAATCAATAATAAATTCCAGAAAATTACTGTTGCGATTATCTTCAGTTGGCTAATCTTCTTTGTGCTGATTCCAAACTTATTGGTACTTGCCGTAAGTTTTCTGACTCGAGATGGTAGCAACTTTTATGCATTCCCAATTACTATTGAAAACTATACAAACTTGTTTAATCCGCTTTATGCACAAGTTGTGTGGAATTCATTGTCTATGTCGGGCATCGCCACCATTATTTGCTTACTAATAGGTTATCCATTTGCTTTTATGATGAGTAAAATTCATCCTAAATATCGACCGCTCTTATTGTTCCTTGTGGTTTTACCATTTTGGACAAACTCGTTAATTCGTATTTATGGAATGAAAGTATTTCTTGGCGTGAAAGGCATACTTAACACGATGTTAATTGATATGGGAATTTTGAGTGCGCCAATTCGTATTTTGAATACCGAAATTGCGGTAATCATTGGCTTAGTTTATTTACTATTGCCATTTATGATTTTGCCACTCTACTCTGCCATTGAAAAACTAGATAATCGTTTATTAGAAGCAGCACGAGATTTAGGCGCAAATGCGTTCCAACGTTTCTTCCGAGTGATTTTACCATTAACTATGCCAGGCATTATCGCAGGTTGTTTATTGGTATTATTGCCAGCAATGGGAATGTTTTATGTAGCAGACCTACTCGGTGGAGCAAAAGTCTTGCTTGTTGGTAACGTAATTAAGAGCGAATTCTTAATTTCTCGTAACTGGCCATTTGGTTCTGCAGTCAGTATTGGTTTAACTGTTCTAATGGCATTGTTGATTTTCGTGTACTACCGCGCGAATAAACTATTGAATAAGAAAGTGGAGTTAGAATAATGAGTCGTTTACTACGTAATGCATTTATGTTTGTGGTATACGCTTATTTGTATATCCCAATTATTATTTTAGTCACTAATTCCTTTAACAAAGATCGTTATGGTTTGAGTTGGAAAGGTTTTAGCTGGAACTGGTACGAGCGTTTATTTAATAACGACACCTTAATACAAGCTGCGATTCATTCGGTAACTATTGCATTTTTTGCGGCTACCCTAGCTACTATTGTAGGTGGATTAACTGCAATCGCACTTTATCGCTATCGATTCCGCGGTAAACAAGCAGTAAGCGGTATGCTATTTATCGTTATGATGTCTCCAGATATTGTAATGGCAGTATCTTTACTTGCATTATTTATGGTTGTGGGTATTTCATTGGGCTTCTGGTCTTTACTACTTGCCCACGTAACTTTCTGTTTACCGTATGTGACCGTAACTATCTTCTCTCGCTTAAATGGCTTTGATTCCAGAATGTTAGAAGCGGCGAAAGACTTAGGTGCAAGCGAAGTGACTATTTTACGTAAAATTATCCTTCCTTTAGCATTACCTGCAGTTGTATCTGGTTGGTTATTAAGTTTCACTATTTCATTAGATGATGTTGTGGTTTCATCACTCGTCAGTGGTGTAAGTTATGAAATCTTACCATTGAGAATATTCTCTCTAGTGAAAACCGGTGTAACACCTGAAGTTAATGCTTTAGCAACGATCATGATCGTGCTTTCATTAGCTCTTGTCGTTTTAAGCCAGCTAATTACACGAAAAAATAACCATTAATTAACAAAAGGTTTCACAAACCTTTGAATTTAAAATAGAATACGCCTTGACGCACAATCAAGGCGTTTTTTTATGCCTGTCATTCGGCAGGTGGTTTTTTACGACTCTTTAACAGGAGAACAAACAAAAATGAAAAAATTTGCAGGTTTAATTACTGCCAGCTTCGTAGCTGCAACTTTAACCGCTTGCAACGATAAAGATGCTAAGCAAGAAACTGCAAAAGCTACGGCTGCTGCTAATGACACTGTGTATCTCTACACTTGGACAGAATATGTACCAGATGGTCTTTTAGATGAGTTTACTAAAGAAACTGGCATCAAAGTTATCGTTTCAAGCCTAGAATCAAACGAAACAATGTACGCTAAACTCAAAACTCAAGGCGAGTCTGGTGGCTATGATGTTATCGCACCTTCTAACTACTTCGTTTCTAAAATGGCACGCGAAGGAATGTTAAAAGAACTTGATCACAGCAAATTACCTGTTCTTAAAGAATTAGATCCTGATTGGCTCAATAAACCTTATGATAAAGGTAACAAATACTCTCTTCCGCAACTTTTAGGTGCGCCGGGTATCGCATTCAATACCAACACTTACAAAGGCGAACAATTCACTTCTTGGGCAGACTTATGGAAACCTGAATTTGCAAACAAAGTTCAATTATTAGATGATGCGCGTGAAGTATTCAACATCGCTTTATTGAAAATTGGTCAAGATCCAAATACTCAAGATCCAGCCATTATCAAACAAGCCTATGAAGAATTATTGAAATTACGTCCAAATGTACTTTCTTTCAATTCCGATAACCCAGCTAACTCGTTCATCTCAGGCGAAGTGGAAGTGGGTCAATTATGGAATGGTTCGGTACGTATTGCTAAAAAAGAAAAAGCACCTTTAAATATGGTATTCCCAAAAGAGGGGCCTGTACTTTGGGTTGATACACTTGCAATTCCTGTAACAGCTAAAAATCCTGAAGGCGCACACAAGCTGATTAACTACATGTTAGGGAAAAAAACAGCTGAAAAATTAACCTTAGCTATCGGTTACCCAACCTCAAATATTGAAGCGAAAAAAGCATTACCAAAAGAAATCACTGAAGATCCAGCGATTTATCCGTCAGCTGATATATTAAAAAATAGTCACTGGCAAGATGACGTTGGCGATGCAATTCAATTCTATGAACAATATTATCAAGAATTAAAAGCAGCAAAATAATTGGTCAATTAGCAAAGAATTAAAATCTGATTCTGTGCAATATTTCCTCTAAATAAAAACGCCCTTTCGGGCGTTATTTTTAAGCTTTACCGTCAGCCAAATTTTTCTTTTCTTCTAATTCTTCCCAGCGTAAAAATGCTGTTTCTA